>Ga0136617_10004212_pt1 | contig 12863 bp, 13 predicted proteins | sample AntDrymUQ3222106_2_FD_129672 | JGI IMG/M metagenome (GOLD analysis project Ga0136617, IMG submission 129672) | Polar desert sand microbial communities from Dry Valleys, Antarctica - metaG UQ322 (21.06) | ecosystem: Environmental > Terrestrial > Soil > Desert | place: Antarctica: Dry Valley...
AGGCCCAGGCTGTGCTCGACCGCTCGGGGATCGCTCGCGCGGCCGAGCGCTCGATCCGGGCCGGCGCCGATCTCATCCTCACCACCGGCAGCGCGAGCTGGAACCAGATCCACCCATGGCTACTGCGCCGGGCACGGTCCTCGAGGGAATTGCGCGAGCGTATCCGCCGTTCGGCGGCGCGGGTGCTCGCGCTCAAGAAGCGACTGGCTGTCGACCGGCCAGGAATCAGCGGGGGGCCGGGGGCGTGAGCCCCCGGCTGGCCTACTCGGCTGAAGCGCCCGCGGCGGCGCGCTTCATGAGTTCGCGGTGCACCGACCGCTCTCCGCCGCTGCGCCGCTCCCAGCTGTCGTCGGCCCGCAGCTCCCAGGCGAACGTGTCGTCGGCGAGGCACAGCTCGATCGTCTCCTCGATCTCCGCTAGTCCCTTGGGGTCTTCGATCGGCACGAGCAGCTCCACCCGCGTGTCGAGGTTGCGGGGCATGAGGTCGCCCGAGCCCATCCAGTAGTGACGCTCGTCGCCGCGGTGGAAGCCGTAGACCCGCGTGTGCTCGAGGAAACGGCCCACCACCGATACCACCCGGATGTTTTCCGATACTCCGGCCATGCCCGGGCGAAGGCAGCAGATGCCCCGCACGTTGACGTCCACCGGCACGCCGGCCTGCGAGGCCTCGTAGAGCGCCCTGATGCAGCGCGCGTCGACCAGTGAGTTGAGCTTGAGCACGATGCGCGTGTCAAGGCCCTGCTCTTGAGCTTCGATCGTGCGTACGACCTCGTCGAGGTACCACGAGCGCATGTGATCGGGGGCGACGATGGCCTTGCGGTACTCCGGCGAGCGCGCCGCTCCGGTGAGCGCGTTGAAGAGCTCGGCCACGTCGGCGGCCAGGTCGCGGTCGGTGGTGAAGAGGCCGAAATCCTCGTAAAGTCGCGCGGTCTTCGCGTGATAGTTGCCCGTGCCCACGTGAACGTAGTGGCGTACGCCACTACCTTCGCGCCTCACGATCAGCAGCGCCTTGGCGTGGGTCTTGAGCCCGGGCAGTCCGTGCACCACGTGGGCGCCCGCCTCTTCGAGCGATCGCGCCCAGCCGATGTTGCGACTCTCGTCGAAGCGCGCCTTGAGCTCGACCAGGCACACCGCCTGCTTGCCGAGCTCGGCGGCTTGGATCAGCGACGGCACGAGCTCCGAGTCGTCCGAGGTGCGGTACACCGTCATCTTGATCGCCAGCACGTCGGGGTCGGCCACGGCCTGTTGGATCAGGCGCTCGACGGTGGAGACAAAAGACTCGTAGGGATGGTGGACGAGCAGGTCGCCGGCGCGCATGGCTGCCATCACATCGGCCTTGCCCTCGTCGGTGTCGGCAAAAGCCGGCGGGGTCAACGGAGTCCAGGGTGGATCGCGCAGCTCGCGGTGGCCCGCATCGCCGTAGAGCGACCACAGGTCGTTGAGGTCCAGCAGCCCTTCCACGTCGATCACCTGAGACTCGTCGATAGCCAGCTGCTGCACCAGGTAGTCGCGCATCTCGCGGTCCATCGACGACGAGATCTCGAGGCGCACCACCTCGCCGAAGCGCCGGCGGCGCAATTCGTCTTCGACCGCGCGCAGCAGGTCGTCAGCCTCGTCGGACACCGTGAAGTCCGCGTCGCGCGTGACCCGGAAGAAGTCGTGGCGCAGAATCTCCATGCCCGGGAAGAGCTGGTCGAGATGGCGGGCGATAACCGTCTCGAGCGGCACGAAGAGGTCGGTGCCGATGGGCACGAAGCGCGGCAGCACCTCCTTGGGCACCTTCACGCGCGCGAAGATCTCCTGCCGCGAGACCGGATCGCGCAGCCAGACGGCCAGCGACAGCGACAGGTTCGAGATGTAGGGGAAAGGCCGCCCCGGGCCGACGGCGAGCGGCGTCAACACGGGGAAGATCTGCTCGGAGAACTGCCGGTCCACGGTCTCGAGCTCTTCGCGCCCGCAGTCGGCGCAGTCGATCACCCGGATGCCGTGCTCGGCCAACGCAGGACGAACGTGCTCCTCCCATTGAAGCGACTGCCGGTGGCCCAGCGCGCGCGTTCGCTCGAGAATGCGCTCGGTCGTCTCGCCGGGCGCCAGGCCGTCGGGCCCGCGGGCGTCGATGCCGGCGTCGACCTGGTCGTAGAGGCCGGCCACCCGCACCATGAAGAACTCGTCGAGGTTGGACGCGTAGATGGCCAGGAACTTGACGCGCTCGAGCAGGGGCGTTGCTTCGTCCTCGGCCAGCTCGAGCACGCGCTCGTTGAACTGCAGCCACGACAGCTCGCGGTTGCTGAACAACTCGGGTGAGTCGAGCGACGGCGCTTGTTGCGGTGCGGTGACTGCTTCCATGGGTTCAGTCTCTATGGTGCCCGATGCGCATGCTCTGGCTGCTTAGACATGGAGATGCCGAGGACGGTTCCCCTGATGCCGAGCGCAGGCTGAGCGAGAAGGGTCGCGAGCAGTCTAAGGCCGCCGGGGCCGCGCTGGCGGCGCTCGGCGTGAAGTTGGACGCTTGCCTGGCCAGCCCGAAGGTGCGTGCTGCACAGACGGCCGAGCTGGCCTGCGAGGTCTTGGGCGTCGAGCACGAGCTCGAGCCCAAGCTGGCCGGCGGACCTTTCGACGCGGAAGCGCTGGCCGCCGGTCTGGGCGAAGAGGTCATGCTCGTGGGCCACGATCCCGACTTCTCGATGGCAGTGCACTCGCTCACCGGAGCGCAGGTGCGGATGAAGAAGGGTGGGCTGGCGGGGATCGAGAAGGGCGAGCTCAAGGTGCTGCTGCGCCCCGCGGAGCTCAGGAAGATCCGCTGAGCCGCAAGCAGCCGGCTGGCCGGCTGCGCTCGGATGGGCTCCCTAAGCAAGCCGCCGCCCCGCCACCAGCTCCAACAGCACGCCTTCGCGCAGCCCGCCCCGCGCGATGCGCAGGGGCAGCTCGAGCAAGTCGGAGATCGCTTCGAGCACGAGGATGCCTGCGGGCAGCAGCCGCACTCGCTCGCGGTCGAGCTCGAACCGCGTGGCTACCTCGTCGATCGGCGTCATGCACAGCACCCGCACGCCGCGCTCGAGCGTCTCCTGCGCCAGCTCCGCGCCGAGCAGGCGGCGCAGCGACGTGGCCGTCCCGCCCACGGCCACCGCGCTGTGAGCCGGCGGGGGCTCGAGCCCCTCGAAGGTGCCGGCCACGTGGCGGCGGACCTTTTCAAGCTCGTCGGCCGAGGGAGGATCGGAGCGCAGGTAGGCGTCGGCCAGAAAGCCGGAGCCGATGCGAAAGGACGCAGACCACGACATGGCGCCGTCGGCCTGCCCGATGGCAATCTCCGACGAGCCGCCGCCCACGTCGACCACGGCCATGGTGTCGTGGCTCGGCTCGAGCAAAGTGCGGGTGGCGCCCACAAAGGAGAGGCGCGCCTCCTCCTCGCCCGACAGCACCTCCAGATCCATGCCGCCGGCGTCCTGCACGGCGGCCAGCAGCTCGTCTCGATTGGGGGCGTTGCGAATGGCGGCGGTGGCCACGGCGATTATCTGGTCTGCGCCCACCTCGCGTGCGCACGCCGCCTGCGTGCGCACGATCTCGGCGGTTTCGGCGATCTTGTTCGCCGGGATCGCTCCGCCCGAGCCCAGGCTCTTGCCGATTCGAGTGAAGGCCCGCTGGGTGACCAGCTCCCGCAGCTGCCCGTTGCCTGCATCAGCCACCAGCAACCTGGTGGTATTGCTTCCGATGTCGATGCAGGCACAGATCAAGCGGTGGACGGCGGAGCGAGCTCCGGGTGCGACGCGTCCTCGAACTCCCGGAAAAGACCGGTAACCACGAAGGCGGTCTGCTCGCCGATGTCCACGGCATTGTCGCCGATCCGCTCGACGGCGCGAGCGACCAGCATCATGTGCATTGCCCACTCGCGCGTGTCGGCATCGTCGCCGATCTCGAGCGCGAGCCGGAACACGTCTTTGTTGAGGCTGTCGATCTCGTCGTCTTGGCGCACGAGATCCTGGGCCAGCGACACGTCCCGGCGTTCGAAGGCCTGCTTGCACTGGATCACTTGGACCCGGGCCTGGGCGCCCATTCGCGCGATGTAGTCGAGCACCTGAGCATCGGACGGCGGCTCGTGGCCGGCCAGTGGCACGAGCTTGGCGATGTTCACGCACTGGTCGCCCATCCGCTCGATGTTCTTCATCATGTGCAGTACCGCGGCAACGAGACGCAGGTCGCCGGCCACCGGAGCCTGAAGGGCGAGCAGGGAGAGGACGCCCTGGTGGACTTCGAGGTAGCGGCCGTCGATGCGATCGTCGTCGGAGATGACCATCGAGGCGAGCTCGACGTCCTGGTGCTGAACCGTCTCGAGCGCCCGGTCAAGCGCGCCCACCACGAGGTCGAGTCCGCCGAGCGCCTGGACCTCCAGCTTGGCCAGCTCTTCCTGGAAACGGGCGCGGGTCGTGTCAGCCACTAGCCCACCTTGCCCGTGACGTAGGCCTCCGTGCGCGAGTCGGACGGGTTGGTGAAGATCTTGTCCGTGTCGTCGAACTCCACCACGCGCCCGGAGCGGTGCTCCTCGTCGTCGAGCTCGACGGTGAAGAAGGCCGTCTTGTCCGACACCCGTGCCGCCTGCTGCATGTTGTGCGTGACGATCACGATCGAGTACTGCTGCTTGAGCTCCATCATCAGGTCCTCGATCTTGCCCGTGGAGATCGGGTCGAGCGCCGAGCAGGGCTCGTCCATGAGGATCACGTCGGGAGAGACCGCCAAGCAGCGCGCGATGCAGAGGCGCTGCTGCTGGCCGCCCGACATGCCGAACGCGTTGGTCTTGAGGCGGTCCTTCACCTCCTCCCAGAGCGCACCCTGCTGAAGCGCGCGCTCGACGATCTCGTCCATATCGCCCTTCATGCTCAGTACGCGCGGGCCGAAAGCGATGTTGTCGTAGATCGACTTGGGGAAGGGGTTGGGCTTCTGGAAGACCATGCCGATCCGCTTGCGCACCTCGACGGCGTCCACGTCGGAGCCGTACAGGTCTTGGCCGTGGTAGAAGACCTTGCCCTCGACGCGCGCGCCGGGGATGAGGTCGTTCATGCGGTTGAGGACGCGGATCAGCGTGGACTTGCCGCAACCGGAGGGCCCGATCAGCGCGGTGATCTCGTGCATGCCGATATCGAAGGAGACTCCGCGCACGGCCGGCTTGGGCCCGTAGGAGACTTGGACCTCCTCGAGGGTAAAGATGGCCTCGCGCGCTTGCCGCTTGGCCCGCGGCGCACCGTCCAACGCCGGCGCGCCACTGGAGGCGGCGTCGGAGCGCACACCGATGCGCTGGCTCAAGCCGCGTTCGGTCTCCGGCTCGCGCTTGTCCTGTGGTTCGGTCACTCGTTCAGGCACTTTCGCTCACCTACCACTTCTGCTCGTATCGATTTCGTAGCCAGATCGCGACGCTGTTCATGGCCAGGAGAAGGATCATGAGCAGCAAGATCCCGGCGGCTGCGAGGGGACGGTAGTCGTTCACGTCGTTGGAGGGTCGCGAGATCCAATCGAAGATCTGGATGGGCATCGCGGTGAAGTCCGCGCCGAGGCCGTCGGGGTTGAAGGCGATGAAGGTGGCAGCACCCACCACGATCAGAGGCGCGGTCTCTCCGATGGCGCGAGACAGGGCGAGGATCACGCCGGTGGCGACGCCGGGGATCGCGGCGGGCAGGACCTGCTTCCAAATGGTCTGCCATTGCGTGGCCCCGAGGGCCATGGAGCCCTCCCGGATGGACGGCGGCACGGCCCTGATCGCCTCACGTCCGGCGATGATCACCACGGGAAGGACCAGCAGAGCGAGGGTCAACCCGCCGGCCAGAACCACCGGACCGAGGGAAAGAGGCCCGCGTACGAGAAAGGCCAGGCCGAGGATGCCGTACACGATCGATGGAACTGCGGCCAGGTTCTGAATGTTGACCTCGATCAGCCGGTTGTACCACCTGGTCGCGTCCGCGTACTCCTCCAGATAGATCGCCGTGGCCACGCCCACGGGGACGATGAAAATCGCGCAGACGCCCATGATCCAGATCGTCCCCCAGAGCGCCGCCTGGATTCCCGACTGGTCGGCGCTGATGGACGAGAAGCTCGTGATGAAGTCGAGGTTCAGTCGGGCGGCGCCGTCGCTGACGATGTCCACGAGCAGCACACCCAGCAGTAGGACCGAGATGCCGACGCAAGCGAGCAGCGCTACCCGGAAGCTCGTGTCCTTTGTGCGCCGCGAGGTCGACGGCTTGCCGATAGCTTCGCTTCGGGTGCTCACTCGTACACCTGCCGGTGCTTGCGGACGAAGCGGATCGAGATCAGGTTGAAAACCAGCGTGATCACGAACAGCGTGGTGCCGACCGCGAAGATGGTCTTGTAGGCGACGCTGCCGGTGGCGGCGTCGCCCTTGGCCGTTGCGGCGATGAACGCGGTCATCGTCTCCATCGCCTTGAAGAGATTCGCTCCCCACTGAGGCTGGGTGCCGGCCGCGATCACCACGACCATGGTCTCGCCCACGGCGCGGGAGAACCCGAGCACGATTGAGGCGACGATCCCCGAGAGGGCGGCGGGAAAAACGACCCGCATGGACGTCTGGATCTTGGCGGCGCCGAGCCCGAAGGCGCCCTCACGCAAGGACTGGGGCACCGCCGACATCGAGTCCTCGGAGATTGAGGCCACGGTGGGCACGATCAGGAAGCCGATGATGATTCCGGCCGAGAGCCCGTTGAAGATCGCCACGTCGGAGCCGAACAGCCCGCGCAGGACCTCCGGCGTGAAGAAGGTGAGAGCGAAGAAGCCGAACACGATCGTGGGCACGCCGGCCAGCAGTTCGAGGATGGGCTTGATGATCTTGCGCACCCTCGGGTTCGCGTATTCGCTCAGGTAGATGGCGGCGGCCAGGCCCAGTGGGATCGCCACCACCATGGCCACCGCGCTGATCAGCATCGTCCCCAGCACCAGCGGCAGCACGCCGAAGGAGGCGGGCTCGAACAGGGGGGTCCAGTCGGTGCCGAGGAAGTACTCGCCTACTCCCACGTCGCCGAAGAAGGAGATCGTCTCCCCGAGCAGCGAGAGGACGATGCCCGTGGTGGTCAGGACGGAGACAAAGGCGGCCACGACGAGCAGCGCCTTGATGATGTCCTCGCCCCAGCGGCGGCGAGCCGCGCGGAGGCTCGGTGCCTCCGCGCGGCCCTTCGCCGCAGCTGTCGAAGCAGCTTCCACCTAGCTCCCGAGTGCCGTCTTGGCTTCGTCGCCCTGGCTCTGGTTCATCGGGACGATCTGGGAGGCCTCCGCGATGGGCTGGTAGTTCTCGGCCACGTAGTCCATGAACGCCTTGACCTCGGGCCGCTTGAGCGCCTTGTCGCTGGGATACATGAACAGCGGACGCGAGAGCGGCTTGTAGTCGCCGCTCTGAATTGCCGCGGAGTCCGGCTTGACGCAGCCACTTCCGGCGTCGACGCCGACCAGGCCGAGCTTGTCCTGGTTCTGCTCGTAGTAGGAGAAGCCGAAGTAGCCGAGGCCGCCGGCCTCGCCCGACACGCCCTGGACGAGCACGTTGTCATCCTCGGAGGGCTGGTACTCCTTGCGCGACACGCCTTCCTCGCCGTTGATCTCGTCGGTGAAGAAGTCGAAGGTGCCCGAGTCGGTACCGGGCCCGAACAGGCTGAGCTCGGTATCGGGAAGCTTGGGATCGATCTCGCTCAACTTCGTGATCTTGGAGCCTTCGTTCCACAGCTCCTTGAGCTGCTCGACGGTCATGCAGTCGACCTTGAGCTCCGGGTTGGTCACCACCGCGATTCCGTCGTTGGCCACCTGCACTTCCTTGTAAGTGACCTTGTTCTTCTCGCAGATCGGGACCTCTTCGTCGTCCTTGATGGCCCGCGAGGCGTCGGAGATGTCGGTCTCGCCGGCGCAGAACTTCTCGAAGCCGCCGCCGGTGCCCGAGGTGCCGACCGTGATTCTCACGTCGGGGTTCTGAGCTTGGAATTCTTCGGCTGCCGCCTGGGCAAAGGGCGCGACCGTGCTCGAGCCGTCGATGCGGATCTTGCCGGAGAGGTCTCCGCCTCCGCCTCCGCCTCCGCCGCCACTGCCGCCTGATTCTTCGTCGTCGCCACAGGCGGCGGCGCCTAGCGCCAGAGCCCCGCAGGCGGCGAACGTGAGGAGCTTTCGCATGGATCCTCTCCTTGTACGTTTGTCGTTCATAGCCGGGGCGGACTCTCGACTGCGGTCAGCCGGAGTCTGTTACCGACCTGTGCCCGTCTTGTGAAAAAGGTGTGAAGCGGTAGCCGAAGCCAAAGTGGGTGTGGATGAAGTTCCCGCCGGGCAGGGCGCCGGCCAGCTTCTGGCGCAGCTTGCCGACGTAGACGTCCACCGATCGATCGGCCTTGCGGTAGGGCTCGCCCCACACCACCGCGTAGAGCTCGGCCCGCGACACGATGCGGCCCTGGCGTTCGGCCAGCGCCGTCAGCAGCTGCAGCTCGCGCACCGTGAGAGCCAGCGGCCGGCCGTTGACCAGCGCGGTGAACTGGTCGGGCCGGATCTCGAGGTCGCCCGCGTGTAGCACGTGACCTGTCGCCTGTACGCCACTTGTCGCCGCTTCCATGCAGCTCGAGCCTCCCAGCATCGCGCGGAAGGTCCGTTACGTCGCCGTTGCCACGCTGTGAAGAAGCTGTAAAGAGCTTGGACGCGCGGCCGAGAGGGCGCGTACACTCGGCTCTAGATGTCGGATATGCGTCTCGCGATTCTCGACTCCGACTCGGGTTTCGTCCGTGTGCTGGTCAAGCGCGCGGGTGACCTCGGGTGGCAATACCGGCGTCTCGAAGCTGCTCCTCGCACCGAGGACTTCATCGCCATGCGCGTGAACGCGCTGGTAGTCGACCTCGCGCTGCTGGGCCCGGGCGCGTGGGAGTTCCTCGAACGGGTATCCGACACCCTGCCCGGGCTGGGCATCGTGGTCTGCACCGGGCGCTCCAGCGTCTCCCAGCGAGTGCGTGGGCTGCGCCTCGGGGCCGACGACTGGGTGACCAAGCCCTGCCATCCAGAAGAGGTGCTGGCGCGGGTCGAGGCCGTGGTGAGGCGGCGCAAGCGCGCTTCTGCTCGCGTGGACACCGGGCCGCTCGTGGCCGGCGAGCTCGAGATCCGGGCCGACCAGTTCCAGGCCTTTGTGCGCGGCACGAGCATCGATCTCACCCGGCGCGAGTTCGAGGTCCTCCAGCTGCTCGCGCAGGCCAAGGGCAAGGTGCTCCAGCGCGAGGAGATCTACCAGGCGGTGTGGGGCTACGCGATGGCCCACGGCGACCGCTCCGTCGACGTCTTCATCCGCAAGGTGCGCCAGAAGCTCGAGCAGGCGTCGCCCGACTGCGGCTACATCCATACGCACTTCGGCGTGGGGTACCGCTTTGACCCGGAGACCCGCGGAGACGAGAAGGCCGAACCGGCGCTCGGGGCCGAACCGGCGCTCGAGGCCGAGTCGGATCTCGACGACGCTCTGGGCATGGAGCTGGAAGCCGACTTGCTCTCGCGCGAGAACTTCTAGCGGCGCCGCTTCAAGCCGCCAGGGCGATGCGTGAGCGCAAGCCGCTCTGCAGCAGCCGCCGGGGACCCACTGTCACCAACTGGTCCACGACGGCTTGGGACACTCCGGCCGCGAGAAGCGATCGGTGCGCGGCAGCCAGGGCCGGCGGCCGGGTGGGGCCGTGGGCGTCCGAGGCGATCACTGCCACCAGTCCCTCGTCGATCAGGCGCCAAGCCGCCGCGCCGGCATCTGCGCCGTGCCCGCCGGTGAGCGATTGGGCGTTGAGCTGGGCCAGGGAGCCCGCCTCGAGCTCGCGGCGCAGCCCTCGGGCGCCCTCGAGCGCGGCGTCGGCGCTGCGCTCGGGGTGAGCGATGAGCACGCCGAAGCCGCGCTCGCGCAGCTCCGCGGTGGCGGCATGGAAGTCGGCGCCGATCGCGTTGAAGGGCGCTTCCACCAGCAGCCAGCGCGCGTCCCGCGGCCCCTGGGCGAGGAGCTCGAGCTCGAACTGGCTCAGCGAGCCCACCACGTCGTGCCCCAGCTCGCCGCCGCAGAGGACCTCGATCGGCAGGCTGAAAGCGGCCAGCAGCGCGCGCAGCTCGCAGACCCGGTGCAAGACCTCGGAAGCGTCGGTGGTGCCGAGATCGAAGCGGACGTGCGGCGTGGCCACGATGGTCTGCGTCCCCTCGGCCACAGCGGCGCGCGCGAGAGAAAGGCTCTCGGCGAAGTCAGCGGGGCCGTCGTCGATGCCGGGCAGAAGATGGAAGTGCAGATCGGCTGACTTCATCACCTGGAGCATCGGCTGGGGACGGCCGAGACCGGTGATCTACCTGTAAACGTGGTGTTTAGCGTCGGTGAAGAGGCGGTTGCCATACTTCCGCGCCGCGATGTCGAATCGAGCTCGTATCGGGTTGGTTGCGGCTGCTCTGGTCTTCGCGGTCGTTGCCTTCGTGACGGCCTGGCCGGGGAATGACGACGAGCCGCAGCGATCAGCCGCGACCACCCCGGCCGAGACCGAGACCGGAGAAGACTCCGTCGAGCCGCAGCCCACCACGGAGACCGAGCCGCCCGCGCCCCCCAAAGTCGAGGTCGCGCGCATCGACATAAGGGGCGGCGCCGTTGCCGGTGGCCCCAAGACCATCGAGGTGGTGAAGGGGGACGCCGTACGGATCGTCGTGACCGCCGACGCCGCCGACGAGATCCACCTCCACGGCTACGACATCTCGCGCAGCGCGGCGCCGGGGCAGCCCGCGCGCTTTCGCTTCAAGGCCGACGCCGAGGGAGCGTTCGAGATCGAGAGCCACGTTGCCGAGGACGCCGGCCTCGACGCGCTGGTCGCCCGCCTGGTCGTCGCGCCTTCGTGATCAGCTTCGCCCACGGGCTCGTCGCTCGTTCCGACCTCCCCATTCCCGAGTGGCTGTTCGGCTGGGCCGCCGCCATGGTGCTGGTCGTGTCGTTTGTCGCGCTTGCGGTGCTGTGGCCCGAGCCGAAGCTCCAGCGCGAGCATTGGCGCCCGCTCCCGGGTGGATTGGGACGGGCGCTCGCCTCTCGGCCGGTCGAGATCGTCTACGGAGCGATCGGCGCCGCGCTTCTGGTGGTGCTCGTGTACGCCGGTCTGCGCGGCACGCAGAGCTCGACCGCCAACCTTGCACCCACCTTCGTCTACGTGATCTTCTGGCTGGCCTTCGTGCCGGCCAGCGTTCTCTTCGGAGACGTATTCAAGGCCTTCAACCCCTGGCGCGCCATCGGGCGGGGGGTGGGTTGGGTGGCGGGCAAGGCAGCGCGCGGCAGCCTCCCGGCGCCGCTGGCCTACCCCGAGCGCCTCGGGCACTGGCCGGCCGCAGCGGGCATATTCGCCTTTGCGGTGATGGAGCTCGTGGCCGCCAACGGCGACCAGCCGCAGACCGTGGCCATCGCCACGCTCGTGTACTCGGCGTTGACCTTCGTGGCGATGGCGCTCTACGGCGTCGAGACCTGGATCGCTCGCGGTGAGGCCTTCTCGGTCTACTTCAATCTCTTCTCGCGGCTCTCGTCCGTCGAGACACGCGGCGGTGTGGTCGGGCTGCGCCGCCCGCTGGCCGGGCTGGCCGACCTGAAGGCCGGCGCCGGCACCGTGCCTCTGCTCGCGGTGATGATCGGCTCGGTCACTTTCGACGGGCTTTCCGAGGCGCCCGTCTGGACCGGCGTCGCGCCGGACATCGCACGTTTCTTCGGCGACGTGGGCCTGTCGCCTCAGAACGCGCTAGAGCTCACCTTCCTGGTGGGGCTGATCGGCGCGATCCTGCTCGTCTACGGCTTCTATCGGCTGGGCGTGCTGGGGGCACACAGCGTGGGCGGCGGCTTCAGCACCGACCGCCTGGCGCGCGCGTTCGTGCACACGCTCGTGCCGATCGCCCTGGCCTACGTGGCGGCTCACTACTTCACGCTGCTCCTCTTCCAAGGCCAGGCGCTCGGCTTCCTGGCCTCCGACCCGCTCGGCGACGGCTCGAATCTGTTCGGCACGTCGGACAGCCAGATCGACTACACGCTGGTGGGAGCGAACGCCACGTGGTACTGGCAGGTCGGCTTCGTGATCACGGGCCACGTGGCCGGCCTGACGCTGGCCCACGATCGCGCACTGGCCATGTACGACCGGGCCAAGCTCGCGGTGCGCTCGCAGTACTGGATGCTCGCCGTGATGGTGGGCTTCACGAGCCTGGCCCTGTGGCTGCTTTCGCAGGCCAACGCCTGATCGCGCTCAGTACTTGCTGATGATCTCCGTGTTGGCCCCGCGCGCGGGACGTTCGTAGTCCTGCTGAGGCGGGCGCGGTGGGAGCTCGATCGGGTCGGGCAGCACGTCCTCGTACTCGATGCTGTCGAGCAGGTGCGATATGCAGTTGAGCCGAGCGCGGCGCTTGTCCTCGGACTCGACCGTGTACCACTGAGCCTCAGGCGTATGGGTGTAGCGGAACATCTCGTCCTTGGCCCGTGAGTACTCGACCCAGAGGTCGCGTGACTCGAGGTCCATGGGGCTGAGCTTCCAGCGCTTCGTCGGGTCGGCAGAGCGACTCTGGAAGCGGCGCTCCTGCTCCTCGTCGCTTACCGAGAACCAGTACTTGCGAAGCAGGATCCCGTCGCGGACCAGCATGCGCTCGAACTCGGGGCAGCTGTGCATGAACTCCCGATACTCCTCGTCCGTGCAGAAGCCCATGACTCGCTCGACGCCCGCGCGGTTGTACCACGAGCGGTCGAAGATGACGATCTCTCCCGCGGCGGGCAGGTGCTCGACGTAGCGCTGGAAATACCACTGCGTCTTCTGCCCTTCGGTCGGCGTGCCCAGGGCCACCACCGTGGCGCCACGGGGGTTGAGCGGTTCGACGATGCGCTTGATCACGCC
>Ga0136617_10004213_pt1 | contig 12863 bp, 13 predicted proteins | sample AntDrymUQ3222106_2_FD_129672 | JGI IMG/M metagenome (GOLD analysis project Ga0136617, IMG submission 129672) | Polar desert sand microbial communities from Dry Valleys, Antarctica - metaG UQ322 (21.06) | ecosystem: Environmental > Terrestrial > Soil > Desert | place: Antarctica: Dry Valley...
CGACCCCGACCTCGTCCTGCACGGCGGGGGGAACACGTCGGTCAAGTCCCGGCGCACCACCGTTTTCGGCGAGGAGGTCGACGTCGTGCTGGTGAAGGGCAGCGGCGCCGACCTGGCCGACATCGACGAGTCGGGATTCGCCTGCCTCGGCCTCGACCACGTGGCCCGGCTGGCCCAGCTCGAATCCCTCTCCGACACCGACATGGCCGAGCAGCTGCTGGTGGCCAGTCTCACCGCCGGCGGCCCGGCGCCGTCGGTGGAGGCGATCCTCCACGCCATCCTCCCGTACCGGTTCGTCGACCACACCCACGCCGACGCGGTCGTCACCCTCACCAACTCGGAGTCGGCGGCCGGGGCCCTGGCCGAGGTCTACGGCGACGAGGTGGTCGTAGTCCCCTACGTGATGCCCGGCTTCCTGCTGGCCCGTGAGTGCGCCCGCCTCCTTCCCGAGGCGCTCGGGCCCGGCGTGGTGGGCGTGGTGCTCATGAACCACGGCATCTTCACCTGGGGCGAGACAGCCAGGGCCTCGTACGAAACCATGATCGACCTCGTTCGGCGGGCAGACGAGTACGTCGACCGCCACCGCATCGCGCCACCGGCTCCTCCGCCGGCAGTCGGGGTGCGGGTCGACCGGGCCGACCTCCGCCGGCGGCTGTCGCACGCGGCGGGGGCCCCGATGGTGATGTCGTCCCACGTCGACGGGCAGGCGATGGGCTTCATCGCCCGGGCCGACCTGGCCCACATCTCGCAGCGGGGACCGGTGACGCCCGACCACGTCATCCGCACCAAGCGCACGCCCCTCGTCGGCCGCGACATCGACGCCTTCGTCGCCGCCTACCGGTGCTACTTCGAAGACCACCGCGACCGAGCTCCGCAGCCGGACGAGCTGCAACCGCTCGACCCCGCCCCCCGGGTGGTCCTCGACCCCGAGCTCGGCCTGTGCTGCGCCGGCCGCACCCCGCGCGACGCGGCCATCGTGGAGGACGTCTACCGCCACACGATGAAGGTGATCCTCGATGCCACCGCCCTCGGCGGGTACCGGCCGGTGACCACCGCCGACCTGTTCGACGTGGAGTACTGGGACCTCGAGCAGGCCAAGCTCCGCCGCCGGCCGGCGCCGCCGCCGTTCGCGGGCGAGATCGCCCTGGTTACGGGCGCCGCCAGCGGCATCGGGCGGGCCTGCGCCTCCGCCCTCCTGGCCGAGGGGGCGGCGGTGGTCGGCATCGACGCCAGCCCGGCCATCGTCGACGCCTTCCCCGACATCGGGGCGTGGCTCGGCGTGGAGGCCGACATCACCGACGACGACGCAGTCGACGCCGCAGTCGAAGCGACGGCCAAGCACTTCGGCGGGCTCGACATGCTCGTCCTCAACGCCGGCGTCTTCCCCCTCGGCGCCGCCATCGCCGACCTCGATCCCGAGACCTGGCGCCAGACGATGGCGGTCAACGTCGACGCCAACGTCTCCCTCCTCCGCCTCGCCCACCCCCTGCTGCAGAGGGCGCCCCGGGGCGGCCGGGTGGTGGTCATCGGGTCGAAGAACGTGCCCGCGCCCGGACCGGGGGCGGCCGGCTACTCGGCGTCGAAGGCGGCTCTCACCCAACTGGCCCGGGTGGCGGCCCTCGAATGGGGCGGCGACGGCATCCGGGTCAATGTCATCCACCCCAACGCCGTGTTCGACACCGGGCTGTGGAGCGACGAGGTGGTGGCCGACCGGGCCGCCCGTTACGGCCTGTCGGCCGAGGAATACCGCACCGCCAATGTTCTGAAGACGGAGGTCACCAGTGCCGACGTGGCCCGCCTCTGCGTGGCCATGTGCGGACCGGCGTTCGCCCGCACCACCGGCGCCCAGGTCCCCGTCGACGGCGGCAACGACCGGGTCATCTGATCGATCAGGGTGCCAGCAATCCCGGCCCCGAGGCTCAGGTCCTTCCCTCACTGGGTAGGAGGTAGCTGTGGAGCCCGAGGAACATCCAAACGCCACGGCCGTCCGCCGCTTCATCGACGCCTGGTTCGACGGCGACTTCGCCACCTGGACCGCCCTGGCCGCCGACGACATCGTGATCCACATGCGGGGCAAGCCGGCCATCGACGGCAGCTACCACGGCGAGGCGGGCGTGATGCTCTTCTTCGAGAGGTTCGCCGCCGCCCTCGTCGACGGCTTCGAGATGGAGGTGGAGGACGTCGTCGCCGACGACCGCTACGCGATGGCGATCATGCGCTCCGAGTACCGGCGGGGCGACGATTCCGTCGTGCTGCGCAATGCCTGCGCCTACAAGCTCGACGCCGGAGGCCGTATCTGCGAAGCGTGGAACGTGTCCGACTCCCAAGGCCCGGAGCGCGAGTTCTTCACCCTGGTCGACGCCCACCCCTCGGGGCTCGGCATCGGTCAGGGCCCCCAGTGAGTGTGGACCAGTGACCGGCCCGGAAGGCCGGTCCGTCGAACATTCGCTGGGCCATCCCTCGAGGAGGGTGGACCAGTGACCGAACACGCCGGGGTGGCTCGGGCCCGCCACTTCCTGGAAGCCTTCTCCCAGGGCGACGAGCAGGCGATGGGCGACTTCTTCACCGACGACCTGGCCTGGCATGTCGCCGGGTCGCATCCCCTGAGCGGCGACTACCGGGGCAAGGAAGAGCTGGTCGCCTATTTCTGCCAGCTCCGGGAGCGGACCGACGGAACCTTCGCCCTGGAGGCGGAATCGGTGCTCGCCACCGATTACCACACCGCCATGTTCACCCGGGCCACCGGGCAGCGGGAGGGCCGGACGCTCGACGTGATCCTGGCCCACGCCTTCACCGTGCGCTCCGACGGCCAGTGGCGGGAGTACTGGGTGTGCGCCGACGACCAGGACGCGGAGGACTCCTTCTGGTCGTAGCGGTCCGCCGTCAGGACCAGGCCGGGGGTCATCCCCGGCCCAGGCCGTGGAGGGGGAAGACCAGCCGCTTGACCGCCTCGATCGAACGGTCGACCCCCTCGTCGTCGGCTCCGGCCGCCGGCAGGGTCGGCTCCGAGAGGGTCGTCGGCAGAGCGTGGCCGGCGACGCGCTGGGCTTCCTCCAGCCACGCCGGCGGGATGGCGTCGTCGAGCTCGGCGCCGGCACCGGCCATCTCCGCGAAGTAGATCGTCCACGCCCGGGGCACGACGCTGGCCCACTGGTAGCCGCCCCCGCCGGTGGCCAGCCACCGTCCCCCCGCCGCCCGGTGGGCCAGGTCGTGGAGCGCGACCGCGGTCTGGCGATAGGCGGCGGTGGTCAGGCCCATGTTGGCCAGCGGGTCGGTGTGGTGGCTGTCGCAGCCCAGCTGGGTGACCAGCACCTCGGGGGCGAAGGTCTCCACCAGGGGCGGCACGACCTCCCGGAAGGCCCGGAGCCAGGCCGCGTCACCGGTGAACGGGGGCAGGGGGACGTTGACGCTGGTGCCGGCGGCGTCGCCGTCGCCCACCTCGTCGACGAAGCCGGTACCGGGGAAGAGTGTGCGCCCGTCCTGGTGGAGCGAGATCGTGAGCACCCGGGGATCGCGGTAGAAGATCTCCTGGACGCCGTCGCCGTGGTGGACGTCGACGTCGACATAGGCCACCCGCTGCACCCCCCGGTGGAGGAGCCAGGCGATGGCGATGGCCGGGTCGTCGTACACGCAGAAGCCACTGGCCCGCCCGGGCAGGGCGTGGTGCAGGCCGCCCGCGGGATTGAAGGCGTGCTCGGCCCGTCCGGTGAGGACGGCCTCGGCGGCCGCCAGGCTCGCCCCCACCACCCGGGCCGACGCCTCGTGCATGTGGGGGAAGATCGGATTGTCACCCGGGCCGAAGCCGAACTCCCACCACCCCCCGCCCTCGCCCCGGCCGGCCCGGCGCACGGCGTCGATGTAGCGCTCCGTGTGCACCAGACCCAGCTCGTCGAGGGTGGCGTCGCGAGCCGGTGTCTCCCGCACGCGGGTGCCGTCGATCAGGCCGTAGTCGTGGATCAGGCGACGGGTGAGCGTCACCCGCTCGGGCCGGAGAGGGTGCGTCGGACCGTGGTCGTACCGGCTGGCGTCGTCGCCGAACCAGACGAGCTCCACCCGCTCGCTCACGGTCGCAGGCTACCGGCAGGCCGACGGGCCGTCACCGGTTGGAGCTCGGGGCCTCCTCGGCGGGTCGGTGGTCGGCAGGACCGGTGCCCGATGGGCCGGCCTCCTCCGGGGAGATGCAGAACAGCAGGGCCCAGCCGAGCCCGTCGAGCCCGCGGATCGGGGCGTCGACGGGCTCGGCCCGGCCGGCCAGCGCCGTGTTCACGGACGGCGGCCGTTCCAGGCGACCAGTTGGTCGATGAGGGGCGCGTCGTCGGGCACCGGAACCGGGGCCGCGAAGGGGTCGGGACGGCTGCGGTGGGGCTCGGGCATTCCGGCCTTGGCCGCGGCGAACATCTCGGCCCGACCCTCACCGGGCAGGCCCCGGATGATGGACTCCCAGGCGGTCCTCACGACCTCGGCGTCCCACGCCGGGCGCTGGCCGGTGGCGGAGGCCAGGTCCCAGGTGTGGACGGTGATCTCGTTGCAGTAGCTGGCGAGGGTGGCTGCGCCGGACTGCTCGGCCCACGGGAGCCGCACCAGCCGGGTCAGGCTCTCGTCGTCGGCCCACGCCTCCTGCAGCCGCTGGGTTGCGTCGGCCCAGGCCGCCAGCCAGGCGTCGTCGGCCAGGCCGACGACCTTGTCGGGGGCGGCCATCGGGTTCCCACCCCGGCCCATGAGGGTGACCCGCTCGAGGACGCCGATCAGGTGGCTGACGAGGGTGCGGACGTCGTACTCGGTACAGGGCGTGGGGGCGTCGAGTTGGTCGGGGCGGACGCCGGCGACGACGTCGCCGCCGGTAGCCATGGCCTTGGAGAACACGGTGCGGACGTCGGATCCGGTGAGGGTGGCGCTCGTAATTGTCATGGGTCGATGATGCGCCCGGTAACCGGTCACCTCCTGGCCGGTTTCCGGGACCAGAATGGGTTTCATGAGAGCCGACCGCCTGGTGGCCATCCTGCTGCTCCTCCAGTCCCGCGGCCAGGTGACCGCGGGCCAGGTGGCGGAGGAGCTGGAGGTGTCGGAACGCACCGCCCGGCGCGACCTCGAGGCGCTCGGCATGGCCGGCCTGCCCATCTATTCCACCCAGGGCCGCAACGGAGGCTGGCAGCTGGCGGGGGGCGGTCGCACCGACCTCAGCGGGCTCACCGCGGCCGAGGCGAGGGCCCTCTTCCTCGTGGCCGGACCGTCGTCGGCCGCCACGCCCCAGGTCAAGGCTGCGCTACGGAAGCTGGTGCGGGCCCTGCCGGAGCCGTTCCGTCCCCATGCGGAAGCGGCGTCGGAGGCGGTGGTGGTCGACCCCCGGGGATGGGAGCGGGGCCGCACGGCGGGCGCGGGCGGACCGAGGCCGCCTCCCCCCCTGCTCGACGCCGTGCAGCGAGCGGTGGTGGAGGGTGAGCAGGTCATCCTCGGCTACGTGGCTCGCAACCGGGAGCCGAGCAGTCGGGTGGTGCATCCCCTCGGTCTGGCCGCCAAGGGCTGGGCCTGGTACCTGGTGGCCGACACCGAGGCCGGCCTGCGCACGTTCCGGGTCGACCGGATGACGTCGGTGGAACCCACCGGCGAGGCTGTCGTCCGCCCCGACGGGTTCGTGCTGGCCGAGGCGTGGAAGCTCATCGCCGAGGAGGTCGACCAACGTCGCACGCCGTTCCAGGCCCGGGCGGCGGCGGCCCCGTGGGCCATCGGGTGGTGCCGGTGGACCTTCGGCAACCGCCTCCGCATCGGGTCGTCGCAACCCGACGGCCGGGTCGAGGTCGAGGTGAGGGGCCACAGCCTCGAATCCGTCGCGGCCGAGATAGCCGGCTTCGGAGCCCTCGTCGAGGTCCTCGACCCTCCGGAGCTACGAGACCACCTGGCCCGCATCGGCGCCGATCTGACCGCAACCTACGGCCCCCGTTGAGATGCACCCGAGGTATCACCTTGGTACCTTGCCAGGTGGCGCGTCACTGTCGTCGAAGGTTGGCTCACCGGCGCCGCCCGGGTGCGCTGCGCGGCACCCACACCGGGTCCCGGCGGGCACGGCGAGCCGCAGCCCGGGCGCCCGGGCGCCCGACGGCCGCCACCGTCGCCGGCACGTCCCACCAGTCACCGTGGGGATCGAGAGCGAGGCGGGTGCTCCGGAAGAGGGCGTCGTCGCAGGCGATCCAGTCGACGAGGTGCACGCCGTGGCCGGCGGCCACCGACCTGGCCAGGGCGAACTGGAGGACGAGCAGGGGCGGCGGCGGGCCCTCCTCGACCGGCTGGTCGCAGAAAGCCACCGCCGCCGCGGCACCGGCGCCGAGGTGCTGGATGCAGGCGTCGAGGGCGGCTTCGGGAGGGTCGGTGCGGCGGGCGTGGGCCAGGCTGAGAAGCCGGCCGGAGCGGTCGGCGAAGGCGACGAGAAGCCGGCGCGGTCCGAAGGCCCGTTGGTCGAGTGCAAACGACCACACGTCGTTGCGGAGGTCGGTGTCGTCGGCGGGCGTGGCCGCATAGCCCTCGACCACGATCAGGGTGTCATCCATGACTGTCCTTCGAGCTGTGAGCGCATCGCGCTCGCACGTTCGTGGGGACCTGTTCGGTCGAGCCGCCTCCGGGAATCGTAGACCCCGGGTACGACAGCGAGCGTCCGCTCAGCCCGTGATCCAGCCCCGCTCGACCACCGCCGACCGGAAGCGCTGGTAGTTCGCCTCGAGGGCGTCGCGCTCGGCGTCGTCGGGGGTGACGCGCTCGCCGGTGGCCGACATCGCCGCGGTGGCGGTGGCCAGGTCGGGATGGAGCGTGCCGGCGGCGGCCAGGATGCAGGCGCCGAGGGCGGTCGTGGCCCCGGGCGTGGCCAGGAGCGGCACCTCCAGCACGGTCGCCCGGATCCGGTTCCAGAGGGGGCTGGCACTGCCCCCGCCGGTCACCACGACTGGCGGCCGGGCCGGCGCTCCGAGGGCGGCCAGCCGCTCGTAGCCGAGGCGCTCCACGAACGCCACGCCCTCGAGGACGGCCCGGATGCGGTCGGCCTCGCTCGCCGGTTCGCCGACCACGAACCCCGAAGCGTCAGGAGCGACGAAGGGAAAGCGCTCGCCCCGGCCGACGAGTGGGTAGGCGATGCACGAGGCCGGCCCGTGACGGGCGGCGAGGGCGTCGAGCTCGGCCGGGGCGCGGCCCGGGAACCCCGCGGTGAGGGCCCGGGCTCCGGTGCTCGACGCGCCGCCCGGCAGCCACCAGCCGTCCGGGTGGCGGTGGCTGTAGACGGCGCCCGAAGGATCGGCCACCAGGTCCTGGCTCGCTCCCTTGAGCACCAGGGTCGACCCCAGGATGGACACGAACCGGCCCGGCTCGCCCACCCCCGCCGCCATCTGCGACGCGCAGGCGTCGGTCATCCCCAGCCGCACCTCGCACCCGACCGGCAGGCCGGTGGCGGCGGCCGCATCCCGACCGACGGGGCCGGCCAGCGAGGTCGGCCGGCGCACCTCGGGCAGGAGCGAGCCAGGGATGCCGAGCGCGGCCATGGCCTCCCACGCCCACTCCTGGCGCACCGGGTCGTAGCCGCTCTTCAGGGCGTGGCTCCAGTCGGTGCACACACCCCCGCCACCGGCACCCAGCAGCCGGCCGACCACCACGTCGCAAGCATGGGCGAGGGAGGAGATCGATTCGACCACGCCCGGCTGTGAGACGAGCCACCCCCATTTGGGCAGCCCGAAGGACGCCTGGATCCGCAGTCCGAGGCCCGCCCACCGGTCCTTTGCCGCGGCGTGGGCCACCTCGGCCTCCACCCCCGCCCTTTGGTCGGCATAGGTGAGGGCGGGCCCGATCGGGTCCCCGTGGCGGTCGAGGGCCACGACCGTGCCGGACGTGGCGCACACGCTCACCGCCACCGCGGTGCCGGGCCCGGCCCGCAGCCGGTCGGTCACCTCGGCCAGGGCGGCGGCCACCGCCGGCCACCACCCGGCCGCGTCCTGCTCCGACCATCCGGGACGGGGCGACGACGGCGCCGGCAGGGGGCGGCGGGCCTCGGCGTGCACCCGTCCCGCACCGTCGGCGGCCACCGCCCGCACGTCGGCCGTGGCCAGGTCGACGCCCACCACCAGGTCCATCGCGGTCCGGCCCCTCAGGCCGTCACGCCCGTCCTCGGCCAGGGTCGACCCGGACCGCCGCGGTCGGTGAGGAACAGGCCGTCGTCGAGTTGTGGGAGTCGGTCTCGGTACATGGCACCTCCTCGTGCTTGGTACCGACTACGTCCCATCATCATGGCCGTCCGGTTCGCCCGGGCGGCCCGCCGGGCTCAACTCGCGGTGCGGACGACCACCGGCTCGTAGTGGTGGCCGGCCAGCCACGGGGGGGCAACGGCCTGGTAGAACTCGACCGGCACGGTGCCCGAGTCCCACTTGTTGAAGCTCCAGTCCATCTGCTTCTGGCGGTGACGCTCGTCGAGGATGGCCCGGCCGCCGTTGATGTCGACCAGCTCGGCGATGAGCTCGGGCTCGCACGGGGGCAGCTTGAGGGCGGCGTGGGCCTCGAACTCCTCGCCGAAGTGCTTGATGATGCTGCCCACCACCAGCTGCTGCTGGGTGGCGAGGAAGCAGCGGGACCGGTCGGCCACGGTGGTGAGCCGGTGGCGGACCACCTCGTAGTCGTGGCTGCGTCCGGCGGACGACCCGAGCCGGGCCAGCGACTTCGACAGGGTGATGCCGTCGAGCTTGCACGGCGAGCACTGGCCGCACGACTCGACGGCCAGGAAGCGGGCCACGCCGGCCGCCACCGCGGTCATGTCGGTCTCGTCGTCGAACACGACGAAACCGGCCGACCCGAGGCCGCTGCCGATGGCCGACAGGGTCTCGTAGCTCACCGGCGTGTCGAGCTGGTCGGCGGTGATGATCCCGTTGGCCACTCCCGACAGCACCGCCTTGATGGTGCGTCCGGGCAGGGGGCCGCCGCCGATGGCCTCGATGACCTCGCGCAGCGGAGTGCCCATCTGCACCTCGCCGACGCCGTGGCGCTGGGTGCGGCCGGTGACCGTGCAGACGATGGTGCCCGGCGACTCGGCCGTGCCCATGGTTCGGAACCAGTCCGGACCCCGGCCCACGATGCGGGCCACGTTGGCCAGCGTCTCGACGTTGTTGACCAGCGCCGGCTCGCTGGGAGCGTCCTCGGGAAGCGGTCCCCGGCGCAGACCCCGGCGGAAGGTGGGGACGATCCGGGGGAAGGGCCACCGGCCGTCGATGGTTTCGAGGAGGGCGCTCTCCTCGCCGTAGAGGTACTCGTCGGGGCCCTCGAAGACGACCATCTCGACGTCGTCGTTCCAGCCCGCGTCCTCCACGTCCTCGATCGCCTCCCGGACCCGGTCGATCTCGCCCTCGAACGCCTCCTTGGTGGCGATCACGACGAGGTCGGCCCCCACCGCCCGGGCCGCGATCAGCGCGCCCTCCAGCACCACGTACGGGTTGCGCCGCAGGATGGTGCGGTCCTTGAACGTGCCGGGCTCGCCCTCGGCCGCGTTCACGATGACCGTCGACGGCGCCGTCGGCGAGTGGTTGGCGGCGACCGTCTCCCACTTGCGGCCGGTGGGGAATCCCGCGCCCCCACGGCCCCGCAGGCCCGATGCCAGCACCCTCTCGATGATCGCCGCCGGCGTCATCGACTTGGCCGCCTCGATCCCGGTGCCGCCTCCCCGGGTCAGGTACTCCTGCAGGGACATGATCGGCGTGGGATACAGCACGCGGTGTACGAGCGTCATGCTCGCCAGTCTACCCCTCATTGTGAATGTGTTCACGTTCACAAGCTCCGGGAAACACGACGGCTACGCTGGAGGCACGAAGTTCGGAGGAGACGCATGGAGATAGGACCGCTGACCACACGGGCAGTGCTGACCGTGAACGAGCAGGACAGCCTCCGGGAGGCCGCCATCGGCATGGTGGAGCGCGGCGTCGGGTCCGCAGTGGTGCTGGTCGACCGCAAGCCGGTGGGCATCGTGACCGACCGCGACGTGATGCGGGCCTACGCCCAGGGCACCGACGGACCGGACCGGAACGTCGCCGACTACCTGTCGCGGCGACTGCTGACGGCGCCGGCGACGATGTCGGTGCGGGAAGCGGCCCAGATCATGCGCGACCGGGGGTTCCGCCACCTCGTCGTGGTCGACGACGATGGTGCCTTGGTGGGCGTGTTCTCCATGCGCGACCTCGTGGTCGGCCTCCTGCAGGAGATCCAGGCGAGCGCCTCGGCCTGACCCCTAATCCGCCCTCCGCCCCATGCGGGCGACCAGGCGGACGAGGCGGTGGTGGGCATCGTCGGGGTCGAGGCACACCCGGGCCCCGTGACCGGGCAGCACCCAGGTGAAGGACGCGGTCGCCGCCAGCCGGCCGAGCGACCGGGTCTGCTCCTCCCACGAATACCAGCAGGCGTCACGGAACGCGACCAGGTCGTGGCGGCGGTGGCTCCACGCCAGCGAGTCGCCGGTGAACAGCCACGTGTCGTCGACGGCGAAGACGACCGACCCCCGGGTGTGGCCCGGGACCGGCACGGCAACCACGCCCGGCGCCACGAAGACCGGCTCCTCGCCCCGCAGGAGGTCGGACGCACCCGGCGCCGCCGACCGGTCGGCCTCGTGGATCCACACCCGGGCCCCGTACCGCTCCGCCCAACGGGGGGCGTCGGCCACGTCGTCCCGATGGGTCAGGAGCACATGGGCCACCCCGCCGAGGACGTCGAGGGGAGCGGTGAGGGCGCGGGTGAACCGGGGGGCGTCGACCATCAGGTTCCCCTGGGGCCTGAGCACCAGATAGCTGGTCGCCCCGAAGGAAGCCTCGCTGGTGTGGCCCAGGTCGTAGACGGGACCGTCGACGTGGAGGGGGTAGAGCCCGGTCGGCCGCGGTGCCCGCGGGGTGCGCCCGATCGACTGCGTCGGGCAGGCCTCGGCGGCCAGCCAGGCCCGGTGCTCGGCGTCGGGTCCGCCGGGCTGCACGGCGACCACCGACTGGTCCCCCACCGCCGCGAACAGCTCGGGGACGAGTTGGTGACAGGTGCCGCAGTCGATGCAACGGGTGTCGACGAACCAAGCGCCCTCGGCGTTGCGGGCGTCGCGCTGGTCGATCCGGGCCATCACCTCGAGGATACGCGTGCGGCGGATCTACTCCGCCGGCTACGACCGGGTGTTGTCGAGGTGTTGCAGGAGGTCGTGGGCCGCCAGCTCGACCGCCTTGTGCCTCCATTCCGCAGCCCGGTACACGCAGGCGATCAGGCCCGATCGATGCACGCGCCGCAGGTCGCCGTAGACGAACGCGTGGCGGGCCTTGGTCTCGTCGTTCGCGCCGTCGGTAAGCCCGAGGTGCCACTCGGCGAAGTCGTCCCACGAGTGGGATTCCAGGTAGGCGTTCTCGTCGTCGGCGCTCGGCTGGGCGTCGGCCCACACGCTCTCGAGCACGTACTGGTGGGCGTCGATGAGCCGCCTCGCCCGCGCCACCGCCTTCTCGTTCACTGAGTAGGAAGCCATCGGCCCATCTTGGTCGGTGGACGGCTTCGCCGGTGTGGGGAGGCGGACGGTAACCGTGGTGCTACGGCAACTGGGCCGTTACCGATTTGAGCGGGGGCGAGGGCGATTGGGCGGGAGCGAGCCGGTATCCGACGACCCCTTCGCCGCGCTGGGCGACGCCAACCGGCGCCGGATCGTCGAGCTGCTGGCCGGCGGGTCGCGCTCGGTTGGCGAGCTGGCGGAGGAGATGCCGATCAGCCGGCCGGCCGTGTCCCGCCACCTCCGCCTCCTCAAGCAGGCCGGGCTGGTCACCGAGGCGGCCGAGGGCACCCGGCGGATCTACCGGCTCCACGGCGACGGGGTGGCGGCGGTGGAGGCCTTCGTCCGCCAGATCTGGGGCGACGCCGCCGCCCGCTTCCGGCTCACGGCCGAGAACACCGGGCCCCGGGACGGCGCCCGGTCTGACCGGCGTGGTCGATCGGGCCCGGATGTGCTGGTGACCGCCCCGCCCGTGCGGATCCTGTTGGTGACGGGCAGCACCCGGGGGAGGTCGTCCTTCTTCACGCCCAGGAGGTCGATGCGCTGGCCACCGGTGATCTTGACCATCGGCACCTGGTACTTGTCGGCCACGTCGGCAATAGCGCGGAGCTGCTCCGGAGAGGTGACGCCGCCGGGGATCTGAGGCACGACGGAGAACGTGCCGTCGTTCTGGATGTTGGCGTGGACACGGTCGTTGATGAATCTCGCGTCGCGCTCGTCGGTGTACTCGGCCCCCCACAGCATCCTCAGCAGCGACGCCAGGCCGACCTTGCTGCCCGCATCCTCGACCCCTTCGGCCAGCGCCGCGAACACCGATGAGACAGATGTGAGATGCATCCGGCGCACGGCCTCGATGAGCTCCGGTTTGGCCAACGGCACCCCTGGCACGTAGTAGTGGTGCGACGGGTCGTGCTCTGCGCCTCCGCCACTGGCCCAGTCAAGGATCTGGCCCACCAGCTCCTTGCAGGCACCGCAGCCGGTACCGGCGCGGGTCGCCTCCATCACCCCCTTGATGGTTCGGGTGCCGGCGGCCACGCAGGCCGTAAGGGCGCCCTTGCTGACCCCGTTGCAGTTGCAGACCTGAGCATCGTCGGCCAGCTCCTCGAGGACCGAAATCGGCGGCGGCGGTGCAAGCCGCCGGTCTGACCGTCTGGCGTAGTGCGGCGAACGAGCAGATGGACGAGGTGATCGCCCTCCTCGTCGCCGAGAACCTGGCCGGTCTTCGGGTGGCCGTCCAGTTGTACGGCATGCCGGCCCCCGACCTGATGCAGGCCCTCACCTCCGGCGGGGCTGAGGTGGTCGAGATCGCCGTCTACCAGTGGCGCACGCCGGACGATCCCCGCCC
>Ga0136617_10004214_pt1 | contig 12862 bp, 13 predicted proteins | sample AntDrymUQ3222106_2_FD_129672 | JGI IMG/M metagenome (GOLD analysis project Ga0136617, IMG submission 129672) | Polar desert sand microbial communities from Dry Valleys, Antarctica - metaG UQ322 (21.06) | ecosystem: Environmental > Terrestrial > Soil > Desert | place: Antarctica: Dry Valley...
CCGCGAGCGTGAAGCCACCCACGTTGAGGTCAGTCCACTCGCCGGCCTGCTTGTTGGAGAGGCCAACCAGCAGCAGGCCCACGCCGATCGTGAAGACGAACGCTCCCAGGTAGTCGAAGTTGCGGGTCGTCCCGGCCACCCGCATCGTCGGGAGGTAGCGGACGATGATCGCGATCGAGATCAGGCCGATGGGCAGATTGACGAAGAAGACCCAGTTCCAGCCGAGGTTCTCGGTGATGAGCCCGCCCAGTGCCGGTCCCACGATCGCCGAAAGGCCGAACACCGCCCCGAACAGTCCCTGGTACTTGCCCCGCTCCGCCGGCGTGAACAGGTCGCCGATGACCGCGAGCGAGATCGGGAAGAGGGCGCCCGCGCCGAGTCCCTGGATGCCTCGGAAGAAAATCAGCTGCTCGATCGTCTGGCTGAGACCGGACAGGACAGAACCCACCAGGAACACCGTCACGCCGATGAGCAGCAGCGGCCGGCGTCCGTACAGGTCCGACAGCTTGCCGTAGAAGGGCACGCTGATCGTCGAGGTCAGCAGGTAGATCGTCGTGACCCAGGTGTAGAGGTTCAACCCGCCGAGCTCATCGACGATGACCGGCTGGGCGACGCTGACGATCGTCTGATCGAGCGCCCCGAGGAACAGCGCGAGCATGATCGCGCCGAGGATCTGGAGCTTCTGACGATGCTCCATCTGAATGGCTGGGCCTGAACCGACCGGTGCGCGGTCGGGGAACGCTTCCAAGGTGCTTCCCTCCTGGAGTTTGGCTATCGGTGTGTGGGCGTACCGCCGGCCCGGGCGTCCGGGTACTCAACGTGCGATTTCTGGTCATGGGTGAGCAGGTCCGGCGTCTCGGCGAGCACGGACTCGACCGCCGTCCGAAGATCGCCGACGGCGGCTACCAGCCGCGCCAGCTGGCGGTCGTCGAGCCGGCCGAGGATCTGGGCCACGACCTCGTCGCGGAACAGCTCGAGATCGGCCATGGCGCGCCGGCCGGTGTCGGTGACGCTGACGAGCACGACCCGCCGATCGTCCGAGACGCGGGCTCGCCCGACGAGGCCGCGCTCCTCCATCCGATCCACGAGCCCGGTCGCGTTCGACACCGAGATGTCGAGCAGGTCGGCGATCCGGCTCATTGGCAGCTGGCCGTGTCGCTCGAGCATCGACATCAGGTGGAAGTGGCTCATGCTGACCCCGCGTCGGACGAGCCGCTGGCTGGCCACGCAGCGAAGCTCGCCCAGCGCGCCGCGCAATTGGGCGATCATCTGGGCGGTGACCGCAGGGCGATCGACCGGCGATCGGCTCGCGCTCACGGTGCGAGGAGCTGAATGATTGCCATGATCAGAACTATTCTGCCCGTGGGAACGATATTGTCAACGGCAACGATTCACCTGTCGTGGAGGACTTGATGCGCTTCGTGCTGATGACCGAGCCGCAGCAGGGGCTCACCTACGAGGAGCAGCTGGCGGTGGCGCGGCGCGCCGAGGCGACCGGCTTCGAGGCGTTCTTCCGCTCCGATCACTACGAGAGCTTTCCGGGCGCGGCCGACAACCCCACCACGGACGCCTGGACCGTGCTGGCCGGGCTCGGCCGGGAGACCGAGCGGATCGGGCTGGGCGTGCTGGTCTCACCGGTCACGTTCCGCCTGCCGGGTCATCTCGCCAAGGTCGTGACGACCGTCGACGCGATGAGCGGTGGCCGGATCGAGGTGGGCCTCGGCGCCGGGTGGAACGAGGCAGAGCATCGACGCCACGGCCTGCCGTTCCCACCCATCGAGGAGCGTGCGGACCAGCTCGAGGAGCAGCTTCAGATCCTGCATGGCCTGTGGACCGAGCCCGACGGCTGGTCGTTCGAAGGTCATCACCATCGGGTCGAGGACGCTCGCGTCCGGCCCCGGCCGATGGACGCACCCGGTCGGCCCCGAGCGGCGTCCGGCGCCGTCCGGCCCAGAATCATCGTGGGCGGTGGCTCGGCGCGCTCCATTCGGATCGCGGCGCGTTGGGCGGACGAGTACAACCTGACTTCGTCGACGCCGGAGCAGGTGGCGGAGAAGTACGCCGAGCTCGACCGGGCGTGCGAGGCGATCGGGCGCGATTCAGCCGAGATCACCCGCTCGACCATGGTCGGCGTCCTCGTGGGGACGGATGCGGACGAGGTCGAGCGCCGCGAGGCGGCCCTCCTGGCGGCGTTCGGCAAGGAGGAGTCCGGTGAGGCATGGCTGCGCGAGCGCCGGGAGCGCTGGATCCACGGCACGCCGGACGTGGCCCGCACGGCTGTGCAGCGCTACGCGGCGGTGGGGGTCGAGCGGATCATGCTCCAGGACTTCCTGGCCCGCGACCTCGAGATGGTCGATCTCCTGGGCGAGGAGCTTGTCGGCTGGGTCTAGTCGCTTGTGCTGCTCAGCCTTCGATTGCGATCGCGATCGCAAACGCCTGTACGGACGCAACCGCGGCCCGCCGCACCGGGGCGGAACCGGGATAGGACGTCGAGAAGGGGGCGGACGCTCCCGGCTCGAGGTTGTGCACATCCTGGACGTCGTAGACCCCAGCGAGCGGCTCGCCGGCGTACCCGAGAAGGATCACGCCCACTGCGAGCCGACTCACCCGCAGAGCGCCGTCGTTCGTTGTCCGACCGAACGCGACCACGGTGCCGTCGCTCTCGATGCTCCAGTCGACGTTGGTGACGGACAGCGACGACGCCCGGTCGGCGTCGGCTTGGTCCGGGGGACGTGTGGCCAGATCCACGTCGACCGAATCGAGCGCATCCCCATCAGTGAACGTGGCGCTAAGCGTGTCGACGAACCAGGCTGTCCTGCCTGGCTCGACGTAGGCGGGAAAGACGTGTGCAAAGAGTCCTTGGGCCACCGTATCGCCAGCGGGTGACTTGACGCGATAGCTTGTCTCCGCCGGGGGCAAGTAGCCGGCGGTCCCGCCTCGATTGGTCACGCCCACGAACACCTGGGCGCGGACCTCGCCGACCGAGTCGACCCACGGTCGGATGACGGCATTCGAGACCGTCAGATCGGCCGGGCCGGCACCTGAGGGGCTCGCCTCGGGGGATGCGACCAGCATGGGGGACGGCGTCGTGGTTCCATTCGTCGTTGCCGCTCCACCCGTTGTCGCGGCCGGACTCGCCAGCGTCGCGCGGGCCGTGGCGCCGCCGACCGCCCCGGCGGGGATACCCGGCGGGACCAGGCCCATAGCGATGGCCACAACGGCCACGACAACCACGCTCGCGGCGGCCGCCAGCACGGGCCTCCGACGCAGGATGCGCCAGGGCTGGCTGGAAACGGCGTGACGGTGAACCTGAAGGGTGCAGACGACACACATCCCGAGCGTATGTGGCCAGCACTGCGAGCACGACACCAGCTGACACGACGAGCAGACCCTGAGGGCGCCGACATTCGGCAGAGCCGCCGTCAAGGATGGAGGCGGTCCCTCCGCCCCGCATTGCTCGCAGAAGTTGGGCGGGTCGTCGTGACTCGCCACGTCCGCATGCAGCTCAGCGATGACGTCGGAATCCATCGCGCAACAGGAACCCCGCGATGACGAGGCAGATGACCGTGCCGGTCAACCCAAGGATCAACGAGAGCTCGATGCCCGGCGCGCGGCGGAGTCCAGATGGCGCGTCGTCGGCGACCGACGTCCCGGGCAGCTCGGTCAGGTCCTTGAAGCGATCGGGGAACTGGCGGACGATGGCATCCGCAAGCGCCGCGCCCACCTCGAACATGCCGGCGTACGCCTCCCGCGTCGTTGCGACCGCACGTTCGTGGTCCCCGGCCGCCGTGGCCTCCGCCTGGCTGATCAGTGCCTGCACGTGGCGGCGAATCAGTGCTGCGACGCCATCCTTCTGCAGGTTGGGATTGGCAGCCGCCAGGAAGGTCGCGATCTCGTCGTGGTACGCGTGGAGCTGCATGAGGCTGGATGAGCGTGCCGTCCCGTCGCCACTCCCGAGCGCGGCGACGAAGGTGAGATAGGCGTCCACATGGGCGCGCCACACCTCCCCGAACGCGTCTCCGGCTGCCTGGCCATACACCGACCCGACCGCACCGGCGAGATCCGCCGAATTGCCGGCCAGCGCCTCGCTGCCAGGACGGAAGTCCGGCGTCCCGGCTACCCCGGCTCGCATCGTCTCGGCGGCGAGCACCAGATGCTCGGCCAGCAGGCGGTCCAGCAAGAGCTGAAGATCGGCTCGTGGACTGAAGGCGACGGCGCCGTCGGGGTAGCGCTCCGGGAACTGGCGGACGATGCCCAGCGCCAGATGGTCGCCCAGCGCGAACATGTGGCCGAACGCCTCCCGCTGCGCCGCGTAGGCCCGCGCGTAGTCGCCATCGCTGAAGGCGGTGAGCTGGTCAATGTGGAGCTGCAGCGCAGCGGCCTCATCGTGGCCCTCGAACGCCTCGTTTGCATCCGCAAGGAACGCCGAGAACTCGGTGACGTAGCGGTCCAGTCTCCGAAGGGCCTCGTTTGATGCGGCCACGTCGCTTCGCCGCCCGGCATCGGCATACGCCAGAAGGAGCTCGACGTGCCCGTTCCAGAGGTCCGCGAACTGGCGTCCCGCAGTCTCTCCGTACACGCTCTCGATCGCGTCCCGGAGCTGGAAGGAGTTGTCGTCGAGGGCCACGCCCAGGGCTGCCTGTTCTCCCATTCCCAGAGAGGAGGACCGCATCGTCTCCATGATCAGGAATGCGTGCTCGCCGAGCAAGCGACTCAACGCGACACGAAGGTCGGTGGCCGGCCGTTCCTCGGCGGCAGCGGACCACCGGGTCCCAGGCGGTTGGGGCATCGTCGACGACGCGTGGATGGCAGCCGGCATGAGCAGTGACACGAAGACGACGGCCACCGTGAAACGAGCACGTCGCGAACGCTGCATCGCGCACCCCCCCTCGTCGCGCCGCACCGGTGAGCATCGGACCGCGGCCGCGTCTCATCGAAGTGTAGGCAAGGGCCCGGCGCGATCAACCCCCAGTTTGCTTGGCATTCGAGGCTTGCCGGGGACGCTGCCAGTAGGAATCGATTCCCAGCGCCCGGGCCGCCCACGGCAACGCGGTCCGCAACTGCATCAGCTGGACCGGTCGAACACCGGGCGCGTTGGGGACCGGCGGCAGCCCGGCCCGTGCCGCGAAGTAGCCGGAGATGACGGCGGCCACCTCGGGCGCATCGGGCAGGGCGGTCTCGGGGGCGGGCCCGCCCTCGGCCTCGAGGCTCGGCAGCCAGAAGCCGACGTCGTACACCGGGTTGCCGACCGAGGCATGGTTCCAGTCCACGAGCAGCGCGCGGCCGTCGCGCAGGCACAGGTTGTCGCTGCGGACGTCGAGATGGAGGAGCGCCGACCCGTCCAGATCCGCCGCGACCTCCGCCGCCACGAGCCGCGGGAGCGCCTGATCGAGCCACGTTGCCGAGGTCAGCTCCAGCCCCAGGAAGGCAGTCGGCGAGGTGGCCACGCGCGCCCAGCCGTCCGTCTCGAGCGTGCTCCTGAGCGGTGGCAGCCCCGCGGGCGGCGAGGTCGCATGCAGCTCGTCGAGCGCCGCGCGGACGGCAGTCACGTCGGCGTCTCGCCAGGGTGGCGGCCAGCGCGCCGCGGACAGGTCCTCCAGGACGATCAGGGGAGCGTGAATCGTGTCGTCCCACCCGAGCAGCCGGGGCAGGAATGGCGAATCCAGCCCCTCGTAGATGCGCTGCTCGCTGCGGAGCCAGCCGGCGGTCATCCCGTCGACGGCAGCCTTGACGAAGGCCGAGCGGCCATCCGCGAGCACGACCACGAACCGGACGGCCGGTGTGTAGCCGCCGCCGGCCGGTCTCGAGTCGACGACCTTTCCGCCGAGCAGCCGCTCAACGCGACCCAGCAGCCCGGGGTCCATGGCTCAGCCCTCGGCGGCGGCCGACGCCTCGCGAAACCGGGGGTCGTCACGCCGGATGGGGTCCGGGTTCGTGCCGCGCGCCCGGGCGAGCCGCTCAGTGAGCAGCTGGAGCGCCGTGGCCGTGACCAGGAGCGAAGCGACGGGTGCCGGGAGGTTCGGGGCGTCGGGCACGATCAGGCGGCCCGCCGGCGTGAGCTCACCCGGGATGGCATCGGCTGCCTGTTGCGCGAGGATGGCCGCCGAGCGGATACCCAGCACCGCGGCCGCGGCGAGCGCCTGGCGAGCGCGCGCGATCCGGTCGGCCCGGCCGCGCCGGTCGGTCAGGAGCAGCACGAGGCCGGTATCCTCGCCGGTCGCCGGCAGGTGGCCGTGGAGGAACGTCTCCAGGTCGCGGTAGGCGCTCGGCAGCCACGATGCCTCCTCGACCTTGAGGACGAGCTCGCGTCCTGCGACGCGATCGGCACCCGACCCGATGACGATCAGGTGAGCCGCGTCGCTGAGGCGTGCCGCCATCGCTTCGGCGCCGGCTTCGTCGGCCGACCCCGCCGTCAGCAGCGCGGCACAGGCGTCCGGTGCTGGATGCGCGCTGGTGAGGTGGCCGGCGACGCTCGCGGCGACCAGCAGCGGCGAGAGGTAGCCAACCGTGTGGCACCAGCTCTGGTCCAGCCCACCCGTTTCGACGACGATCTCGGCCAGTGCGGCACCCGGCGAATCACCTGCCGCCGTGACGAGCGCCGTCCGTGCGCCGGCAACGCCTGCCGCCTCGAGCGCTCGGTTCGTGGCCGCGGTGCCGCCCTCGTGCGAGATGCCGACGACCAGTCCATCGCTCGGCGGAGCCAGCGCCAACTCGAACGCCTGCTCGGCGCTGATGCGCGCGTCGGCGCTGAGCGCCTCGCGCAGGACCTCGGCGAGCCCCTGCGCCCCGTGCTCGCTCGTTCCGCAGCCGGTCACGACGATCGCCCGACCGGAGGTTGCTGCCCAGCGGACCTCGTCGGCCAGCAGGGCTGCGCCCGAGTCGGGTTCGGCGAGTCGTTCGAGCAGCCGCCGCGCGAGGTGCGGCTCGGCCGCGATCATGTCCGTCATATGATACGGCGGTCCCGGCCGCGCCGACGGCTGATCGGACCCGGCCCAGGGTTCCGGCGGGCCGGGCAGGGGAGCGCGCGGATCGAAGGGCTGCGTCATCGCCGCAGTCTAGGAGCGGCGGGCCGGCCGGGGCCCACCGGTCCGCGGTTCGGGACCGCCTGCCGTCGGCGAAGCCGCCCCAGCCGGTGCCACGGCACGTATCGAAACCAGGCGCGTGCCACGAGCAGGTCGAGCGGCACCGGTCCGTACCGCCGCGAGTCGCGCGGGGCGCCGAAGCCGGCCGCGGCCGCGGTCTCGACCGACGCGTCGGCGCCCAGCCATGCCTCGTCATCGGCGAGGCGCAGCCAGCCCTCGGCGAAGGGCACCGTGTCACCGGGACCGGCGACCACGCGCTTGAGCGACAGCACCGCGGTATCCGGCTCGCGGACGACCACCACGGACCCCCGGCGCGGCCACGTTCGCGTCGTGGGATCCACGAGCAGCCAGTCGCCCGGCGCGATCGTCGGGAGCATGGAGCCTTCGGCGACGGCGACCCGCCACGATCCGAGGATGCGCCCGGCGGCCTCGCGCCACGAGCGCCGGACACGCCGCGAGGGCGGCACGCTGCCGCCCTCGCTGCGGCTGCGCGGTCGGAGCGTCAGGCGGGCCGGCCCGCGACGCGCGTCTTCTCCTCGCCGCCGGTGAGCTTCCAGGCGGCGTCGATCTCGTCGATCATGTCGAGCAGCTTCTTGGCATCGGCGATCTCGGTCGAGGCCTTGACCTTCGAGGCCTGCTTCGTGGCCTGCCAGAAGAGGTCGTGGAGGTTGGGGACCTTCTCGAGGTGCTCCGGCTTGAAGTAGTCGTGCCACAGGACGTCGAGGTGGTGCTTCACGAGCTCGGCGCGCTCCTCCTTGATCTGGATCGCACGGGTCGTGAACGCCGGATCCGAATTGGCGCCCATCTTCTCGATGATCTTGTAGGTGGACTCGGCCTCGATCCGGGCCTGCTCGGGGTCGTAGATGCCGCACGGCAGATCGCAGTGGGCGCGTACGACGGTTCGGGGGGCGAGCCAGCGGGTCAGTGGCGACATGGAGCTCCTTCGCGGGCGGGGCGCCGGGGAGGGCGCCGTGGGCAATGACCGAAGTGTCGGAGCGCACCGGCCGGACTGTCAAACGGCGCCCGTGGGCCGCCACGTCGATCACGCGACGGCTGGTTGCCCAACGCGCCTCCACGCCCTAGGATCGCCTCGAACGAGCCGTCCCGCGCGGCGATCGCCGGCATCGCCGGCCTGAGTTCCGCCATCGGCCGTCTCGTCTGGTCTGGCAGGTTCGATTCCTGTGCTCGCTCGTCGCGCCGGATCGGCGGAGACGCAACGGATTGGTGGCTCCGCGGGGCTCCGGGCCTCCCGCCACCCGTCCGCGGTCCGGCGCGCGGGAAACTCGCTTGGGAGGATGACGTGGAGGCGCTGCTCCAGCTGCTGGCGATCCTGGCGCTGGTGCTGCTGGCCGGCGCGGTCGTGTCCCGCTTCGTCCAGGTGGTCACCGTCCGTGACTACGAGCGCGGCCTGCGGTTCTCGCGCGGGCGGCTCGTGGGCCTCGTCGCGAGCGGCAGCCACGTGACCGTCCGGCCGTTCAGCGAGATCGAAGTCCTCGACGGACGCCCGACGGCGCTGCTCGTCGAGGGCCAGGAGGTGATGACCGCCGACGGGGTCGCGGTCAAGGTCAGCCTCGCAGCCCGCTACGTGGTCTCCGATCCGGTTGCCGCGACCACCGGCGACACCCACTTCCGGCGGGCGATCTATCTCATCCTCCAGCTCGCGATCAGGGACGCCGTCGCCGGCCGCACGCTTGACGAGGCGCTCGGGGGACGCCGCGAGCTGGGGCCGATGATCCATGCCGCCTGCGCGTCCGGTCTGGCCACGCTGGGCATCGAGCTGCTCACGGTCGCCGTGCGTGATCTCATGGTCCCCGGTGAGCTCAAGCGCGCCTTCGCCAGCGTCGTCGGTGCGCGCAAGGAGGGCGAGGCCGGCCTCGAACGGGCCCGCAGCGAGACGGCCACGCTGCGCCATCTCGCGAACGCCGGCCGCATGGTCGAGGACAACCCCGGTCTGCTCCAGCTCCGGATCATCCAGCAGCTCGGTTCGTCGAGCGGCAACACGGTGATGCTCAGCGTGCCCGACGGGCACGTCCCGGGCGGCGCTGCCGAGCTGGGCGCTCGGGCCCGCCAGGTCGCGCGTCGATCCGGGCGCTCGGCGGGCACCTCCGACGGGGATGCGGCGTCTCCCGGCGCGGATTCCTAGCGGATCAGCGGGTTCACGATACCGAGGACAGATCCGCTGACCGGGTCGATCGCCACCGTGAGCGACGGCTCGATGGGCCCGCCGGCGGGCGACGGCCCGAACGACACGGTGACCTGCTGAGCAAAGTCCGAGCCGGTGCAGTCGATCTGCGGGGGCATCTCCCCGCGTGGGCAGTTGCCCAGGACGGCCTCGACCGAGGTGATTCCGCGGGCGAGCTGCTCGGGAGTGCGGCGGCCCAGCGTCTCGAGCGCGATGGCGACAATCCGGTCGCAGGGGAGGGCGCCGTCGAGCTGGATCTCGATCCCGCCACAGGTCGCGCTGGGGGCGGGCGAAGACGAAGGGGACGCCTGGGGCGTGGCCGTTCCCGCGGACCCGCACCCACCCAGCACGATGGCCGCGAGGGCGAGCAGGAGAGCGGACCGGCCGACGGCCGGGATGCACCTCGACACGGCGCCGAGACGCGGTCTCGAACGCTCCGGTTCCGGGTCCCGTCGGCGGGTATCATCGGCACGTGACCGACCGTGGGCTGCCCATCGTCGACGGTGCCCCGGCCTGCCCGTTCGTGGCCTTCGCGGACGACCGCGACGAACGGGCGACCAGCCCGGATCACCGCCACCGCTGCTACGCGGAGCTGCGGCCGGCGCCCCGGGCGCTCGCGCACCAGGAGGCGTACTGCCTCGCCAGCGCCTTCCCGGTCTGCCCCACGTTCCAGGACTGGGCACGCCGGGAGGCCGCTCGAGCGCGGTCCGGCTCGGGCGCCGCCACGCCGGCCCCCACCCCCTCCTCCACCAAGCGCCCGGACGCGGGACGCGAGACGTCGGTGACCCCCGCCGTCTCGGGCGATCGCTCGCGCGCCGTGGGGGATCCGGCGACCGGGGCGCTCAAGGACGATGCCGACGTCTCGACCCCGGGCTTCCTCGCCGGCCGCGACCGGCCGGGGGGCGGCCTGGCCGGAAGCTCCGCCGATCGCCTGGCCGGCACGAGCGCCGTATCCACCGGAGACGCTGTCGACGAGCCGGCCGATTCCTCCGGCGCCGGCCCGGATGTCGGCCCGGTGGCGGCGGCGTCAGCGCCCCCGACCGCGGCGGCGTCAGCGCCCCCGACCGCGGCGGCGTCAGCGCCCCCGACCGCGCCGTCGTTCCTTGATGGGGCGCCCGCCGCCGACGCGACTCCGGCGCGGCGGAACGCGGGCGACTGGCTCGATGACGAGGTCGAGCGGCAGGACGCGTCGTGGCCCGAGCCGCGCCGCGATGCCGGCGACGAGCGGAAGTCGGGCACGGGCATCTTCGGCGATCGGCGGCCCAAGGTGGGCGACACGCGGCCCCGACGCGACGCAGGCAACAGCCCCGGTTGGGAGAAGAAGCGGCAGGAGGCCTACCCGACGCGGCGCACGCCGATCGGCATGCCCACCATGACCCGCGTGGGGATCGCCGCGTTGGCCCTCGGGATCGCCGCGCTGGGGCTGTTCATGGCGCCCGGCATCATCCGCAACCTCGGCGGCTCCGGGTCACCTTCGACGCAGGGTCCGGGAGCCTCGTCGAGCGTTGCGGCCGGCGCGTCGCCATCCGCGTCGCCGACACCGTCGCCCACGCCGGAACCGTCGCTGTACGTCGTGCAGCCGGGCGACACGCTGTCGGCGATCGCAGCGGAGTTCGGGATCTCCCTGGATCAGCTGATCGAGGCCAACGCCGAACTCCTGGAGGACCCCAACGACCTCCAGATCGGCGACGAGCTCATCATTCCGTCGGCGTCCTCGTCGGAGAGCCCGGGCGTGTCGCCCTCGGGATCCGCGCCGCTGCCGTGAGCCTGGCGCTGCGCGCGGGACGCGTCAGCGCGGGGCGATGTTGATCGAGGTGATCTTCCCGGCCTCGACCCGGAAGGTCGCGTCGAGATGCTGGGACGGTGCCCCCGGGCGGACCACCAGGATGTCCGCCTCGTAGGTGTTGCCGGTGTCGCGGACCTCGCCCGGGATCATCCTCAGACCTTTCTCGCCGCGCAGGAACCAGCCGCCGACCCGCTCGACGCCGCGCAGCGTCTGGACGCTGTCGCCGACGTGGACGCGCATCTCGGTCGACTCGGCCATGAGGTCGACCGCCGCCTGCCGCTCGCCGGCATTCAGCTTCTCGAAGAAATCCTCCATGGTCTCGACGGCACCCATGGGCGGAGTCTAGCCGAGGCTGTGCGTCTTCACGCTCGGGCAGCACGGAGCAGCAGCCGCCACAGCGTCCGCCACCGTTGGTCCTGGGCCTCGACGATGACCGTCACCTCGGCGGCCCGCCGTGGGGCCGGCAGGCAGCCTGCCGCCAGCGGCCGGACCGCAGCCTCAGCTGCGTCGTCGGCCGGCTCCGCAAGCGTGACATGCGGCTCGAAGGGCATGCCGAGGCCGCCGTACAGCGGCCACTCCGGCCAGGCGGCCGCGAGCCGGTCGACAAGCTCGTTGAACGGCGCCGTGGGATGTGGGGCGGCGTACAGGACGGTGGGCCAACGTTCGATCGTCGCGAGGACGAAGTCGAAGGCCTCGGCGCCTGTGAGCACGTCCAGCAATTGTTTGAAGTGCCCGTCGCCCAGCCGCTCCGCCGGCAGCCACGGATAGAGCAGGGTCACGTGTGCCGGCAGGCCGAGCGGGGCGTAGCCGACGTGGCCCTGCCGGAATGCCTCCAGCGGCGCCGGCAGGCCGACCGGGAGGATGACCGCCGACTGCATCAGAACCCGCCGCCGGACCCGCCCCCGCCGCCGCCCGAGCCGCCCCCGCCGAACCCGCCGCCCGATCCGGACCCCGAGGATGACGGCGAGTTCCCGATCGTCCCGAGCGCGCCCATCATCCCGCCGAGGTTAAGCAGCGAACCGCTGGAGAAGAGCCCGCTGGCCCCGCCCGGGCCGCCGCCCACAGAGGAGGAGCCGCCCGATGACCCGCCGTGGTACCAGCTGGGCACCCATGCCGCCGTCGTTGCCCGTCCCTGCTTGACGTCGTCGAGCGTGCGGTCGAGCACCGCCTCGACATCCTTCTCGAGGCCCAGCGCCAGGCCCCACACGACGGCCTGGTCGGGCGTCTCGAGCCAGTCGATCCGTGCCTCGTCGACGACCTGCTGCATCGAGCGGGCCTGGGCCATCGTCTTCTCGAGCGTGCGCCGGTACGCAGCCAGCATCGCCCGGATCATGGCGCCCTGCATCGTCACCGCCGGCATGGCGCCGGAGATCGCCACGAGCACGATGCCCCCGGCCAGCGCCGCGCCGCCCACGAGCAGCAGCCCGTTGCTCGGCAGGGTGAAGCCGATGACCATGACCACGGCGCCCAGCACGATCACCCCGATCCCGCGGGCAATCCACCGGTTCACGACCCTGGCCGGTCGCTCCGCGAACCAGCCCTGGCGGACGACGTGGCTCGCCAGCCGCTCGTCGAACGTGGCGACAGACTTGCCGAACTCGGTGATCTTGTCCGGCTCGATGTAGCCGTCCTTGCCCAGCGACCGGATGCGCTCGAGCGCGTACTGCTCGGCCTTGGCGATCGGCCGGCGGCTGTTGCGTCCGCGGTGGGCCTCGGTGACGGGATCCGCCTCGGGGACCGCGGTCTCGATGCCCACCTTCGTCTGGAGGCCAAGCAGTCCCTTCTCCTCGCGGAACGAGAGCAGGCCGCGGC
>Ga0136617_10004215_pt1 | contig 12862 bp, 13 predicted proteins | sample AntDrymUQ3222106_2_FD_129672 | JGI IMG/M metagenome (GOLD analysis project Ga0136617, IMG submission 129672) | Polar desert sand microbial communities from Dry Valleys, Antarctica - metaG UQ322 (21.06) | ecosystem: Environmental > Terrestrial > Soil > Desert | place: Antarctica: Dry Valley...
CCGGTTGACGTCGATCACGCCGCCCGTCGCCTCGATCCCCTTCGCGATGAAGACGATCGTGAGCGTGTTCGCGATCGTCCAGACCATGAAGGCGACGTCCCACCAGATATAACGGCGGGTCAGGTAGATGTTGCGCTCGACCACGCCGCCGAGCCCGATCAGCTCGGCGCGCATCGTTCCTGCGAGAGCTCTCACTGTGCCTCCCGGTGTCGATTTCGCGTCGCTGGCGCGCGAGCCGCAAGCAGCGCAAGGACGCAGGGAGCGTTCGGGCCGGACGGCCCGGACGCGACTGAGGACGCCGCGATGCGCCGCGGATCGCGCGTCAGCGGCGCCCTAATTGACGTCGTGAGTCGCAGTGAGAGCTCCATCAGGCGAACACCTCCCGGTCCTCGTCGTCGTCATCGTCCTCGTGCTCGGCCTCGAAGGCGCGGCCGGTCGCCGCGAAGAACGCCTCCTCGAGCGTCGTCACGCCGAAGCGCTCCCGGATCTCCGGCACGGTCTCGAGGAAGAGCAGCCGCCCGCGGTCGAGCATTCCGACGCGATCGGCGAGCGCCTCCGCCTCGTCCAGGTCATGCGTGCAGAGCAGGATCGTCGCGTCGTGCTCGGTCCTGATCTCGCGGACGAACTCCTGCACCTCGAGCTTCGAGCGCGGATCGAGCCCCGTCGTCGGCTCGTCGAGCAGGAGCAGCACCGGCGAGGTGAGGAGCGCCCGCGCGAGCGCGACCTTCTGCTGCATCCCGCGCGAGAGGTTCTCCATCGGCTCGCTGCGCCGGTCGGCCGGGAAGCCGACTCGCTCGAGGATCGCCGGGATCCGATCCTTGGTCTGTCTCGGGCTCATCCCATAGAAGCGCGCGGCGTAGCTCAGGTTCTCGCCCGAGGACATCTTCTTGAAGAACGAGGCCTCAACCGAGACCCGGTTGACGAGCTTGCGCACCGGCCGCGGGTCCGCGAAGACATCGTGGCCGAAGACGCGGGCGCTGCCGCCGTCGTGGAGGAGGAGCGTCGAGAGCAGCCGGACGAGCGTCGACTTCCCGGAGCCGTTCTGGCCCAGGATCGCCACGCACTCGCCCCGCTCCATCGTGAACGTGACGCCCTGCAACGCCGCGCGGCGCTTGCGCGCGAACCGGCCCGCCTTCTTGTCGCGGCGCACGAACTCCTTGCGGAGGTCGTGGACCTCGACGGCCGGGGTGGGACGGGACAACGGAATTACCTCACTCATTTCGGACCCTCCATCGACACGCAAACTCCAGGACCAGGCACGCGACGCCCGCACAGCGGCGGGGGCGCGGCAACGGGTGTCCTACACGTGGAAGAGGAGTCTCACGAGGCCGACGATACCACCCGCTCCTCGTCCGGGGCAAGGGTGGGATTGCGGATCCCGAGCAGGCCGACGAGGCCGCCTGCGCCGACGACGGCGGCGGTCATGACCATTCCAAGTCTGAAGCCGGCGAGGTCGAGCTCCGCTCCGGAGCGACCGGCGACCGCCACGCCGACAACCGCGATCCCGAGCAGGCCGGCGACGCGCGCGACGGCGTTATTGATTCCGGAGGCGATCCCGCTGTCGCCGCGCCCAGCCTCCGCCATCACCGTCGAGGTCAGCGGCGCGACCGTGAGCGCGAGCCCGGCTCCGAAGACGATCATCGGCGGCAGCAGGTCGACGAAGTAGTCGACGTTCTCGTCGACGCGGACGAGGAGGAGGACGCCTGCGGCTGCGATGAGCGGGCCTACTCCCATGAAGAGCCGCGGCCCGAACCGGCTCGAGAGCGCGCCGATCCGGCTCGAGAGGAAGAAGAGGAAGATCGTCACGGGTAGGCCGGCGAGGCCGCTCTCGAGCGCCGAGTAGCCCGCCACGGTCTGGAGGAAGATCGTCAGGAAGAAGAAGAGCGACGAGAGGCCGGCGTAGACGAGCAGCGTCTCCACATTCGTGAAAGAAAAGTTGCGGCTGCGGAAGAGGCCGAGCGGCAGCATCGGGTCGCGTGTGCGTCGCTCCCAGACGACGAAGGCGGCGAGCAGGCTCGCGCCGCCAATGAGCCCTACCAGCACGACCGGGCTCGTCCAGCCTCGCTTCGGCTGCTCGACGAGCGCGAAGACCGGGCCGGCGAGCCCGAGCGCGGTCAGTACGGCTCCGACGACGTCGATTCTCCGGCCCTTGCGCTCCGTCGTCCCGCCGCGCTCGACGGCGAAGTAGATCAGGGCGAGCGTGATCGCCACGAGCGGCACGTTGACGGCGAAGATCCAGCGCCAGGAGGTGACGTCGACGATCTGGCCGCCGGCGATCGGGCCGGCCACGGCGGCGATTCCGCCCCACGCCGTCCACGTCCCGATCGCTGCCCCTCGTTCCTTCTCGTCCTCGAAGGTGGTCGCGATCAGCGCCAGCGAGGCCGGGGTGAGAAGCGCGCTCGTGACGCCCTGCACGGCGCGCGCGGCGACGAGCGTCTCGATCGTGGGCGCGATCGCACAGAGAACCGATGCGACCCCGAAACCCGCCACGCCGAGCGCGAAGATCCTCCGCTCCCCGTAGAGGTCGCCGAGCGAGCCGCCGATCAAGATCAGGGAGCCGAGCGTGAGCAGGTAGGCGTTCACGACCCACTGCTGCCCGGCGAGCCCGCCGCCGAGGTCGTCTTGGATCGCGGGCAGCGCGACGTTGACGATCGTCCCGTCGAGGAGCGCGATCCCCGAGCCCAGGATCGTGGCGACGAGCGTCAGCGTCCTCGCGCGCGTCGCATCCATCCGTCAGCGATGCTACGTTCCCAGGCAGGTTCTGCCGGCGCAGGCGGAACCGAGGCTATGGCGCCTCGCGACTCGAACGAGAGTTGCGGGCGCTTTTTTCGTGGTCCGAGGCGGGAGGGATCGGATGTTGAAGATCGAGGCAGTCGTCGTGCGGGACCGGGTCGAGCCGGTGATGGACGCGGTCACCGAGCGGACGGGGCACGTGGGCGTGACCGTGCTCGAGGCCGTGGGCCACGGCCGCCAGCCCGGGATCACGCACGAGTACCGCGGCCGCGTCTTCGAGTCGCGCTTCCTGCCGAAGGCGCTGCTCGTCTTCCTCGTCGAGGACGAGCTCGTCGACGCGGTCGTCGAGACGATCGTGGCCGCGGCCCGCACCGGGCACGAGTCGGGCGACGGGATCGTCTGGACGACGCCCGTCCTCGACGTCCGCCACACCGCACCGGACGCACACTCGAGGAGGTCGAGGTATGACGAATGCAGAGCTGGCGATCGCCGCGTCGACGATCTGGGTTGTCCTTGCCGCGATCCTCGTCATGTTCATGCAGGCAGGGTTCGCGTTCCTCGAGGCCGGGCTGACGCGAATGAAGAACGTCGGCCACGTTGCGGCCAAGAACGTGCTCCTCTTCGGGCTTGCCTCGCTCGTCTACTACCTCGTCGGCTTCGGGATCGCCTTCGGCGACGGCGGCAACGGGCTCTTCGGCGGCTCCGGCTTCCTGCCGGACGTGGACGACCTGCTCGCGATCGGGACGGCCCCGTTCTCCTGGTTCGCGACCGTTCCCGCAGGCGCCGCATATCTCTTCGAGGCCGTGTTCGCAGGCGTCTCGCTCGCGATCGTCTGGGGTGCGATGGCCGAGCGAACCAAGCTCTGGGTCTACTTCGCGTTCGGAGTCGTCTTCACGCTGATCTACTCGGTCGTCTCGCACTGGATCTGGCACCCCGACGGCTGGCTCTTCGCGCTCGGGATGCAGGACTTCGCCGGCTCGACGGTCGTGCACTACCAGGGAGCGCTCGCAGCGCTCGCCGGAGCGCTCCTCCTCGGGCCGCGTCTCGGCAAGTACGGCGCCGACGGGAAGCCGAACGCGATTCCGGGCCACAACATGGCCTACACGACCCTCGGCGTCCTGATCCTCTGGTTCGGCTGGTTCGGCTTCAACGCGGGCTCGACGCTCGGGATCGCGAGCGGGGAGCACGTCGGGTACTTCGCCTACGTGGCGCTGACGACGAATGTCGCCGCCGCGGCCGGCGCACTCGGCGGTGTGCTCACCTCGTGGCTCGTCGTCAAGAAACCCGATCTCTCGATGCTCCTGAACGGCGTGATCGCAGCGTTGGTCGCCGTCACGGCGGCCTCGGGCTTCGTCGCCCCGTGGGCGGCGATCGTGATCGGCTTCGTCGCCGGCGCGATCGCGGTCGGCGGCGTCCTCTGGATCGAATCGCTCGGAATCGACGACCCGATCGGCGCGGTCGCCGTCCACGGCATGGCCGGCGTCTGGGGGACGCTCGCGACCGGGCTCTTCGCGGTTCCGTCGCTCGCCTCCAACCTCGCGACCGGCACCGGCGGCTTCTTCTACACGGGGTCGCTGAGGCAGGTCGGCGTTCAGGCGCTTGGTCTCGCCGCCGTCGGTCTCTTCACGTTCACGGCCTCGTTCGGGGCGCTCTGGGCGATGAAGAAGCTCGCCGGGATTCGCGTCGACGAATCAGTCGAGCGGGCGGGACTCGACGTGGCCGAGCACGGCATGTGGGGCTATCCCGAGTTCTACATCCCGGTTCCCGGCGGCTACGGGACAGAGTCGCACGGCGCGGCAGTCTCCCCCGGATTCCGCCATCAGGCAACCGCGCCGGCTGGTGCGGAGCCCGCGCTCGCGACCGATCGGGCTTAGCGAGCGGAGCGAGGGACAGTCCCTAGGGCGTGTCTATTTCAGACAGGTCCTGGGGACTGTCCCTCCGATCAGGACGCCGCGAAGGTAACGGTGACCGAGGCGACGAGCTGCTGCTCGCCGGGCTCGATCGGGGTGCTGACTGCGTCGGAGCTCTTCGTCGCGTTGAGCACGCCCGGGGGAGGGGCCGCGCCACCTTCGACGATCTGCGTGATCCGCCCGAGCGTCACGTTCGCCGCGGCGGCGAGCGCCTGGGCACGCAGACGGGCGTCGGCGACCGCGGCGCGAAGCGCCTGCCGGTAGAGCTCGTCCACGTCGCCGCGGGAGAGCGACGGACCGGAGACCTGGTTCGCGCCGGCCGCAACGGCCGCATCGATCGCGGCGCCTGCCCTGTCGAGCTGGCGGATCGTCGCAGAGACCGAGTTCTGGGCGATGTAGCCCTGGACGCCGGGGGAGCCGGATCCCGTCGACTCGGCGTAACGCGGATAGAGGGAGACCGACTGCGTCTGCACGTCGGTGGCGCCCGCGGCCTTGATCGCCGCGATCACCTTGCGCATCTCGACGCCGTTCGCAGCGAGGGCCGCCTTCGCGGTCGCGGCCTGGGTCTCGACGCCGAACGAGAGCTGGGCTCGATCGGGAACGGACGTGACGCTCCCGCTGCCCTGGACGGTGATCCCGTTGCCGGGGTCGCCCGCGGCGGCGGGCGCGTTGCCTGCGCGCGTGACGGCTGCGACGGCCGCGAGGGCAAGCAGGCTCGTGATGATGATCGTGAGTCGTCTCATGTCCTTCATACGCCACCGATCCGCGGTTCGTCACACTGCTCCTGTGGAGACGCGCTTCGTCGACTGCCGCGACCGCGACGCGTATCTCGCGGGCCATCTTCCCGGCGCGGCGCATGCGGATCCGGAACGCGACCTCACCGGCCCAAGTACCGGCGCGGGCGGAGGCGGTAGGCATCCGCTCCCCACGGCCGCCGCCTTCGCCGAGTGGGCTTCCGCGGCGGGGATCGGTCCGGCGACGCTCGTCGTCGCCTACGACGCGGGCTCCGGCTGGGCGGCGAGGCTCTGGTGGCTCCTACGCCACTTCGGCCACGACGACGCAGCCGTGCTCGAGCTCGACTGCTGGCGAGGGCCGCTGCGCACCGGCGCCGAGGAGGTCGCACCAGCCGAGTTCGTCGCCCGCCCGCGGACCGACGACACCGCCGGCGCCGAGGAGCTGCTCGCGCGTCTCGACGATCCGCGGCTCGTCCTACTCGACGCCAGGACGCCGGAGCGCTACCGAGGCGAGGTCGAGCCGCTCGACCGGATCGCCGGACGGATCCCCGGCGCGCGGAACCTTCCCTTTCAGCACGCGTCCGAGCTGTCGTCCGACCTGCTCGACGCGGACGAGCTCGTCGTCTACTGCGGCTCCGGCGTCACGGCCTGTGTCGACGTCCTCGCCCTGACGCTTGCCGGGCGCGACGACGTCCGCCTCTACCCGGGCTCCTGGAGCGAGTGGTCCGAGCTCGGGCACCCGGTCGAGCTCGGGTGACACGCCCAGAACTTCTCTAGATCGAAGACCTGAGTCGGCGGAAGCAGACGAGGCAGAAGCTCTATTCTGGAAGCCAGCCCTCGCGGTATCGGGTTAGTTCGCCTCTGGGGAATCGGGCATATGCCTCGTCCGCGTCGGTCGTCTCCCGCTCGACGCCGGCGCCGTGGCGTTGCGCGGCTTCATCCACGGTGTAGGCCCCCCAGTCGGGGCCTGTCGAGCGGTCGCGGGCGCCGACCGCGAGTACAAGGCACGGCGCTTCTCCGGCCCCGATGATCACATGGCTCGTCCCCGAAGGGCAGTGCACGAAGTCCCACTGTCGTAGCGGGCGCTCCTCACCTTCGACGATGGCCAGCGCCTCCCCGGCGAGCACGAGGAAGTCCTCTTGGTCGTTCTCCCGGTGGTACATCGCCATTGGCTCGCCGGGGCTGAGGACGGTGAGGTTGATCCCGAGCTGCAGGAAATCCGCCGCGCCCTCGAAGCCTGCGCCCTCAAATTCGCAGAGGACGCCGCGACCCTTGCGTTCCCACCACTGCGTCTCGCGCGCGTTGAGGACGAACCAGCCCTGCCCCTTCGGGACAAGCCCGTGGTCGGTCGACACGAGCTGCGACTCAGGAACCATTTGACCTGAGACTGCCAGACGCGGCCTCACATCGTGCGGAAGCTCGCCGCGCTGTCTCCAGAACTCATTCTGGAACCGCTTCTTAGCAGCGCGGTCAGGCGTGAAGCAGCAACCCCGCGATCTCCTGCACCCGGGCGACGGTGATCCCCGTTCGCTGCTCGCGCGCGAGCGGGTGATCGTCGTCGTCGGCGAGGACGATCGAGGGGCGGAGCTCGAGGGCGTTCGTAACCACGTTCGATCGCAGGCTCAGCGTCTCGGGATAGCCGGGGATGCTGTTGGAGAGCCAGCTGAAGTAGGGCGGATCCTCGACCCGCTTCGGATCGTCCCAATGGGCGAGGAGCTGCTCGAAGCTCTCCGCGCTGAGGGATCCCCAGACCCCGTAGACAAAGCGCTCGTCGAGCTCCGGCACGGGCAGGGAGAGGATCCCGCGGACGAAGTAGGAGCGAGCGCCGTCGTCATCCGTCCAGACGCAGAGGTCGGAGGTGAGGAAGTCGTCCTCGGCTCGCCCGCCGTCCCAGTAGGCCGGCTCGTCGAAGCCGAAGTCGAGTGGGAGCCCCTCGTGCTCCTCGCCGCACGACGCGCAAACCCAGTGCACGGCTAGGCCGCAGCCGTGGCCCCGCGCGGCAGGTAGGGCTGCCACTCGGAGGGGATCGACGGCGTCGCGAGGTGGATGAAGAGCACCGGCGCGGGCGGCCGGGGCAGCCGGTGCAGCGTCAGGCCGCTCTCCTCGAGGAGTCGGTTGCCCTTGCGCAGGTTGCACGGCGAGCAGGCGGTGACGGCGTTCTCCCAGACGGACTCGCCGCCTCGCGAGCGCGGGATTACGTGGTCCAGGGTGAGCCGTCCGCTCGAGGTGCCGCAGTAGACGCAGCGCCAGCCGTCGCGGGCGAAGAGCGCCCGCCGCGAAATCTTCCGCTGGATCGCCCGCGGCACCCGCACGTACTTGACGAGGCGGATCACGTGCGGCCAGAGATAGGTGTTGGTCGCCGAGTGGAGCGCCTTCGGGAGGCTCTCCAGGATCTCGGCCTTTCCCTTCCAGACGAGCACGTGCGCGCGCCGCACCGAGCAGACGTTCAGCGGCTCGTAACTCGCATTCAGGACGAGGACGTGTTGCAACCTGGGCGAAGCCTAGCAACGTGCGCAGCGCCTTTACTCGCGCCGAATCGGAGCTTGTGCGCAATAAACACAGTCGCGATCGACGTCGCTGGCGTCCTGGCGCGTGGCTGAGAGTGCACGTCCGGAGGGATAGTGCGTATGCACAGACCCGGAGAGCCGGGTGCTCTCAGGCGCGCGAGGCCGGCGGAGCCCGGCTCTGCCGGCCGTGAGCCGGCCAGCCAGGGCGTCAGCGAGCCATGGCCCGGTCCACCGCCTCGAGCTCTTCCGGCGAGAGCGCGATCGGGGCGCGGCCGCGGTCGAGCTCCTTGACGTAGAGCCGTGCGTAGTCCCGGCCCTGGATCGCGGTGACGACGGTGCCGGTGCGGTTCGCGTCGAGGAACGCGAACGAGGCCGATTGGTGACCGCCGGTACCCGCGTAGGCGTCGTAGCGCACGACGGCGGTGTTCGTGATCGAGCCGTCGACGCGACGGTCGACGCGCGAGAGCGCCGCGGCGATCTGGTCGACGGCGCGATGGAGGTCGTCGATCCGGCCCTGCAGCGAGACGGCGAAGTCGACGAGGTCGGAGCGACCGCCGCCGAGGAGGACGCGCTGCGCCTCCCGCAGCCGCCGAACGCGCGACCACAGCCAGATGCAGAGCGCGACGGCGGCGACGGCAGCCGCCGCGGCGGCGATCGCGACGACGAGCGCGGCGGTCACTCGACCGAGAAGATGACCTTGTACTCGGCTGTGTTGTTCTCGACGAGCCGCTCCTGAGGAACGGGCTCGACGTCGATCCTGAGCGTGCGCAGCTCGCCAAAGTCGAGCGAGGGGAAGTCGCGGAAGACGACGCGCTTCGTCTCGCCGGGGTTGATCAGGTCGATCGTCTGCTTCTTCGTCACGGGCGTCGGACTCTGCTGGATCGTCAGCGTGACCTCGATTTTCACTTCCTGGTTGTCGCCGCCGTTCCGAACCGCGACCTCGAACGCAAGGTCGGTCGACGCGACGACCGTGTTCTCGGTCGACGTGGAGAGCTGCTGGCCGCCGGGCCGCACCCTGACCGCAACGATGTTGGTGCCATGGAGCCCCGCACCCGTTCCTCCGGACGCCGCCGGGGTGCCGTTGATGCGCTGCCAGATCGGAACCATCGAGCGGGAGCTGGCGAGGTCCGGCGTCTGGACGAAGTTCGAGTCCGGGACCTCGATCCCGGTGAAGCCCTGCTCGCGAAGCTCGGCGACCGCGGTGCGGATGAAGAGATCGTCCCAGACGACGTCGCTTGCGACGAGCCGTTGAGCCTGGCCGGCGAGACTCGCGCCGGCTGCGGCGGCGTCGTTCGAGTCGCGCGTCTCGCGGAACTGGGCGGCGAGGCCTTGGAGCCCGCTGACGCGGAACTGGAGCGCTTCGGCCACGCTCCGATTCGCCGGGCGAAGCGGCCCCGGCGCGTCGAGCTCCAGCGCCTTGTTGACGCCGAGCTCCTGCTGCCGGACGAGTCCCGCGAGCTGCTTGTCCAGGTCGACAGGCTTGATCCCCGGGGTGGTGAGGACATCGTTCAGCTCCCGTCCGACGCGCTCCGAGTCGCGCGCGACCGTGGCGACCTCGCCGAGGTAGTCGCGGTAGGAGTCTCGCCGCTGATCCTCCTGGCAGCTCTGCACCCAGAGAACGAGCAGGACGACGATCAGGATTGCGAAGGCGACGAGCCCGACGAGCCGGGCGAGCGGCGTGAAGCCTGCGGCGGGACGAATCGGGCGCCGCGGCCCACGCGGCTCCCTGGGCTCTCTCGGGCCGCCGCCGAGCGGATTCCGGAGCGAACGCTGCCCCGACGCCTCCTCGGTCGGAGGCTCGTCGAAGAAGTCGAACTCGAAGTCGGACTCGCGGTTGCTCATGGGCTCCGAACGTCGATTCGAGCCACTGTAACCATTGCATCGGCCGGAAAAGACCCACGAAGGATTCTTCCCTGGCGCGGCCAACCCGACGGGGACGTGTCTTCCGCGCTGCCCGTACTCCCTTCCCGGGAGCTCGTCCTCGATCGCTACCGCCCGCTCCGGCCGCTCGGAAGCGGAGCTTCCGGCTCGGTTTGGCTGGCGCGCGACGAGCAGACGGGACTCGAAGTCGCCCTGAAGATCGTCCCGCGTGAAGGCAAGGCGGCGCATCGGGCCGAGCGCGAGGCGGAAGCCGCCGCGCGGCTGCGCCACGAGCGTTGTCTGCGCTCCTACGGTTTCGGCGCCGACTCCGGCCACGTCTATATCGCCTACGAGTACGTCGGGGGCCGAACTCTGCGCGAGGCTATGCGCGCGGGCGAGCTGACCGATCCGCGGGCGGTCGAGGCGGCAGCCCAGATCCTCGAGGGGCTGGCGCACGCGCACGGACGCGGCATCGTCCACCGCGACGTGAAGCCGTCGAACGTGCTCTTGCTGGACGAGGAGCAGGTCTCGATCCGGCTGCTCGACTTCGGGCTCGCGCGGTTCGACGAAGCCGAGACGCTAACCGCGGTCGGCGACGTCCCGGGCACGCTCGCCTACATCTCGCCCGAGCGCCTCGCCGGCGAGGAGGCCGGGCCGGCCAGCGATGTGTGGGGAGTCGGGATCCTGCTCTGGGAGGCGCTGGCGGGCAAGCACCCGTTCTGGGGGACGCCGTTGCAGCAGATGGCGACCGCGATCGATGCCGGCGCTCCCCCGCTCGCCGCCGAGCGGCCCGATCTGCCACAGCGGCTGCTCGTCGCGATCGAGCGAGCGCTCGCGCCCGATCCGGCCCGGCGGCCGTCTGCCGCCGCACTCGCACACGAGCTGCGGGAGGCCGCGGCCGGGCGGCGGCGGAAATCGCGCAACAGGAGACTTAGTGTTGGAGCAACACAAAGACCGTTTGCCGTCGGCCGCCTTGCGCGTCTGGTCCCTGCGGCGGCGACCGGACTCGCCACGCTCGCCGGCGGCAGCTTCCTGCCGTTCTTCCCGGCGGGCTGGACGCTCGCGATCGCCCTCGCAGCCGCGCTGGCGGCCATCGTCCGGCCTCGCGCCGCCCTCGCGCTCGCGCTCGCCGCTCCGATTCTCCCGCTCGGCAACCTCTCGCTCGGGCTCGCGCTCCTCTACGGCGGCTTCGCGGCAAGCTGGCTCGCGCTCGCGTGGCGCGAGCCGCGGAGCGGGCTCGCCTTCCTCGCAGGCCCGCTCCTCGCCCCGCTCGGACTGATCGCGCTCGTCCCGCTCGCGGTCCAGACGGTTCGGGGACATGTGGAACGCGCATTGCAGGTAGTCGCGGCCGTGGGACTTGCCTCGGTCGCGGCAGGAGCGCGCGGCGCGAGCCTCCCCTTCGGCGGGACGGCAGAGACGCCGCAGCTGGCCGGTCTCGAGAGCCCGGTCGACGCGGCAAGGACGTTGCTCGACGTCCTGCCGCCCATGCTCGGACTCGAGGCGCTGGCGCTCGCCGCGGTCGCGGTCGCGATTCCCTGGGCGACGAGCCTCTGGCGCATCGCCGCGCTCGGAGCGGCCGCGCTCGCGGCGCTGCTCCTGCTCGCCCCAACGGCCCCGGCGATTCCGCTCGTCGCGACGGTCTGGCTCACGTGCGCCGCGCTGACCTGGCGCCACGAGCATCAGACTCGATCCGACTAAACTCGATCCGAGGCACACCCCGCCGTATGAGCGTCCTTCGCAACATCGAGCAGAAGATCGAAGGCCTCTTCGAGGGGATGTTCGGCCGCGCCTTCAGGACACACGTCCAGCCGGTCGAGCTGGCTCGCAAGCTCGCGAAGGAGATGGACGAGCACCGGACGATCTCGGTCTCACGGGTCTACGTCCCGAACGAGTACTCCGTCTATCTCTCGAGCCAGGATCGCGAGCAGTTCACGGGCTACGAGGGCTCGCTGATCGGCGAGCTCCAGGACTACCTCGTCGAGCACGCGCGGCGGGAGAGCTATGCCACGCTGACGGCGCCGAGGGTGCTGATGAAGACCGACGACGACCTCTCGATCGGCGAGTTCGGGATCGCGACGCGGATGGTGCAGCCGGAAGGTCGACGAGCGCCGGCCGGCGACGAACCCGCCGAGCAGGTCGAGCCGGGGGCGACGATGATCTACAAGGCGAAGGCGCCGCAGCCGACGGAGGCAGCCTCCCCGGCCGAGCTCGGGCTCGAGCAGGAGCGTTACACGCTGACCCTGAACGGCAAGCGCCACGTCCTCGAGGATCGCCGGGCCGTGCTCGGACGCTCGAAGGAGTGCGACGTCCAGGTGCCCGACGCGAACGTCTCCCGCCGCCACGCCGAGCTGCGCGAGGAGGGGGGATCGTGGTGGCTCGTCGACCTCGACTCGACGAACGGGACGGAGCTGAACGGAAAGCGCGTCCAGCGCGCGAAGCTCGCCGACGGCGACCGGATCGGGCTCGGCGAGCTCGAGCTCGTCTTCGCCCGCGAACGGGCCAGCTGATGAATGGAATCGAGGTCGACGAGGCGCTGCTGATCCTCAAGATCGCCTTCATCGTCCTGCTCTACCTCTTCATCTGGCGGATCGTCCGCAGCGCGAGCCGCGACTTCCGGACTGGCGGCGGCGGGGCGCAGGAGAGCATGATCATCGCCCCCGGACGCTCGGGCGAGAGCCAGGCTGCGAGCGTCGGCCCGGCGCCACAGACGCGGGGCCGGACGCGAGCGCGGCTCGTCGTGCTCGAGAGCCCGGCTCTCGCTCGGGGCGAGGAGATCCCGGTTGACGCGGCCCCGGTCTCGATCGGGCGCGGTGGCCAGAACGACATTCCGCTGGACGGCGACGAGTTCTCCTCCGCCCGTCACGCGCGCTTCGAGACGCGCCGCGACGGGCTCTGGGTCGAGGACACGGGCTCCACGAACGGAACGTTCGTGAACGGTGCGCGCGTGACGACTCCACGGCGCTTGGGTAGAGGAGACGTCGTGCGCGTCGGCCAGACGGACTTCAGGGTGGACCTATGAGCCTCGGGCGCTCCGTCGGCCTCACGGACACCGGCCGAAGGCGGCGACACAACGAGGACGCGTACGTCTGCGAGCCGCCGCTCTTCGCGATCGCAGACG
>Ga0136617_10004216_pt1 | contig 12862 bp, 12 predicted proteins | sample AntDrymUQ3222106_2_FD_129672 | JGI IMG/M metagenome (GOLD analysis project Ga0136617, IMG submission 129672) | Polar desert sand microbial communities from Dry Valleys, Antarctica - metaG UQ322 (21.06) | ecosystem: Environmental > Terrestrial > Soil > Desert | place: Antarctica: Dry Valley...
AGAATGGCAAAGTGTCGACGAAATCGGGGCGCGCTGGACTGCTGATCGTGAAGTAGCTAGCGCACGAACCGCGATAGTAACCGAGACCAGCCGGTCCATTGTAGAACGCCTTGTACCCGGCACAGGTATAGGTTCCGTTCAGAACGGAGCGGGAAGGACCGCTCGGTCGGGGTTCCGTCGGGTTCCCCTTGCACGCGCCCGCCGCCGTCAGCAGGACGATCGGCAACAATGGCACAGAGGCTTTCCTGAATGCTGCGAACATATGATTACCCCAAAAGCAACGAGCGTGCCTGTTAGAAAGGAGCAGTTTGCAAGCGCGGACGAGGCCCGCATCATGGCGGCACTCGCTCTTGCCCGTGACGGCGCGCTTGCAATGGAGGTACCCGTAGGAGCCCTGGTTGTTCGCGGCGGGGAAGTCATTGCAAGCGCGAACAATCGTACGGTTCGTGACCAGAGTGCCACGTCCCACGCTGAGCTATTGGCTTTGCAGGCCGCTGCGATTCGAACCGGATCCTGGCGACTGAGCGGGTGCACTCTGTATGTGACGCTGGAGCCCTGCGCGATGTGCGCTGGTGCCATCGTGCTTTCGCGGCCGGACCGAGTGGTTTTCGGGGCATGGGATGACAAAGCCGGTATGGCCGGGTCAGTTGGTGACCTGTTGCGGCATCCCCGCCTCAATCATCGCCCTGAGGTGCTCGGCGGGGTGTGCGCCAAGGAGTGTGCCCAACTCCTGACTACCTTCTTCGAGGCCCGACGCAAGTGCGTTGACTCCCCTTCGGAGGACGGCTAAACTTCGCGCTCTGCGTTGGACAGGTGGCCGAGTGGCTGAAGGCACCGGTCTCGAAAACCGGCATACCGGTGACCCCGGTATCGTGGGTTCAAATCCCACCCTGTCCGCCTGATCTGGCCTGGTTCCTCGCTCTTGGCAAGCGAGTAAAGGTGTCGAGCACGATGATGGTGCTTCTTCACCAGCCAGTCAGGTTCTGCCTACATGCGCCTCGCCCTGGTGGTTGGCACTGCGAACCTCCGGTCATTTGCGGGCAGTTGCTGTCTAGGTGATTGGATGGGTGGCCGAGCGGTTTAAGGCGCACGCCTGGAAAGCGTGTGGGGTGTAACAGCCCTCGCGAGTTCGAATCTCGCCCCATCCGTTTTGCGTGCTTTAACTGTCTGGTGACCGCGCGGCAGTTGGCGGGCGCGGCTATTGGGGCACTATTGCGCGCACCCCAGGCACTCGGAGCTGTGACGTGCCTCCACGCATTGGGAGTGCAAGCGAATCCGTACGCTTGCGCGCCAAACTGTCAAGCATTTGCTGCCGCTGCATCCGCGAAACCACGCCTTCGCTACTGCCTCTCCCTTGCGCGGAGTACCGTGCACTTCCAGCGTCACCAGTCGGCTGGGAGCTCAACGCACCGGCTCCTGTGGTCTCGTCAGTCGAGATCTGTCCAGCTTCGATTGATTGCACATCGGATGACACTCCGGCGGAAGATTCGTCAGTGCCCGCGATGAGTGACACGGCTACCGCGAGAAGCGCCACGAAGCAAACGATTCCTCCAATCAACTTGGTTTTCGGCCAAGTCTGATCGCTGAACAAATCGAACCTTGCCGATTCGAGCGACTCCTCTGCTTTCCCATCTGCGCCAAAGTTGCTCTCACCAAGTTCGTCGTCTATCTCCTCCTCCAAATAAACGTCTTCTTCCAGGTCTTCATAGTCGGCCGCTCTGCGATCGCTTGAACGCGACGGAGACAGCACGGATGATGTAGAGGCGAAGAACGACGTCGTGGCGGATGGGACGGACTGCCCAGCGCGCTCGGCAGCACGCCCGGCAAGAAATGCCCGAAAACGATTCGAAATGCGTACCGCGAGACCATCATTCGCATCTCCAGCCGCCGCCAGCGCCTGAAAAATTGTCTCCATGGGGACGGCGCGTGGCGTTTGAGATGGGGCGCGGTCGGCGAGAGGTCTGACAGTAGGCCCTACTTCGATATCCGAGAAGGCCGGACGCTGTCTCCCGTTGAATTCCTGTCCTCTGGCAATTCGCGCGTCCACGGCCGCCCGAAGCGAAGCAATCTTGTCCCGTGCAACGTGGAGGCTTGCATCCCCGGGTGCAAGCGAGCGCTCTCGAATTGCGAGCGCGCGGCCACGAAGTGAAATAGCCTGCTCCAAGTGACCAGCTGCAGCGCTGAGCTCACCCAAATGCTCAAGCGCGGCGGCCACCGCCGGAGAGTCCGCCCCCAGTGTTTTTTCCCGGATCGACAGAACACGCAGCCACAGCTGCCGCGCCGCAGCGATATGGCCCGTTGCCTCTCGAACCGTCGCAAGACTCGCCAATACCGCCGCCAGCTCGGGATCGGCGTTTTCCCTTGCGCTTGTAATACCCGCCAGCCGCGTGAGCAGTCGTTCAGCCAGTTCGTACTTCTTTCTCTTGTAATAGACGTGGGCCAGGTTATTCAGAAGCGGGGAAAGATCTGGGTGTTTCTCCCCGTAAAGTTGTTCGCTGCCAGCCAGCGCGCGCTCAAGCAACAGCTCTCCGCGAACAAGGTCTCCACGCGCAACGTGCACCGCGGCAAGCAGAGTCAGGCTCTCGAGAAGACCGGAGCTTCCCGCGCTGGGAGCACGCTCGCGAATTTCGAGTGATTTTTGAAGCAACTGCTCGGCGTCCTGGAACTCACGCTCCTGATATTTCCGCTGTCCTTCACTCGCGAGGCGACCCGCGAATTCCAAGGTCGCGTCATCGGGGACAGGTCTGGCCGCCACTTTGCCGGACCTCGCCTCCGCGGCTGGCCTGTCATCAGCACCTCTCCTTTCGTGGGATAACATTTCAGGCATAGCTGACCCTTGAATGTCGCGGCGCTGGTATGCGGCAAGCTGCCGCACAGGACAGGTTCGCGGCTGCGAGGTGGTTGTGAATGAGACGGAGCGCGGTTAAGGGCTGACGCATTTCGAGGGCAGGAGCGCCTCTCAAACGTAACTCCCCACCGTACCTATTTACAGGCATGGCCACTATTGTCAAGTGTTTCCACCAGCTATAACCCGAATACCGGGCCTTTTGACTACTTCTGGTCTGTAATCGGAGTCAACCCCCCTTGTTGCATCCGCGCGGCTGCTCGGTCGCCGCCTTTTCGCCTAAATCGCAGAGCCTCTTCAGAGACGGATGCAATCTCATGTGATGTGGCTGACGACACGCTGGCCTTTTTCCCTGGTGGGTTGGTGAGTTCAAGCGATTTCCCGCTTCCCGGCATCGCCTTCCCAGTCTATCATTCCCCCTCAATGCCAACCGATAAAATGACAGTGCTCGATGCAAGAGCCATGGACCGCACCCTGCGCCGCATGGCGGACGACATAATCGAGCTGTACGACGGTACCGACGGGATGGTGATCGTCGGAATTCAGAGACGAGGAGTACAGCTTGCGGCGCGCATCGCCAGGATTATCGAAGACAGCGAGGGTGTAGCGGTTCCACAAGGCGCGCTTGATATCACACTGTATCGAGATGATCTACAAACGGTAGGACCCCGGCCCGTGGTCGGGCCCACCGACTTGCCATGGAATCTCGAGCACAAGCACGTGGTGCTTGTGGACGACGTACTCTATACCGGGCGAACGGTCCGGGCGGCTCTGGACGAGTTGGCGGACTTTGGCCGCCCAGCCCGCATAGCCCTCGCGGTTTTGGTTGACCGCGGCGGGCGGGAACTTCCGATCCACGCGGATGTTGTGGGGAAGAAACTCGATGTTCAGACAGGAGGTAGGGTGGATGTGATGGTCAAGGAGCTGGACGGTCGCGATGCGGTGGTTCTGGTTGAGCAGGGGCCAACTCCGTGACGAGTGCGCTCGGCAAGGACTTGCTGGCTCTTGAGCCTCTTTCCGCCGGGCAGATTCGCTTGATTCTTGACACCGCTGAACCGTTCAAGGAGATCAGCGAGCGCGCAATCAAGAAGGTCCCGGCGCTTCGTGGACAGACGATAGTCAACCTTTTCTTTGAAGCTTCTACGCGGACACGCATCTCCTTTGAGTTTGCGGAGAAACGATTGTCGGCAGACACGGTCAATGTCGCTGCGTCGGGCTCGAGCGTAAGCAAGGGCGAAACACTGGTTGACACAGCTCGCAATCTTGAGGCGATGCGCATAGACATGGTCGTGATCCGTCACGGTGCTTCTGGTGCAGCGCAGTTCCTGGCAGAGCGCATTGAGTCAAACGTGATTAACGCCGGTGACGGTACTCACGAACATCCAACCCAGGGCTTGCTCGACCTTCTGACGCTTCGGGATCATTTCGGTACTCTCGAAGGCAAACGTGTTTGCATTTGTGGTGATGTGCTCCACTCACGCGTAGCGCGATCGAACATCTGGGGATTGAAGAAGTTGGGGGTTCACGTGGCGGTGTGTGGACCTCGGTCCCTTCTACCGAACGCGATTGACGAATTCGGAGTTACTGTCTTCAACCGGATAGAAGAGGCAATCGAGTGGGCCGATGCGCTCAACATACTGCGCCTCCAGTTGGAGCGTATGACTGCCGGTTACATCCCGTCGTTGCGCGAGTACAATCGCGTCTTTGGTGTAACGCGTGAGCGAATGGAGCGAGCACGACGAGATATACTAATCCTGCATCCCGGCCCGATGAATCGGGGAGTTGAGATCGACTCCGATGTCGCGGATGGCGAGAACAGTGTAATTCTGGATCAGGTGACCAATGGAGTGGCTGTCCGGATGGCAGTGCTCTACCTGCTTGCGGGGGGTCGGCCGGAACTGGCCGAGGCAGCCAAGCATGGAGGAGACCGGTGACCCGGCCGGTGCTGCTCCGCGGTGGCAGGCTGGTCGATCCGGGCCAGAGCCTGGATGTGAAGGGCGACCTCCTTCTTGCCGACGGCCTGATCGCGCGACTTGGTGGAGAGATTGGTGCGCCGGAAGATGCTACAATCATTGACTGTGTTGGCGCCGTCGTAGCTCCTGGTTTTATCGATGTGCACGTACACCTGCGCGAGCCTGGTCGCGAGGATGTGGAGACGATCAAGACCGGTGCGCGCGCGGCGGCAGCGGGAGGATTCACAGCGGTTTGCGCAATGCCGAATACCGATCCGGTTACGGACAACCAGGCGGCTGTCGGCTTCATCATCCGTCAAGCGAGTCGTGCAGGTGGTGCGCGCGTCTATCCGATTGGGGCTGTTTCAGTTGGGCAGAAGGGCGAAGCTCTCGCGGAATTCGGGGAAATGGTTAGCGCTGGTGCCGTAGCGGTGAGCGACGACGGGCATCCCGTCGCGAGCGCGCATCTCATGCGCACGGCCCTCGAGTACGCGCGGGCTTTCGGCATCCCTGTCATAGATCATTGCGAGGAGCCGACGCTAAGCAAGGGCGGCTCAATGAATGAAGGACTGGTTAGCGCGCGTTTGGGGCTCAAGGGTATCCCTTCCGAAGCGGAAGAGATCATGGTTATTCGCGACATTCTGCTCGCGCGGCGCACCGGCGGTCACGTGCATCTGGCGCACATGAGCACTAAAGGCTCCGTGGAATTGATTCGTTGGGGAAAAGAGCGCGGCATCAATGTCACGGCGGAAGTATGCCCGCATCACCTGACTCTGACGGACGCGGCGGTCGAGGGATATTGCACCAATGCCAAGATGAATCCTCCTCTTCGAAGCGGTGCGGATGTGCAAGCGTTGCGTGAGGCTGTGGCGGATGGCACTATCGACATCATCGTGTCAGACCATGCGCCGCACCACTATGACGAAAAGGAGCGTGAGTTCGCGGACGCCCCTAATGGCATTGTTAGCCTGGAAACCGCGCTCGGTGTTCTGTTGACAGAGCTTGTTGCACCCGGGCTAATAGATATTGCCAGGCTGATCGAGTTGATGGCTTGCGCGCCCGCGCGGCTGTTTAACCTGCCCGGAGGTGTGTTGGCAGAAAGGGCGCCCGCGGACGTCACGATTTTCGATCCCGCACGGGAGTGGGCTGTCGATCCCGCCCGGTTTCTTTCAAAAGGACGCAACACTCCTTACGCTGGAACGGTGCTGCGAGGCCGCGCAATTTGCACTGTGGTTGGGGGGGAGGTTGTGCATCGCCTTGAATCATGATACCGGTTTCTGGCGTATCGTTTTCGTTCGTAAGGCGTCATATTCCGTCGTCGAACAGTAGTCTGCCGGAGTGCGGATGACCGGCTCAGTGACGCTCCGCCGGCAGATCGTGGAGGTGTGCCGGCGTCTGTACGATCGTGGGTTGATCGCGGGTGTAGATGGCAACGTTTCTGCTCGGACCGATTCCGGAACGTTACTGGTGACGCCTGCTGGGATGTCCAAAGTCGATATACGGATGGAAGACCTCGTTGAGGTATCGATTGAAGGCGAGGTAAAGCGGGGTTTTCAGCGTGCATCTTCCGAAATTGCCGTGCATCTTCGAATTTACTCGCGCCGCCCGGATACTCGCGCCGTTGTTCACGCGCATCCTCCGGTGGCAACCGGGTTTGCTGTTGCCGGAGAAGGCTTCGAACGCTGTGTGCTGCCGGAAATGATTTTTCAGGTAGGCTGGGTGCCGTTGATACCTTACGAGACCCCGGGTACAGCGGCGCTGGCTGACCGCTTTGAGCCGTTTGTGGCGACCCACGACGCCTTCTTAATGGCGAATCATGGGGCGGTGACTATCGGACCGACGCTCGAAATTGCGCATCAACGCATGGAAAGCCTCGAGCACACGGCCCGTATTCTGCTTACCGCACGGGTGTTGGGGAAGGTGAACGTACTTTCGTCCGCCAACGTTGCCGAACTGGTTGCGGCGCGTGAGCGAACCTTAGGGTCGGGCCTTTATCCAGGCTGTCCAATGCCGGACGACCGGCGGAGTCTTCGATGAGCAAGTCAACTGTTACAAGCGACGCGATTCTGGAGATGTTCAACGAACGCCAGCGCTTTGAGGGGTGGTTGTCGGCGCTGGAGGGGAGGCGAGCCAGTACGCCTCCACATATTTACGAACGCGTGCGTGGCGATTACGAACAGCGCCTCGAGGGGGTGATAGCGCGCCTCCTGGAACGGCGGGCCGAAGTTCAGACCATGGCCGATACGCTGGTCCAGCGAGTAACTGCCCTGGATGCGGACACGTCCCGACGCCGAGATGAGAAAATGGAAGCGGAGCTACGGGCGGCAATCGGCGAGTTGGAGGGTCGGGAGGCGGACAAGATAGTCCGCCGCAGCGATGAAGCCATGTCGGTGCTTAACGCAGAACATGCAACCGTGAGTTCTGAGCTTTCCAGGCTGCACGAGGTTTTGGAGCGGACCGGCCGGCCGACTCCCGTTTTCACCCAGGAGCAGCGCCCGGCCGAATCTGTCGCGCGAGACTCGGGCGGCAGCACGAAAGACTTGAAGTGGGCTCCTGATGCGTCTCCCTCGACCGCTTCGACCGCTCCTCCTGGAGGTTCAGGAAAGCGCGGAGAGGGGTTCGACGAACTTCAGTTTCTCAGTTCGGTAGTCGACTCCCGCGGTGGGAAAGGAGGAAAAGGTGCCCGGACCGAGAATTCCCAACCGCCGGCGCCTGTTCCTGAACCGGTATCATCGACCGCAGGTTCATCTCCCAGCGGGCGCATGACCGGCAGCGTACCCGCGTTCCTGAAAGATGTCCCCAACGAGCAGGTCAAGACTCTCAAGTGTCAGGAATGCGCTACCATGAACTATCCGACCGAGTGGTATTGCGAGCGATGCGGCGCGGAGCTCGCAGCTCTTTAGAAACGCGGCGAACGGGCGATTATAGTCATGAAAAAAACCGTGGCGACCTCGTCGGGCTCGCCACGGTTTCTTTTGGAACACCAGCCAGGAAAGCTATTTCGCAGTCGCGATACGGCTCTTGTAACGCGCAGCGGCATTCTGATGAATGAGGCCCTTACGAGCGGCGCGGTCGAGCAAGCGAATAGCTAATTCACGGTCGGTCTGATTGGTTTCTTCGCCCTGCGCTTTCTTTAGCGCAGTACGCAGCGCGGATCGCTGGGCACGATTGCGGATCGTCGCGGCCCGCGACTTCCGCATGTTCTTCTCGGCTGATGCAATATTCGGCACTAAAGTCTCCGTCAACACGTAGGATTTTCGCGGCTAAGCGAACGCGGAAGCTAGGTGTCCATGCAGTGGATGTCAAGGCGCCGCTTCACTTTGACATGCTTCGGAGTGTCGCATAGCTTTCGCGCGTAGTACGACACCTGCCCGATAAATCCAAGCCGAAAAACACGTTGGAAAACGAGACAGTTCGAAATATTCTGCTGGCTTTGCCGGTGCTGCTTTTCTCAATAGTTGCGCATGAGTATGCCCATGGTTACGCAGCGCTGAAGCAAGGCGATGCTACGGCTTACCAGCTTGGGAGGCTCACTTGGAATCCCGCAAAGCACATTGATCCCTTTTTGACGATCCTGATGCCGCTGATGCTCGGCATTGCGTCCGGCGGACGCCTGATTCTTGGCGGTGCCAAACCGGTTCCGGTAAATCCGCGCAATTATCGCAATTATAAGCGTGGGGACATCATCGTGTCGCTGGCGGGTGTTGCGGTCAACTTCGTTATCGCCATCGCATGTACGCTTCTGATCGCAATTCTTGGCTTGCTGGGCGATTGGATGCCAGGAGGCGCCCGGACGCTGGCCATTCTCCAGGAAATGATGATCAGCGGCGTGATCATTAACCTGGGCCTCATCGGATTCAATCTTCTACCCATTCCACCGCTGGACGGCTCGCATGTTTTCAAGTATCTGCTTCCACCTGCGTGGTCACTGCGCTATCAGCAGATCGGCTCTTACGGCATGCTATTGCTTATGTTGGTTCTCGTAGTGGGCCGGCCGTTGCTCAATGTCTGGATGGCACCTGTCTACGCTCTCGCTCAAATTCTTCTGGGGTCGGTAAACGGTTTCATGCTGCCGTCGCCGTGGGCGTTCTAGCGGCTTCGGCGGTGGTGGATGATTCCGCCTGCTTCGTGGTCGACCTCGACCAGTTTAACGGTCCGCTGGATCTCTTGCTGATACTTATCCGCGACGAGGAAGTCGAGATTGCCGACATCCCGATTGCGCGTATCGCCGAGCAATTTCTTGAACGAGTGCACGGTCTAGGGCTGAGTGCTGCGGCGGAGTATCTCGAAATGGCCGCCCGTCTTCTCCGGATCAAAGCGCAGATGCTACTACCGCGTCGGGGTGAGGATGAGGATTGGGCGGATCCACGTGCCGAGCTCGTGAGGCGGCTACTGGAGTACCAGCAGGTGCGAGAAGTTGTCGGCCTTCTCGAAACATTGAGCGAGACGCGTCGGAGCCATTTTGTGAGCGGCTACGTTGCTCCCGAGCGCTCGGAGACCTCACCTCCGCTGCTTCTCTCGCTTGCGGAACTGCTCGCTGCAGCTGATCGAGTGATTCGAATGGTCCGGCACCCCGGAATGCACGATGTTATTCCACGTGCGCTCGACGTTGATGGCGCGATGGCCACCATCAGAGCCTTGATGCTGCGCTCATCTCTCGTACGATGGGTGGATCTGGTATCCAGGACCGCGGAATCGTGGGAACTTCTTTCGGCGCTCCTTGCGTTGCTGGAGTTAGCGCGGCGGGGTGAGCTGCGGTTAAGGCAGGTCAAGCCCTTTGGCCCCATGGAGATTTGGCGTGACGCGGCTAGCGAAGCTGCTTGAAGCCGCGTTGATCGCGAGTGGGCGACCAGCCGCTCCTGACGAGCTGCTGGCCCTCGATTCGGAAGCATCCCCCGCCTGCATTCTAGCCGCGCTGGATGAGCTTCGCAGGCAATACGAAAGCGAAGGGCACGGGATCGAGCTCGTTGAGGTAGCTGGAGGATGGCAAATTCTGACCCGCCCTGAGTTCACCGAGGCGATCGAACGCGCGCAGCTGGCCGCGCGGCCACAGCGGCTCTCCGGTGCGGCGCTCGAGACACTTGCTATTGTCGCTTACCGGCAGCCAGTTGGGCGCGCGGATATCGAGGAGATCCGAGGCGTGTCGGTTGGGGGAATGCTGCGACAACTGCTCGATCGCGGCTTGATCGATGTGGAAGGACGCTCGGAAGGGATAGGGCGCCCGCTTCTCTACGGAACGACGCCCGTATTTCTGGAACACTTCGCACTGCGGCATCTGGGTGAGCTCCCGCGCGCTGACGAGCTCGCTATCGCGCTCCGGGCGCAGCCGGCACCGCTCGCGTAATCAGTTGGAAAAGCCTCGGCAAACTCCGAGTCCGATGCGCATCCAGCGCGCCCTCGCACGCGGTGGGGTCGCATCCCGGCGTCGAGCGGAAGAGCTGGTTGCCGCCGGTCGTGTCACAGTAAACGGCACGGTCGCCCGCACGGGTCAGATCGTTGATCCGGCGGTTGACAGTATTGTCGTCGACGGGGCAGTAGTTGAGCGCGCGAGGGAATCACTTTGGCTCGTATTGAACAAGCCGACCGGTGTCCTGACAACGCGACGTGATCCCGGTGGCAGGAGGACGGTGTTTGATATCCTTCCCGACAATGCAGCTATGACATACGTCGGGCGACTCGATTATCTGACAGAAGGCGTCCTGCTACTAACGACTGACGGGGATGCCGCCCACGCACTTACGCACCCCAGTCGCGAGGTGGAGCGCACGTACGTGGCGCTGGTTCGTGGAGATGGTGAGCGAGCCGCGAGAAGTGCCAGGAGGGGTATCTCGCTGGAAGATGGAGAGATACAAGTGCGCGACGCAAACGCAATATCACTTGGAAAAGGGCTGTGGGATTTTACAGTGACGCTTGCAGAGGGTCGGAACCGCGCAGTTCGGCGCCTCTGTGAAGAGCTTGGTCTCGAGGTGCACCGTCTCGTACGGACCAAATTTGGTCCGGTGAGCCTGGGCGATTTGGCACCCGGAAAAACGCGCGAGCTTACCGCGCGCGAGCGCCGCGCCATAACGGCAATCACGTCAATGGAACATTGACGAAATCATGGAGCTGAAAGGTTCGACCGCGCTGGTATTGGGTGGAGGGGGTCTGGTGGGAATGGCTGTCGCCAGGCGGCTCCTCGCACTGCGTCCCGCAAGGCTCATCGTAACGGCACTGACTCGCGCCGAAGCCGAAGAAGCATCTCGGGAGCTTGCCGCCGAAGCTGTGGGCAGCCCAGTAGAGCCCGCTTGGGGAAATATTTTTCTGCCTGCCGATCTGGCTGAAGAACGTCTTGCAACCCTGCTAGCACATCCGGAGACCCGTCGTCGTCTGGTAGATGACACGCTAAGGCCGGCGAGCCCAGAGGCGTTTCGGGGCAACCTGCTCTTTGGTTGGCTCTTGAAATACCAGCCCGATGTCGTTGTCGACTGCATCAACACAGCGACCTCCCTGGCTTATCAGGATGTGTTCACAAGCTCCAGCAGGCTGCTGCGTGCAGTGGAAGATGGTGCGGTAAGTGTGGAAGCTGTAGAAAGGCATCTTCTCACCCAGCCAACGCCGCAGCTCATCAGGCATCTGGAAATTGCGTTCGAGGGAATGCGGCAGGCGCGCACCAGGGCATATGTCAAGATCGGCACAAGCGGGACCGGCGGAATGGGGCTCAACATTCCCTACACGCACAGTGAGGAACGGCCCTCGAGAACGCTGATGACCAAGTCAGCGGTTGCCGGCGCGCACACATTGCTCCTGTTCCTTCTTGGGCGGACTCCGGGAGCACCGGCCATAATCGAAATCAAGCCGACAGCAGCAATAGCCTGGAGGGAAATCGGCTACGGGGTGATCAAACGAGGTGGTCGTACGCTGGATCTTGTGGATTGCGAAACACCGATTCCGTTGGCCGATGCCTTCACGCAGGATGCGCAGGGATGGAGTTACACAGGGGAACCGTTGCAAAGCGTATTTATCAACGTCGGTGAAAATGGGCTATTCGCGCGGGATGAGTTCGAGACGGTAAGTGCACTTGGCCAGATGGAACTGGTAACTCCCGAGGAAATCGCGGACGTCGTGATTCTGGAGCTGTGCGGCCGTCCCACGGGAAGAGACATTATCGGGGCACTGGACGCGGCCACGTTCGGGCCCACCTACCGCGGGGGATATCTTCGGGCCGTAGCTGTCCAGGAGCTCAAGGCGCTGGAAGTCGCACGGGGGGTTCGGTCGATTGCGTTCGAAACGCTTGGCCCGCCGAGACTGACGAAACTGTTGTATGAGTCTCACATACTGAGCCGGCTTCGCGACTCCGTTCGGTCACTTGCCGCCTCCGATGCGGATGTCATATCGGAGGAGGCCGAACGTCTTTTGCGTGACCGGGATCACGGGCTTCGCAGGCAGATCCTGACCGTTGGTCTACCGATACTGTTGCGTGATGGGGAAAGCATTCTTCGCGGCGAAACTGTCGTCGTTTTACCCGATGCGCGTGGGGTTGAAACCGCGCATCGCGGGTGGGTGGATCTGAGGCCATCGAACATTGCTCAATGGATCCGGCGCGCGGAGTCAATCGCGAGTGCACCTGCGGAGAAGGGTACCGGTTCTGGTGCGCGCTGGACTGCGATAGAACCTGACTTGCCTATCGAGCCCGCGCGTATGGCCGTCTGGGTGTTCCAGGAGGAAGGGGGATACAGAATCAAGCGGTGAGCAGTGAACACCGGTCACTGTTCGTTGTCTGGTCCCGATCTTGAACTATTGCTCGCAAGCGGGGGTAGCTCACTAATCGGCTTCCGCATGCCAGATCAGGAGAGTGCAAGTGGCGACACGCGCAGCGCCGACGACCGATACCGTGCTGGTACAGCGAATCGTCGAGCAAGTGGGACGGAGGGTGGTGGGTCAGGATTACATGGTTGAACGATTGATGATCGGCTTGCTCACGGGAGGGCACGTCCTCCTCGAGGGTGTCCCTGGTCTCGCCAAAACGCTGACCGTGAAGACGCTGGCAGAGACGATCAGCACAACCTTTCAGCGCATCCAATTCACC
>Ga0136617_10004217_pt1 | contig 12859 bp, 11 predicted proteins | sample AntDrymUQ3222106_2_FD_129672 | JGI IMG/M metagenome (GOLD analysis project Ga0136617, IMG submission 129672) | Polar desert sand microbial communities from Dry Valleys, Antarctica - metaG UQ322 (21.06) | ecosystem: Environmental > Terrestrial > Soil > Desert | place: Antarctica: Dry Valley...
GACCCGCGACGCCGACCAACACCTTCCGAACCACCTGGGCCTCGAGGTCTACATAGCCCGCCACATTATTTCGGCTTTGGTCGGTCGCATCGCCGGGCCGGAAGCCGGGAAACACCTGGGCCCCCGGCGCTCCCTGCCCTCCCGCGTTCGGCCCATCGAGAATGCGCACGCCGCCGTCGCGGTAGCTGTCCGGCTCTCCCTCGGTGATATGGTAGCCTTCCCGCCGGAACTCGCCCCCGACCGCCACGTTGAGCGGCGAGGCCAGTCCCACTATGAAGGACTTCGCCACGTCGAGGTTCGCGGTGAACTGGTCGGCGATCAGCGTACCGGCGTAGAACTCGGTGGGACTGCCGGCTCCGAGCGTGACATTGGCGCTGTTGAACACATCGAAATGGAACAGGTTCCGGCCGTAGTCGGCGCTCAGGTCCCAGCGCCACCCGGCGCGGTCGCCCCGAAGCCCGGCGACGCCCGAGAAGTCTGAGATCTTGGTGCCGATCATCGGCAGGAAGCCATTGGGGTAGATCGCCCGTACAGTCCTGTCATCCAGGGCCCGGCGGAAAAACCCGGCCGATTCGCCACTGCGTATGGTTCCGCCGCCAAAGAAGTAGACCTCCATGGCATCCGCTACCGGCTTGGTGAGGTTCAGAAACAGCCCGCCGTCTTCGGTATCGGCATCACCTTGTCGGTGATTGATGAGCCCGTTGAGTGCGGGATCGCTGTTCCGGGGATCGCCGGTGATGTACTGTTGCCGCAGGTCGGGCGCCGAGCGGTTGGTGGAGCTGCGGTTCCGATACTCGGCGGCGATCTGGAGCACACCGTCCCCTCCGACCGCCACCGCGTAGTTGCCGGCCCCCTGGATCACCCCGCCGTCGCTGTCGGTCGTCTGCCCGAACGTGGTAAGGATCTCGTTCGGTGCGCCCTCCTTCAGGATGACGTTGATGACCCCCGCTATGGCGTCGGAGCCGTACTGGGCCGCCGCACCGTCTCGCAGGATCTCGATCCGCTCGATGGCGCTGGCCGGAATCGCGTTCAGATCCACCATGCCCGAGCCCCGTCCGATACTGCCGTTGACGTTGATGAGCGCGCTGGTATGGCGCCGTTTCCCGTTGACCAGCACCAATACCTGGTCGGGTGCCAGGCCACGCAGCGTCGCCGGGCGGGTGTGATCGGTGCCGTCAGAAATAGTGGCCCGAGGGAAATTGAAAGACGGGGCCAGAGCCTGGATGATCTGCGCCGTCTCGGTGCGGCCCGTCTGCTTGATCTCGGCGGCCGTAAGCACGTCTACCGGTACCGGAGCTTCGGTGGAGGTCCGCTCCGCCGCCCGGGTGCCCACCACGGCAAGCTCCTGAAGGGCCAGCGGCTCGCGGTTGAGCTGGAAGTCTCGAGTCAGGGCCGCGCCAGGCTCGACCTCGACCGTGTCGCGCGCGATGCCATAGCCGATGTAGGTGACTCGGACCTCGTGAGTACCGGGAGCGAGCCGCAGGCGGTAGGTACCGTCCAGTCGTGTGGTAGCCGACATGACGGTGCCGGGCACGAACACCCGCGCTCCGCTGATCGGCTCGTTCGATCCTGCGTCACTGACCTTCCCGGTGAGGGCGGCGTCCTGATTCTGCGCCCGTAGTAACGGAGGAGTAGCGACCAGCACGCACACGGCCGCGGCGAGTGCCATGTAGCCGCGCGAACGGGGTAATGCAGATCGAACGATGCTTGAGAACATGGAAGGGCCTCGTGTCTGAAACTGAAATGGCTCCGGCTAAGGCGGGAACTGCATCCTTCCACGGAACGCCCAATTGGGCTCCTTGTCAAGGTTCGGCCTGCCGCCTCGCGGGTCCGTTGACTCCCTCCTCCTGGAATGTTTAGATTTGAGACCGTAGAAGGGGAGTAGCTTATCCGCCGTCAAGGCGGACGGATGGATCGTCAAGACTGTTCGCCAACGGCGGGCACGGTCCATTCAGAAGGCAGCAGCGAGCAGCATTGCTCCTGCACCTTAGAGCGAGACCTTCGTCCACGCGAAAGCGGAGCGGACGGGGTCTCGCTCTCTTATTTGGCCCCCGTGCCTAGAAAAGGCGCACTATGAATAACCTCAAGACATTCGTGCTCTTGGCCGGGTTGATGGGCCTGTTCCTGCTGGTGGGCCAACTCATCGGCGGCTCGAACGGGCTCATCATAGCCCTGGCGTTGGGCAGCCTGTTCAACTTTGTCATGTACTTCTTCTCCGACCGGCTCGTCCTCAAGATGTACGGAGCGCAGGCGGTGACCGCCCAGGAGGCGCCGGAGCTGTATGCGATGGTGGACCGGCTTCGCCAGCGGGCCGGCCTCCCTATGCCCACGGTTGCGGTGGCGCCGCACGAGCAGCCGAACGCCTTTGCCACCGGCCGGAATCCGGACCACGCGGTGGTGGCGGTAACCACCGGTATTCTCAAATACATGCCGCAGGAAGAGCTCGAAGGCGTCATTGCGCACGAGCTGGCCCACATCAAGAACCGCGACATGCTGATCTCCACCGTGGCGGCGGGCATCGCCGGTGCCCTGAGCAACCTGCCCTACCTGCTGATGTTCGGCGGCGGACAGGACGACGAGGGCGGGCACCCGTTCGCGCAGATCGCCCTCATCCTGCTCGCTCCCCTGGGGGCCATGCTGATTCAGTTTGCGGTTTCTCGGCAGCGGGAGTTCGAGGCAGATCGGGTGGGAGCTCTGATCCTGGGTCGCCCCATGCCGCTGGCCAACGCACTCGTCCGGCTGGACGACTTGGCGCACCGGATCCCCATGAACGTCCCGCCGGCCGTGGCGCCGCTGGCCCAGGTCAATCCCCTCGCGGCCCACGGTGGCGGAGTCGCGAAGCTGTTCAGTACCCACCCGCCAACAGCGGAGCGGGTAGCCCGGCTCGAGGCCATGGCGCTGGGTCACTAGATGGGGGGCCACGGGTCTGCGGTCTGGCTGGGCTTCACCGGGTTGGTGCTGGCGCTGCTGGTCCTGGACCTGGGGGTTCTCAACCGTCGCTCCCATGTCCTCTCCTTCAAGGAGGCGGTCAGCTGGAGCGCCGGGCTCGTCACGATCGCCCTCCTGTTCGGCCTGTTCGTGCTATGGCAGGAGGGCACCCAAGCGGCGCTGGAGTTCTACACCGGGTATCTGATCGAGCTCTCTCTCAGCGTCGACAATCTCTTCGTCTTCCTGCTGATCTTTTCTTACTTCGGAGTCAGAGCAGAGGCGCAACCGAAGGTCTTGAAGTGGGGTATCCTCGGGGCCATCATCATGCGCCTGCTGATGATCGCGCTCGGGGCGCTCCTGCTGCAACGGTTCCACTGGATCGTGTACGTCTTCGGCGCCATCCTGGTTGTCACCGGCATCAAGATGTTCAGCCAGAAAGACGGGGAAATCGTCAATCTGGAGCGAAACCCGGTGGTGCGACTGGCCCGTCGCCTGCTCCCGATCGACAAGGCGTACGATGGGACGAGGTTCTTTACCCGTACTCAGGACGGACGGCTGCTCGCCACGCCGCTGCTGCTCGTCGTCCTGGTGGTGGAGTGGTCCGACCTGGTATTCGCCATCGACAGCATTCCCGCCATCTTCGCCATTACCCGCGACCCTTTCCTGGTCTACAGCTCGAATATTTTCGCCATTCTGGGGCTCAGGGCCATGTTCTTCGTCCTGGCCGGCATGCTGGACAAGTTCGTATATCTGAAGCCCGGCGTTGCGTTCATCCTGGTGTTTGTCGGCCTCAAGATGACCCTGAGCGCCTGGGTCCACATCCCGACCTCGATTTCCCTGGCAGTCATCGTGCTCACGCTCGCCGCCGCGGTGGGGCTCTCGATCCGCAGAAGCGCTCGGGAAACACGACAGCCGGCCTGAACCTGGGCGGACGGGCGGACGGGCGGACGGACAGAGGGATAGCGGGAAGGATCAGACAGGAGAAACAGCAAAGCTGGAGGCGACGGCGAGCATTCCGTCAGTCCTACCCGTCCATCCGTCCATCCGCCCGCCCATCCATGCGTCCTTACCGCGCCGCCGAGTTCTGCCTAAGCTTCCCGGACATGCCGCCGCTCTCTCTCTGGTCCCGCCTCGGCCTGGGCCGCCCGGAGCTTCGCGCCTGGACGATGTATGACTGGGCCGCCTCCGCGGTGCAGACCACCATTATGGTGGCGGTCTTCCCCATCTACTTCGTGAAGGTGGCCGGCGCCGAGTTGCCGGCGAGCAGCGCTACCCAGCGGTTGGCCACCGTGAACACGCTGGCTCTGGTAGTGGTCGCCCTGCTCTCACCGGTCCTGGGCGCCATCTCCGATTACCGTGGTATCAAGAAGCGGCTTTTAGCCGGATTCATGATAATTGGTGTCGCGGCGGTGGGAGCGATGTTCTTCATCGATCGGGGCGAAATAGACCTCGCCTCCGCGCTGTTCGTGGTGGCGCTGGCCGGCGCCGCGGGAACCTTTGTCTTCTACGAGGCCCTGCTTCCTCACATCGCCCGCCCCGATGAGATCGACCGGGTATCCACTGCCGGCTATGCCATGGGCTACCTCGGGGGCGGAGTTCTGCTCGCACTGAATCTGGCCTGGATCCAGAGGCCGGCGTGGTTTGGCCTGCCATCGGGGCCCGGCCTCACCGAATCACAGGCTACACTGCCGGTGCGGCTCGCGTTCGTTTCGGTGGCGGTCTGGTGGCTGATCTTCTCCCTTCCGCTCTTTCGCGGAGTTCCCGAGCCTCCACCGCGTCTCGAGGGAAGTGAGCATTCGGGTGAGAGTCCCATTCGGGTGGCCCTCGTGCGCCTGGCGGAGACGTTTCGCGAGCTGCGGAGTTACCGCCAGGCCTTCCTCATGCTGGTTGCATTTCTCATCTACAACGACGGGATTCAGACCATCATTAGGATGGCCACTGCATACGGCACTGAGATCGGGATCGGGCAGAACGCGCTCATCGGCGCTATCCTCCTGGTTCAGTTCGTGGGCATCCCCTGTTCCTTTCTCTTCGGCTTGCTCGCCGGACAATTTGGTGCCAAGCGTGCGATCTTCCTCGGCCTTATTGCGTACATCGCCATCAGCATTCTGGGATACTTCATGACCAACGCAACTCACTTCTACCTTCTTGCCGGGTTAGTGGGTTTGGTGCAGGGCGGAACCCAGGCGCTGAGCCGGTCGCTCTTTGCCAGCATGATACCAGCGAATAAATCGGGAGAGTTCTTCGGATTCTTCAGCGTGTTCGAGAAGTTCGCCGGCATCTTTGGACCTCTCATTTTCGCCGGCACCATCGCGCTGACCGGCTCCAGCCGGAACTCGTTTTTCGCGATCATCGGATTCATCGCCGTGGGAGCCGCGGTCCTGGCCTTCGTGGACATCAGCGAGGGCAGACGAGCCGCCATGGAGGCAGACGCCCGCGCCGTGCCTCTTGCCCGGCCTCCGACCGCTTCCTAGCTTACATCGTTTCCAAACTTCGAATCCGAGCCCATGCATCTACACACGCGCGTCACCACCTTCAGCCCTCTTCCGACCCCGGCAGAGATGTCGGAGTGCGGAATGAAGCGGGGCATTCCCGGCGGGCTCGGATCGGCGTAGCGCACCTCACAGTTCTACTCTGACCAGGAGCCCCGCCGCGGACACGCTGGCGGGGCGCTCTCGTTAATGGACGCTCTGGAGCTGACCCGTGCACTCGTAGCCCTCGAGACTCCCACCGGAGCAGAGGGGCTGGCAACCGACTTCCTCGATGCTGTGCTGCGCCGAGCCGGGTACCAGGTGGTGCGCCAGGAAGTCTCGCCCGGACGTCAGAATCTGTACGCCTACCGAGAGCCACCCGCACTCGTCTTTTCGACCCACCTCGACACGGTTCCGCCACACGTGCCGCTCACGGAGGACGAAGAATCGATCCACGGCCGGGGGAGCTGTGACGCGAAAGGACTGGCGGCGGCCATGGTCGCGGCCGCGGAGCGACTCGCTGGGCGAGGCGAACGCCGCATCGGCTTGCTCTTCGTGGTAGGCGAAGAAAACGGGTCAGACGGTGCGCTTGCCGCCGCAAACCTCGGACCCCGTGGGCGCTTCCTGATCAATGGCGAACCGACCGAGAACCGGCTGTCGATCGGACAGAAAGGCACCTTGCGGGTAGATCTGGAGGCCACCGGCCGGGCGGCTCACTCCGCGTACCCCGACGAAGGGGTCAGCGCTATTGCGGCCCTGCTCGACACTATCGAGCGCATTCGACGGCTGCCGCTGCCCGATGATCCGCTGCTCGGGCAATCGACCCTCAATCTGGGACTCATCGACGGAGGCGTGGCACCTAACGTCATTCCCCCCGAAGCCGGTGCGCAGCTCCTGGTTCGAACGGTGGAGCCTACCGGGCCGCTCAAGAAGGCCATCCAAGCCTGCGCCGCGCCCGGCGTAGCGGTGGAGTTTCGGGTGGAGCTGCCATTCTACAAGGGTGGCTCGGCTCCCCCCGGGTGGGAGACGACAGTGGTGAGCTACGCGAGCGATCTGCCGTTCCTGGAACCGTGGGGCGAGCGGTATCAGCTCGGCCCGGGCACGATTCGGGTGGCCCATACCAGCCAGGAACACATCAGGAAAGCCGACCTGCTTCGGGGTGTCGAGCTCTACGTTCGGCTGGCCTCGGATCTGCTCGCCAGGGAGCCGGAATGAACCCGAAGATTCCCGTGGCGGTGCTGGGCGCCACCGGCACGGTCGGGCAGAAATTCATCCGCCTGCTCGCCGATCATCCCTGGTTCGAGGTAGCCGCGCTCGCCGCTTCTTCCGCAAGCGCCGGCCGGCCCTACGCCGACGCCACGCGCTGGCGGGAGCCCGTGGCCCTCTCGCCGTCACTGGCCGGAATGGTAATCCGCGAATGCACGCCGCCGCTCCCCGCTCCAATAGTATTCTCGGCGTTGGATGCCGAGGTGGCTGGTCCGATCGAGCTGGCGTTCGCCCGCGCCGGCGCCTACGTGGTAACGAACGCTCGCACTCACCGCCTGGAAGCCGATGTTCCGTTGCTCATCCCCGAAGCCAACGCGGACCACCTGGAGCTCATCGACTTCCAACGTGAGGCCCGGGGGTGGACCGGGGCCATCCTGGCCAACCCCAACTGCTCCACGGCGGCGCTGGCGCTGGCCCTGGTGCCGCTACACCGCGCCTACGGTATCGAACGGCTGTTCGTCTCGACCATGCAGGCGATATCCGGGGCGGGATACCCAGGAGTAGCCTCGCTCGATATCCTCGGCAACGTGATTCCTCATATCAGCGGGGAGGAGGAGAAGATCGAACGGGAGAGCCGCAAGGTTCTCGGCAATCTCTCCAGCGGCACCGTCCAGCCGGCGCAATTCGCGGTCAGCGCACACACCAACCGCGTTCCGGTGGTCGACGGGCACATGATGGCGGTTTCGGCCGGCTTCTCCCGGCGGGTGGGGCCGGACGAGGCGCTCACTGTACTGCGCGACTTTCGCCCACCCCGGTGCGTAGCAGAGCTGCCGTCATCGCCCAACCCGCCGATCGAAGTCGACGATCGAGCCGACCGACCACAGCCTCGTCTCGATCTGGACCGCGGCAAAGGCATGGCGGTGACGGTAGGCCGGATGCGAGCCTGCCCCGTCCTCGACCTGCGATTCATGGTCCTGGGCCACAACACGGTCCGGGGAGCGGCTGGTCAGGGGATTCAGATCGCGGAGCTCCTCGTGGCCGGAGGCAGGGTCCAACGGGAAGTTCGTGGTGAGCGAAGTCCATGATTGTCTCGAAATTCGGCGGCACTTCGGTGGCCGACGCGGATGCAATCAGGCGATTAATAGGCATCGTCCGATCTCGTATTCACTTACAACCCGTCATCGTGGTATCAGCACTGGCTCAGGTAACAGATGATCTGCTTGCCCTGGCGCACCGGTGCGGCTCGGGGGACAGTACGCCAATAGATGGCTCGGTGGCCATGCTGTTGGAGCGCCATGTCCAGGTGGCCCAGGCACTCCCTGGCGGCGCGGCGGCCATCGATGGCATCGCGAGGGATGCCGCCGAGCTCAGCAGCGAGCTCGCTGCAGCCCGGAACCGAAGGCTTTCCCCTGCCGAGCTCGACGCCGTGGCCGCAAGAGGCGAGCTCTGGAGCTCCCGCCTGGTGGCCGCGGCGCTGACCGGAGCCGGGCTCGACACGGCGTGGGTGGACATCCGGCCGATCATGGTGACCGATGACCGCTTCGGCCGAGCGACACCGTATACGCAGGTGCTGAACAAGCGAGCTCGCGACCAGTTCCAGCCGCTGGCCGACGCGGGAGGGGTACCGGTCACGCAGGGCTTCATCGGAGCCACCGCGACCGGCGTACCCACTACACTGGGAAGGGGCGGATCAGACTTTACAGCGGCGCTCCTGGGCGCGGCTCTGGAAGCCGAACGGGTGGAGATCTGGACCGATGTAGACGGACTGATGACGGCCGACCCGAGAATAGTTCCGTCGGCCAGAACACTCGCGGCCGCCAGCTACGATGAGGCGGCCGAGCTGGCCACCTTTGGCGCCAGGATCCTGCACCCGGCCACGGCCCTGCCACTGGTGCGGGCCGGCATCCCCATAGTGGTCTTGAACTCCAGGCATCCGGAGCGCTCGGGAACCACGATCGGGCCGCAGACGGAGTTGGAGCGCATAGGCGACTCGCCGATCCGCTCGATCTCATGGAAGCAAGGGATCACCGTCGTCAACATCCGAGCGCCACGCATGCTGGGCACCTACGGCTTTCTGCGGGCTCTCTTTGAGGTGTTCGAGCGGAACGAAACCGTGGTGGATGTCCTGGCCAGCGGTGAGGTGAGTATCTCTATCACCATCGAGGATCGCTCCCGGCTGAACCTCATCGTGCATGATCTTGGACGACTCGGGGATGTCTGGGTCGAAGAGGGCCGGGCCATCGTGGCGATTGTCGGTATCGGGCTCCGGCACACCCCGGGGCTTGCTGGCCGGGTGTTCAACGCCGTCTGGCCGGCAAATGTCGAGATGATCTCTCAGGGGGCGTCGGCGATCAACATGACGTTTGTCGTGCGGGAAGAGGAGGGCCCTGACGTCGTGCGCCGCCTACACCAGGAATTCTTTGGATCATGCTGAGAAAGTCGGGAGTCTGGAGTCGGGAGTCAGGAGCAACACGGTGTCCGTCCGAGCCCCTTCACTGCGCCCAGGGCAGGCTCCCGCGAGGGGTCTCGAGTCACTCCCGACTCCTGACTCCTGACTCCCGACTCGCATGAAAATCGCCATCGTTGGAAACGGCCGAATGGGAAAGGCTGTAGCAGCTCTGGCGTTGGAGCGGGGCCATAGCATTCACACCGTAGTCGGATCCAGCGACAATGCCGGCGGGCGGGCGCTGACGCGCGAGCGGCTGGCCGGCGCGGACGTGGCCGTAGAGTTCACCCGGCCCGAAGCCGCCGTGCATAACCTCGAAAAGCTGATCGAGCTCCGGATTCCGGCCGTAACCGGCACCACCGGGTGGTACGAGGCGCTTCCCCGAATTGCCGCCCAGGTGCGGGACGCTCGAGCGGCGCTGCTGCACGACGCGAACTTCTCGGTCGGGGTACATCTCTTTCTGCGCACAGCCAGGGAGCTGGCCCGGAACTTTTTCGCCCGGGCAGAGTTCGCGGCTTCCATTACGGAAGAGCATCACGCCGCCAAGCTCGACGCCCCCTCGGGCACAGCGCTGCTCCTGCAGCGGGGGCTCAGGGCCTCCGATCCGGAGCGACTGTTTCCCATCACCTCCGTGCGGGAGGGTTCCGGCCCGGGTATTCACATACTCACCTACCAAGACCCGCACGAGACGATTCTGCTGAGCCATACGGCCCGAGATCGGGAGGCTTTCGCCGCGGGCGCGCTGATGGCAGTAGAGTGGCTGCAGTACAAGACCGGTCTCTTTACGTTCGAAGATCTACTCTTCGGAGACACCGTATGACACGGCTCCAGGGATGCGGCACCGCGCTGGTAACGCCCTTCACCGAGCAGGGTCAGGTAGATCTGCCAGCGCTCCGAGCGTTAGTGGATTGGCAGATTGCCGAAGGGATCGACTTCCTGGTTGCCTGCGGGTCCACTGGCGAGGCCCAGACTCTGGACGGCGGGGAGCGCGAGCGGGTGGCAGCCGCGGTGGTGGAGGTGGCGGCCGGTCGAGTTCCGGTGATGGCCGGCGCCACGAGCAACGACACCGCCCACGCCGCGGAGGAGACGAAACGAATGTGCCAGATCGGAGCCGATTACATCCTCAGTGCCACTCCCTACTACAACAAGCCCAGTCAGGAAGGTCTCTACCGGCATTTCATGGCCGTCGCCGATGCCGCCAGCAAGCCAGTGTGCCTTTACAACATTCCGGGCCGAACGGCTGTGAACCTCCAGCCTGCCATCACACTCAAACTCGCGCGACACCCGAACGTCATGGCGATCAAGGAGGCCAGCGGCGACCTCAAGCAGGTGATGGCGATCCTGGCTGAACGGCCCGACGATTTTGTCGTGCTGTCGGGAGACGACTGGCTGACGCTTCCGGTGATCACCGCGGGTGGTGACGGCCTCATCTCGGTGGTATCCAATCAGGTTCCAGCCGCCATGACAGCGCTGGTGCATTTGCTGCTCTCCGGCGATCTCGAGAACGCCCGGACCTGGCACTACCGGCTCCTGCCCCTCATGGATGCCAACTTCCTGGAGACCAACCCCGCACCCGTAAAGGCGGCGCTGCATCTCATGGGACGGATTCAGAACGTGCTGCGGCTCCCGCTCTTGCCGGTTGGGGAAGCGACCCGGTCGAGGTTGCGCACGGCTCTCCAGCGAGCCGGAGTAGCGGATATCTGAGGAAGGAGGAATGAGGGAATGAGGAGAGTAAGCCGGCAGTGACCGACGAGGACATGCGCCGAACGATCGAGCGTTACGCCGGGGGCGTCCCTTCCGGTGAAGAGCCGATGGCACTCGACGCATTCCAACGCCTCAAGGCAGGACTCAACGCGGGCACGGTGCGCGCCGCCACGCGTGAAGATGACGGACGCTGGCGTGCCAATGCCTGGGTCAAGACCGGCATTCTTCTCGGCTTCCGCCTGGGCCGCGTCGGGCCGGCAGCCACTGGCGGGCCATTCCCATTCTACGACAAGCACACCTACCCGCTGCGGGCGATCAACCTCGAGCAAGGCATCCGCATCGTTCCTGGCGGCTCCGCCATCCGCGATGGATGCTACGTGGGGCCCGGTGTTGTGTGTATGCCGCCGATGTACATTAACGTGGGCGCGTACATCGGAGAGGAGACGATGATCGACTCTCACGCGCTGGTGGGCTCCTGCGCTCAGATTGGGCGGCGGGTGCACCTCTCAGCCGCAGCGCAGATTGGCGGAGTACTGGAGCCGGCCGGCGCCCTTCCGGTGATCATCGAGGACGAGGTACTGGTCGGCGGTAACAGCGGGGTCTACGAGGGCACGATAGTCAGGGAGCGCGCAGTTCTGGCGCCAGGCACTATTCTTTCCGGGGGTACCGCGGTTTTTGATCTCGTGCATGACCGGGTTTACCGCCGTGCGGGCGATCAGCCGCTGGAGATTCCGGCCGGGGCGGTAGTGGTGCCCGGAACCCGGCCGGTGAAGTCCGGAAGCGGAGCTGCCGCGGGGATCGGTTTGTATGCGCCTGTGATTGTGAAGTATCGAGATGAAAAAACGGAGACCGCGGTCAGATTGGAAGAGTTGTTAAGATGAAAGGCATGAACGGTGAACGGCACACGGTGAACAGGCCCCCCTCACCACCCCGTTCACTGTTCACTGTTCACCGTTTACGCTTTAAGAATGACGACTCACACCCACTATCTCTGGTTTGAGACCAAGCGCCGCCAGGAGATCATCGACATCACCGACGAGGTCACCGAGCAGGTGCTGGCGAGCGGGGTCAAGGAAGGCATGGTGCTGGTCTCGGCGATGCACATCAGCGCGTCCGTCTTCGTCAACGATCACGAATCGGGGCTCTGGCAGGACATCCTAAAGTGGCTGGAGGAAACTATCGCGCCCTGGGATCCGGAGCGCTACCGCCACAATGAGACCGGCGAGGACAACGCGGCGGCCCACCTCCGAAGCCTGGCCGTCGGCCATGAGGTGATCGTTCCGATCACCTCGGGCGAGCTCGATCTGGGGCCCTGGCAGCGCGTGTTCTACGGAGAGTGGGATGGACAACGCCGGAAGCGGGTCGTAATCAAGGTCCTGGGCGAGGGATAAGAGCGGACGAAGCCAGAGCAGCCTGTTGCCGGCTGCCCTGGCTTCGCCCTGACTCTTCCGCTGTCTAGCTACGCTTACTTGTTATGCTTCCGCTGTTGCTTCTCCTGCTCCTTCTGCTTGTCCTTAGACCCGTGACTTCGATCGCTCTCGTGTTTGTCAGCTTTGTCTTCCCGCTTCGAATCCTTCGTGAAGCGGAAGAGCGCCTCGTGCCGGCTGCCGTCCACCAGCGTGACCACAAGCTTGCGGCAGGTCCCCGCCCACTCTGAGCGGGTCTTCCACACGTAGGTCTGCGTGCTGCCGACCGAGGATAGGCGGCTGGCATCTGCATCGACCGTCGCCTCAATCTGCCTTTCCTCGGCACCCGCGCTACATGTAGCCGAGACCGATGTCGGCGAGCCTGGCTGCAGGACTCTCGATCCCTGGGCGCCCGAGACCGAGAACATTACCGGGACGGCGCGACCCGCCTTCATCCGGTTGACGGACGGCAGGTTGTGCACCGGCCGGAAGAAACCCTTGAACTTGAGCCAGCTCGGCGGCACTTCCGCCGCAATGACGGTGATGGTCACCGTCTTGATCACACGGGCGTAGTTACCGCTGGTGGGAATGAGCTCCACCGATATCGGCCGGACGCCAGCCGCCAACACAGTGCCCGCGGCAGGGAGGTATACGAAGTTCCCGGCGACACTGACGCCGCCCACACCCGTGGCGGTGGC
>Ga0136617_10004218_pt1 | contig 12859 bp, 13 predicted proteins | sample AntDrymUQ3222106_2_FD_129672 | JGI IMG/M metagenome (GOLD analysis project Ga0136617, IMG submission 129672) | Polar desert sand microbial communities from Dry Valleys, Antarctica - metaG UQ322 (21.06) | ecosystem: Environmental > Terrestrial > Soil > Desert | place: Antarctica: Dry Valley...
ATTGATTCCAAATGTGATCAGGAAAAGCAGGACCCCGAGCATCACGCTGCGGAGCGCAATAAATCCGAAAACGGTTGTGAGCATCTCTTCCTTCGAGTCCAGCACTTCCTGTTCTCCCTCTGCTAGAGCCTGCTTCGAGCTTCCAGGAGCGACTGTAACATTTCACTCACGACTTCATGTGCGATGGCTGGAAGCCGGAAGTCCGGATCTGCGGTAACTTCCCAAAACTCATCCAGCCCTTTTGCCCCGGCACGCTCGAGCGCGTAAGCCTGAACCAACAGGTCGATCACGTCGGCTGCCTTAACCAGACGTGCTTCCAGGCTCCTACGTTGTTCGTAATCCTGGTAGAGGGCTTCGTACCCAGCCTCACCTGCGCCAGCTTCTCTGATAATGTCAGCGAAGGCTCGAGTTTCCGCGCTCTTCCGCGCGCCAGCGCCAAAATAGTTTGTCGCGGTTCTCGGCATGTCTCCTACACGCGTCTCGGCCCAATCATGTAGCAGGGCCATTCGCAGAACGCGTTCGGCATTAACCTGGAGGCCCCGCGCCTTAATCTCATCAGCCAGCATCATTGCGGTAACACCCACTCCGAACGAATGTGCTGCTACCGACTCGGTTCCATTAGGCAAACCTCGCAGGCTCCAACCCGTGCGGTCCAGGCGCTTCAGCCGTTGAAGTTCGATAAGAGTTGCGAGCACGACCAGTTTCCTCTTAACTACTCTAACGCGGCTCGCATCGGCTCAACAAATATCAGTGTCGCCGCGCTACCAGTCAGTCACCAAGAAACGGCGGCGCGAACTTTCGCGTCGCCGTTCTTGCGGATTTGCCGTTATCAGAATGGATGGGTTCTAAGAGGCGTTGTCGCCAGCTAGCAGACGGAGACGTTGCAATTCATTTGCAAACGGAAATCACGCAAAAAGCTATTGGCCCGCGGGGAGCGCGGGTTCTCCGTAGGAGTTGTTGTGGGGCTGACGGATGGTTCTAACAACCGTCGTGCTGGCAATTACAGCCTATCTCGGTGACGTGCGCTTTTTCGGCTTCCTTGCAGTATTCACCGCAATACTTGCTGTCCTTTTCAGGCGGGCAATCGCAAGCTGGATGCGCGCATTTATTTGGCTCTGCCATAAAATTACCCTGCTTTCTGGATGTAAATACGTTTGCAAACCATCCTAAAACTCAGAATCCGAGCGGTCAAGGATGAAACGACTCCAACTCAAGGCGCCTCACGCACGAGGATCGTTCGCTTGGAATCCCCCAATACCAGCACCATCGGTTTATCCAGTTGAATAGGATGCTCCTCACCGTCGACGCTGATGATCAGATTCAAACTGGAGCGGCTTGAAACCGATCCGGGAGGTGCGGCGTTAGAGGGTGTAGTGCTATTCGGAGCAACACGCGGGACCAGATTGGTGGCAATGATTCGCCAGGTGGCCGGGGCACAGCGGATCCGAATTCCCGGCGTGTCCGACTCAAAGGCCTCATTGACCGCAAGTCCATCAGCCTTGAACAGGCCTTCACCACAACGCACGCCAGCGCCGTCGTAAAAGGTAACTAAGCCGGAAAGGTACGCATAAGAAACGTTGCTCGAGTTTCTTACCACCATGCGAATATTGGTTACCGGCGAGTCAGCGGCTCCATTGATTGTCGTGGTTTTTAGAGTCGCTTCAAGTGCGGGCGCGCCAGACCCGTCCCGGGCGACGGCTGCCTGCGTGATGGGTACTATCCCTTCAACGGAGCCGGATGCCGGTTGAGCCACTACGCAGAAGGAACCTGCCAAAAACACAGTGCACGCAAGAAGAGTTCGCATAAGCCTCCAGTTTCCCTATCGAAGCCGCCGCATTGAGGTGCGGAAATCCGAGTTTTTTGCTGACGTATCGATTCTAATGCCTCGACGCGCCCGCAATCAATGATCTTGACTTATCAGGTGTTTAGAGTACCGACGTAAGTCGGGTTCTTCCGATAGCCACAATACCGACGAAAGTAGGTACTCTAAAAAGCTGTTTTCTATTACGACGTTACCGATATGCCCCACCTTGATGCAAGCCGAGGCAAAAGCGCTGGCCCGCGCGGCAGGATATAGCCTTCCATTTCGCGATCTATTTGATCCAGAGCATCAGTTAGCGAGCGTGCCGGCGACATTCGCATGCGCCGCACGTCTTCCTCCGGCAACTCCGAAACCAGAAAAATCCGAAAGCGTTCCGCCTTCGTGAATAAAGACAAGGCGGTTTGGCCGTTAACTTCGTAAGCGTCGCGCAGGCGAGTCTCCAGCGCCCTCGAGTTCCCCCCCTCAAACCATTTTAGAAAATCTGGCCGCCCAAGGCCGTCGGGGCATTCAGCCAACAGGACAATTGTGCCCCCATCTCGGCAAGCCTGGGCTGCCATGTCGAGCGCCTTATGTGCCTGAATGAGATTGATGTCGTAAGGAAAACCACCACAACTGACAATGACGACATCGCGTGTAGCTGCGATCGTCGCCGAATTATTCGCTAGATACTCTTTGCAGCCCTCGCGATGGGCGGCTCGCCAGTCGCCCGCATAAAGTCGGACGGCCCGCCCTCGATCATCAACCACGCTATAGATGCCGAATCGTGGCGCAATAATGGCGGCCACGCGTTCACATTCTTCATGAACCGCGTTGCCGTCCAGCAGGCCCGTACGAACACCTTTCCGGCGCCCACCGGTTTCAAAGTCGAGCGCGAGCATGTGCGTAGCTTCGATCGTTCGCGCGGATGCGAGACCTGGACAAATGGATTTTCGCCCGCCGGTAAATCCCGCGAGGTAATGAAAGCCGATGGCGCCGGTTAAAACGACCTGACTGAAATCCTTCAAAGCGCGATTCACTTCGACAGGTGTGCCGCGCTCTGTTGTGCCTAATAAGACCATTTCAGAAGGATCATATGCGGCGTGGTCAATGGTTTTCACCCGTTGCGCGATGAAGGGAGTTAGCAGCTCGATCTTTTCTGCTGGCGTGACGGCTCGATGTATTCCCGTAGCGAAGACGACGGCCAGGCTCGCGGGAGAGACTCCGTTTTGGATCAACCTGCGGACCAGCAGATTAGTGATCTGCGCACTGGCTGTCGCCCGGGTGGCGTCAGACACGACAATTAATACCGAGTCTCCCGGTGAAAAGAGATCGTCGAGAGGTGGTGATGCGATCGGCTCACTCAAAGCTTCGCCAATTTCAACGTCAGTCAGCGGCCTTTCACCGGGCGAGTTTTCCGCCAGAACCTGATAGCGCGTTTCGTCAAACGCGAAGCTCAGCGAGTCTCTTCCGTAACCTAATTGAATTTCAGTCATCAGTTGTTGGGCGAAACGGAGGGATTAACTGCGCGCGGCGGGGTCGTCTCAAAAAGTTCAGAGTAAAACCGCCGATTGCTGATTCGGTAATGCAGCGATAGATCTCGCACTCTAAACTACTGACGAACTTCCAGATCAACTGCCACAGGATGGAATGATTTCGGACAAGTATCACACACCAAAGTCTATCAGCGCGCGCTCGATAACGTGCAACGAGGCAAAGTCAGTTCCACCGGCTGTGCGTGCCTCAGAAAGCCATTTACGAAGCTGACGGGCCTCTTCCAGCGATGAAATTCGACAGGCGCCCGTCAGTGCGAGGGTTACCAGGGCATCCGGCGCGCCGTGAGTCACCAGCGCGGCTTGCAAGGCGGCTTGCTCGCGAAGATCGAGAGTCAGCAAGAGATTGATTTCCATTGGCAGTTACCCGGGATCACTCATTAGTCAGGCGCTTTCGCGGCGTGTGTCCTTCCGGGTCAAATGCTGTCTAACGCTTGTGTGATATCAGCGACTATATCTGCGGCCGCTTCAATGCCAACGGCGAGGCGCACGGTCGCCACCGAGACCCCAGCGGCTCTTAGCTGTTCGTCGGAGAAACCAGCGTGGGATGAATAGAGGGGATAGCTGGCGAGTGTTTCAACGCCGCCGAGCGAAGGAGCTGTGCGCACGAGTCTCAGCGAATTGAAAAACCTCTCGACTTCGGGTTCACCACCTACTAAATCAAGAGCGACCACACCGCCGAACGCTTTCATCTGTTGCTTCGCCAGCTTGTGTCCGGGATCATCTTCCAAACCCGGATAATAAACTTGCGCGACCTTCGGATGCCCATGAAGCGCGCGCGCTACGCGAAGCGCGTTGTCGCAGCTCGCGCGCACGCGAAGATCCAACGTTTTCATTCCCCTCGAGAGAAGGTAGGCCGCGGCGGGATCGAGCGTTGTTCCCACTATTACCGACGTTTGCCGCACACGATCAATGAAGTCTTTGCTTCCCGCGACTGCGCCTGCGGTCAAGTCGGAATGCCCGCCAAGATATTTTGTGGCGCTGTGCATAACCGCGTCGATTCCATGCGCAATCGGCTGTTGCAAAACAGGCGAAGCAAAAGTGTTGTCGACGATTGAAGACAGGCCGGCCTTTTTGGCAGCTTTGCCAGCCATCTGCAAGTTGACAATTCGATTCAAGGGATTAGCCGGAGTTTCAAACCAGAAAACGCGCGAACGTTCGCCAGCCAGTTCATCCAGGCGCTCAATCTCTTCGAGCGCTATGAACCGCGAACGAATTCCAAACCGGCTAAGGACTCTCGTCAAAGTCTTAACGGTTCCGCCATAGACCGAATCGCAAGCGATGACTTCGTCGCCCGTTTCACATAACGCCGCCAGGGCGCAGAAGGTCGCGGCAGACCCAGAAGACGTAACCACGCAACTTTCAGCGCCTTCGAGTTCGGCAATCTTTCTTTCTGCCTCGGCGACTGTCGGGTTTGAATAGCGCGAATAAAAGTAGGCCTCCGGCAATTCCCCGCGCGCATACCGGCGCATCTCTTCAAAACTATTGAAAGCGAAAGTTGCAGAGTGAAAGACTGGAGAAACGACGGCGCCAAATTGTTGTCCCCTGTGCGTTCGCCTCCATGGACCGCAATAGTCGCCTGGTCCAACTGGTTGTCTGCTGTAGAATTATCTGAGCTCATGAACTCAAAAACTCGCTTCCGGCGGAATAGGGGCGGGCCAAGCTTACCCACTTTGCACCTAAAAGTATTTCCAGGCCCAGTCCGCGTTAGCGGACGACCGATGATAGCCCAGAGATTTATCGCTGGGAGTAGCGCTAACCTGAGCCGGAAGTCCGTGAAACGGACGGCTGAAAAAAGTGGATATCTCACCCTTGTCATTCGGCCGTCCGCTTCACGGACTATGTCCTTTCAACCCTTATCCCAGCAGTGAACTGCTGGGCTACTGTCATTCGTCCGCTAACGCGGACTGATAAGCTACTTTTTGTGCAATCCAAGCTTACCAAATGCTTTCCGAATTGGACACGCTGACCACAGACTCTTACATCACCGATCACCAGAAGCGAGAAATTAGTTAGAGGCACAGAGGCACTCTCTTACGAAGGGCGAGTTTTTAGTCGAATAGAATTCCCTGTGCGCCCATGTTCCGGGGCACCCCTAAAATAGAACTCGAAAAGGGCCACTCGCGTGGCCCTAAAGATTGTTCATGCTCCGGAATTCCACTCAACTACAGGGCGGGAACACCAAGCACGCCATTGAAGTCTTTGTAGAGTTCGTTGTACTCCCGAACCCGATGTTCCAGGAGCCGGGGCAGTTCCTCAAGGTCGTGCAGGTTAACGATCGCGTTGACGTTGTTCAGAAAAGCAGCATGAGCATCCATTGTTCGCAGCGTCTGCGATAGCAGAACGAAGAATAAGCGGCGACGTTGCGCGGGTCTGAGTATGGTGACCTCGCGTGTCACAAAAACCGAGCCTTGCTCGACGGGATCAAATCTCTGATCAAGCACGAGGATATCTAACTGGTTTTCGCGCATTCGCTCGACCGCCTGATTCATATCCTGAGCGACAAATACTTGAAACCCATTCTCCGCGAGAGCCCGGGCGACCTTTTCGCGGTTGTCTTCCGGGATACATACGAGAGTCTTCCGGGGATTCCACGACGGCCGGATACTCTGGGAATTAGCAGCCGTAGTTGCTTGCTGGTTCAACAGATCAGAAAGCAACTCCGCTAGTTTTTCGGTGCCAAAAACGGCAGCCTTGGTTTCCTTGCCCTTGGGCTCGAGTTCGAAGAGCGGAGCCGGAAGGGGTGGGGGCTCGAAGCGGGGGTTATCTGTGGCGGGCGATTCTCCAAGAGTAATAGCGCTCTGTGCCACTGCCGGGTTGGGAGTGCCGGAATTGATGCTGCTATTGCATTTCGGGCAACGAACGGCGAAAGGTCGCGATGAAACTCTCGTTTCATCCACTTGTAAACGCGAAGAGCATTCCTGGCAGACGATAATCATAGTGTTTAGCGGGACTAAGGGTTTTCGCCTTACGACTTGAGACTAGTCGATAAGGCCAAGCATTGATCCACTTTTCGCCATCTGCGGCACGGGTACTTCATTGCTTCCGCGTAGCATAAACTGATCGGTGGCCGTTACGCCTTTGAGGGAAAGGTGCAGATTATTCGGGTTTGTCGCGAACGTTAGCCCATCCTCCAGGGTGATGGTGCCTGTCTCAATTAGTTCTTTGATCACAGTGTCAAAATCCTGCATGCCATCGAGTTTTCCGTCTTTCATTGCGTCTAGTAAAGATTTTCCATCGGCCTCGCCCGCTTCTATGTATTCACGCGTGCGCGGACTGGATCGCAGAATTTCAACAGCCGCCATTCGACCGCGACGGTCCGCTCTCGGGATGAGCCGCTGAGAAATGATGTAACGGAATGTCTGGGCTAAACGTGTCCGGATAACCTGCTCTTCATTCTTGGGATAGAGGCCAATTATTCGATCGACCGTTTTGGAAGCGTCAATTGTGTGAAGCGTTGAAAGAACCAGGTGTCCTGTCTCAGCTGCTTCAAGGGCAATTTCGGTCGTCTCAAAGTCGCGCATTTCACCGATAAGGATCACCTTAGGTGCCTGTCTAAGCGTTGCTCGCAAAGCTGAAGGAAAGTCCTTTGTGTCGTGTCCAACCTCGCGCTGATTGATTGTTGAGTTCTTATGTGAGTGCAGGTACTCAATCGGATCCTCGATTGTAACGACATGGTAATGCTTCTTCTCATTGATAATGTCAATAATTGCCGCTTGCGTAGAACTCTTACCCGAGCCGGTTGGTCCGGTCATTAATACCAAGCCATTCCTCAGGTCGGCGATCTCCTCGAGTTGCACCGGAAGCCCGAGCGATTTCAGACTAGGAATATCCGTGGGAATAACTCGCATTACGATAGAGTAAACGCCGCGCTGCTGAAAAATATTTACGCGAAAACGTGCGCGAGAAGGAAGTGAATAGCTCAGGTCGGCCGTGCCGGTGGTAGCAAGCCGTTCGGCTGCATCAGGATTCCCATGCATCAGAGACATCGCAATAATCTCAGTCTGGTAGGGAGAGAGTGTTTGCAGCCCCATGGGTTGCACGGGCGTCAGGTTCCCATTCACTTCCACTTGGGGAAGCTGACCAACTGAGAAGTTGAGGTCGCTGATCTTGTCTGAGACGAGCAGCATCCGCTCGATTATGGGCGGCAGATCAAAAAAACTCATGAAACGTGTGACTCCGGCAAAGGATGTGATGGGAGCGAAGGTGATTAGCTGGGGCAACGTGTGCCCCGGTTGGCATAGGGATTCTCTCGCATAACTTAGTTAAACGCAAGCATAATTTGACTTCCAATAGAAATCCGCGAGTTAGGATTTGTGAAGAAGGCGTCTGGTGCGGGCGGCGACGTTGCCCGGGGACGACCATATATCGCCAATCACAGCAACAGCGTCGGCTCCGGCGTCGATCACGTCCTGACTATTTTCGGACGTAATTCCGCCAATTGCGACCAGAGGAGTCGCACCGACTACCTGGCGCACCCTTTCTACTCCATCGAGGCCTACCGGAGGCCCGGATGCTTGCTTTGTAGATGTCGCAAAGATGGGGCCGATAGCGATGTAATCAATTGGCAATTTCGTCGCGAGCCGCGCTTGCTCCAGGTTGTGAGTTGAAAACCCGATGATAACTTCCGGACCCAGAAGCCTACGCGCGGCCTCAGGTGGTAGATCGTCCTGACCAAGATGAACACCGTCAGCTCTTAGCGCCAGGGCGATATCGACCCGATCATTTACTATGAGCTTTACGCCCCTTTCGCGCGCTACGAGCAACGCGGCGGCGGCCTCTTGATAGAATTTTAGCGGCGACAGAAGCTTTTCTCTCAATTGAACAAGGAGCACACCGCCGTTGGTCAGCTGCGATACTTGTTCAGCGTGCGAGAGCTTCGAAAGACTTCTGTCGGTAAGCGGATAAAGCCGCGTACCAGCCAGGGCATTCAAAAAGGTGGAACTCATGCTATGAGTCTCAACCCTCTTTCTTTTTTGGCCGCTCGTTGGAGCGCAGCACTCGCTTGCGAAGTCGAATACTCTGTGGGGTCACTTCTACCAGTTCATCGTCACCGATAAACTCAATCGCCTGCTCGAGGGAAAGTTCCTTCGGAGGGACAAGGCGCATCGCGTCGTCGGCCGACGCCGCCCGCATGTTGGTTAATTTCTTTTCCTTGATGGCATTGACATCCAGGTCTACGGCGCGTGCGTTTTCGCCAATAATCATGCCTTCATAAACCTTTATTCCTGGACGAGCAAACAAAGTTCCTCGCTCCTGTAGATTGAAGAGCGCGTAGGTTGTAGTTTCTCCCGTACGGTCGGCGACCAGAGATCCGGTTGAGCGCCCGCGCAAAGGACCCTGCCAGTCGCCCCAGCGGAGAAACATTGTATTGAGGAGTCCAGTGCCTTTGGTTTCAGTCAGGAACTCGTTGCGAAAACCAATCAGACCACGGGAGGGTGTCTCAAACTCGAGACGAACGCGACCTGATCCGTGGTTGACCATCTTCGTCATTTGTCCCTTGCGACGTCCGACTGCTTCGGTAACTACGCCGATAAACTCTTCCGGGCAATCGATCACGACGAGTTCGATTGGTTCGAGAGTGCGACCCTCGATGACACGTGTAATAGCCTCGGGTTTAGAAACCTGCATTTCATAACCCTCGCGACGCATCATTTCGATCAGAATAGACAACTGCAATTCTCCGCGGCCTGAGACTTTGAACTGGTCCGGCGCCTCGGGCTCGATCTCGACGCGGATCGCCACATTGCCGAGAGTCTCCTTCTCCAGACGTTCTCTAACCTGACGCGATGTGACAAACTTGCCGTCTTTTCCGGCAAATGGAGAATTGTTAACGCCAAAAATCATGGAGATGGTTGGCTCGTCAACCGCAATGATCGGCAGAGCTTGAGGGTTCTCCACAGATGTGATGGTGTCGCCGATCTCGACATTGTCCACCCCCGCCAGGGCGACTATCTCGCCAAATCCGGCGCGCTGAATCGCCTCTCGTTTCAAACCCTCGAAAGCGTAAAGTTGCGAAACGCGAACCTTCTGAAAGGAGCCGTCAGGCTTCGCTACTGAGACCTGATCACCTAGTGCAATCTCGCCTGAAAAGATTCGTCCGATTGCTAACCTTCCCACGTATTCGCTGTAGTCGAGGTTTGCCACCAGCAACTGCAAAGTATCGCTTCGAATCTGCTTTGGAGCCGGGATGGTCTCCAGGATCTGATCGAACAAAGGCTGCAGACTGTTGGATTCATCCGTCATCAGCCTTTTGGCAATTCCTTCACGCGAGATGGAGTAGAGTATGGGAAACTCTATTTGCTCATTGGTAGCATCGAGATCGAGAAAGAGCTCATAGATTTCATTAACTACTTCTTCCTGTCGCGCGTCCTGGCGATCAATCTTATTCACCACTGCGATAGCCGGAAGGCGAGCCTCTAGAGCTTTACGTAAAACGAACCGAGTCTGGGGTAGACAGCCTTCGGCGGCATCGACCAGCAGCATCACGCCGTCCACCATTTTTAGAACGCGCTCAACTTCGCCGCCAAAGTCTGCGTGGCCCGGCGTATCCAGGATATTGATCTTTACATCCTTGTAGTGAACGGACGTGTTCTTGGCCATGATCGTAATGCCGCGCTCTCGTTCAAGATCCATTGAATCCATAACCCGGTCGCGTACAGCTTCGTTCTCACGAAAGGTACCTGATTGTTTCAACATGGCATCGACGAGCGTAGTCTTGCCGTGGTCGACGTGAGCAATGATTGCGATGTTGCGAATGTCTTTTCTTTCTAGACTCATTATTCCCTGCACAGATGTGATCAGTTAAAAATATCCGACTAAGCGAAACCTCGCATTTTAACACCAGGCGGTGCATAACTTCCAAGACGGCATCGACCGAAGCAGACCAAACGACTTCACGGCAAAGGCTGCGGCGATGCAAAAACAACTGTCGCCATCATTGACTGGGGGTTCGAAAAGCTCTGGTCTGGAGCAGGGCTTCGTAGAGCACTACGCTGACTGCTGTGGCCAAATTGAGACTGCGTACACGAGGGTTCAGGATGGGGATCGTGAGACACCGATCCCAGTTCGCGGCTAGAATCTGTTCAGGCAAACCGCGTGTTTCACGCCCAAAAACAAGGCAATCCTCTTCGCAAAACGTCCAATCTGCGTAATTCTTGTCCCCCTTGGTGGTTAAGTACAGAAATCGCGTCTCCGGGAAAGACTGATGTAAGTCCTCAAGAGTCGGGTGGCGGTGCAATATCACCTCCGGCCAGTAATCCAGTCCCGCGCGCCGTACCGCCCTATCGTCCAGACGAAAGCCGGTGACACCTATGATGTGAAGAGGAGTGTTGGTGGCAGCGCACAAGCGCGCGATGTTGCCCGTATTGGGCGGAATCTCGGGTTCTACAAGAGCCACGCGAATCATTGAAGAATGGACTACGGAAGCTTCGAGCGTGAACGGACAGTGCTGAGACCCGGGAATGGTCTCAAATACAAAAGGAACGACGAGGTTCGCTTGAAGTGCTCGTCGTTCCTTTTGAAAGGCCGTGCTGGCCTTAGAAGATTGTGTGCGCCAATCGTTGGTTGCTGTTGTAACGGACTGCTCCGAGTTATCTCTTCTTGGCGGCTTTCTTTGCGCTCTTCTTTGCTGCTTTCTTGGTGCCGCCCTTTTTGGCTGCTTTCTTTCCACCTTTTTTAGTTGCCATATGCTCTATGTGCTCCTTCCTTCAGAGATTTGTTTTCCGGTTACCAACCACAAGATACTGTGTCTACTTCTCTCTTGTGGGCTAGAGTAAACGGCGCACAACATCTTGCTATATAACTGTTAATGCCCGTAATGTCAACAACTTATTACGCGAGGCGGAAAATATTTGCGCGCGTGACAACCAACAACGAGATGACTAAGACGTCGATTTCTTGTGAGCTTGATCGTCAGGCAAAGGCACCTGGGCCACGTTTTGTCTTAGAGGGAAGTCGTGATCTATCTGCGTGTGCGAGTCGCGCGTGGTCCATGCGACATGGTAATGCCGGTTGGTCCAATTATTGGCTTCAAGGAGATTTATCTGAAGAGCGGAGTGAAGACCCAGCCGTCGTGTCGAGCAATTCCATAATAATAAATCACAGAATTATTTTTGCTGCGACTTGTTACGCCGATGAATGGACCACTGTACTCATCGTCTCCCCCCGGCGAGGAGCCGGATAAGCCGCTTAGTCCGGTGGCTATGACCGGCGGAGCCATAACTTGTTCTTGTGCTAGGAGTTGCTGGTCTCTGGTGCGGGGTCGAACGTTCTCGGAATATAGCATTAGCGCGCGAACGAAGTCAGTCATTTCCATCGAGGCCGGTCGAATTAATTTCCATTCACCAGAATCTGATAGCGGCTCCCGCGCTGCGGAGGGACGCAGTACTTGACGTTTCTTGGTTCCGCTCGGTACGCCCTCAAGGAGTTGATCCATTGAGGTGGGGAGTCCTTGGACGCCACTCCTGCGGGCCCTGCTTTCCTGATAAGAATAAAAAACACGAATAGCTTCGGCTACCTGCTCGCCCCGAAAGATCGCTTCGCGTTCTCGTTCGCGCAACGCCTGTTGACGAATGCTGGGTGCCGCGGCGAGCGCAAAGATAGCGATCACAGTCATGAGAGCCAGCAGCGCCACCAGGGCGTAACCATGCTCCTGAGGGCGGCGTGAGGTTCCCGAAGCGGCAAAACCCGGTTCTCCCTGAGCAGAGGCCATCGACCATATGTTGTGGTGTGGTCCACTTGCGCTATGGCTCATCATCTTCACTCTCAACCTTGGGCGTGGGCCGCTGTAGCGGGTTGCCTCTATCACCTTGCGCGGAGAAAGGCAGGGTATGTTTGATCTTTAGATTGTTATCGATCAGAACCAACTCCTTCTCCGAGATACTCGTCAACCGAAATCTTCCTCCAAGAAGATCACCACGCTGGAGGTTCAAGATCTCCTTGCTGGACTTGTCTTGCAGGATTGCGGTGTCGATAAAGCGCTGCGTGCGGAGGATTCCAATGTAGGTGTAATTTGGAGTTGGTGGCGCAGCGATGTTGAGTGTGGCATGGTTTGAATAGAGCGTGCCATCGGAAGATCGCACCATCACTTGTCGTGCGCCTGGACTCGCAATCGTCGACGCCGGCACAGTAGCGGAAACCTGTTGGGGACCCAGGAAGCGAGTTGGGAGTTCATTGCCGTCGATCATCACCCTCATTTGCGGGGTAAATTTGTCGCCTGCAATCTCCAGGGTGAAATCACCGGTCCGTGCATAAACAGACGCCGGAGATAGGTTTGCGAGTAACACTGGCGGGACGGGAGTCGGGGTGGGCGTCGGGATTATGGTCTCTTTGACGGGTGGCGCCGGGCGTTCGTAATAAACAAATATGTTACGTCGCGCCTCTGCCACGGACGTCGAAGAAGACTGCCAGTTGACCGGGACCAGTTGATCGAGAAGATCTCTTCTGGAGTCGACGGGTGGATCCGGCTGAACCCTATCGGCGGTAGCCCGGCGCACTGGGGCAGGTG
>Ga0136617_10004219_pt1 | contig 12859 bp, 14 predicted proteins | sample AntDrymUQ3222106_2_FD_129672 | JGI IMG/M metagenome (GOLD analysis project Ga0136617, IMG submission 129672) | Polar desert sand microbial communities from Dry Valleys, Antarctica - metaG UQ322 (21.06) | ecosystem: Environmental > Terrestrial > Soil > Desert | place: Antarctica: Dry Valley...
AGAGGTAGTCCTGGTAGAGGTACTCCCCGTCGCGGTATGCGTCGGTGCCGGAGACGAGCAGCGGCTTGGCTCGGAAGGGCGCTTGATTGGAGAGCTCGGGAGCTGGCGGCGGGCGCTCGTAGAGGAGCGGGGGCCCGGGTCGCTCGCCCGAGCTGACGCGGGGCAGCGAGGCGGCACCGGCGCCCGGCGCGAGGGCGAGGGCGGCGGTGAGCATGGCGGCCGCGGCGGCGGCGATCGAGTGACCCCTTTTCACGCCGCAGACTCTACCGCCGGACCCCTTCGCGGCGCGCCGGGTCGAGGCGTATTCGGGCCGTCAGCCGGCGGGTGTCGCCTCGACCTGAAGATAGGGCGAACCGACGGTGCGCCGAGCCCGTTCCACCTCCGGCGGTCGGCGGTCCGGCTCCAGCCTGCCGACCTCGCCGTCGAGCTCTTTCGCCTGGGCCTCGGTGAGGCGGCGAACCGGCCCGCTGACCGTGAGCTGCTGGCCGGGGCTGCGGACGCCGCGGACCACAGACGAATCGGCGAAGGCGAAGACCGACTGCTCGGGGCCGGCGAGGACGATTCGGCCCGTGCCGACCGGATAGGCGCGGCCGCGGACCGTCGCGGTCTTCAGGCTGTCGGCGCGCTTGACGACCTGGCCCGGGCCGAGCGGACCCTTCTGGCGCTTGGGCTTGCCCTTGTCCTGGCCGCCCCCGCAACCACCCAGCAGCAGGGACATCAGGACCAGGCCGAGCAGGACCGCGCGCATGCTCGACGGCCTACCCAACCCCGGAGGACGGTGAAACGGGCGCTCGACACGTTCACAGGCGGACCGCCCTCGCCGGCGCGTCGCCGCGCCGGTGGGCTTCGAGCAGCGCCCGGCAGATGGCCAGGTCCTGGATGGCCAGCCCGGTCGAGTCGAACAGCGTGGTCTCCTCTGGGCCCGAGCGCCCGGGGTGGCGGCCCGTGAGCACCTCGCCTAGCTCGGTCACCGCCGCGCGCGAGATCAGCCCGGCCTCGACGGCGCCGGTCAGCTCACCGCCGTGAGCGGCCTGCTCCCACTCGTCGCAGAAGAGCGCGCAGCGGGCGACGGCCTCGACATCGGCCTCCGACTTGTCCGGGCCGTCCGCCCCCAGCATGGACAGGTGCGCGCCGGGGCGGAGGTCGGCGGTCCCCACCACCGGCTCGTGGCCGGGCGTGACGCAGGTGACGACGTCCTGGCCGAGGGCGTCCTCACGGCCCCCGACCTCCCAGCCGAGCTCGCCGGCCAGCGCTCCCGCCGCATCCGGGTCGGGGTCGAAGCAGATCCCGGGTCCGTACTCCGCCGCGGCGAGGCAGCGCGCTGCCCACGCGCCGTGCAGGCCGCATCCGACGATGCCCACGCTCGAGGCATCCTCCCGCGCGAGCTCCTGCGCGGCGACGGCGGCGATGGCGCCGGTGCGCAGGGCCGTGACCGCCCGCGCATCGCAGAGGGCGAGCGGCTCTCCGTCATCGAGGCTCGAGACGCAGATGACCCCGGTGACCGTCGGCAGCCCGCGCGCGGGGTTGCCGGGGAACGAGGTGACCCACTTGAGCACCGCGAGGCCCCCGCCGGCCGCGGGCATGGCCCGGAAGTCCCCATTGCCCTCGGGCGCGGGGAGGTAGACCTTGGGCGGCATCCGCCACTCGCCGTGGGCGAAACGCACGAAGCCGTCGCGGACGTGCTCGATCGCCTCCTCGGGAGAGATCGCGGCGAGCACAGACGCGCCGTCGAAGACCGGGATCTCGGGCACGCGGCGCGACGATACCCTGCCCCGTCGTGAGCCCTCGCAACGGCAGGCAGAGCCCGCGCCGCCCGCGCATCGAGCTGGCGGCGACGGGACCGAGCGCGACGCCCGAGGAGGCCGCGGCCATCGCCGCGGCGATCGAGGGGTTCCTGCGCGACACGGCGCCGTCGCCGTCGCCGGCGGGGCCGGGGATCTCGCCGTGGACGCGGGCCGCGCGATTCGAGGCGACCGGCCGCTACCCCGCCGGACCGGCGCCCTGGGGCGACGCCGAGCCGTGGGGGCGAGCGTGACCCGCGAATGGCGCCGCCTGTGGATCGCGCTGCTGTTCTTCGGCGTCTGCGCGGGAGCGTTCGTGTTCTTCGCCGGGGGCGGACTCTTCCACTAGTGGTCGCTCCTGCAAGTCCCGCACTGCGCCCTGCGCCGGCCGCCGTGGATCAGTTCGCGGCCCGCATCTCCGCGACGAGGCGGTCGACCGACGGGCGGTCCTCCGGCCCACGGCTGCGGTAGATCCAGCGCAGGCGGCCCTGCGCGTCGAGCACCGCGTCTCCGCCGAGCTGAAGCGTGTCCTGCGCGGGCCCGCCGACCGGCCGGCGCCCGCGGGCCAGGAGCCGCCCGTAGCGCGCCCACACGCGTGGGTCGAGCCAGACGCGCCGCGCCGAGGCGCGCCCGAAGCCCAGGGCCCGGTAGGTCGCTCGGTCGGGGTCGCCGTAGAGCGGGTAGGGCAGTCCGATCTCGCGCTCGAAGCCTCGCAGCATGGCCGGCTCGGCGAAGGTCACGCAGGCGATCGCTCCCTGTACCTCGGCCCTTCGGGCAGCGACCTCCACGAGGTGCTCCTGGCAGGGCAGTCAGCCCAGGTGTCGCAGGTAGATCAGCAGTCCCGGCTGGCCGCCAAAGGCAGTGGCGAGCGTGTGGCGCTCTCCCGCGGAGTCGAGCACGAGCAGATCGTGAGGCACGGGGTCGCCGGGGCGGAGTGGCATCCTGCTCGCACCCTAACGGGGGCGCCGGTAGAGCTGTGCGAGCCGCTGCGGCGGCACCCTGAGCATGAACAGCCAGCGGATGGCTACCCACGACAGGACGGTTCGCACCACCCCGAGCCGGCGCCAGCGCCGCGAGGAGGTGGTGGCCGGTCCGGGGAGGCACGCCAGGCGACCGTGGCGCCCCAGCCGGCGGGCGAAGTCGTAGTCGTCCATGACCGCCAGCTCGCGGAAGCCCCCGAGCGCCTCGAAGGCCTCGCGGCGGGCGAAGATCGACGAGTCGCCGTAGAAGTAGCCGAGCCGGCGTTGGGCGGCGTAGGTCGCAGTCAGGGTGCGGGCGAAGACGTCGTCGCCCTCGAAGCGCAACGCGAAGTTGCCGCCGGCGAAGGCAGGGTCGCGCCATGCCGCGATGAGCGAGGCGTAGGCGCCGGAGGGCAGAAGGCTGTCGGCGTGGAGGAAGACGAGCAGCTCGCCCGTGGCCGTCGCGGCGGCGACGTTGAGTTGGCGGGCGCGGCCGCGCGGTGCCGTGACCACGGCCGGGGCAAGGGGGTGGGCGCGGGCGAGGGCGAGGGTCGCGTCGCTCGAGCCGCCGTCGGCGACGATGACCTCGAAGCGGCCGTCCAGCGCGGCCAGGTGGTCGAGCAGGCGGGGCAGCGCGCTCTCCTCGTCGAGGGTGGGGACGATCACGCTGACGAGCGGGCCGGGGGCACGGGCCTCACCGCGGCCACGCACCGCCGGGAGGGCGGTCTCAGGCACCGACGGCGCACGCGTACGGGGGCGGCAACGTGCCGTCGGCCTGACGGAGCTCGAGGAAGCGCTCGACAATCGCGCGCTTGGCCTCCGCGAGCGAGACCTCGCCCGCGGCGACCAGCATGTCCGGGCTCGACTCGAGGTCGGCGCCCACGGGGTGCCAGTGAATACCGTCGGCGGTGACGGTCAGCTCGGGAGCCATGACGCCGTCCGAGACCGTGATCCCGGTCACCATTTCCGCGGCGAAGCCGCGTGCGACGAGCGGGCGGACCGCGAAGTCGGAGCCCGAGACCCCGACCGCGGCCAGCAGCTCGCGCAGCTCCTCGACCTCGTGGCGGTTGTGCGGAGTCTCGGTCATGGCCACCCGCAGCGGAATCCCCAGCTCGCGCGCGCAGGCGATCCCGCGCATGGCGGCCGACCACGAGCCGGCGCCGCGCCAGCGGTCGTGGGTCTCGGGGCGGGCTCCGTCCAGGGAGCTCTGGAGTACGAGCCGCTCGCGGCCGGCGAGCCGGCGCAGCTCCTCGCCGCGGCGGCCGGAGAAGAGCATCGCGTTGGTGAGCACGACGGTGTCGAGGCGGTCGCTCGCGTACTCGAGCATGGCGACGATGTCGGGATGGGCGAACGGCTCTCCGCCGGTCAGATAGACCTCGGTGAAGCCCTCGTCGAGCGCCTCGTCGACGAGCGAGCGCACGCGCTCGAGCGACAGCGTTCGCCGGCGCGCCTGCGGCGAGGAGGAGACCACGCAGTAGTCGCAGGCGAGGTTGCAGTGGAAGTTCGTGTAGATCCACAGCCGGGCCGGGAAGGCGGCGGTGCCGAACAGCGACACCACCGGCCGGCCGTCGTCGGAGGGCTGCGGCGGGGCGGCGAAGCCGGCGCCGCGTGGGTCCTCGAACTCGCCCGGCAGGCCCTCGCGGTAGACGTGGTAGCGACCGCGGGCACGCTCGGCCGGCGGCACGATCTCGAGGCACGTCGTCCACCAGCCCGTCTCGATCGTCTCGACGAAGGGCTCCGGAAGATTCGCCGCTCGCATCGAGGCCGCCTGCGCGCGCCAGTCGTAAGCGACCGGGACGAGCTCGGCGCTGACTCGACCGGTGTCGAGATCGAGCACGGCGTACCACGTCTCGGGCCGACCGTCGTTGGCCGGACGGCCCACGGCGCCGACGTTGACCACCAGGCAGCCGTCGATCCACCGCTGCCAGGGGATGCCCGTGTGTGTGCAGAGCAGCACCTCGGCGCCGCTGAGGGCAAGCCGCATGCGCAGCTCGTCGTCGGAGAGCGACTCCCACAAGAAGTCATTGACCGCGAGCGGCGAGCCGTGGACCATGTGCACGTCGGCGCCGCCGATCTGCTCGCGGCGCTCGGGTGACAGCGTGCGCATCCAGGCGGCGAACCCGGCGCTCGTGCTCGCGCGCGTGTGGTCGTACATGAGCTGCGCGAAGCGGTTGTCGCGCTCGTCGGCGTAGCCGCAGCCGCAGTCCGGATCGCCGCGGCCGATCGCCACATCGTAGTTTCCGGCGATGCCCTCGACGCCGTGCTCGACGAGCAGTGGCCAGATCGCGTCGCACTCGGCCCCGAAGCCGCCGAGGTCGCCGAGCGAGAAGATGCGCTCGCAACCGCGCTCGCGGGCGTCGGCCAGCATCGCCGCGAGGGCGTGGGGATTGGCGTAGGCGCCTCCTAAGGCGGCGATCCTCGGCACTGAGATCCTCTTTCGTCCCTGGGGCGGGGCGAGCATAGACCGCACGGTTGGCCTCGACCGCAGGTGTGGTTGGCTGTGCGCGAAGATGCACGTCGTACGCACCCGTGGGCTCGAGCGCGGAGATCCCGAGCCGACGGCGACAGTCGAGGGCACGGAGGGCGAACGCTGGACCCGCGAGGCGCTCGATCGCCTGCGCGCGCGGAGCTTCAGCCCGCCGGGACTGCTCGAGTTCCTGGCTGCTTCGTTCGCGCGGGCGCGGCACGTCCGCGCTCGCCGCCCCGAGCTCGTCGCTCAGTCACGCCGCTTCGGGGCCGCCGGGCTGGTCGCGTCGGCGGCGCTCGGGCCGGGCGCGATGGTTCGTTGGGTTGCGTGGTGGGCGATGCTCGACTGGCACCTCGGCATGGTCGAGACCACTGGGTCGGAGCGGCGCGCGCGAGCGCTGGAGGCGGCCGACATCGTCACGCTCGCCAGGCTCTGGGCCGCGCCGCTCGCTCGACGCAGCCCCCACCCCGCGGTGATCGCCGCCGCGAGCGCGACCGACGTCGTGGACGGTCTGCTCGCCCGGCAGACGGGCCCGACCCGCCTCGGCCGCGACCTCGACTCGGCCGCGGATGCCGCCTTCTTCCACGCCGCCGTACGCGGGCTCGTCGAGCGAGGCAGCCTGAGCCGATGGGTCCTCGCCGCCGAGCGGGCGCAGCTCGTCGCGGGCATCTCCCTGGGATCGGCGAGCTACCTCGGTGCCTCAGCGCGCCCGGCGACGCTCGCTCAGCGCGCGCTCCCCGCGTCGCTCGGCACGGCGGGGCTCCTGCTGGCCGCGAGCGCGGGGCGTCGCGTCCGGGGCGGGACTCACGCGGACCGCGGCGGCGCTCGCGGGACGGCGCACGCGCTCGTGACCGCGGCGATCGTCGCGCGTACGCTGAGGGCCCTGTCGGCCGTCCGCCGCCGGAGCGGGCGCGAGCACGTCCGACGCGTAGGGTGAGCTTTGTGCGAGGTTGCCGGAGGGCTGCCGGGAGAGCGAGGGCCGCGTGGCGGCGCGCGCGCCACCGGCTCAGGGCGGTCGAGCAGGCGACCCGTCCCGCGCCCCCCGAGCTCGAGGCGGCGCTCGCCCGCCGCTGGGACGAGCTCCCCGAAGGCGTCAAGACCCCCGCGCAGGCCCTCGGGCGGCGCACGGCTGGATGCGAGGGCACGCACGGCGTCTTCCCGCGCTGCGACTTCGCCTGCACGCCTTGCTACCACGGGCGGGAGGCCAACCGCGTGCGCACCGACGGCGCTCACACCCTCGCCGAGGTCGATCGCCAGATGGCCTACCTGCGGGCGCAGCGCGGGCCTGGGCAGAACGCGCAGCTGATCGGGGGCGAGGTCACCCTGCTCGCTCCCGACGATCACGCCGAGGCCCTGCTCGTCATGCGTTCTCACGGGCGCAAGCCGATGAGCATGTCTCACGGAGACTTCGACTACGAATACCTGCACCGGCTCGCCCTCGCAGCGGACGGGCGTCGGCGCTTCGCTCATCTCTCCTTCGCCGGTCACTTCGACTCGATGATGTTCGGGCGGCGGGGCCTGCGGAGAGCACGGCGCGAGTCTGAGCTCCACCCCTATCGCGCGCGCTTCTGCGAGCACTTTCGGCGGCTCGAGCGCGAGACCGGGATCACCCACTACCTCGCCCACAACATGACGGTCACCCCGGCCAACCTCGGGCAGGTCGCCGAGGTCGTCCGCGACTGTCGCGCCATGGGCTTTCGCATGTTCTCGTTCCAGCCCGCGGCCTTCCTGGGGAACGCGAGCCGCTGGAAGCACGACTATCGCGAGGTGACGCTCGATGCCGTATGGGCGGAGATCGAGCGGGGAGCCGCCGCGCGCCTTCCCTACGACGTGTTTCAGGTTGGCGACTCCCGCTGCAACCGCACCGCCTACGGCGCGTACGTCGGCGAGCGCTGGGTTCCGTTCCTCGACGACCGCGTGCCGGCCGACCTCGCCACCCGCGACGCCTTCTTCGCGACCTTCGGAGGGATGGACTTCGACGCGCCGCGCCCCCTGCTGGCGGCTCGCGTGGTACGAGCCCTCGCGTCGCGTCCGGCCGGGCTGCGCCACGGCCTGCGCTGGGGGCCGCGCTTCGTCCGGCGCGCGGGGGGACCGCGGGCGCTGCTGCGCGATCGTCCAGTCCCGATGACCTACGTGGTCCACAACTTCATGGACGCCGAGCTCGTTCGCCCCGCCTGGGAGTTGCTGCGGCGGGGCGAGCTCTCGGAGGAGCCGCGGGTCCGCGAGGCCCAGGAGCGCCTCCAGGCGTGCAGCTACGCGATGGCCCACCCCGATTCGGAGGAGCTCGTACCCGCGTGTGCCCAGCACAGCGTGCTCGACCCGCTCGAGAACGATGAGCTCGGGAGGTTGCTGCCGCGCTGAGGAGCGTGGGACGGAGGCTGACCCGGGCGAGCGCTCGTGCGCCGGCTAGGCATCCGCTCGGCGCCCGCGCGCGAACCAGTCACACGCAAGCCCACGCCGACCGGACGCAGAGCATGGAACCCACCGAGCCGCGCATCGCCATTCTCGGGGCCGGGCCGATTGGCCTCGAGGCCGCCCTGGCCGCCGCCGAGCGCGGCCTCCCGTCCACGGTCTACGAGGCGGACGCGGAGGTCGGCGGCCACGTGCGCCGTTGGGGTCACGTTCGCGCGTTCACCCCGTGGGAGATGAACGTCTCCGACCGCGCGGCGCGCGCCTTGGCGGGGTCGGGCTTCGAAGCCCCGCACGGCTCCGCGCTGCCGAGCGGGGACGAGCTCGTAGAACGGCTGCTCGAGCCGATCGCCTCGCTCCCCGCCCTGGCCGGCCGCCTTCGCCTCGGCGCGCGCGTCGTCGCGGTCGGCCGTCAAGGCCTGCTCAAGCACGAGGAGATCGCCTCCGAGGGACGCTCCCGGCGCCCCTTCCGGCTGCTTGTCGCCGATCGTGACGGCGACGAGCGAGTCGAGCACGCCGAGGTCGTGATCGACTGCACCGGCACCTACGGGAATCCGAACCGGCTGGGCGACGGGGGCATCCCCGCCGCCGGAGAGGCCGCCTTCGAGGATCGCATCGTGCGCTCGCTGCCCGACTTCACGCGCGAGGCCCCGAAATGGGCCGGGGGGACGATCCTGCTCACGGGCGCGGGGCACTCCGCCCAGACCGCGGCGCGCGAGCTCGCGGCCTTCGCGCGCGACGCCCCTGGAACCCACGTCGTCTGGGCGGTCCGCAGCCCGGCACCGACGTGGGGCGCCGTCGCCGATGACCCGCTCCCGGAGCGGGCGGCGCTCAACGCGAGCGCCCGCGAGCTGGCGGGCGGTGCCTCCGGGGCAGTGGAGATGCGCCCGGGGACCGTCACCGAGGCGCTCGCCGGTCGCGACGGGCGCATCGTCGCGACGCTGCGCAACGGCGAGGTCGAGGAGGTCGCGGTCGACAGCGTCCTGGCGCTCAACGGCGGGGTCGGCGACGCGTCGCTCTACCGCCAGCTCCAAGTCCACGAGTGCTACGCGACCTGCGGCCCGATCAAGCTCGCCGCGGCGCTGCTCGGCGAGTCCGGCGGCGGTGACTGCCTGGCGCAGGGAGGCCACGGGCCCGAGACGCTCGTCAATCCCGAGCCGGGCTTCTTCATCCTCGGCTCCAAGTCCTACGGGCGCAACAGCCAGTTCCTTCTGCGCGTCGGCTGGGAGCAGGTCGACCAGGTCTTCGCGCTGATCGCCGGCGGGCGCAGCACGGGCTGAGCGGGTTCGGCTACGGTCCGCGCTCGAGCGCTCGCAGGAGCGCGAGCGCCGGCCGGGTCACACGGCGGACGCGGTCGTTGAAGAAGCGAGCACGCAGGTGCTCGTCGGCCGCGCGGGCGGGGCCCTCGGCGAAGGTCGGATACGCGTGCACGCTGCGCGAGACATCCGCCAACTTCCCCCCCGACTCCAGCCGGGCCGCGAGCGCGGCGATCGCCTCGCCGCCGGCGGGCGCGGCCACCGTGGCGCCGACCAGGCGCCCGCGCGGGCCGGCGACGAGCTTCGCGAAGCCGTAGGGCCGTCCGGCGGTGATCGCGCGGTCGAGCCCTTCGTAGGAGTGGCGCGCGACGGCGACCTGGTCGCCGTCGCGCTCGCGGGCCTGGACCTCGGTCAGGCCGACGCGCGCGACCTCCGGGTCGGTGAAGGTCACCCACGGCACGGCGTCGGGGCGGAAGCGCTGGCGCGCGTGGAAGAGCGCGTTGGCGACGACGATGCGCCCGTGCTGGCCGGCGACGTGGGTGAAGGGCAGAAGACCGGTGACGTCGCCGCCGGCGAAGATGCCGTAAGCGCTCGTACGCAGCGTGTCGCCGACCCTGACGACGCCATCGCCGTCGGTCTCGACGCCCACGGCCTCGAGACCGAGGCCTGCGGTGACCGCCCGGCGGCCGGCGGCGACGAGCACGCGGTCGAAGGGCAGGCGCTCCTCGCCGCCGGCGCGGCGGATCAGCAGGCTCCGCCCGTCGCCGGTCTGCTCCACCCGCACCGCCTCGGCCCCGAGCCGCAGCTCGATCCCGTCGGTCTGAAGACGGCTCGCCAGCAGGGCCTGGGCCTCCGGTTCCTCCTTACCGAGCAGCACGGGAGCCTGCTCGACGAGCGTGACCCGGGTGCCGAGCCGGGCGAAGGCCTGCCCGAGCTCGCAGCCGAGCGGCCCTCCGCCCAGGACCAGCAGTCGCTGCGGCTGCTGCTCGAGATCCCAGACCGATTCGTTGGTGAGTGGATCGGTCTCGCTCAGCCCCTCGATCGCCGGCACCACCGGCTCGGAGCCGGTGGCGATCAGCGCGCTGCGAAAGCGCAGCTCTTGCCCGTCGACGACGATCCGGCCGGGTCCCGCGAAGCGCGCCGATCCGCGCATCACGTCCACGCCCTCGCGGCGCAGGCGTTCGATCGAGTCGTGCGGCGCGATCCGCTCGCGGGCTCCGTGGACGTGAGCCATGACGCGGGCGAAGTCGATGGCCGGCTCCGCCGGCTCGAGGCCGACCGAGTCGGCGGTGCGCATGCGGTGGGCGAGCTCGGCGGCGGCGAGCAGGCTCTTGCTGGGGATACAGCCGGTCCACAGGCAGTCTCCGCCTGTCTCGGCGCGGCGCTCGCAGAGGACGACGCGGGCGCCGAGCCCGGCCGCCCCGAAGGCCGCAACGAGGCCGGCGGTCCCGCCGCCGATGATCGCGAGGTCGTAGCGGCGCACGGCGTTCAGGCGTCGTCTCGTCCCGGGGCCTGCGCCCGCGCTCTCGCGCGCCGGCCCAGCAGCCGTTCGACGATCGGCCCGGTCACGGCGAGGGCGACCACGAGCGCGACCGCGCCGAGGAACCCCGGAGACAGCGGATCGTCGAGCGAGCCGCCGAGGGCCGAGTAGGCGAAGGCCGCCGGGATGATTCCGATCGCCGTCGCGAGCACGTAGTCACGGCGCGCGACCGCCGTGACCCCCGCCGCGTAGCTGAAGGCGCCGAACGGGATGATCGGGATCAGACGCAGGTAGAGGACGGCGAGGAAGCCGCGCCGCTCGAGCCAGTCGTCCACGGCGGCGACCCGCCGCCCGGCGATCCGCTCGACCTGGTCGCGACCGAGGCGCCGCCCGATCGCGAACGCGGCGGTCGCCCCGATCGTGGCTCCGACGATCGTCAGAGTTGTGCCGAGCACCGCGCCGAACAGAGCGCCGCCGGCGACGGTGACGACCGAGGCGGGGAAGAGAAGCACGGTCAGGACGGCGTAGACGGCGACGTACACCAGCGGCGCGGCGAGCCCGCCCTCCTCCACGACGCGCGCGACCGCGCCCGGGCTCGGCTCTCCGACCAGGATCACCCCTATCGACGCGGCGACGAGCGCGGCGGCGAAGACCCCCAACCGCAGCCGGGGGGAGGCGAGCAGCGAAGTCAGGGTCCGGCCTTTGCCGCTCTTCGCCATCTCGGAGAGCCTCGCACACGCGTTCGACCGCCTCGAGCGCCGCGCGCGATCACGAGAGCGGGCCCCTCATCGGGTCGAGCCACGTCCGCGCGTGGAGAACCGCTTGACCCAGGTACCCTCCTCGCCCATGGCCGCCGAGGACACCGAACAGGGCGTCGCGCCCGAGCGCGTCGCCGAGCTGATCTCCGCCCGCGAGGCGCAGATCGTCGACGTGCGCACCGAGCCCGAGCACGCCGCGGGACACGTAGGCGGCGCCACGCACATCCCCTTCGAGGAGCTGCCCGCGCGGGCCTCGGAGCTCGACCAGTCGCGCCCGGTGGTCTTCTACTGCCAGTCCGGGGGGCGCTCGGCCGGCGCGGCCCAGGCTTTCGCGGCGTCGGGGTGGGAGGCGCACACCATGACCGGCGGGCTCGAGGAATGGGCCGCGCGCGGTCTTCCGCTCGAGCCCGAGGACGGGCAGGTCACGGCGATGAGCGGCCTGCCCGAGAGACCCGCCTCGAACTAGCGTCCACTTAATTGGTTAAAGCCGACAGGCTTTTGCTAGTTTTGTCGACTTCGGCGCGTAGAGAGCGCCACTGAACGCGTTCGGCGACCAGTAGGAGCAGCCGCGATGGAGCCCACGGCAGTGGCACAGGACCTCAAGAAGAAGGGTCGCAAGGGCTCGCTCGAGAATCCCGAGATCGTCGAGGACGTGCCCGGTCACGTCATCCCCATCCTCGAGCGCGAGTTCGACGACTTCGACACTGAGTCGGAGCGCTTCCTGGCCAATGACCTGACCGAGGAGCAGTTCATCGGCTTCCGGCTCAAGCAGGGCGTCTACGGCCAGCGCCAGGCCGACGTCCAGATGATCCGGGTGAAGCTTCCCTTCGGCGGAGTGACTCCGGAGCAGATGGAGTCCTTCGCCGACGTGGTCGAGAAGTACGCGCCGCTCGACAAGGGCCACATCACGACGCGCCAGAACATCCAGATCCATCACATCCCGCTGCGTGATGCCGCGGCCGCCATCCGCGAGCTCGCCGACACCGGCCTGTCCTCGCGCGAGGGCTGCGGTAACACCGTCCGCAACGTCACCGGCGATCCATGGGCCGGCATCTGCGAGGGCGAGCTCTTCGACCCGACGCCCTACGCCGGCGCGTTCGTGCGCTACTTCGTGCGGCACGAGGTCTGCCAGCTCATGCCGCGGAAGATCAAGACCGCGTTCACCGCCACTGACGACGACCGCGCCATCACCGGCATCCACGACCTCGGCTACATCCCCCGCGTCCGCGACGGCGTGCGCGGCTTCGAGCTGCGCGTCGGCGGCGGCACGTCGATCATGCCGCGCGTCGCGCCGACGATCTACGACTTCGTGACCGCCGACGACGGCGAGTACCTCAAGGTCACCGAGGCCTGCCTGCGCATCTTCGATCGCCAGGATTGGCTGCGGGTCAACCGCGCCCGTGCCCGGATCAAGGTGCTGGTCGACAAGATCGGCGCCGAGGAGTTCCGTCGCCAGGTCGACGAGGAGCTCGAGGGCGACTGGGTCTCGATGCGCGACTACTCGCTCGACGGTCGCCTGTTCGAGCACGACGAGGAGGCCAACGCACCGGCCAAGCCGGTGGCGGCGGGGAGCGCCAACGGCGACAACCGCGAGTTCAACCGCTTCGTCGCCTCGAATGTTCGCCCGCAGCGCCAGCAGGGCTTCGCCTCCGTCGAGGTCAAGGTGACCCGCGGCGACCTCACGCCCGAGGACTTCCGCCGGCTCGCCGACCTCATGCGCGACTACAGCGGTGGCTATGCACGCACGAC
>Ga0136617_10004220_pt1 | contig 12859 bp, 10 predicted proteins | sample AntDrymUQ3222106_2_FD_129672 | JGI IMG/M metagenome (GOLD analysis project Ga0136617, IMG submission 129672) | Polar desert sand microbial communities from Dry Valleys, Antarctica - metaG UQ322 (21.06) | ecosystem: Environmental > Terrestrial > Soil > Desert | place: Antarctica: Dry Valley...
ACCGAGCGCCACGGACGGGTCATCGACTTCTGGATCGCCTTCTCCAACGCGATCATCATCGTGGGCCGGCTCATCCGAAAAGCGTGGACTCGGTACCGTTGGGAGAGCCGCCCTTCTCGCAGACCCTGACCTATTGGCGGAAGCTCTAAGAAGCCTAGTCTCTTTGTTCCACCAGTCTCTTCCAAACAAGAGTTCATCGAGAAATCCCTCTTGTGGGAGGAACCGACACGGTTCCTTCCGAGAGGCCAGCACCCGCCTCATTCTGTCGTAGTAAAAGCCTGTTCGGCCTACCACCACGACATCGAAAGATGTCGTCTCTGGATCTTCGCCATCCACGCGGACCTTTGCGTCATCCGGCAAGAGCCGTGCCAGCCAGTGCGCTTCGTATGGTACGTCACCGGTGAATAACACAGCCTGATCCGCAAAAGCGAACGCCCGAGGGAGCAGAAGCTCCCCCATCTTCTCCAGATAACCAAGCTGAGTTCCGACCGCACCCTTCCTGGACACCCCGGACACCGAGATTTCGCTGACTGACCGCTCTATCAACTCCAGGATTCGACGGTCAGCGACAGAAACAGCAGGATTTTTGGAAGAGGATCGTAATCCGTGAACTCTGAGCACATGCCTTTCCAGTCGGTCTTCCCGAACCTCGGTAAAGCTCTTGCAATAAGGACACCTTACCTTGCGGCGACGGCTGTTATCTTCAAAGTACGTCATGCCACCACCAAGGGAAAAGCCGAATGACAACGTCCGTACTCACATCCCGTTCCCGAACAAGCTCCGAGAAGCTTACACTACTTTTATTCCGAGACGCTCAGAGCCTGTTGTGTAAGGCTACCACTACCGGATGCGATCTGGCGGAGGATTAGCCTGGCACCTTTCTACTCCTCGAACCCCAAGGACCATACCCGATCCAGATCATGATTCGAGTAGGCGCGGAAGGCTACCATTGTCTCGGTGCGGGCTACGCCGGGGACCTGGGCTATTTTCTCCGGCACGATCTCGGCTAGGCTCTCGAAGTCCGGGATGCGGACCATGACGATGAGGTCGTAGGGGCCGGTGACGGAGTAGGCTTCGGTGACGCCCTCTATGCCGAGCATCGCCTGGGCCGCCTCCTGCACCCTCTCCCTCTCCGTCCTGACGAGCACGATCGCGGTTACCATCCCATCCCCCTTTGTCTCTTATATACCGAAAGTCACGGTTCCAGCGACGACGTTGTTCCTGTCGTTCTCCTCGTATTCGACAGGACCTGCCTCCACGCTGACCTCCGCGCTCTCCTCCAACTCGCCGGGCCTGAAGCCGGAGACTTCCACTGTGGCAGACCCGCCGTTTGGCTCCATCTGCGGGATAGTCGCGGATTTAGCCTGGCGTTCGGCTACGGTGTCCATCACCACCTCCACGGGCACCCCCGCCTCGACCACCTCGCCCCCGTTGACGACCGTGACGGCGAACACCGGCTCCGCCGATCCCGTGAGCACGACATCCTCACCAGGGTAGAGTGGCCGTCCGGCCACCTCGACGCCCTCTATCTGGACGCCGTGCAGGGCATTCGGGTCGTCCCTGACGCCAGCGGACGCCGCAGGCGTGTCGAAGCCCAGCTCTTCGTAATCCATGAAAGGCTCGGGCTCTTCGAGGTAGCTCTGGTCTCCCTGCTGCCCCACCTCCTCCAGCGCGTCCTGCGACTCCGGCAGGTAGTGGTTCCTGACGATGCTGTCGCTCAGGCGGTAGTCCTCGACCGCTACCGAGAGCGCCTCCCCGAAGTTGCCTGTCTCGCCGGATGCCGCATCCGCTAAATTCCTGGTCGCCGAGGCCCGGATTCCCAGCGCGCTCACCAGGTACGGCTGCGCGTCCTCGAACTCAGGGGGAACCTCGTCGTACTCCAGCGCCTGAGTATGCAGGCGCTCCGTCTGGCTCGCCGCCTGGGCGAGGGCCTCCGCGTCCAGCTTCGCCGGGTCGCCGCCAGCGTTCGCCAGGATACCCTGGAGATCGTTGTTGCCGGCGTTCGAGGACTCGCCGAGGAGGCTGTCGGCGTTGGTGACGTACTTGCGGACCTGGGTCGCCTCCTGCGTCGCGACACAACCCCTGGCGACGAAGAAGATGAACGCGAAGGCCACGACGAGGAGCAGAACAGAACCTAGCATCGTCAGCCACGGCGGCAGCAACCGCTCGCGGCGTTTTCTGGAACCCCTGGTGCGTGTCCCTTCCGAACGGGAGGCTCCGGAGGATCGCCGGCCGGCAGTCCTATCGCCGGGCCGTCTCCTTCTACGGTCCATCAAAACCCCCTGGATGAGAATCCCGGTGAATACCCTTTGAAAGATGTGGGCGAAGGGAGACTCGAACTCCCACGGCCTTTCGGCCACTAGACCCTGAACCTAGCGCGTCTACCAATTCCGCCACTCGCCCTTCGGGATACCGTCAGGGATCTCTCGAAACCTCGACGATTGTAGCAGGACGAGACCGTCAAGGCTAACACCGGGAAACGGGTCAGGCGCGGCGATGAGCGCGTTCGTGACAAGGCGCTGGCCAGAGACAGTACAATACTGCGCAAGATGGCCGAGACTCGCTACATCGAGGGCCAGGAACGCTACGAGTTGGCGGAGATGGTGGGCCGCGGCGGCTTCGCCACCGTCTGGCGGGCCCGTCCGGCGGCTGGCGTCCTGGGGCGTGGACGGGACGTGGCGATCAAGATCATCCCGATCTACAGCGAGGGCGAGCGTTCGCGGGCGATGCGGGAGGGTCAGATCGCCGAGGGCCTCCATCACAGAAACATCGTCGAGACCATCGAGGTCATCCCCGGAGACTACGAGGTCTACCTGGTGACGGAGTACGTCCACGGGCTACCCTTGAACGAGGCGGCCCAGGCATACGGCGTGGATGAGGTGGTGGACTCTCTCGCCCAGATCCTCGAAGCCCTCTCCTACGCCCACGGGCAGGGCATAATCCACCGCGACATAAAGCCGCAGAACGCCCTGGTGGACCGCAGGGGAAGGGTGAAGCTGACGGATTTCGGGGTGGCGTACCGTCCCGGAGACACGCGGCTGACCCAGGTTGGCTTCGCCGTTGGCACGCCGGGCTATATCGCCCCGGAGATCATGGACGACGCAGACCCGAGCGAGCTCTCGGATATCTACGCGGTGGGAGCGACCGCCCGAACCCTCCTGGCCCACCAGCCAGACGAGCTACCCCCGCGCCTGCGCGAGTTCGTGGACCGGGCCACCTCACCGAACCCCGCCCACCGCCCCCGTGGCGCGCGGGCCGCCCTGAAGCTCCTGACGGGCCAGAGGGACCGTTCAGCGGACACCGTCATGGACAAGACCCCGGACAAGGTCTCGCGGAGGCTTTCGGGGCACCTGCTGCGCGCCGCCAACGGCGCGGCGGCCGGCTGGCTCGGCTACCTGCTCGGCGCGCAGATCCTGCAACGTGACGGCGCGGAGACGATCGGGATAGCGGCAGGGGTCGGAGTGCTTGGCTACCTGCTGCCCCGGATCGCCGCCCTCGGCCTCGTTGTCGCGCTCGCGGTGGCGTTGCTCAGAAACGGCGTGGGCCTGGGGTTCGCGGTGCTCGTTCCGGCCATTGGGGGCGCTTGGGTTCTCGTGGGCGGAGCCGCGAGCGGGGGCGTGAGCAAGCTGCCACTCGGTCCCGTGCTCGGCGTCCCGCTCGCCGCCATTGGGCTCGGGGCCGGGCTGCCGCTCCTGTTCGGCGCGCTGATGCGCCCAATTGGAGCTGCGTTTTCGGCGGCGGCGGGCGCGCTGTTCCTGGTAGGATATGACCTCGCCGCGGGGGACGCACGCGTCCCCTATTCAGGCGTCCGGTTCGACCAGATCCCCGCGTCTTTGCCCATCCCCGACCTCGTCGCGTGGGTCGGACGCATCCTCCAGTATGTCCAGCAGTCTCATCCCTCTTTCCTTTTCCTGTTCGTGCTTTGGGCGGCGATGGCCGGGGCGCTCTCGCTGGGAGAGTGGACCGGTCGGTGGGTGGTTGGGTTGATGGTGGCGGCCGGCGGCGGGATGCTCGGTTATCTGCTGGCGGTCTCCGAGAACGAGAGAGCGCTCGGCCAGGCCCTGATATCGCTTGGTTTCGCGGCTATAATATATGGGATAGTACGGTATCTTGGGTCCCGGGTGAGAGGGTAGTTTCCTTTGGGTTTCTTGAAAGGCATAGAGAAGCGGATGGAGTCGCTCGTGGAGGGTGTCTTCGGGCGCGCTTTCCGGCGTCAGATCCACCCGGTCGAGATCGCCAAGGGTCTCACCAAGCAGATGGACGAGGGCCGGATGGTCTCGATCTCGCGCACCTACGCCCCCAATGACTTCACCGTCCACCTCTCCAAACAGGACACAGAGTCCATCCAGGCGTATCAGGCCGCTTTGCGGGAAGAGTTGATCCAATACGCAGCAACCCACGCCGAGAACAAGAGCTACCACCTGATGACGCCGCCGAAGATCCGGTTCGCTGCCGAGGACTCTCTGCGCTTCGGGGAGTTCGGTGTGACGGCGAAGCTGACCGGCCCCGCCGACGGCCAGCGCGAGAAGGGCGCGCCCTCGGACACCTCGGGCCAGACCCGCATCTTCCGCACCGACGACATTACCTCATCCGCCAGCGGCGCCTCTGGGGGCGAGCAAGGCACGGCCGCCATCTCGGTCGCCGACGCCAAACGCCACGGGCTGGCGCGCGAGCGGGTGGAATTGGTCCTGGATGACGAGCCGCACCCGCTGGAGGGCCGCGGTCCCTGGACCGTCGGGCGCTCTCAGGAGAACGACGTTGCCATCAACGACCCGAACGTCTCCAGGCGGCACGCCAGGCTCACGCGCTCGGATAACGGCTTCATCGTCGAGGATCTGGGTTCGACCAACGGCACGCTCCTTGACGGCGCGCCCATAGACCGCGAACGGATAGAGAGCGGCGACGAGCTGACCTTCGGCCAGAGCGTTGCCCGCTTCGTGCGCCGCATCGAAGCCCCGGGGGCAGACCCGAGGGGAGGAGAGGCCGCGGCGGGCTCCGGGGGGCGCTAGGAGATGTTGGAGATCCAGGTTCCGCTGCTTGCGGCTAAAGCTCTATTGTTGCTCCTCCTCCTCGCCTTCATCTACTCAGTGGTGCGCCGGGGCATCGGAGACCTCCGTCAGGTGCGAGGGGACGGAAGAGTTGAGGCCCGTGCTGACCAGGGAGGCCGGGAGGCGTCCTACGAAGGCCGCCTCAACGGAGGAGGCGCCGGGCAGCCGCCGGGGGTCGCGGAGCTTGTCGTAGAGGACTCGGACATCATGGCGCCTGACACCCGATTCTCCCTGGCGGACGAGACGACCTCCCTGGGACGCTCGTCCGCCAATGAGATCGTGCTCAAGAGCGACGACTTCGCCTCCGGACGGCACGCCCGGCTCTCGCGCCATGGCGGCTTGCTTTACGTAGAGGACACCGGCTCCACCAACGGCACCTTCGTCAACGGCCAGAAGACCGTGGGGGCCACGCCGCTGCGCTCCGGGGACAGGGTGAGGGTAGGCTCGACGACCTTCAGGTACGTGGAGTAGCCGACGATATGCTCTATCTCGACCACTTCGGCCTCACGGACGCGGGCAAGGTACGGCGGAACAACGAAGACTCGCTGCTCCTCGGAGACGGCGCGGATGAGACGCTCTTCGTGGTCGCGGACGGCATCGGGGGCTTCGAGGCCGGGGAGGTCGCGAGTTCCATGACGGTGGACGTGCTGCGCGCCCTGGAGCCAGACGGGTCCTTCGGGGACGCTATCAAGGAGGCGAACCGCCGCATCCTCGCCGCCGCCCGCGGCGACGACAAGCTCTCCGGCATGGGGACCACGGTCGTGGCGTTGCGCTTCGGCGGCTCCTCCCGGGAACCGCGCGCGGAGGTCTCCCACGTTGGGGATTCCAGAGCCTATCTGCTCCGGAACAGAGAGTTGAGCCCGCTAACCGAAGACCACTCGCTCGTCGCCGAGCTCGTCCGCAGCGGCGACCTCACGCGGGCCCAGGCGGCAGAGCATCCGCAGAAAAACCTGATCACACGCGCTCTCGGCGCGGACGCGGAGGTCGAGGCGGACAACATGATCCTCCCAGTCGAAGCCGGGGACCGTCTCCTGCTCTGCTCGGACGGACTCTCCGACATGATCCGCGAGGACCGTATACGCGAGATCCTCAGAGACCATCCGGGAGAGCCAGAGCCTCCTGCCCGCGGGCTGGTCGCGGCAGCACTCGCGGCAGGAGGCACGGACAACGTGACCGTCGTCGTGGTGGACGTGAAGGAGCAGCGCCAGCCTCGCAACGTGCGCGACACGGCCAGCGGCACGCGGGAGATGCAGGCCGTTCCACCCCCGGCGACAGATCCAGCCGCGCCACCGGACCTGGAGACAGGCCCGGAACAACGCGCCCAGGGAAGCCCATCCGTCCCCCGGAGCGAGACCAGGACACCCAGAAGACAGCGTGAGACGGCTGCGCGCCGCCGTAGGCGCAAGAGGTTGGGAGAGCTCTTCGGGGCTCTCGCGAAGGCGGTTCGGGGCGTTGCGATATTGCTAGCGGTCGCCGTGATCCTGTCCCCGGCCTACTTTTGGGGGTCTAGCCGATACTACATGGGCTTCGATGAGGGCGAGGTAGTGCTGTACCAGGGCATACCGTACTCCGTGGGGAGCGTTGACCTCCACAGGGAGGCGGAACGTCCGGGAGTCCGGGAGTCCGAGGTGGCCGAACCCTATCAGGCTCCCATAGAGAACCACAAGCTCTATACCAGGGGTGAAGTGGATCGCGTCCTCCAGGATCTGGGAAGCTAGGAGGCTTCCGCCGTGACCCAGCGCGCCACCGTGCCGATGATCCTCGCCCTGCTCGTCACCACCATGGGGTTCGCCACCCTCATCTTCGTGCAGGAGGCGGCGAGCCCGCCCCTCATCTACGGCGCATACTACGCCGGGACGCTCTTCGTGCTCTATCTGGGCGTCAGGCTCCTGCTGCCGCATTCGGACGTGCTGCTCCTGCCCATAGTGACCATGCTCACCGGCATCGGGCTCGTCATGATCTTCCGTCTCACCTACGAGATCGAAGGCTTCCAGAGCCTAGCGACGACGCAGGCGGTCTGGATACTGGTCGGCAGCGGGGCCATGCTCTTCGTCGTGATCTTCTTCCGCAACTACACGCGCCTCTTCAATTACAAGTACCTGCTGGTGATCGCCGCTTTCGGCCTGATCCTCCTGACCTTTAGCCCTTTGGGCTACGAGGTGAACGGCGCGCGACTCTGGGTGGACCTGGGGCCAGTCAACTTCCAACCCTCAGAGTTCGCCCGCATCGCCCTCACCATCTTCTTCGCCGGATACCTGGCCGACAAACGCGAGGTCATGGCCGCTACGAGCCGTGCGTTCATGGGCATACAGATTCCCGCCATCAAATATTTCGGTCCTGTCGCCCTGGTGTGGGCCGGGTCTCTTGGGCTTTTGATCTTCGAGAAGGACCTCGGTTCCAGCCTGCTCTTTTTCGCCGTGCCCTTGCTGATGCTGTACGTGGCGACGGGGCGTATCGCGTACGTGATCCTGGGCAGTTTGCTCTTCGCGTTCGGCGCGCTCTTCACATACCTCCTGTTCGACCACGTGCAGGTGCGGGTGGAGTCCTGGCTCGACCCGTGGGAAGACCCGAACAACACGGGGTTCCAGATCCTCCAGAGCATCTTCAACATCGCCGATGGCGGTTTGATCGGCACCGGACTTGGGGCTGGCTTCTCCCAGACCATCCCGGAGGTGCATACGGACTTCATCTTCTCCACCATCGCCAGCGAGCTCGGCCTGGTCGGGGGCACGGCCGTGATCCTCGCGTTCCTCATCTTCACCTACCGGGGCACCAAGATCGCGCTTCTCGCCGGCGACGACGGTTCTAAACTCCTCGCCTTCGGGCTGACGGCCATGTTCGCCCTCCAGACCCTCGTAATCATCGGCGGCGTGACGAAGGCCATTCCGCTAACGGGCATCACCCTACCGTTCGTCTCATACGGCGGCTCCTCGGTGGTCGGCAGCTTCATCCTCGCCGGCCTTCTGCTGGTGATCTCCGAGAGGTCGGGGCGGCGCGAGGCCGGCAAGCCGCTCACGGGGAGAGCCCGTTGAACGTACACGTCCTGCGCTCTTTCTACCTGTTCACGGCAGGCTTCGTGGCGCTGGTGGGGATGCTCATCTACTGGCAGGTCTACTCCAGGGAATCGCTGGCGAACAATCCGAACAACGGCCTTCAGACCCGGAGGTCCGTGGAGGCGCCGCGCGGCCTCATTTTCGCCGGCGACGGCGAGACCGTGCTGGCCCGCAGCGAGGGCCGGGAGACCAGTGGAGGAACGGTATACGACCGGATCTACCCTGAAGGCGAGGCGTTCTCCAACGTAGTCGGCTACTGGAGCATCCGCTACGGGGCGAGCGGCATCGAGATCGCCCAGAATTCCAACCTCTCCGGCGTCTCCAGCGACCCCGCGACGCTCGATGAACTCATAAACCAGTTCCGGGGAGGCAGGCAGCCTGGCAGCAACGTGACGCTCACCCTAGATCCGGAACTCCAGAGGATCGCCTACGATTCGCTCGGCCAGACCGTCACGGGCAGGGGATCCGCGATGGCGATAGACCCGAAGACCGGCGAAATACTGGCCCTCGTCACCTATCCATCATACGAGCCGAACGACATAGACGACAACTTCCCCGAGCTCATCGAGGACCCGGCCGCGCCCCTTTTGAACCGCGCCACCCAGAGCCTCTATCCACCCGGCTCGACCTTCAAGCTCATAACCTCCTCCGCCGCGCTCAAAGCAGGGGTCGAGCCCTCGGACGAGTTCTTCGATCCTGGCTTCCTGGACTTCCCGGGCTTCAGGGTCACCAACTACCAGGGCAAAGACTACGGAGAGTTGACCTTCGCCGAGGCGCTGGCGTTCTCGGTAAACGTGATCTTCGCCAAGATCGCCATCCAGGAGGTGGGGCCCCAACTCCTGTACGAGACGGCCAGGGACTTCGGCTACGGCGACCCATACGATGACTTCCCCCTCCCCGTGACCAGCAGCGACCTCGGATATACGGTCGAACAGTGGGTTGACGGGAACACTGCCCAGATCGCCTTCGGCCAGGACCGGGTCTCATCCAACGTCTTCGAGATGAGCCTGGTGACCGCCACGGTCGCCAACAACGGCGTGATGATGGAACCTCGGCTGGTGCGCGAGGTCCGCTCTCCCGACGGCATCATCATTGACCGTCCCGCCCCAAGCATCCGGCGGCGCTCACTCGACGCTGGGACCGCGGGTACCCTCAACGAGATGATGCAGGGCGTCATTACCACCGGCCAACTCACAGCGGCCGAAGTACCCGGAGTACAGGTCGCGGGCAAGACAGGGACCGCGGAGGACCCGCCGCGCGAGCCGCACTCGTGGTTCGTCTCCTTCGCCCCGGCGGACGACCCCGAGATCGCCGTCGCCGTCATGGTCGAGAACGGCGGAGAGATCAGCCCCGAAGGCGACGCTGACACCCCGGCAATCCCCATCGCACAGGACATGATGGAAGCGTACCTGAAGCGCGACGCCCGTTAGCGTTATAATTCTTCCCCGTGGAGCAGCTCGTAGACAATCGCTACCGTGTCTTGAGGCCGCTGGGCAGCGGTGGAATGGCGGACGTATTCCTGGCCCACGACGATGTCCTCGACCGCGAGGTCGCCTTGAAGGTGATGAGCGGGCGCTACGCCCAGGACGACGAGTTCGTGGAACGCTTCAGGCGCGAGGCGCAGAGCGCAGCCGCCCTCTCCCATCCCAACATCGTCTCGATCTACGACCGGGGCGAGTCCGAGGACGGCACGTACTACATCGCCATGGAGTACTTGCCTGGCGGGACGCTCAAGAACCGCATCGTCGGGGGAGGGGCTCTGTCGGCAGGGACGGCGGCGGCGGTCGCGCTCCAGATCGCCTGCGCCCTCCAGGCAGCGCACCGGCGCGATGTGATCCACCGGGACATCAAGCCGCATAACATCCTCATCACCGGCTCGGGCGACATCAAGGTGACGGACTTCGGCATAGCGCGGGCGGCCACCTCCTCGACGATGACGAAGACGGGTTCTATCCTGGGCACCGCCCACTACCTCTCTCCGGAGCAGGCGATGGGCGAACCGGCCCAACCGGCGAGCGACCTGTACTCTTTGGGCGTCGTCCTCTACGAGATGCTGACCGGCGAGTTGCCATACGACGCCGACACCCCCATCGGGATCGCGATGAAGCACGTCAACGGGCCGCTGCGCCAGCCGAAAGAACTCGACCCATCCATCCCGGCGGGCATAAACGCCATCTGCGTGCGGCTCCTAGCCAAGAACCCTGAACACCGCTACGCCAGCGACGCCGACCTGATAGAGGACCTCGAAAGGGCGAGCAAGGGCCTTGACCCGAAGGAAGACACCACGGAGATGATGACCCGCGCGATGGCCCCCGCCGCCCCAACCCGCGTCGGGCCTTCGGGCGTAGGTCCGCGGAGGAAAGGCAAGCGCCGTAACAGAGGACCGTTGGTCCTGATCCTCTTGATCCTCGCCCTCCTGGGACTGCTGGCGTGGGCCGCCTACGCCATGCTGAATCCCCAGGATGAGCAGAACGTACCGCGGATCGAAGTCCCCAAACTCGCGGGCATGACGGTTGACGAGGCGCAAAACCAGGTGGGAGACGATTTCGAGATCGTCGAGGAAGACCGCGTGGATGGCGAACAAGCGGTGGACACCATCGTGAGCCAGGACCCGACGCGAGGCCAGCAGTTGGAGAAGGGCTCGGACATCTCCGTAGACGTGGTGGGCACGCAGGTCGCGGACGTCCCAGACGTCAGGGGCAGCCCGCGCGACGAAGCGGAACGAACGCTCGACGAAGCCGGGTTCACCGTCGGGGTGGAAGAAGAGGAATCCCAGGACCCGGAAGGGCAAGTGATCTCCCAGGACCCGGTGGGCGAACGTGCCGAGGTGGACTCGGAGGTGACGATCACGGTCAGCGCCGGTTCTCCGACCGTCGAGACGCCAGACATCGTGGGCAGCACCCCGGAACAGGCGGTGGAGATCCTCGATGAGGCCAACCTGGAGCTTGGATCGTCGTCCGACACGCAGCCGAGCGCCGAGATGCCGGAAGACTCCATCCTGTACCAGGACCCGGCGGAAGGTATAGCGGTGGAAGAAGGCTCTTCGGTGGACGTGACCGTAAGCTCGGGTCCGGCGCAGGTGGCCGTGCCCGAGATCTACGGCCTGAGCGTCGTGGAGGCGCAACAGGAACTCGAGGCGGCGGGCCTGATCGTGGACCAGAATTACATCCTGGTGGACCCTGGTCAGAGCGCAGAGCCCGTCAACACGGCCCTGGAGACCGACCCGCTGGCCGGCGCAACCGTGGACGAGGGAACCTTCGTCAGCCTCATCGCCAGCGCGGGACCTTCCACACCATCCCCCACTCCCTCCGCATCCGTATCTGCATCCGCATCGCCAGAGGCGAGTCCGGAGCCAGAGGCGAGTCCGGAGCCAGAGGCGAGTCCGGAGCCAGAGCCGGAAAACGACACCGCCGACGACGAAGCGCGGCAGAAGGCGCGCGAAGCCCGACAGGAAGCCGAACAAGAAGCGCGCGAGGAACAGCAGAAAGCCCGCGAGGACGCCCAGAAAGAAAACCAGAAAGACGACAACAATAAAGGCAAGAAGGGCAAGAGAGAGGATTAGGGCGGCGAGTACGAACGCCTCGTGGATGCCGCCGCTCGTAGCGGATCTTACGTCCGCGATGACTTGCAGGTCGCGCCAGCGTCCGCGCTTTTTGCGGTCGCGGGCTTTGCCCGCGCATGGATTCCGGGGCGTTCCCCCGGTCTGAATTACGGGACCATTCTATCTAGTCGGCTCCTGCCATCTGACAGGAACCCGTGGGAGACGCTCCCGCATCCCGCCCTCGCCAATTCTTGATGCGCCGCCGGAAGATCCTCCCTGAGCTACATCCGTATCCCGTGGCGGCATCTATGATGTGACGCCCGTAGCTCGGGAGTGTCTGACAACCGCCGTCACCGTCCAGAACCCCCTCTCGCCGGGGAAGTTCCGAGGGTTCACGCACCTCGAACATAGACTGCGGCGGGATCTGCTGCCGCCCGCTTTTCGTGGCGGGCTTCGGCCTTCGAGAGGCTACGTTCCCGGCGCTGGAAGACCGGCCCTGACGAGCACGAAACGCGCCCATCATGACATTTGTCACTCCAAACTCACGACTATCTTCACTACCAGGCGCCGTGGCGCGTCCATACACTTCTGGGAAGTATCGGGCTCCGAAAAGAGGCGAATGGAAGCTATCGAGGAGACAGAGACGCCTTCGGATTCCTGATGCCGCGCCGTGAGAACGCCGGCTCGAAGTAGACGAAAGAACCGACCAGAGGAGACGAATCATGGACAACGGAACCCGGGAATTGAAGCGGATCGCGGAGGATTGGGCCGCCGCCGAGCTGCGCGGCGACACCGCCTCGCTCGGAGAGGTCATGGCTGGCGACTTCGTCGGGGTGGGACCCCGCGGCTTCACTCTGACCAGAGAGCAGTGGCTCGCCCGCCACGAGGCGGGCAACCTGCGCTACGAGTCTTTCGGGCTGGACGAGATGGATGTCCGCGTCTACGGGGACGCCGCGGTAACGGTGTGCCGCCAGAGCGCCGAGGGAGTATACGAGGACGAAAACAGCCGCCACGACATCCACGAGCAATTCCGCGCGACGCTCATCTTCGTGAGGAAGCAAGGGCGCTGGCTTCTGGCCGGTCTGCAACTGAGTCCTATCCTGGGCAGGCCGTGAGCCCGCCGCCAATACCATACGCGAACATCTTCCCCGGCGCGGCCGAGCGTCGCGCCGGGGAGCGCCACGCCCTAAAGCGGTAGTCAATGAAGTTGGACCACC
>Ga0136617_10004221_pt1 | contig 12859 bp, 10 predicted proteins | sample AntDrymUQ3222106_2_FD_129672 | JGI IMG/M metagenome (GOLD analysis project Ga0136617, IMG submission 129672) | Polar desert sand microbial communities from Dry Valleys, Antarctica - metaG UQ322 (21.06) | ecosystem: Environmental > Terrestrial > Soil > Desert | place: Antarctica: Dry Valley...
CTTCGTCCTTAATGGTGAAATACCAATGACCGGATGAGTGCGCCTTGAAGTTTGAGATCTCGCCTTCCACCCAGACTAAGGAGAAACGCGCTTCGAGCGCATTCCGGACGGCGCTGGTCAGCTCCGAAACGGTCATCGGTCCGCGCTCAGTTTCATCAAACAGGGCTGCGAAGAGTGGTTGGCTCATTTCAGGATGAAGAATGAAAAGTTAAGCGGGGCAAATTGCCCCCCGCTTTTCACGGTGTGGCGACATTCAACACCGGACTCAGCCGCACCGATGCGCCGTCGCGACTAGCGCGCACACGCACGCGCCGATTACCCGAGGGAGTCGAGTTAGAGGCATAGGTGATGGTGTACGCGGTGCGCAATTGCAGTACGACGTCATCGTAAGCGCGTTGCAGATCATCCAGCCGGCGGATTGGATAGTAGACACCGCCCGAAGCCGCGGCAAGTTTTCGCCCTTCCTCCTCGGCTCGCGTTGTCAGAGTCAGATAACGGCTGCGCAGCGGATCAATGGTTACTTCAGGTCTGGGCACGCTCGCCTCAGGAATCAACCCGGAAGGAACGTAGAGAGGATAAACCAGCGCGCCGGATTCACTGAGCGCTTCCAGCAAGGCGGGAAACGGGACAAACGACTTGTTATCATCACCGTCAGACATTACCACCACCGCGGTGCGCTCGCCGCGCAACTTCTTTAACGGATCGGCAAGCACATAAGCCAGCGCGTCGTAAAAGGCCGTGGGGCCGCCAGCTTCAATTTCATCCAGTTTCTTCGAGAGCAGCTGCCGATCAGTGGTGAAGTCCGAAATCAACTGGATGTCGTCGCGAAAACTGATGATTGAGATCCGGTCCTGCGGGCTGGCAGTATTAAGAAAATCGCGTGCCGCCTTGCGAATGAAATCAATTCGTTCTTCCACACTGCCGGACACATCAAGCAACAGAACCAGATTAAATGGCTCCTGAGTGGGCACCACGTTTGTCACAGTTCGTTCGGTGCCGTTCTCATAAACCGTAAAGTCGCCGGCTTTCATGCCGCCAATTGCCCGACCATGGCGATCAGTGACGCTGGCGTTCAAACGCATCAGCTGTGGGGCGACTGCGGTGACGACTTGTCCGGGTGGCTGCCGCCGCTGAAGCACGGGTTCCTTGTCAGGCGGCGGCAGGGTCTTCGCGTAGTCGCCAAACATTCTGGGCGAGACTTTTCGGATTGCGTCGATCAACTGATTGTCGCCACTGCGGACAATACCACGCGCAGCTTCGGTGAGCGGTCGCTCGCTCAGATCACTCGGTACCATCTCTGGATCTACGTTCAGCAGTACTACCCCGCGCCGAGTCAGAAAATTGAGCTCGACGCGTTCCTCTTTCTTCGGTTTCTTCTCACCGAGTTTACCGGAGATCGAGAAGAAGCCTCCGCGCTTCTCTTTGATTTTGGGGAGCTCCACGTCGCTCAAGTAACGCGGCCGGCTTGCTTGCCAGAGAAAGTTGAACTTCAAGGCTTCGAGAGGTACGTCCGCGTAAATGGTTCCGGTGTTTGTAGTGACCTCCGCGGACTCAAGGTTTCCGCTTATCTCAACGGCCCCCGCTTCGGTTTCAACGGTAGCCTTCGACCTGAGGGGAATTCGCACCACAAGGTCAATGCGATCCTTCTCCCCGCGGTCCCGAACCTCTATTTGTATGGAGCCGCCTTTCGCCTCAATCTGAAGGTCGGTGGAATCTACCGCCGCACCGCGGGAGTTGGCTTCGACGGCGACTTTCTTTTGTTGCGTCTCGGCAGCAATGATCTCTACGCGACCGTTGGGGTTCTTCACCGAAACGGAGACTTTATCGGGAGTGTCGAGCTCCCGCTGGTAGCTTTGAGCTGGAACGGGGGAGAAGGCTGTGGCCAGCAGGCCGAGTACCATTAGAAGGCGATGCACGAAAATGCACTCAAATAGATGTGATCTGAAATCCCGGTAAAGCATAGAAACCGATCTTGCCTAGCAAAATGCCACGGGTCAAGCGGGCAATAATTTAATTGGTCGTTCATGTGAGAACGGCGAGCGGTAGCGACCCGGTCGTCGCTTGTCAGTACCGAGAGGGTTAGCTGTGAGCCGCCGCAGATCAGACCGGGTCGCTACCGCTCACCGTTCTGGCTGGGAGTTCGGGTGTTGCTAATGAAGTTGATCAGTTATCATGGTCACCCTCCAAACCAGCATTAAGACGGGCTCTGCAAAACGGACACGGACATTAAAGACATGAAGGAGAGTAATTGGCGCAAACAGAACCGGTTCACATCGGCGAAGACAGGTTGGTGATCCACAACCTCGTCAAGCGCGATCCGTCAGCGGGTTTTGCCGAGGATGTGCGCAAGGGTTTGTCTTCTCAGCCCAAGCGGCTCTTGCCCAAGTATTTCTACGACGAACTTGGCTCCCTACTCTTCGACGCCATCTGCCTCTTGCCGGAGTATTACCTCACGCGCGCCGAAAATGAAATTATCGAGCGCTATGCGGATGAGATTGTGAGCTCGGTTGACGGACACAAAACACTGCTGGAGATGGGAAGTGGCAGCGCCTCAAAGACGAAATTGATCGTGGAGGCGTTGCTGAATAAGCAGGACGATCTCCTTTTCATACCGGTAGACATCTCGGCTTCGGCCCTGGACAGTAGCTCCCGAATCCTTTTGCAATCCTTTCCCCGTCTGCGCATTCAGGCCTATGCCGCGGACTACTTCGATAGCTTGTCAGCGCTAAGCGCGAACCAACGGGGTCGCACACTCGCACTCTTTCTTGGTTCAAACATCAGCAACTTTGGCAGGGATGAAGCGCCTGCCTTTCTGCGTGCTTTGCGCCGGGTGCTTGGCGAAGGTGATGCGCTTCTGCTGGGGGCAGATCTGAAAAAGGACCGCAGCGTGCTCGAGCCTGCTTATGATGACGCGCTGGGCGTCACCGCTGCTTTCAACTTGAACCTGCTTGCCCGCGTTAATCGCGAACTTGATGGCGATTTCAACCTGCCTGCCTTCAAGCATCACGCTTTTTATAACGAAGAAATTGGCCGCGTCGAAATCTATGTTGAAAGCACCCGTCCGCAGACAGTAACGATTGGCAAGCTGGGCATTGAGGTTCACTTTAGCGCCGGCGAGCGTATTCACACTGAAAACTCTTACAAATACGACCTTACCGGCATCGCGCAAATGGCCACGGAAACAGGCTTCAGCTGTACTCGCACCTGGCTAGACTCTCAAGAACGCTTTAGTAGTAATTTACTGCTGGCGGTCTAACAATCGGTTTCCTTGATATGTCCTAAACAAGATGACCGGAGTTGATAACAACCCGCTCGTAGAGTTTCGCGACGTAAGTTATTCCGTTCCTTCACTCTCTTCACCGATTATTTCAGATTTGGATTTCACAGTTGAGCAGGGCGAGATTCTGGTATTGCTTGGGGAATCAGGCTGTGGCAAAACAACGACCCTGAAACTCGTCAATCGCGTACTCACGCCGACTTCGGGGCAGGTGCTGATTGAAGGCAAACCTACTACTGAGTGGGATCCGATACGCCTCCGCCGGCGGACCGGTTATGTGATTCAGGACGCCGGGCTTTTTCCTCATTTTACAGTCGAACGCAACGTCGGCCTTGTGCCCTCGTTGGAAGGATGGGAAAGCACGCGGGTTAAAGAGCGAGTCATTGAACTGCTTTCACTCGTAGGGTTGGATGCTGATAGGTTTGCTCAACGATTTCCCCGCGAGTTATCGGGCGGACAACGCCAGCGCGTTGGCGTGGCCCGTGCGCTCGCGGCAGATCCACCATTGCTGCTGCTTGATGAGCCGTTTGGCGCACTCGATCCCTTGAGGCGCGCCAGCCTGCAACGGGAATTTGGCGAGCTCACCAGGAGACTCCACAAGAGCGCCATCTTCGTGACGCACGATTTGCGCGAGGCACTGCGTCTCGGTTCTCGCATTGCCCTCGTGCACGCCGGTCGACTGGCCCTCATAGAAACACCTGAGAACTTTCTCAACTCAAACGAAGAACATGCGCGCGCTTATCTCGAGACTCTTCAACTACGTGACGACGAGGAAGGTTTCACGGGAGGGAACAGATGAGCTTCTGGACTTTCCTGCAGCAGAACAGAAACGAGATGCTCACGCTCGTGCTGCAGCACCTGAATCTGGTTCTCATCTCGACTTCCATTGCGGTGGTGATCGGGATTCCTACGGGAATTCTGCTTACGCGCAAGCAAACGCTGCGTAACCCCGTGCTGGGAATTGCCAACGTGATGCAGACGATTCCCAGTCTGGCCCTTTTCGGATTTCTAATTCCGTTGCCCTTTATCGGCGGCATCGGTGCGCGCACTGCGATCGTCGCGCTCGTGCTTTATGCGCTGTTGCCAATCATTCGTAACACCGTCACCGGGATTCTCGGCGTCGACCGGAATGTTCGCGAGGCTGCAGTGGCGATGGGGATGACGGACCGACAGATTCTGTGGCAAGTGGAACTGCCGTTGGCAATGAGTGTGATCCTGACTGGTGTCCGAGTGGCAGTGGTGATTTGTGTCGGGGTGGCCACAATCGCTTCGGCTGTTGGCGCCGGGGGCCTGGGCGTCTACATCTTTCGCGGACTTCGCGACGTGGGAAACACGAACCTTTTGCTCGCAGGCGCTCTGCCCGCGGCCTTGATGGCTCTGGCGGCGGATTTCTCCCTGGGATTGCTCGAGCAACGCTTCTCAGTTGAGGCAAAGACTGAAAAGAAGCGGGCCTCGATTTTGAATAAGCTCGTACTCGCGGTTATCGCTCTGGTTTTAGCTGGCGGTGCTTACGGTACCTGGCGTGCCGCTCGTTCGCGAACGCATTCGCTCGCGGGTGCCGCGCGGGTTGTCGTAGGCTCAAAGGACTTCACCGAGTCGGTTCTGCTCGCGGAGATTGTGGGCCAGATGCTCGAGGCGCGTGGCGTGACTGTTGAGCGGCAGTTTGAACTGGGCGGCAATCTTCCCCATGATGCTCTAGTCGCTGGCCGGATCGATCTCTATCCCGAGTACACAGGAACCGCTTACACGGCCATACTTCGTCATCCGTCGATTACTGATCCGCTTGCAGTCTACGAACTGGTCAAACGCGAGTATGCGGAGAAATTCCACGTCGAGGTTAGTCCACCCTTGGGCTTCGAAAACACGTTCGCTATTCTCGTTCGTGGAACGGAGGCCAGGCGGCTCAAGTTGAAGACGATCTCTGATGCGGCCCTTCATGCGCGCGGGTGGCGCGCCGGTTTCGGTCAGGATTTCATGTCGCGCGCCGACGGTTACCCGGGTTTCTCCAAGGCCTATGGTTTGAAGTTCGCCGATCAGCCTCGCGAAATGGATCTTTCTCTGACTTACATAGCGCTCGCCTCAAATAAAGTTGACCTGATTGCGGGAAATTCCACGGAAGGCAGAATCGCGGCCATGGATCTGGTCCAACTCGAAGACGACCGTCGTTACTTTCCACCTTACGAAGCAGTCTATTTAGGGCGGAAGGATTCATTGGCTCGCGTGCCAGTTCTTGGCGAGGTGCTGGTAAAACTGGGCAACGCGATCACGACGGAAGAAATGCGACAGCTGAACTATGAGGTTGACGCAAACAAACGTGGTCCGGTAGAAGTTGTGCGCGAGTGGACCAAGCTGAAAGGATTTTGAATAGTGGGTCACTTTGAGCTTGAGGTTAAAATTCGATCTGTTTTCAAATCCCGAAGGGATGATGTGCCGAAACCAAAACTGCCTTGGCGGTTGAATAAGTTCGGAGGAGAAAATATGAAAAGACCAATGCTCGCTCTTGTCGTTTGCTTGTCTCTGGTGCAAGCCGCCAGCTTCGCCCAGACCAACGCCCCCACTCAGGTTGTGCTCATCAAAGCCGGCCGGCTGATTGACGTCCGCGCCGGACGAGTGGTCGAGAACCAGGGGATTATCGTCGAAGGCGAACGCATCAAAACTGTGGGGCCCCTTGTGGAGGTTGAAAGAAACGCGCCGACCTCAGCTCGCGTGATTGACCTCTCGCGCGCAACGCTGCTGCCCGGACTCGCCGATTGCCACACCCACATCTTGTTACAGGGCGACATTACGGCTGCAGACTACGACGAGCAGCTGCTAAAGGAGTCCATCCCCTACCGTACGATTCGCGCCACCGTCGCGGCACGCATTGCGCTGCTTAACGGCTTCACCGCAATGCGAGATCTGGAAACGGAAGGGGCGATGTACGCAGACGTCGATGTCAAGAACGCGATCAACCGGCGGGTGGTTCCTGGACCACGAATGTTCGTGGCCACGCGAGCCATTTCAGCTACGGGAATGTATCCGTTGCAAGCTATTCATGGGAGCTGAGAATGCCCGAGGGCGTGCAGATTGTTGACGGCGCTGACAACATTCGGCGCGCCGTTCGAGCGCAGGTGAAATATGGCGCCGATTGGATCAAATTTTACGCCGACCGTCGTTATTTCGTGAAGGGTGGCGCGCTCCATTCGTGGGTTAACTTTACCGACGAGGAAATGAAGGCGATGGTCGATGAAGCCCATCGCTTGGGGCGACGCGTGGCGGCCCATGCCATGGGACGAGAGGGCATTGAGGCTTCTCTCAAGGTGGGAGTTGATTCAATCGAGCACGGTTTTGGCCTCGACGAAGAAATGATGGATCGCATGGTGCGGCAGGGAACATACTGGTGCCCCACGATCTACGTCGGAGTCTACGTCGCGGAAGGCCGCGCCGCTGCGGGTGCGCCAATCTGGTTGACGATGCGCGATATCCAAGCAAAGGCCTTCCCTGTGGCGGTGCGTAAGGGTGTGAAGATCGCCTACGGAACGGATGCCGGAGGATACGCCTGGACTGAGAATCAGGCGAAAGAGTTTGCTTACATGGTGCGCTATGGGATGACACCCCTGCAGGCCATCCAGTCCGCAACGATCGTCGCCGCGGATCTTCTAGAGCGGCCACACGATCTGGGGGCCATTGAGGTGGGAAAGTTTGCTGACATCATTGCGGTGAGCGGCGAACCATTAAGGGATATCACCGAACTGGAGCGGGTACGATTCGTAATGAAAGGCGGCGAGGTTTTTCGCAACGAGATCGCTCGCTGAGGGATAACAAGTTAACGCCGTGAGGAGGATGTATGACACTGTTTGATTTGCTTATCTTACTCCTGGTCGCCGGTATTTGCGGCGCACTCGGGCAGGCCATTTCCGGCTACTCGCGTGGTGGCTGTCTGGTATCAATTGCACTTGGGTTTGTGGGCGCTGTTTTGGGAGTGTGGCTAGCTCGCGCGCTGGCGCTGCCGGAACTTCTACCGGTGCGCGTTGGCACCACAGCTTTTCCGATTGTCTGGTCAATCATTGGATCGGCACTGTTTGTGGCGGTTATCGCATTGCTAACTCGCCGTCGTTAGCGGGGCTAACAAAAACGCGCGGGCTCAATCTCGTCGACGTGTGCCCCGCGAAAAAGTTGCTCGGGGTCATTAGAATAGTTACACCCGCCGTTGCGTGGCGTAGCGACCATTGAGCTTCCCGGCCTTACCCCAGGGACTTTCAAATTCCTACCTTGGACGAATAAAAGGTCGGTTGGGGTTTAGACGATCCCCTGCCTTCGTTTGCATGGCTTTCAGCGTTTCCGGAATGAAGGAGGTTATCTGATGAGTCTCTTCGCGGCCGTCGGCGAAAGATTGGTAAAGCGTGAAGTTTGGTAACGAGAGGCAACTCAGAGGTGAGCTATGGTTGTAGCCCGTGTCAATCCCGATCGCGCTGTGGAAAATGTATATGCCGTGCCTGCCCACTCGTCCGCGCAAGGGCAGGAAAGCCGTAGGGGTATGGCCAAACAGACACGGTTTGCCGCGATAGTTCTTATAAAAATCCATGTCCCGCGACCAAAGCAATAACTGCGGCGAGGTCTCGCGCGGATGCTTCCCGTGTTCCAGTCCCGCATGAACATAAAGTGCATACTCGTCTTCGTGATAAAAGGGCCGTTCGCGGAAAAATTCCAAATGCTCCCGCGGGATTTTGTTCTCAATGGTATGGCGCGCTTCGTCGAGATTCAATTCGCTGTTTACGATGAGAGTTTGACCGGCATACTGCTCAAACGTGCGCCCTCCTCCGGTTACGGGTGTGATCCAGATGTTGCTGGTCCCCTCGATGAAGTCCAGTAGCATTTGTTCGTGATTGCCGCGCAAACAGGTTACGTGCTCCGGATTGCTGCGAGAGAGTTTGAGCACGTGATCGACACAGCCGGGCGCGTCCGGGCCGCGATCAATCAGGTCGCCCAGGAACACAAGCATATCGGAGGATTCGTCGCGCGGGAGCATCTCCAGCAAACTTCTAAGCTGGGCACAACGGCCATGGACGTCTCCGATAACAAATGTTTTCATGCAGTGTGGCCCTCGGTTTTCAGGCGCTCGCTCTTGATCCGCTGCATTAGTGCCAAAAACCTCGGATCGTCGTTATATCCAGACCAGTTGAGATCCGACTCAAACCACGGATAGTTTTCGTTTCCCAGGTCGATGGCGGTCTCAAGCCATCGAAAAGCTTCGACCTGCCGACCCTGAAGCAAATAGGCCGTGGCGAGCCAGTAAGCAATGTCGTGATCATCAGCGGCAACCCCTCTGACTTTTTCCGTTAGCTGCTCGTCAGCCTCACGATGCCTGCCCTGGGCGCTCAGGCAGATGGCCAGGATGGGGCGAATGCCATCCATCTGCGGATGTTGCTCGAGCACCTGCTCCAGTATGCGCGTTGCAGCCGTGACTTCGCCGCGATAGTAAAGCACGAGCGCGCGAAACGTCCTAATCAGCGGATGGTCAGGCTCGAGCTTCGCGCCCTCATCGAGTTCGGCCAGGGCTTCTTCGTACTGCTTTCGGTAATTGAAAATCCGCGCCCGATTGTAACTGGCCACCACCCGCTCTGCCGGGTTAAGTCGGACCATGCGGTCGAAGCTGCGCAGAGCCCGATCATACTCGCCGTCAAGACGCGCGAGCACGCCGCGAACGAAATGAACGCCGACGTCGTTCGGGTATTCTTCGCGCAAACGCTCGACCTCCTGGCGCGCTTTCGGTTTCTCGCCGCGGTGAAGATAGATGAAGGCCATATGCATGCGCGCTTCCAGAAGCTTAGGATCGAGAGCTAATGCCTTGCTGAACGCGCTCTCGGCTTTCTCGTGATCGCCGGGTTCGCCAAGCCCTTTGAGCGCACGGTTGACATAACAACCGCCGACAGCTGAATAGGCCAAAGCAAAATTTGGATCGAGCTCAATTGCTCGCTGGAAATGTTTGATTGCGGAATCGATGTGTTCACTGGCAACTGTGTGATAGATAAACTGGCCCAGGCAGTTGCGACCGCGCAGATACTCTTCCGAGGCAGCCGCGTCCGAAGTAGATCCCTTTGCCAGCTCCACTTTTTCCTCGGGACTAAGCTCTAGCCGCAACCCTTCCACAATTTCCTGCACCATCGTGTCCTGAACGGCGATAATATCGCTGGCATCGCCATCAATGCTTTCGCTCCACAGAATTTCTCCGGTGCGCACGTCGAGCAGTTGCGCCGTCACCCGCAGTCGCTCGCCCGCGCGCAGAAAACTTGCCGTGAGTATCGCATCGACACTCATTTCTCTGCCGGCCTCCTCGGGGTCGACCTGCTTGCCTTGGTATTTAGCAATGGCAGATGAAGGACGCACGACGAGCGAACGCACGCGCGCCAGATCGGTAATCACAGCGTCGGCCAGCGAAAACTCGTAGAATGCGGTTTCCGCGTCGTTGCTCAGGTTCTTGAAAGGTAGTATTGCGACGCTCTTGCGTTCCTCACCAATACTCGTTTGCGGCGTTTCATGAGTTTCCCGTGGCTGGCTCGCCCTACCCGCGCTGGTGGTGGCGCTAGACGGAGCCTCGGCGCCGGTAACGCTTTTCAGCCAACGAAAGGCGCGAGAAACCGGGCTTCCGGAATTCAAATGCCGTGGCGCAACTGCTTGCCCACTGTCATCCATCGGAGCTCCTGAAACGGCCGACAGCTCGCGAATAATCGAACGTAGATCGTCTCGAAATTCCGCTATCTTCTGGTAACGATCGCGGGGATCTTTTTTCAACGCGCGGTCGAGAGCCTGTTGCAAATGAGGTGGCACGGGATCTGGTCGTGCATCCGTGAGAGGTACAGGCTCTTCGTGCAACACCGCATGACGCACATCCACGGCCGTCTTACCGCGAAAGGGCCAGGTGCCTGTGAGCATCTCGTAGAGCAACACGCCCATGGAAAAGATGTCGGCGCGCGAATCCACGCGATCGCCGCGGGCCTGCTCAGGGGCCGCGTAGGTCGCTGTTCCGTAGGGCACGCCCACCTCGGTAAGTTCTGTGTGGTGAATTCCGGAAGTGCGTGCGGCATCTTCATCCAGGAGTTTGGCGAGACCGAAGTCCAGCACTTTCGCCTGCCCCTGGTTATTTACCATCACATTGCCGGCTTTGATATCGCGATGAATGATGCCCTGAGAGTGGGCTGCTGCCAGCGCGTCGGCCACCTGCAGTGCGATTGAGAGTGCGCTCGACAGATCAAGCGGTCGGCCATTTACCAACTGCCGCACGTTTCGCCCCGGTACATATTGCATCGCGATGAAATGCACGCCGTTGATAACGTTTAGATCGAAAATCGTGCAGATGTTCGGGTGATCCAAAGCTGAGGCGAGCCGGGCTTCGCGTTCGAAGCGTTTGAGATTCGCTTCTTTTGCAGTGAGCTCTTCCGGAAGGACTTTGATTACTACGGTGCGGCCCAGCTTTGAATCAACTGCCTTATAGACGGTGCCCTGCCCGCCCGCACCGAGCTTTTCGAGAATCTTGTAATTCCCTAGAGTTGTTCCTACCATTGATATTGGTTTTGAGCTTATCTGCTTCGGCCTATTTAACTCCGAACTCCTGCCGGGCCGCAACTTGTTACGCCCAGTGTAGCAGTAGAGTTTTACAACGTGTTTTGCTACTGAGTGTCTAGCTACTTTAGGCTTGGGTAATAACGCATTCCTATTGACGCCCGATGAGCGCTCATAATATCGTGCGTTTGTCACCGTCGTTTAGAAGCATTATCGAGCCTGTGGCGGTCTATGTGGTCGTCAGCCGGTTAGCACGTCGTCGGTGGTTCTATTATGATCCTCATCCAAACCCGCCGCGCGAGGTTGATCGCGCATCTATGAAGTATGAATCGTACTGACTTGCAACGCCTCACCAGACTAAGATTGCGAGAGGCACGGGTGCTCTTTGACAATCGTCGTTATGACGGTGCTTATTATCTGTTAGGTTATGCCGTCGAGTGTGCGCTCAAGGCATACATAGCGAAACAGACAAAGCGTTATGACTTTCCCGACAAAAAATTTGTTAACGACATATATACTCACGATCTGAACAAACTTCTTAGTGTGTCGGGCCTTGAGTCCGACTATAGGAAAGAGATTATGAGGACCCTAATTTTGAGCTGAATTGGACAGTTGTAAAGGATTGGTCCGAACAATCTAGATACACGATCGGTGTAAGCAGAGCGAAGGCTAAAGATTTCCGATCAGCTGTAGTCAGCCGAAGGACAGGTATCTTGCCATGGTTACAGAGGCGTTGGTAAAGGAATCATAGTCGACCGAGATGATCTCAGCGGGCGAAGCGCTAACCCGCCGTTTGGACGAGGCAGGGTTCGTTGTCTCTGCGTCATTATGGCTTTACATACCTGAGACCAATGCATGGCGTCTCATTATTGGCAGTCCTGAGGTAAGAACTCAGGGACCTAAGAAAGCTTACAAGCAGGTTCAGTCTGTTATATCCAAGATGCCCTTGGATCTTGCGAGAATCCCGCTTAAGGATATAACAGTAATCGATTCAAATGATCCTCTCCTTTCCATATTGCGAGTTGCTGTCAAGACTGGTGATGGAATTTCCGGTATCAGATTCACTCGAAACGTCATTAATGGCACTCCAATCGAAGATGCATATATTTATCGAATAAGATAGCCAACAGAACTACACCAAAGTCGCAAGACTTCGATACATAATGCTGAGCAATAAATCCCTGAGAAATAGATCGACGGCTCGCGCATGACGGTGGACTTTCCGGAGCACCTCTGTGCTGTTAATAGGTCAAAGGCCACATCTGACTGATGAATGTCCTTCAATACTTCGGCACGCTTGCGTCAATTTCATCTGACCAGGCGGTGATGCCACCTTTAAGATTGATCAGTCGCCCGGGGAAAGCCGCGAGCTTCAATGCCTCGATAGCTTTGGCGCTTCGAACGCCGCCCTTGCAGTGAAGAACCGTCTCCCGTGCAGGATCGATTTCCTTCATGCGGTTAACAACGTGGAAGAGCGGTATCAACTTTGTGCCAGGCAAGCGAGCGATCTCATATTCGTGGGGTTCGCGCACGTCGATAATCTGAATGTCGTCACCGCAGTCCAACCGGCGCTTGAGTTCGGTTGCGGTAATCTCTTCCAGTTGTGGCGGCTCAGCTTGCTGATTGGGACTCAAGCCGCAAAACGCTTCATAGTCAATCAACTCCGTGATCGTCGGGCTGTCACCGCAGATCGGACACTGGGGATCCTTGCGTAGCTTCAACTCGCGAAACTTCATAGCCCAAGCATCAAACAGCAGCAGACGGTTTACTAGTATGCCCTCGGCACCGAGGATGATTTTAATCGTCTCGTTGGCCTGGATCGCGCCCACAATTCCGGGTAGCACGCCAAGCACGCCCCCTTCTGCGCACGAGGGCACCAGTCCGGGCGGTGGCGGTTCAGGATACAAGCAGCGGTAACATGCGCCGCGCGGCGCCCAGAAAACACTGGCCTGGCCTTCAAAACGAAAGATCGACCCGTAAACGTTCGGTTTGCCGCTCAGCACACAAGCGTCGTTGACCAGGTAGCGGGTCGGAAAATTATCA
>Ga0136617_10004222_pt1 | contig 12854 bp, 11 predicted proteins | sample AntDrymUQ3222106_2_FD_129672 | JGI IMG/M metagenome (GOLD analysis project Ga0136617, IMG submission 129672) | Polar desert sand microbial communities from Dry Valleys, Antarctica - metaG UQ322 (21.06) | ecosystem: Environmental > Terrestrial > Soil > Desert | place: Antarctica: Dry Valley...
CAGCAGCCAGCCGGGTCGCCACACCGGTGAGTCGGGCACCGCGAACTCCAGGCTGGACACCACCCCGCCCGGGCGCACCGCCCGGGCGAGCTCGCGGATGGTCGCGGCCGGGTCGGCGACGTAGCGCAGCAGATAGGTGAAGGTGAGCGCATCCACGCTCGAGTCGGCAAGGGGCAGCCGTTCACCCTGGCCGACCACGAGGCTCACCCGGTCCGCACATCCGGCGGCGCGCACCCGCCGCTGGCCGACCCGCAGCATCTGCTCGGTCACGTCCACCCCGACCACACGCGCGTCGGTGCGCTCGGCCAGCTGCAGCGACACGCCCGCGGTCCCACACGCGACGTCGGCCACCACCTGCGGCGCCGGCCGCATGCCCGCCACGGCGTCGACCATGGCTCGGCGCCATCGCCGGTCCTGGCCGAACGACAGCAGCAGCCCGAGCCGGTCGTACCGGTCGGGCAGCCCGTCGAACAGCCCCTGCGCGAAGCGGGTGGGATCGGTACGGGAGCGCGCGACCGCACGACCTGGCGGGGTCACGGCCGGGGTCCGGGCGGAGGTCGCACCGCGCCAACCTATTCCAGTGACCACACCACCGAGACGGTCACCTTGGTGTCGGCCGAGCCGGCGCGGATCGGCACTGAGCCGGCGGCGAAGTCCACCGCGGAGTCCCTCACGGCCTCGTAGGCCACCACCGGCCCGGCTCCGGTGTCCTCGGTGACCAGCAGCACCTCGCCGAGCGAGCGCCCTGACGCCTCGGCATACTGGTGCGCCTTGGCGGTGGCGTCGGCCATCGCATCGTCTCGCGCTTGGCGCAGCAGGCCGTCCTCGTCACCGACCTGTAGCCGGATGTTGCTCAGCCGGATGGCGTTGCCGCCGGCGTCAGCGGCCGCGCTGATGTGGCGCCCGCGTCCGGGAGCGAACGCACGAGCACCGACATGTTCTGCGAGACGGCGTACCCCGTGATCGTTGGCGGTACGTCGTCGCTGTGGTCGTACGTTGCGCGGATGCTCAGCCCCGTGGTCTGCACATCGGCGTTGGCGACTCCTTGGGCATGGACGGCATCCAGAACCGCCCGGGTGGTGGCGTTGGCCTGGTTGAGGGCCGCGGACACGTCGACCGCGGTGGTGCGCACCGACGCCGAGAAGCGAAGCTCGTCGGGAACCCCAGTCGCCTCCCCGTTACCGGTCATCACGATCTGCGGAGCCGCGGCCGGCTGGGCCGGTGCCGCCAGTCGAGCAGTGGATCCAGTCACCGCAGGTTGCCCGGCCGACGCGCCGGCCTGCCCTGTCCCCGCCAGATAGGCCAGGACCATCACGGTGGCCGCGACCGCGGTGAAGCCGACGCTGCGGATGCTGACGGTGATCGTCGAGCTCATAACAGGACACCCTTCCAGCGCGCGGGCGTCGCGAGCCGGGGATGGGACGCGAGTGAGTCGTTCCTGGTTCCGCTCGACGTGCGCCGGGTGGGAAGGCAAGGCACGGTGGAAGGGCACGATGGAACCCACCAGCACCCCATTGACCGGAGGAACAGGCGTGTCCGTACCAACTGTGAAGCTCAACAGCGGCACCGAGATCCCGCAGCTCGGCTTCGGGGTGTTCCAGATCCCGCCCAAGGACACTGCGGCGGCGGTGGCGCACGCGTTCAGCGTCGGGTACCGCCACATCGACACCGCTGCGATGTACGACAACGAGGGTCAGGTCGGCCAGGCGATCCGCGACTCCGGGCTCGACCGGGACGAGATCTTCGTGACCACCAAGCTGAACAACAACGCCCACGGCCGCGACGAGGCACTTCGGGCATTCGACGAGAGCCTGCAGCTACTCGGCCTCGACCACGTCGACCTGTACCTGATCCACTGGCCGCTGCCGGAGCGGGGTCTGTACGTGCAGACCTGGAAGGCGCTGGAGCACGTCTACCGCGAAGGCCGGGCAAAGGCCGTCGGCGTGTCCAACTTCCAGTCCAACCATCTGCACCGGCTGCGAGACGACGCCGAGGTGGCCCCGGCGGTGAACCAGGTCGAGCTGCACCCGACCTTCACCCAGCACGAGCTGCGGCAGACGCACCAGGAGCTCGGGATCGCGACCGAGGCGTGGGCTCCACTCGGCCAGGGCAGCGAGCTCGACTCCCCGACGGTCACCGAGATCGCCGAGCGGCTCGGTCGTACCCCCGCGCAGGTGGTGCTGCGTTGGCACATCCAGCTCGGCAACATCGTCTTCCCCAAGTCGGTGACCCCGGCCCGCATCGAGGAGAACTTCAACATCTTCGACTTCGAGCTCGAGGCCGCCGACATGGGAAGCATCGGCGCGCTCGATGACGGCAACCGGATGGGCCCCGTCCCCGACGACTTCAACTGACGTCTCAGCGGCCCCAAGGGGCGGCCGCTCAGGTGGCGCTGACCCCGCCGATCCGGTTCTCCCGGAAGGCGTCGACGAACAGCTCGTGGTCCGCGCCGGCCCGTTCGGAGTAGGCGAGCCCGCGGTCGAGCAGGTCGTCGATCATGTCGCTGCTGCGTCCGCGCACGACCTTGGCGATCGCCTTCTCGGTCTGGAACGTGATCAGGCTCTCGTCACTGTCCTCGTCCGAGGCGCAGTGGATTTTCGCTGTGGCGCGACCGAGGTCGGCCAACACGGGCGCGACGTCGTCCGGCTCGGTGAGGTCACCCCAGTCCAGGTCCGCCTCGTACGGTGACATCTCGTCCACGATGAACCCGGTGTCCTCGATGGCGCACCAGCCGAGGAACGGGTCGGTGTGCACCTGCAGCGCACGCTGTGACAGCACCGTCCGGTGCCCCTCGTGCTGGAAGTACTCGTCCGCCTTGGCGTCGCTCCGGACCTTGCTCAGCGCTGGCACGTTGCCCTGCTTCATCGTCAGGATGATGTCGTTCTCCAGCGCCTGGTTCGGGCCCTCGATGATGATGTTGTACGCGGGCAGGCCGGCGCTGCCGATCCCGAAGCCGGAGCGACCGACGATGTCCTTCACCCGGTAGAACATGCCGCGTCGGTGGCGACGGTCCTCGGGGATGGTGCCGAGGTACTCCTCGAAGGCCTGCATCACCCGGTAGTGCTCTCCGGCGCCCAGCCGTCTGGCGGTCGCCGAGGCGCTGAACCGCCGCTCGTGGTCGAACACCTCGGTGGTCCTCTCGAGCAGCTGGGTTCGGCTCGATCCTCGGGCGGTCAGCAGGGCGTCGTGCACCGCACCGTGTGTGTTGTCCAGCCGGAGAGCGAAGTCTTCGTCGTCGTCTCCGTCCTCATAGTGGGCAACCTGGGTGGCGTAAGCGTCCAGATAGCCCCTGGCCAGCTCGCGCACGGTCCCGTCGGGGAAAGCCTTGGACCGCCCGAGCAGGCCGAGGCTGGCGACGAACCGCATCAGATCCCAGGTGAACGGACCGAGGTACGCCTCGTCGAAGTCGTTGATGTCGAAGACGAGGACGCCATCGGAGTTCATGTAGGTGCCGAAGTTGCGAGCGTGCAGATCGCCGTGGATCCACACTCGCGAGGTCTTGGTGTCGTTCCAAGGGTCGTCCTGCTCGTTCTGGTCGGCGAAGAACAGGCAGGCGCTGCCGCGATAGAAGGCGAACGGGTCGGCGGCCATCTTCCGGAACTTCAGCCGGAAGGCGTGCGGGTCGGCCGTCATCAGGTCGGCGAACGCGTCCTCGAGCACGTCGATGATGCGATCGGTCCGCTGCTGGTCCTTGGTACGTGCCATGGCGCCCAACGTAGCGACTCGTCACAGCGAGGCTCGGCCATGGCAGCGGCGGTCAGTGGCAAGTCGCTCAAATGGGCGCGAGCCGGCGGCGGATGCGGGTGGCGGAGGCGCCGGGAGCGGCCCGCACGCCGGGGGCGAACAGCGACAGTCGCAGCTCCTCCAGCATCCACCGCACCTCACCCAGCGCTGCTGGTGGTTCCCGCCCCTGCGGCACCCCCTCGCGGGCCCGCTCGTACTCGCCGATCACGGCGAGCAGCTCGTCAAACCGGGCCAGGTCTCGGCGCGGATCATCGATGAGCCGGTCGAGCCGCACCAGCACGCCGCGCAGGTAGCGAACGAGGTCGGCGAGCCGGTCCCATCCGGCGGCGGACACGAAACCCGCGCCGACCAGGTCGTCGAGCTGCCAGCCGATGTCGTCGCGCACGACCCGCAGCGACGGCACGGTGAGGTCGGCCAGGCGCACCCGAGCCGTGTGGGTGTCGGCGAGCACTTGTTGCGCCATGTCCACGACGTGCTCGGTGGCGGGCACCAGGTCTGCCCGCACGGCGTCGTGCAGCCGCGCGAACGCCGCGGCGTCCCAGGCCGGGCCCCCGTGGCCGGCCACCAGGTGTCCCGTCGCGCAGTCGGCGCAGTCGGCCAGCAGCGCCGGCACCGAGCCGTACGGGTTGTGCCCGAGCACGAGCTTGGTGCGGTTGTCCAGGCCCCGAACCACCGATGCCACCGGCGAGGAGGTGGTCAGGCGCAACAGCCGCACCGTGCCGCGCGCCATCGCCAGATCACGGGCCACCTCGCACTCCAGCACTCGGACCCCGACCGTGTCACCCTCGTCGACCAGCGCCGGATAGCCCGTGACCGGGTGGCCACCCCGGCTCGTGGTGACGGTGCGAGGCAGTGGCTCTGCCAGCTCGAAGCCGCGCATCCCGCGGCGCTCCAGGTCGCCGGCCGCCTCGCTGAGGGCGTCCCGCAACCGGCCACGCAGCTGATCGTGCAGCGCGTCGAGGTCGGTGCCGGTCGCCACCTGGTGCCCGCCGTCGTCGACCACCCGATACTTCAGCCGCAGGTGCTCCGGCAGCCGGGACAGGTCGTAAGCGTCGACCGGGACCACGACGCCGGTGCTGCGGGCCAGTTCGTCCGACAGCGCACCGAGCAGACCGCCGTGCTCGTTGTCCGGCGCGAGGTGTGGCACCACCTTCGCCGCGTGGTCGGGCGCCGGCACCAGCTGTCGACGCAAGGGTTTGGGCAGTGAACGGATGAGCGCCGTGACCAGGTCCTGCCGAAGGCCCGGCACAGCCCAGACGAAGTCGGCCGCGCGTACGTGCGGCAACAGGGTCAGGGGCACATCGACGGTCACGCCGTCGTGGCTCTGGCCGGGCTCGAACGCGTACGACAGCGGCAGGGTGGTGTCGGCAACCGTCCAGGTGTCGGGGTAGGCGCGGGGGTCGACCGCGTCTGCGTCGGCGCGGACAAGCAGGTCCCGCTCGAAGCTCAGCAGGTTCGGCCGGTGCTGGCGCTTGGTCTTCCACCAGGTGTCGAAATGACGCCCGGACACGACGTGCGCCGGGATGCGCTCGTCGTAGAACGCCACCAGCGTGTCCTCGTCGACGACGATGTCGCGGCGTCGGGTTCGCTCCTCCAACTCCTCGACCTCGTGCAGCAGGGTCCGGTTGGCGTGCAGGAAGTGGTGGCGTGTCTGCCAGTCTCCCTCGACCAGGGCGTGTCGGATGAACAGGTCGCGCGCGGTTGCCGGATCGACGCGGCCCAGGTTGACGAATCTGCCGGCGACGATAGGGACGCCGTACAGCGTCACCGTCTCCAGCGCCACAGCGGCGGCGCGGTTGCGCTCCCAGTGCGGCTCGGCGTACGTGTGCTTGACCAGGTGACCGGCCAGCGGCTCGATCCACGCGGGGTCGATCTTGGCCACCTGTCGGCCCCAGAGCCGCGAGGTCTCGACCAGCTCGCCGGCCATGACCCAGTCGGGCCTCGCCCTGGACAGGCCGGATCCGGGGAATATGGCGAATCGCGCGCCTCTCGCGGCGAGGTAGTCGCGCGTCTCCGGCTGACGCAGACCGACGTGCGACAGCAGTCCGGCAAGCAGCGCCTGGTGGATGCGCTCGGGGTTGTCGGGGCAGCTCGACATCGTCACGTCGAGGTCGCCCAGGACCCGGCGCAGCTGCGCCACCAGGTCCTGCCACTCGCGGACGCGCAGGTAGTGCAGGAACTCCTCGCGGCACATGCGCCGGAACCTGCTGGAACTGAGATCGCGTTGCCGCTCACGCAGGTGGCGCCACAGCGCGAGGTACGTCAGCAGGTCCGACGCCGGGTTCTGGAACCGGGCGTGCGCGGCGTCGGCCTGCTGTCGCTTGTCGGTCGGTCGCTCGCGCGGGTCCTGGATCGCTAGCGCCGCCACAATTACCACCACCTCGCGCACGCAGCCGAGCCGGTCGGCCTCCAGCACCATCCGGCCGAGGCGGGGGTCCAGCGGCAGCCGCGCAAGCCGGCGCCCGATCTGGGTGAGCCGGGCGGCTGGATCGGTCCCGGTGGGGGTCAGCGCACCGAGCTCTTCGAGCAGCTGGACACCGTCGCGTACGGCCCGCTTGTCAGGAGAGTCGAGGAAGCCGAAGTCCGCGATCTCGCCGAGACCGAGCGAGGCCATCTGCAAGACAACGGAAGCGAGGTTGGTGCGCAGGATCTCCGGGTCGGTGAACCGGGGGCGCGAGTCGTAGTCCTCGCGCGAGTAGAGCCGCACACAGATGCCGTCCTCCGTACGGCCGCAGCGACCGGCGCGCTGGTCGGCAGATGCCTGCGACACAGCCTCGATCGGCAACCTCTGCACCTTGAGCCGCTGGCTGTAGCGGGAGATTCGTGCTGCGCCGGTGTCGACGACGTACCTGATGCCGGGCACAGTCAGCGAGGTCTCGGCGACGTTGGTCGCCAGCACCACCCGACGGGTGTCGTGCGGGGCGAACACCCGATGCTGCTCGGCGGCCGACAGCCGGCCGTACAGCGGGATGATCTCGATCGGGTCGCGGCGCGCCCGAAGGCTGCTGGCCCGGTTGTCCGCCCAGTACTCGCCCAGCGCGTCCGCGGCGTCGCGTATCTCCCGTTCGCCGGACAGGAACACCAGCACGTCGCCTGGCCCCTCGGCGCTGACCTCGCCGATGGCCTCGCACAACGCCTGCACCGCGTCGCGATCAGGGTCTGCGGCCGGGTCTCCGGCCGGCGCCTCGGGGTCGACAACGGGTCGGTAGCGCACCTCGATCGGGTACGTCCGCCCGGAGACCTCCAGCACCGGTGCGCCGCCGAAGTGTTCGGCGAACCGCTCCGGGTCGATGGTCGCCGAGCAGATGGCCACCTTCAGGTCGGGGCGCCGGGGGAGCAGGGCGCGCAGGTACCCGAGCAGGAAGTCGATGTTGAGGCTCCGCTCATGGGCCTCGTCGATGACGATGGCGTCGTAGCTCAGCAGCAGGGGGTCGCGCCTGATCTCGGCTACCAGGATGCCGTCGGTCATCAGCTTGACGAGGCTGTCATCTCCGACCTGGTCGGTGAACCGCACCGCGTAGCCGACCTGCTTGCCGACGTCGGTGTGCATCTCTTCGGCCAGCCGTTCGGACACGCTGCGCGCGACGATCCGCCGCGGCTGGGTGTGCCCGCTCCTGGAGGTCGGCCGCGCCGGCCGCAGCCGACCTCCAGGAGCAGCTTTGGCAGCTGGGTGGTCTTGCCGGAGCCGGTTTCGCCAGCGAGCACGACCACCGGGTTGGCACGCATTGCGCCAAGGATCTCGTCGCGGGCCTGGCTGATCGGCAGCTCGTGCGGGTAGACCAGATGCGGCTGGGCTAACGCACGCTGGTCGGCGCGTCGCTCGGCTGCCTCGATGTCCAGCGCGAGCTGCCGCAGCACGGTCGCGCGCTTGCGCGGATCACGTTGCCCACGTAGGGACTCGAGGCGGCGGCCGAGCCGGTGTGCATCGGCCAGCGACAGGGAATCCAGACGGTTGAGCAGCTCGCGCTGTTGGCGCGGAGGGACCGGGGCTCCCCGCTTCGGGTCGGACATCGACTATCGAGGATACGGGACCGATGATGAGTCAAACCTGTGCTCGAAGCAGCGGGACTGTCTCATCGTCGCGGTCCAGCCCGCTGGTCGAAAGCGAAGCCGCCCGGCCGGCCGTTGCGGTCGGCGACCAGCCCGGCAAGGGTCGACAAGGCGATTTCGGCGGGTGTGCGGGAGCCGATGTTGAGCCCGATAGGTCGGTGCACCCGGGCGATGTCGTCGTCTGAGACACCCAGGTCACGCAGTGCCGGCACGTGCGGCGCCGGGTGCCGCGGGCTGCCCATCACCCCTACCCACCGGGCCGAGGTGCCCAGCACGTCGCGCAGCACCGCACCCAGCTCGGGTCGGTCGTGGTCGCTGACCACGACGTCAGAATCCTCCACGTCTCGTGCATCCTCGATCACGGCGGCGCAGGCAGCGCGCAGCCGGTCGTCGACCCGCTGTGGCTTGGGTTCGACCAGCACGCACCGCCAGCCCAGATGGTGCGCGAAGTGCACCAGGTGCTCGGCCACCGCAGACGCGAACACCACCGCAAGAGCGGGGGCCCGCCCGTCGACCGCTCCGTGTCCGTGGGCAAGTTCGCAGGCAGGGTCGTGAGTCATGCGGCTGATTCTGCCCAAAGCCGACGCTGGCAGCAGGCCCGCCGGTGCTTGTGACGTGCTCGGCACCGCAGCATCATGGCCAGCGCGGCCAAGCCCGCCCGCCACATCGCTAGCGCCGAAAGGGGAGTCATGTCGGATCAGGGGACGCGGGGTACACAGTCGCTGAGCGGCCTCAGCCGCGAGGCACCCCGCTGACCGGGGAGGGGCAGGGCGGCACCGCCGAGTCGGTCTGGGACTACCCGCGGCCCCCGCGGGTGGAGCCGTCCGATGAGGCGGTCGAGATCGTACTCGGCGGGCAGGTGGTGGCCCGATCGACCAATAGCCTGCGAGTGCTGGAGACCAGCCACCCGCCGACCTACTACGTGCCCGCCGCCGACTTCACGGCTGGGACGCTGCAGCCCGCGACCGGTGGGTCGTGGTGCGAGTGGAAGGGCATGGCCGCCTACTACGACCTGGTGAGCGGCGATGCCCGCGCCGAGGCTGCCGGCTGGACCTACCCGCGGCCGGCCCACGGGTACGAGATGTTGCGGGACACGGTCGCCGTCTATCCGGGCAGGGTCGACCGGTGCACTGTGGACGGCGAGGTCGTACGACCGCAGGCGGGCGGGTTCTACGGCGGATGGATCACCGACCGCGTCACCGGACCGTTCAAGGGGGAGCCCGGCACCCGCGGGTGGTGAGACCCGCGACCGACGGGCCCGTAGCATGCCTCCGCATCTGCACGCCGCGATTTTGCAGCTGGAGCCGGGTAGAATGAAGCTCACCAAGTTCACCCACTCGTGCGTCCGGCTGGAGTCTGCCGCCGGAGCGGTGGTGATCGACCCAGGCAGCTTCTCCGAGGCCGGCGAGCTCAAGTTGGCCCTTGACGGGGTCGAGGCCGTGCTCGTGACCCACGAGCATCCCGACCATCTCGATGTCGACACCGTGAGCCGGCTGCTGGGCGAGCGGTCCGAGCTTCGGGTGTGGGCACCCGCGCCAGTCGCCGAGCTGCTCGGTGAGCATCGAGATCGTGTCACTGTGGTCGGCGGAGGCGAGACGTTCGAGGCCGGCGGGCTGCCTGTCACCGCCTACGGCGGTCAGCATGCGCTGATCCATCCGTCTATCCCGATGGTTCCCAACGTCGGGTACCTCGTCGACCAGACCGTGCTGCACCCGGGTGACTCGTTCGTCGTGCCGACGGAGCCGGTGCCGACGCTGCTGCTCGCGTTGCACGCGCCTTGGTCGAAGATCGCCGAGGTGCTCGACCACGTGGTCGCGGTCCGATCCCCGGTCGTGCACGCGATCCACGACGGGCTGCTCAACGACCGTGGCCGCGGGCTCGTCGAGGCACACGTGGACCGGGTCGCCAGCGCGTACGGGTGCCGCTACGAGCCGCTGGGCGTGGGCCACACCGCTTCGCAGACGTGACCTGCCGGCACGCTCTGGATTCCTCTCGTCACGCTGAGTGGTGCGAATGTCGGTCACGAGTCGGTCGCAGAACCGCGGCCCGGCCACGGGTAACCTGACCGGCCATGGTCCTGCGCGCGTACGGGTTCGCGGTCGTGCTGGCCCTTGGGCTGGCCGCCGCGGCGTACGTCGTGGCCGAGGTGCATCACCTGCCGCTGCGCGACCCCGACGGTGCCGTCGGGCCGGCGTACGTCTGGCTGCCGACGGTGATCGCCCTGGCGATTGTCATCGACGTGCTGCCGCGGACGGTGCGGCGGGCTTGGTCGGCTGGCGGCTTGCGCAATGCCTTGGTGGCGGTATGGCGGGAGCGGTGGCCGGTCCGCCAGCTCCAGCTGGTGCTCGTCGGCCTCGGCAGCTGGTACCTCACCTACGCCGCGTTCCGGAACCTCAAGAGCTTCCTGCCATTCGTGCGCGACGGCGTCGACGACGCCGCGGTGGCCAGCGCCGACCGCGTGCTGGCCTTCGGGCGCGACCCGGCCGAGGTGCTGCACGATCTGCTCGGCACCGGGGTGGCCGCGCATCTGCTCAGCTTCTTCTACGTGGCGTGGATAGTCTTCGTCCCGCTGACGCTGGCGGTGGCGATGGTGTGGTCGCGCAACACCGCGCTCGGGTCGTGGTACGTCACCGCCATCGCGGTGGACTGGGTTCTCGGCGTGGGGACGTACTACGCGCTGCCGACCCTGGGTCCGATCTACCGTGAGCCGGAGCAGTTCGCCGACCTGCCGCACACCTGGGTGACGAGCCTGCAGGAGACCATGTACGCCGAGCGCCTCGAGGTCGTCGCGAACCCGTTCGCGACGAGCTCGGTGCAGACCATCGCGGCGTTCGCGTCCCTGCATGTCGGGATTCTCACTTCCGCCTGTCTGGTGGCACACCTAGCCGGGCTGCACGCGGTGTGGCGCTGGGCGTTGTGGGCGTTCTTGGCGGTCACCGTGGTGGCCACGGTCTACCTCGGCTGGCACTACCTCATCGACGCCGTCGGCGGTGTGGCCATCGGCGCGGTGGCGGTGTGGCTCAGCGCCGTGGTGACCCGCAACGGGCAACACGTGATGCCTCGACGCGTCGTCGCGCAGCGGCAGGCCGTCACGGCCGACATCAGCTCCTGAGGGCCAGTCAGCAACCTGTCAGGGGTCAGCCCAGCGGCTGACGGCTGCCGTCGGGTTCCCACCGCTCGGCGGTCATGAGGTGGTCCTCGAGATCCGGTACACCCTCGACGACCCCGACCTCTCGTACGGTCTTCTTCGAGTGGTCGAAGCGGCGGATGCTCAAGAACGTGTCCGGACCGCGCGTGGCGGGGCGGTAGAGCATGGAGCCCGTGCTGCTGGACGCCAACCGGATCCAGTGCTCGTGCTCGCGGACCAGGCTGCGGGTGTCGACAGACAGCACGATGACGGGTCTGCCCTTGTACGCCCGGCGAAGCGTCTCGATGGACTTCTCGCTGGGGAAGAAGAAGGCCATCGCGTCGATGAGTCGCAGCCACTTGTCCACGGTCATGTCGTCGGTCAGGGCGCTGGCCAGCTTGGCCACGTGCTGCGGCCCCTGCTCGCGCAGCACCGCTGATCCCTGGTCCGGGTGGTTCAGTGCCACCGCGACCGGTCGGTGCGTGCCCGGGGCCGCGACATCCTTGTCGCCGAGCAGATGGGTCAGCTGGGCGGCGCTCAGGAGCCCGTGACGCTGGAGACCCGGCCATGCGTCCGCGTGTGCCAAGTGCCACAGGCGGCGGTACTTGGCGATGAAATCGTAGGTCTCCATGGGTTCATCCTCGCAGGCCGAGCACCCCCTCGTCTGGCAGCCGGCCGAACCCACCTCCTTCTGCGATGCTTTGTCGATGCCGCCTCACAACTCGCCGATGAGGCGTCGGCTGGTGGTCCGCGGGGCCGTGCAGGGGGTGTTCTTCCGCGATACGTGCCGACAGGTTGCGACCGCGCGGGACGTCTCCGGATCGGCGAGCAACCTCGACGACGGCTCGGTCGAGATCGTGCTCGAGGGTCCCGCTGACGCCGTCGAGCAGGTGATCGACTGGGCGCGGGTCGGCCCGGACGCGGCGCAGGTGGACCATGTCGAGGTGTACGAGGAACAAGCCCGCGGTAACTCTGGGTTCAGCATTTCGGGCCGAAGCGACACAGAGTAACTGGTATGCTACATTCAGTGACACCGCAGCGATAACAGCGTTCCGGTCAGGCAACGAGCGCCATCCAGGCGGCTCTGCCGGGGGACGGGGCGACCATGGCGGGATCCGACGAGCGGCGACGCTTGCCTGTTGCCGTCCCTGTGCTGCTGTTCGTCTTGGCTGTTGCGGTCGGCGCCCAGGCGGTGGCGGGGCCGCCCCAGTCGGCTGGGCAGCGGCCTGGCACCGGCACCACCGACGAGACCGGCCAGCCAGCTGGGCCAGTCGCTCGCGGCCCGGCGGTTGTGGTCGCGGCAGGCGACATCTCCGCCTGCGCACCCCCCAGCTGCGCGGCCGGGCGTACGGCCGAGCTGGTGCGACGGATCGACCCGGAGCTGGTGCTCACGCTGGGCGACACACAGTACGACACTGGTGCCCCCGCGGAATTCGCCCGCGAGTACGACAAGACCTGGGGCACGTTCAAAGGGCGCACCCGGCCCGCCCCAGGCAACCACGAATACCTCACCCCCGGGGCACGGGGGTACTACCAGTACTTCGGCAAGCGCGCGCACCGAAGGCACTCCGGCTACTACAGCTTCGGCATCCGGGGCTGGCACATGGTGGCGCTCAACAGCAACGACGGGCTCTGCAACGAGGTGGGCTGCGAACGCGGCTCGAAGCAGCTCGAGTGGCTGCAGCGTGATCTGCGTACTCACCCCCGCAGCTGCGTCTTGGGCTACTTCCACCACCCGCCGTGGGCGAGCTCGGCTAACGGCGGCAACAAGCACGTGCGCGACATGTGGCAGGCGCTGGCCCGTCATCACGCCGACATCGTCTTGACCGGGCACAACCACAACTACGAGCGGTTCGCCCCCCGTGGGCCGGCGGGTGCAGCCAACGCCCGCGGTGTCCGCCAGTTCATCGTCGGCACCGGCGGTGTTCCGCTG
>Ga0136617_10004224_pt1 | contig 12853 bp, 6 predicted proteins | sample AntDrymUQ3222106_2_FD_129672 | JGI IMG/M metagenome (GOLD analysis project Ga0136617, IMG submission 129672) | Polar desert sand microbial communities from Dry Valleys, Antarctica - metaG UQ322 (21.06) | ecosystem: Environmental > Terrestrial > Soil > Desert | place: Antarctica: Dry Valley...
CGAGTTGTCCGGGGAGAGGGTGTACGCCGTGGTCTGGCCGCCCGGAACCGAAGGACTTGGCGGTGATCGGCCTGGGGTGGACGTACCCGGAGTTGGCGAGATCTTCGCCGGGGATGTCATTCGGGGCGGAGGCGGATACCACACGCTCGGGCCGGGCGATGAGCCGCCCCCCGGTACGCCCCCCGACATCAGGGACTGCGTTGCTCCCGGCGAGGAGTTCGTCTCAGTGGACACCCTCACAGTCGAGCGCTGATCACAGCTGTCCAACTCAACTGCTTGATGGCAGCGGGGGCGCCGAGCGTCACCCGTATCGACGACCTACAGGCAGGATCTCAGGGCCGCCGACACACACACAGAGAGAGGGCACGGCGTCCTGCGGCCCACGAAGTGTCTCGCCCTCGTAGGCTCTCCCGGCCCCAACCGGTCCACCCGACGCTGCGGCTGCTCGACTGTCGTTCATCGTTCGAGGGTGCGGATGAAGTAGCAGGTGAGCCCGTTGGCGGCGGCGGGGGTCGCCGAAAAACCACGGTATGGAATCGGCATCCCAGGCGGCCAAAAGGCCCCGGAGACGTTTGAGGTCGGCTTCGATCCGGTTGATGATCGTCGAGGCATCTTCTTCGCCGGCGATGACCTCAGCCTGGCGTTGCTCCGGCTGAGCACTCGCCGCCCGGACCCACAGTGCTCCGGGCCCGTGGCCATCACATGCGATGTCCCAACGGCGTGGGTAGTTCTTGTGCTGCGCGAGGTCGCGAGAGACAGCAAGTTGGTTCCAGCCTTCGTAGGGCCAGTTCCCGTCGGGGTGCCGGACCACGAGCCATGCATGAATGTCGCGGGCTTCCGCTGACCGCTGCTCGTCGAAGAACCGGTCGATGAACTCGGCTCGGGTCGGGTAGTCGTGGGCGATTGAGCGATGACGACGGATGCCAGCCGGCGAGCCGGCGGTGTCGCAGTCGGGACAGGGAATCTGGGCCATGAGTTCCTCCGTCAGCGAGTAGAACGGTCGAAGCGTAGTAGTGACTACGCTACTGCTGCAATCTGGCCAATCCGGCCGCCGGGTGGGGCCCAACCCGAGGCGAACTCGACCTCGATCTCGTCAGCGTCGTCGACCAGGACGTTGGTTGAGCTGAGCATCGCTGCAGCCTGCCACCCCAGAGCGCCGCCACGAGCAGGCCGCATCCGGCCATCACCCAGCGCTGTGCGTCGGTCGATCTTGGCGGCGGCGTTCTCGGGGCTGCTGGTGCCCAAGGACCCCTCCGGCGAGCCGGCGTCGGTGCTGCTCGACCGGATCCGAGCCGAGCGAGCGGCGGCGGCGGGGCGCGGTCGCGGCGCCCCAGCGGTGGCTGCCGAACGGAGCTGACCTCGCGGCGTTCGCTCGCCACCGGAGCGGACTATTTGAACTGTTGGGATGCATCCCCGCAGGGCCTATCGACCTGAGACGCTTGTGATTGCAATCATTTTGTCATATCGCCTGATTTGAGGTGTGTCGCACCCAAGGATCGGGTATCATCGAACACGTGTTCGTGGCTAATGATCGTGGTCGAACAGTGGACCTGTGTGAGGCGGCCGAGGCGGCGCTGCTCGCCGTCGCTGCGGTCGACGTCGGGTCGTTGCCGGAGGCATCGGTGGCGGAGCGGTTGCCGTGGCTGTTTCGCATGCGCGCCGTGCTCGATGCGGCCATCATCGACACCGTCGGCGTGTTCGACGGTCGCAAGCAGTACGCCTACGACGGCGCCTTCAGCACCTCCTCATGGATCGCGGCACGCGCGGATGTGACCCGGGCCAGCGCTTCGGCCACCGTGAAGGTCGCCCGCCAGGCACGCCACATGAAGCACTCCATGGAGGCCGCCCGTGCCGGAGATTTGGGCTTCGACAAGCTCCGGGTCCTGGCCGCGGCTCGCGGCGTCTCAGAGACGACCGAGTCGGCGTTCGACGGTGACGAGGAACGGCTGGTCGGCGAGGTGCAACACCGTGACGTGGAGACCGGCGCTCGGCTCATGCGGGGCTGGGCAGCCGCGGCGGACCCCGACGCCGACGACGTCAAGTACGACGAGCGCGAGCAGAAGCGCAAGGTCAACCTGTCGACCTCCCTCGACGGCATGGGCTTCCTCGACGGACTTCTCACGTCCGAGGCCAACGCCGTGCTGCGTTCCGAGCTCGAGTCGATCTCCGACGACCTGCACCGGTGGGGCCTCGGCGTCGACGCCGAGGGTCGCCGGCTCACCGCCGCCCAGCTTCGCCACGACGCCCTGGTCGAGATGGCCCGGCGGGCGGGCGCATCGGCGACCATCGTCCAGATCCGCCGCGGCGCCCGGCAGCGCGCCGCCGAGCACGGCGCCGAGGACGACACCCGGTCTGCCGACCCGACCGATGGCCCCGCCGGCGACAGCGACATCGCGTCGCGCGACTCGGCGGACGACCCCGGCCCGGTCGGCTCCCCGTCCGGGCCGACCGTCACCGACACCCGCGCCGAGGCGGGTGCGTCCGGAGCCACCGACACTGCCGATGCCGCCGATGGTTCGCCCTGTGTCGACGATGAAGGGCGCCCAGCCACCTCCGATGGCGATCAGGCCGAGGGCGACGGGGTGAACCCCGATCCTGGGCCCGGTCCCGACCGTGCGTCGCCGCTGTTCGGACCGGATGACCTCGACGGCGACCCTCTCGAGACCATCGACGACGGGCACGACGGCTGCTCGCACGAGACCGGCGCCGAAGGGTTCCTCCGACCACCCGGCCACAGTCCACCGCCCGGCCACAGTCCACCGGCCGACAAGGTCGCTGGCGGGCTGGGGCGGCCCCTGGTCGGAGTCCTGGTCGACCTCGACACCCTGGAGGGCCGATCACCGCCGGACCGGCTGGGCCGGGTCGCCGAGATCATCGGCACCGGGCCCGTCCCCGACGGCGTCATCCGCCGGTTCCTGTGCGACGCCGGGGTGTCGCGCATCGTCACTCACGGTCGGTCGCTGCCCCTCGACGTCGGTGCCGTGTCCCGCACCGCCCCCCCCGCCCATTGGCGGGCCCTCATCGCTCACGCCGGCGGCTGCGAGTTCCCCGGCTGCTCGGCCCCGTGGGAGTGGTGCGAAGCCCACCACATCACCCCCTGGTCCGACGAGCACCGCACCGCCCTCGACGGTCTCGCCCTCGGGTGCAACGGCCACCACAAGCTCGTCCACAAGCCCGGGTGGTCCATGACCCGCCTCCCCGACCTGACCATCGAGGTCACCCGCCCCGACGGCACCGCCCTCACCGTCTGACGAACGGTCGGGCTGTCACAGCTCCTGCGTAGGGTGCGGTCGATGCCGCCGATCGACCTGCGTCAGGTGCCGTACGGGCCTCCAGCGGCCCGCGCCCTGGCCGAGGTCGTGGCCGCGGCCAAGGCCGACGAGCCGCTCGCTCCAGTCACAGTGGTCGTGCCCTCGAACCACGTCGGGGTCACGGTCCGGCGGCTGCTGGCCTCGGGTCGTTACGGACGGGTCACGGACCGAGGCGAGGGACTGGCCGGAGCAACGTTCCTCACCACCTATCGCCTGGCCGAGCTGCTCGGCGCCGCGACCCTCGCCGGCGACGGTCGGCGACCGGTGTCGACCCCGGTGCTCGCGGCGGCGGTGCGAGGCGTGCTGGCTGCGAACCCCGGCTTGTTCGCTGCGGTCGCCGAACATCCGGCCACCGAGGGCGCCCTGGTCGACAGCTACCGGGAGCTGCGCGACCTCCCGCCCGCCGATCTCGACGCCATCGCGGCCACGGGTCCACGAGCGGCCGACGTCGTCCGCATCCACCGAGCCGCCCGGGCTGCGCTCGAGGGTAGGTGGTCCGACGAGGAAGACCTGCTGGCCGCGGCCGTCGAGCGCCTCGCGTCCGACGAGCGCGCCGGCCGCGACCTCGGCGCCGTCGTCGTATATCTCCCACAAGCGGTGTCGCTGCACGCCGCGACCCTGCTGCGGGCCGTGGCCGACGTCGCCCCCACGGTCGTCGTCGCCGGACTGACGGGCTACGAAGACGCCGACACGGAGATCGTGGCGTCGCTCGGACGCCTGGGACTCGACGCCGGCGCCGGTCCGCAACCCACCCTCCCGGTCGATGTCGAGCGCACCCTCATCATCACCGCCTCCGACTCCGACGACGAGGTGCGCGCCGCGGTCCGAAAGGTCGTCGAGGCCGTGCGACAAGGTACCCGCCTCGACCGCATCGCCGTCCTCCACGGCTCGCCCGACCCCTACGCCCGACTGCTACACGAGCACCTCGGCGCCGCCGGCATCGGTCTCAACGGCGCCGCCGCAGTACCGCTGTCCGCCCGCGTCGCCGGACGCACTCTCATCGGCGTGCTCGACCTTCCCGACCAGAACTGGACCCGCCACGCGGTCCTCGCCTGGATGAGCGATTCGCCCCTCCTCCACGAGGGGCGCCGCATCCCGCTCGTCGCTTGGGAGCGCATCTCGCGCCGGGCCGGCGTCGTCGGCGGGCGCGACCAATGGGACGAGCGGCTGGCCGCTCACGCTGACACGTGCGATGTGGACGCCACCGCAGCCGGGGCCGGCGGCAGCCCGGAATGGAGGGTCGAGCGCCTCCGACGCGAAGCAGAGCGCTCCCGCGCCCTGCGCTCGTTCGTGGTCGGACTGATCGACGAGATCACCAAGGCCGGGTCGGCCCCTCGGAGCTGGGCCGACCACCGCCGCTGGACCCGCCGGCTCCTCGACCGGCTGCTCGGGCCGGCCACCCGCCGCGGCGACTGGCCCGACACCGAGCGCCGGGCCGCCGAGCGGGTCGAGCTGGCCATCGACCGGATCGGCGCCCTAGGGGCAGTCGAGGGCCCGATCGGCCTCGATGTCGCTCTCCGCACCCTTGCCGTCGAGCTCGAGTCCGACCGGGGCCGGGTGGGCCGCTTCGGCGACGGGGTGCTCGTTGGCACCATCGCCATGGCGGTGGGCCTCGACCTCGACCTGGTGGTCGTGGTCGGCCTGGCCGAGGGGATGGCGCCCCTGCCCACGCGCGACGACTCGCTCCTGCCCGACCGCGAGCGTCGGGCGGCACGGGGACGACTCCCCCTGCGCCGCGGCGCAGTTGGCCGCCACCACCGCGGGCTGATCGCCGCCCTCGCTGGGGGGAGGGCCCAGGTGTTGTCGTTCCCGCGCGGCGATCTGCGGGCCAGCAACGAGCGCGTGCCGTCGCGATGGCTGCTCGACGTCACCCACGCACTGTCGGGCGAACGGTGGTGGGCTGGCGACCTGGCCCGGGCCGACGTCGGTTGGGTGACCCACGTCCAGTCCTTCGACCATGGCTTGCGCACCCTCGACACGCCCGCTACCGCTCAGGAGCACCGCCTGCGCACGCTCCTCGCAGCCGGTGCCGGCCCCCGGACACTCGGCCCGGTCAGGTCTCTGGGCGACGCCACCCTCACCGCGGGGGCCGACCTGGTCGAGGGGCGAGCCTCGCGCCGCCTCACCCGCTTCGACGGCAACCTGGCCGGCCTGCCGCTCGTGTCGCCGGCCGACACCGAGGGTGCTCCGGTCGCCTCGCCCACCGGCCTCGAGCGCTGGGCCCGGTGCCCGTTCGACTACTTCCTCCACGATGTCCTGCGCGTCCGCGAGATCGACAACCCCGAAGATGCCCTCGCCATCACCCCGGCCGACCGGGGCACCCTCATCCACGAAGTGCTGGAAGCGTTCGTGGGCGAGGTGCTGGCCCGACCCGAGCCGCAGCGACCGGGCCCGCTCGACCGCTGGACGGCGGCTGACCGGTCCCGGGTCGCCGAGTTGGCGGCCGAGGCCTTCGCCCGCTACGAGGTGCTCGGGCTCACCGGTCGACGGCTCTTCTGGAACCGCGACCGGCCCCGGATCCTCGCCGATCTCGACGCCACCCTCACCTTCGACGAGGAGGTGCGGCAGGTCCTCGGTAGCCACCACCTGGCGGCTGAGCTCGCCTTCGGCGTCCCCGGCGACGAGGTCGGTGCCGTTGCCCTACCTCTGCCCGACGGCCGGGTGGTGCGCTTCAAGGGCAAGGCCGATCGCATCGATCGAACCGGCGAAGGGGGGTTGCTCGTGGCCGACTACAAGACCGGCGGTGACCGCGACTACACGTCGCTGTCGGAGGACGATCCCGACCAGGGTGGCACCCGGCTCCAGCTCGCCGTCTACGGCGAGGCCGCCAGAGCGGCGGTCGGCGAGCCCGGCGCACCGGTTCGCGCCGAGTACTGGTTCGTGTCCCGCAAGGCCGGCTTCACCCGGCGCGGCTATTCGCTAACCCCCGAGGTCGCCGAGCGCATCAGCGAGACCCTCGGCCTCATCGTCGAGGGCATCGAGCGGGGCACGTTCCCGGCTCACCCGACCGACCAGGACACCTCCTTCTACAACCCGTGCTGGAGCTGTGATCCCGACTACCTGGGGGTCGGCGATGTGCGGCGAGGATGGGAGGCCAAGGCCGACGACCCCGCCCTCGAGCCCTACCTCGCCCTCATCGACCCCGACCGACGGGACGGCGGCGACCCCGAGGCCGGCGATGGCTGATCGCCGAGCCGCGCCCGACCAGGACGACCGCGACCGCATCGTCGACGTGCTCGACCAGACCCTCTTCGTGCAGGCCGGAGCCGGGTCGGGAAAGACGACGGCGCTGGTCGACCGAGTGCGGGCCCTGGTCACCCCGCCCGCCGACCCGTCGACGGGTCCGGCGCCGGTCTCGCTGGGGTCGGTGGCGGCCATCACCTTCACCGAGAAGGCCGGGGCCGAGCTGCGTGAACGACTGCGGCAGGTCCTCGAGGAGACCGCAGCCGACGAGGTGGGGACACCCCGAGCCGAGGCGTGCCGGGGGGCCCTGGCCGAGCTCGACGGCGCCGCCATCGGCACGCTGCACTCGTTCGCCCAGCGGATCCTGTCCGAGCACCCCGTCGAGGCCGGCCTCCCGCCTCGGGTCGAGGTACTCGACGAGGTCACGTCGGGCGTCGAGTTCGAGCGGCGCTGGGCCCGGTTCTCCGACCGCTTGTTCGCCGACCCGGCCTACGAGCGCACCCTTCTGCTGCTGTTCGCGGCCGGTGTCCGCGACTCCACACCCCACGCCCTTGCCCGCACGTTCGAGGACAACTGGGATCTCGTCGAGGAGGCCGTCGACCCAGACCATCCCGCTCCTCCTCGTGTCAAGGACCTGGCCACCGCAGCGTTCGAGGCGGTCGACGAGGCCTGCCGGCACCGGTCGTCGTGCGGCGACCCGGCCGACCGGCTGTGCCTCTGGCTCGACGACGTGGCCGAGTGGGCGGCCGAGGTCCGCACCATCGACGACGACAACGACCTCGAGCTCATGGAGGCGATCGCCGGAGAGCGGCGCAAGGTCGGTGGGGGCAGGCTGGGCTTCCGCCCCGGGCAGGCCGGCGCGGCCAAGGCCTGGGGTTCGAAGGATGCCAAGGCCATGGCGGCCGGCGCCCTCCGCGAGGCGGGCGACGCCCTCGACGCGGTGGCCACATCGGTCGCCAGCGCCTGCGCCCACCACCTGGGATCGGCCATCCGCCGCTTCACCCTCAACTCTGCCGACGAGCGTCGTCGGGCCGGCACCCTGGAGTTCCACGACCTGCTCGTCATGGCCCGCTCCCTGTTGCGCGACCCCATCCACGGGCCCCGGGTGCGCGCCGCCCTCCACGAGCGGTACCAGCGCCTGCTCCTCGACGAGTTCCAGGACACCGATCCCATCCAGATCGAGCTCGCCGTCCGCATCGCGGCTCGCGATCCGCGATCCGAAGAGGCCGGGGCCCTGCCGTGGGACCAGGTCGAGGTCTCACCCGGGCGGTTGTTCGTCGTGGGCGATCCCAAGCAGTCGATCTACCGGTTCCGTCGGGCCGACATCGCCCTGTTCATGGCCGCGGCCGAGCGGTTCGCGCCGGATTCCGGCGGAGCCGTGACCCTCACCGCCAACTTCCGGACCGGCGGCCAGATCATCGAGTGGGTCAACGCCACCTTCGCCCGGCTGCTGGCCGAGGCGCCCAACCCCGACGTGCTCATCGCGTCCCAGCCCGAGTACATCCCCCTCGACGCGGTTCGGCCCGACGCGCCGGCCGGGCCGGCGGTGGCGGTCCTTGGGCGTGTCGCCCACGAGCCCAAGACCAAGGCCACCGACCTGCGCGCCGACGAGGCCGCCGACGTGGTCGCCACCATCCAGCGGGCCATGGCCGAGCGTTGGCAGGTCGGCGACGACGACCACGGTGGAGACGACGAGGCTTGGCGAGACGCCAAGCTCGGCGACGTCACCATCCTGGTGCCGGCACGCACCTCCCTCCCCCACCTCGAGGACGCCCTCACCGCAGCCGGCATCCCCTACCGGGCCGAGGCCAGCTCGCTCGTCTACGCCACCCGGGCCATCCGCGACCTGCTCATGGTGGTGAGGGCCGTGGCCGACCCCACCGATCACCTACGCGTGGTGTCAGCCCTGCGGACGCCGCTGTTCGGGTGCGGCGACGACGACCTGTTCCGGTACAAGGTCGACCGGGGTGGCACGTGGAGCTACCTCGCTCCACGGCCGGAGACGGTGCCCGCCGACGACCCGGTGGCGGCCGGACTCGAAGTGCTGGCCGCCTGGCACGAGCAACGGGCGTGGACGAGCCCGTCGGCCCTGCTCGACGCCATCACCCGTGACCGGCGCGCCCTCGAGCTGGCGTTCGCCGAGGGACGCCCCCGCGACGTGTGGCGACGCATCCGGTTCGTGGTCGACCAGGCGCGGGCGTGGACCGACGCGACCGGCGGCGGGCTCCGCCAGTACCTCGACTGGGTCGGACAGCAGACCGTGGAGGGAGCCCGAGTCGCCGAGGCCGTGTTGCCCGAGACCGACGACGATGCCGTGCGCATCATGACGATCCACGCCGCCAAGGGGCTCGAGTTCCCCATCACCATCGTGTCGGGCCTTTCGTCCAACCCCGGGCACGGTCCGCGGGCGGGAGAGGCCCGCTTCGTCGACGGCGAGGTCTCCTACTACCTGGGTAAGCAGGCCGAGACGCCGGAGTTCACCGCAACCCGGCCCGTCGACGAGCAGATGGCCTTCGACGAGCGAGTCCGGCTGCTCTACGTGGCCACCACCCGGGCCCGCGACCACCTGGTGGTCTCGCTCCACAGGGCCACCCGGAAGAACCCCCCCTCGTCGGCAGCCAACCGCACCAACGCCGAGCTGCTCGTCGACGGCATGGGTGATCGGCTGGCTGGCCTGGCCGACGGACCGGGCGAAGACATGGCGGGCGAGCGAGCGCCTGATCCGAAACCTGTCGCGCCGCCCGAGCCCTACGACACATGGGCGGAGACCCACGCTGCGACTCTGACCGCCGCCGCCCTACCGACCACGGTGGCCGCCACCGCCCTGACCGACGAGGGCCGGCCCGATGTCGAGGGGCCCGACGCCGAGGTGTCGGGCGCCGAGCCCGTCGACGGCGGGGATCTGCCCCTCCTTCCCGAGCCTGAGGAATCCGGCCAGCTGCCCCTCGATTTCGCAGCCGAGGTCGACGACGCCGACCTCGATGCCGCACCGGACGGCGCCGACGCCGGGCTCCGCAAGCGCCCCATCGACCTCGACCGGGCCCCGTGGCTGAAGGGTCGCTACGGCACGGCCGTCGGGCGGGCGGTGCATGGCGTGCTCCAGTCCGTCGACCTCGCCGCCGGGATCGACGACGGAGCCGTCGACGGAGCGGTGGCGGCCCAATGCCAGGCCGAGGCCGTTCCCGAACGGGCGGCCACGGTCCGCCAGCTCGTCGCCGAGGCCTTGACCTCGCCGTCAGTGCAGGAAGCGGCCCGATCGCCGCACTGGCGGGAGATCTACGTCTGCACGCCGATCGGGGGCCCCGACGGCCGCCTGCTCGAGGGATACATCGACCTGCTGTACCGCTCCACCGAGGGCCTGGTCGTGGTCGACTACAAGACGGCTGGCACATCCCATCCCTCAGAGATCGACCACCGGGTCGACGGCTACCGGCTGCAGGGCGCGTCGTACGCCTTGGCCGTGGCCCGCGCGACAGGCGAAGACGTGGTCCGGGTGACGTTCTGCTTCCTCACCCCCGACGGCGTGGTCGAGCGGCACCTCGACGATCTCGCCGTCGCCGTGGCCGATGTCGAGGCCAGGGTTCTGACCGGGACCGAGATGCTGGCTTGACAGGTCAGGGCTCAGCGGCGATGGTGCCTGCGATGGCCTCCGCCCGCACCCTCCTCCTTCTCATGTAGACGGGTGCCCCCATATCGGCATCCGTCGCAGCTCCTGAGCCTCCGGGCCGGGAGCTTCTTTCGTTTTCGTCCCCCTCCCCCGACTGAGAGACTGTCCCTCCCATGGCCCCCGAGCCCGCCACCCCGAAGACCATGCCGTTCGACCGGTACCGGCCCACGGTGCCCGTCGAGCTGTCTGACCGCACCTGGCCCGACCGGCGCCTCAACGCCGCCCCCCGGTGGTGCGCTGTCGACCTGCGTGACGGCAACCAGGCCCTCATCGACCCCATGGACCCGGCCCGCAAGCTGCGGATGTTCCAGACCCTCGTAGCCCTCGGGTACAAGGAGATCGAAGTCGGCTTCCCGTCGGCCAGCCAACCCGACTTCGACTTCGTGCGTCAGCTCGTCGACGAGGACCTGGTGCCCGACGACGTCACGATCCAGGTGCTCACCCAGTGCCGCGACGATCTGATCGAGCGCACCTACGAGTCGATCCAGGGCGCACGGACGGCGATCGTCCACTTCTACAACTCGACCTCCACCCTGCAACGCCGGGTCGTGTTCGGCCTCGACAAGGCCGGCATCACCGAGATCGCCGCCAACGCAGCCAAGCTGTGCCGCAAGCTGGAGCCGACCGTCGCCGGCACCGACGTCCGCTACGAGTACTCACCGGAGAGCTTCACCGGCACAGAGCTCGACTACGCGGTCGAGGTCTGCGATGCGGTGGCCGAGGTGATCGAGCCGACCGCTGACCGTCCGCTCATCATGAACCTGCCGGCGACGGTCGAGATGTTCACCCCGAACCTCTACGCCGATGCCATCGAGTGGTTCCTGCGCACCGTGCGGAACCGTGAGGCCGTCGTCCTCTCGCTGCACCCCCACAACGATCGGGGCTGCGCCGTGGCCGCAGCCGAGCTGGGGGTGCTGGCCGGCGCCGACCGGGTGGAGGGCTGCCTGTTCGGCAACGGTGAGCGCACCGGCAACGTCGACTTGGTGACCCTGGCCCTCAACCTGTTCAGCCAGGGCATCGACCCCGAGGTCGACCTGTCCGACATCGACGCCGTGCGCCGCGTCGCTGAGTACTGCAACCGTCTGCCGGTCCACGAGCGCCATCCCTACGCTGGCGATCTCGTCTACACGGCCTTCTCCGGGTCGCACCAGGACGCGATCAAGAAGGGCTTCGCCGCCCTCTACTCCGATGCCGAGGCAGCGGGACGAGGCCGCGACTACGAGCAGTGGGAGGTTCCGTACCTGCCGATCGACCCGGCCCACGTCGGGCGCACCTACGAGGCCGTCATCCGGGTCAACAGCCAATCCGGCAAGGGCGGCGTGGCCTACATCATGGAGACCGAGCACGGGTTCTCGCTGCCCCGCCGGTTGCAGATCGAGTTCTCCCAGACCATCCAGGGCATCGTCGAGGACACCGGCACCGAGATCAGCCCCGGCGCGATGTGGGACTCCTTCACCAGCACCTACCTGCCCGAGACGCCCGTGGTCGCGCTGCGCTCCAGCGAGCTGACCTCTGCGAGCGACGGGTCGAGCACCATCACCGCCCAGCTCACCGTCGACGGTGGACCGCGCACCATCGCCGGAACCGGCAACGGCCCCGTCGCCGCGTTCGTCGACGCCCTGCGCTCCGACCTCGGCGTCGACGTCGAGGTGGTCGACTACCACGAGCACTCCCTCGGCGCCGGCGCGGATGCCACCGCGGTGGCCTACGTCGAGACCAAGGACACCGAGGGCACGGTTCGCTGGGGCGTCGGCACCGACCCCAACATCATCACCGCCAGCCTCAAGGCCGTCCTGAGCGCCACCGCCCGGGGCCGCACTCGCCGACCCTGACCCCCCCACCACCCGTGGTCGGAGGGCTTGGCAGAGATCGTCAGGAAAATGTCATTGCCGCCAGGGCCCGGCCGGGTCCACGATGACGGGGTGAGCGCTTCCCGCACGGTCACGGTCGTGGTCTTCGACGGCCTGCAGCTGCTCGACCTGGCCGGGCCGGTCGAGGTCTTCGACACGGCCAACCAGGTAGCCGGCGAGGCGCTCTACGACGTCAGCGTGGCGTCGGTCAGCGGGCAGCCGGTGCGCAGCAGCAGTCAGATCGAGGTCGGTGCTGATCGCGATCTGGCTGCCGTGGCCCGGGCCACCGAGGCGCTCGACACGCTGCTGGTGGTCGGCGGCTCGGGCACCCGCGCGCTGATGCAGGACGATGTCTTCCTCGCGGACCTCCGGGCGATGGCCGGCCGGGCCCGTCGGGTCACCTCGGTGTGCACCGGCGCGCTCGTGATCGGCTCCGCTGGCCTGCTCGATGGGTACCGGGCCACCACCCACTGGGCCTGGTGTGACCTGCTGGCCGAGCGCGTCGGGGTCGAGGTCCTTCCCGACCAGATCTACGTCCACGACCGGGACCGCTGGACCTCGGCGGGCGTCACCGCGGGGATCGACCTCGCCCTCGCTCTCGTCGACGCCGATCACGGACCGGAGCTCGCCCACCAGGTCGCGGGATGGCTGGTGGTGTTCGCCCGTCGCCCCGGCGGGCAGGCCCAGTTCAGCGCCGCGCTGCGGGCACAGGCGGCCCGCTCCCCGGCTGTCGCCGAGGTCCAGCGATGGCTCACCGATCACCTCGACCACGATCTCACCGTCGAGCGGCTCGCCGAGCGCGCCGCTATGAGCCCCCGCAGCTTCGCCCGCAGCTTCCGAGC
>Ga0136617_10004225_pt1 | contig 12852 bp, 10 predicted proteins | sample AntDrymUQ3222106_2_FD_129672 | JGI IMG/M metagenome (GOLD analysis project Ga0136617, IMG submission 129672) | Polar desert sand microbial communities from Dry Valleys, Antarctica - metaG UQ322 (21.06) | ecosystem: Environmental > Terrestrial > Soil > Desert | place: Antarctica: Dry Valley...
AAGGCGAGACCTGTGGAGCGCCCGTTGCGGCGAGAGTCGCACGGCGGGTGCGGGAAGCGGCCCGGAGAAACGGGCTGGTCGGAAGACCAGTACCGCGCTCCGGGCCGACTTTCACCTCTCGCATCGGCTCGGCGCGGCGAACGTGTTCTCCGTCGACGTCGAGCCCGACCTGGTCGACACCGCGCGGGAACGGCTTGCCGAGCTGGGCTACCGGCCGGTCCTTCTCACCGCCGACGGTGCCCGTGGCCTTCCCGAGCACGCGCCGTTCGACCGCATCATCTCCACCTGTGCGGTGTCGTCCGTGCCATGGGTCTGGGTGGAGCAGACCACCGTGGGTGGTGTGATCCTGACCGATCTGAAGATCGCTTTCGGCGCTGGCAGCCTGGTGCGGCTGACCCGACTTCCCGATCGGGCCGAGGGTCGGTTCGATCCGGTCTACGCCGGATTCATGCGACTGCGTCACGAGCCCGTGGCGCAGGCCACCCCCGCCCGTGCTCGTTCCGCAGTGGCAGACCGGACAGCCGAACCCGAACGCCGCACCACCACACTGCACCCGCGAACGCCATGGACGTCGCTGATCACGTGGTTTCTGGCTGGCTTCGTGCTGGGCGACGGCACATCGCTGGGCTATGGCCGCTTTGTCGACGGCAAGCCGACCGTGGCCACGATCACCGCGCCGGATGGCTCGTGGGCAGAAGTCGATCTCGACGACGACCACGGCGTGCACACCGTCGTCGAGGGCGGGCCGCGCCGGGCGTGGCGGATCCTCGAGGACGCCCACAGCACATGGCAGAGGTTGGGCGAACCCGGGTGGGATCGGTTCGGCATGACCGTGACGGCGGCCCGGCAGCAAGTCTGGTTCGACTCGCCCGACGGGGATCTCATCTGGCACGTGAGGTCCGCCTGAGTCGGGCCATCGGATCGGGGTCTGCGTCATCGGTCAACGGGTGGCGGAGCCGTGACGCGGAGTTCTGATCACCTCATCCGTCCTGGACGTTGACCCGGCACTCGACCCTCTCGATGATGTCCCGCACCCGCTCGGAGTCGGATCTCACAAAGGCACCGCTTCCTGCAGCACACGGGTGCGTACTCGTTCACGCAGGCTCGCAGCGGTGACGACATCGACCGGACCGTCGAGGAGATCCTGCAGGTCCATCAACAAGCCACCGAGGTCGAACAGGCTGCGACCCGTATCCATGTCGACCAGGAAGTCCACATCGCTGCCAACGGCGGCGTCACCTCGGGCGACCGAGCCGAACACGCGTACCGCGCTAGCGCCGTGACGTCGAGCCAGCCGCAGAATCGCCTCCCGTTGTCGACGCAACTCGTCCAAGGACGGCGGCGCACGGCGAGCCTGGTCGTCCACGCGGATCTCCATCTGAACATGATCGCATCTCAACCCTGGAAGCGCGAGTAGGTGCGCGGGAAGCCTCAGCTGCCACGACTGCAACAACCAACGCACAGGTTCTGCGTGACCGGGACGCTCTTCGTCCACGGGAGTCGGAATCGACGACGCCTGCGGACGGGTCGTCAGAAATCGACTCTTTTCGCGGTGCCGTTCAGCTCGATGACCCGGTAGGTAGCCGTAACGAAATAAGTTGTTTGTTTCGGAGGGGGCTCCGACGCCCTGACCAGCGCAGATGTTATTTTGTACTATTTTTCATGGTTTATTTATTGCATTACGCCTCCTAGGTCTGCAGCGGCCCGGTGATCAACGCCGGTCCGCCGATGGTCGTGAGGTTGGTCGTCTCGATCGCCACGGTGGCGAACTCGATATCCGGCCCCTCGCCGAGGTTGATAGCGGGCACGAGGAGCGTCAACGTGACCGTCCGGTCGTCGGAGATGACCTCGAGGGTCACCGTCACCTCCGTGCCGAGCTTCGTCGCAAGAGTCCCGATCTCCTCGCCCGAGAAGTCGAGGGCTCGCCCGCCCTCCCGGAAGCTCAGGCGCGGAGATCCGTCGAAGCTGGTCGTCGAGTAGGTCAGCGTGACGCCGTCACAACTCAGCTCGTAGTCGTTCGGCTCGGTTAGCTGCTCGTTCACCGGAGCGGACATATCACTGCACCTCCTGTACTGGAATGGTTGGACCGTCGGGAGGATCGTCACGGTGTCGAAGTCACCCGGGTTCGCCTGCTCCTCGTAGCGCAGATCGATCGTCGCCGCGGGGCCTTCGGGCGGCTGCACGATCTTCTCCAGGAGCAGGTCCCGGGGGTTGAAGCCTTGGGGTTCGCGGCGGCGCAGCTCGGCGCTGAACCCGGCCGTGGGGAACTCGCAGGTCCCGGTCACCCGCAACGTCGAGGGCCCGGGCGGCCCCCAGGGCCGGACTACACGATCAAGGGCAACGAGGACTCCATGCTGTTCCACCCACCCACCAGCCCGTACTACAAGCGGACAAAGGCGGAGGTGTGGTTCCGCACCGCCGCCGACGCCCGCGCCGCGGGTTTCATCGAGTGGAAACCCCGTCGGCGCGCCAAGCGCTGAGATCAGGCCTGCCACTCCAGCATCAGCGCGTCGAGGGACCGGACGGCCAGGGTCGCGGACCAGGCGACCGCGTGCTCCGGTTCGGCGAGGCGCCGCCCCCGGGTCTCCTGCCGGGCCGAGCTGGACCTCGATGACCGATCCAGTCACCGAGCCCAGCTCGACCGGCACGCGGTACCTCGACGGCGTTCTCGCCGCCGAGATGGTTACGTGTTACCGGCGGGACGGGCCTCGGGCGGCAGGACACCCCAGTCGATCAATTGATCGGTGAGGTCGCCGGGCGGCATGTCGTAGATGATCGACAGTGACCGTAAGTCCTCGGTGCGGATGGACAGCACCTTGCCGTTGTAGTCGCCGCGCTGGCTCTGGATGGCGGCGGCGAAGCGGGCCAGCGGCCCCACCTTGTCGGCCGGCATCTGCTGCAACCGCTCCAGGTTGATCACGATCTTTGTGGCCGGTTCAGAACCCGACGGTACCCGGCCCTCGGGGAGCAGCTCGGCTACCGGCACGCCGTAGAAGTCGGCGAGCTCGGCGAGCTTCTGCACGGTGACGGCGCGGTCGCCGCGCTCGTAGGAGCCGACCACGACCGCCTTCCAGCGTCCGCCCGACTTCTGCTCGACGCCGTGCAGCGACAACCCCTGCTGCTGCCGAATGGAGCGGAGCTTGCCGCCGAGCGCCTTGGCGTAGTCGCCCATCTGGCGACCTCCTTCTTTCCCTGGTTCGTCGGCCGCGAGGCCGACGTCGTACCGGTGTTGCGAGGATGTCGGCGCGCAGGAGAGCGCCCGGCTCCAGTCCCGAGGTGGTGCCCACCGCTGCCGCAGCCACCCTGGTAGCAGTCGATCAATACGGAGAGTAATCATCCGCTCGCACTGCCCATCGGTCAAGGTCGGAGCCGCTACCTAGTGGCGTAAGACACGGAGTCCACTCGAACGGCTGATCGACAGACCCTCGCTACGCGCTGTGCAGGCCCTCCGCGGGACGGCCGGTGCGCCGCGACCGCCGCGCGGGGTCTGACGCTGCCGATGCCGACGGTTGCGCCGCCAGTGGCCCGGATGCTCCCGCTGGTACCGTCGCCGCTACCGAGTTCCAGCGGTGACATTATTCCTTTAAGGGCCCGTCCAGTGAGGCGGGAAAGGAGAGTGGCCGTGGCGGACGACCGCCGCGGGGAGCCGATCGGCGCGAGCCCTCCCGTGCGGGAGCTGCTCAGCGCCGCCGACGTCACCCGTACCGTCGCGCGCATCGCGCACCAGATCATCGAGAAGACCGCGGGCTCCGCCGACGTCGTGCTCATCGGCATCCCCACCCGCGGCACCGTGCTGGCCCGGCGGCTGGCCGCCGCGATCGCGGAGTTCGCCGGGAGCGCGCCGCCCGCGGGGGCCGTGGACCCGACGCTGTACCGCGACGACCTGCGCCGTCGCCCCGCCCGCGCTCTGGAGGACACCGCGGTGCCCGACGGTGGGCTAGACGACGCCCTGGTCGTGCTCGTCGACGACGTGCTGATGTCCGGTCGCACCGTGCGTGCCGCGCTCGACGCGCTGTCCGACCACGGGCGCCCCCGGGCGGTGCAGCTCGCCGTGCTGGTCGACCGCGGCCACCGGGAGCTGCCGATCCGCGCCGACTACGTCGGTAAGAACGTGCCTACCGCGCGCGACGAGCAGATCCTCGTGCTGCTCACCGAGATCGACGGCAGCGACGGGGTCCGCATCCGTCGCGCACCCACCGGGGCCGAGGGGGACGCGTGAAGCACCTGCTCTCGGTGAGCGACCTCGACGCCACCGCCGCCACCGGCCTGCTGGACACCGCCGACCGGCTCAAGCAGGCGTTGCTGGGCCGGGAGGTCCGCAAGCTGCCGACGCTGCGTGGCCGCACCGTGATCACGATGTTCTACGAGAGCTCGACGCGTACCCGGGTCTCGTTCGAGATCGCGGGTAAGTGGATGAGCGCCGACACCGTCAACATCAGTGCGTCGGGCTCCTCGGTGTCGAAGGGCGAGTCCCTGCGCGACACCGCGCTGACGCTCTCGGCCATGGGCGCCGACTGTGTGATCGTCCGCCATCCCGCGTCCGGCGCCGCGCACCGGATCGCCGGCTGGGCCGACCGCGACCGCGCGAGCACCGGCACGCACACCTCGATCGTCAACGCCGGGGACGGTGCCCACGAGCACCCCACCCAGGCGCTGCTGGACGCGGCCACGCTGCGCGACCGGTTCGGTTCGATCGCCGGGCGCCGGGTCGGGATCGTCGGCGACGTGCTGCACAGTCGCGTCGCTCGCTCGAACGTGTTCCTGCTCGCGACGCTGGGGGCCGAGGTGGTGCTGGTCGCGCCGCCGACGCTGCTGCCGGTCGGGGTGGCGCAGTGGCCGTGTCGCGTCAGCCCGGAGCTCGACGCCGAGCTGCCCGCGCTGGACGCCGTGATGATGCTGCGGGTGCAGGCCGAACGGATGCACGGGTCCTTCTTCCCCTCCGCCCGCGAGTACGCCGTTGGCTACGGCCTGTCCGCCGATCGTGCCGCGCTGCTGCCCGACCACGCGGTCGTGCTGCATCCCGGCCCGATGATGCGCGGCATGGAGATCGCGCCGGGGGTGGCCGACTCGTCCGCGTCCGCGATCCTGGCTCAGGTGGCTAACGGCGTCCACGTCCGGATGGCGGTCCTCTACCACCTGCTTGCGGGGGCTCCCGAGTGAATCTGCTGATCACGAACGCCCGACCCTACGGCGAGGGGGAGCCGGTATCACTCGTCGTCCGGGACGGGGTGGTCACCGAGATCGGGCCCGGGCTGTCGGGGCCCTCGGAGACTCTCGACGCCGAGGGCCTCGTGCTGCTGCCCGGGTTCGTCGACCTGCATGCGCACCTGCGCGAGCCTGGCGGCGAGGAGTCCGAGACCATCGCCACGGGCTCGGCGGCCGCAGCACTCGGGGGGTTCACCGCCGTCTTCGCGATGCCCAACACCGAGCCGGTGGCCGACACCGCGGTCGTCGTCGAGCACGTGCGCCGTCGCGGCGCGGAGGTCGGGCTGGTCGACGTGCATCCGGTCGGCGCGGTCACCGTCGGGCTGGAGGGGGTGAAGATGGCCGAGCTCGGGACGATGGCGCGATCGCCGGCGCAGGTGCGGATGTTCTCCGACGACGGTCGGTGCGTCCATGACCCGGTGGTCATGCGCCGGGCGCTGGAGTACGCCTCCGCCCTGGACGTCGTGATCGCCCAACACGCCGAGGACCACCGGCTCACCGCGGGTGCCCAGGCCCACGAGGGTGTTGTCGCGTCCCGGCTCGGGCTGGCCGGCTGGCCCGCCACGGCCGAGGAGACGATCGTGGCGCGCGACTGCGCGCTGGCCCGCGAGGCGGGTGCGGCGCTGCATGTCTGCCACGTCTCCTCGGCGCGCACGGTCGAGGTGCTGCGCGCGGCGAAGGCCGCCGGGGTGCGGGTCAGCGCCGAGGTCACCCCGCACCACCTGCTGCTCACCGATGCGGCGCTGACCGGTTACGACCCGGTCCACAAGGTCAACCCGCCACTGCGCGCCGCCGCCGACACCGCGGCGTGCCGCGCCGCGCTGGCCGCGGGCGTGATCGACGTCGTGGCCACCGACCATGCCCCGCACGCGGCCCAGTACAAGGACACCGAGTGGGCCGCGGCGAAGCCCGGCATGCTGGGGCTGCAGACGGCGTTGTCGGTGGTGGTGCACACCATGGTCGAGCCGGGACTGTTGGACTGGCGCGGCGTGGCCCGGGTGTTGTCGCAGCGCCCGGCGGAGCTCGTCGGGCTGCCCGACCAGGGGCGTCCGATCGCGGTGGGGGAGCCCGCCACGTTCGCGCTCGTCGATCCCGACGGTGTCTGGACGGTGTGCGGGGCGGCGCTGGCGAGCATCGCCTCGAACACCCCCTACGAGGGGATGCGGCTGCCTGCCACGGTGGTCGCCACGGTGCTGCGCGGTCGGATCACCACGCGCGACGGGAAGGTCCGGACATGACGGCCCTGCTGGTCCTGGAAGACGGGCGGATCTTCCGCGGGGAGCCTTTCGGAGCTACTGGTGAAGGGCTCGGGGAGGTCGTGTTCACCACCGGGATGACGGGATACCAGGAGACGCTGACCGACCCGTCCTACCACCGGCAGATCGTGGTACAGACCGCACCGCAGATCGGCAACACCGGCTGGAACGACGAGGACGGCGAGTCCGCGCGCATCCAGGTCGCCGGGTACGTGGTGCGCGACCCCTCCCGGTCGCCGTCGAGCTGGCGCTCGCGCCGCTCGCTGCACGACGCGCTGGCCGAGCAGGGGGTCGTCGGGGTGGCGGGGATCGACACCCGCGCCTTGGTCCGGCACCTGCGCGAGCGCGGCGCGATGCGGGCCGGGGTGTTCTCCGGTGCCGCACTGGCGGCCGACGCCGAGCTCGTCGCCCGGGTGATCGGCAGCCCGCCGATGGAGGGCGCGGACCTCTACGGCGCGGTCACCACCCGCGAGCCCTACGTCGTACCGGCTACCGGGCCCGCGCGGTTCACCGTGGCGGCACTCGATCTGGGGATCAAGTCGAACACGCCCCGGATGCTCGCCGCGCGCGGCGTCGAGGTCCACGTGCTGCCCGCCGACACGACGATCGAGCAGATCGCGGCGCTCGCCCCCGACGGGTTCTTCCTGTCCAACGGCCCGGGCGACCCCGCCACCGCCGACGGGCCCGTCGCGCTGACCCGGCAGGTGCTGGAACGGCGGATCCCGCTGTTCGGCATCTGCTTCGGCAACCAGATCCTCGGACGCGCGCTGGGCCGGCCGACCTACAAGATGCGCTACGGCCACCGCGGCATCAACATCCCGGCCATCGAGCACGCCACCGGCCGCGTCGCGATCACCTCCCAGAACCACGGGTTCGCCGTGGCGGGAGTGGCGGGGGAGCGGTTCGACACCCCTTTCGGGCTTGCCGAGATCACCCACACCTGTCCCAACGACGGCACGGTGGAGGGCCTGGCGGCGCTGGAGGTGCCCGCGTTCAGCGTGCAGTACCACCCGGAGGCGGCGGCCGGCCCGCACGACGCCGCCGATCTGTTCGACCGTTTCACCGAGCTGATGGGCGCCGGCCCCGGCAGGCGCCACCGGAGCGGGGAGGGTGCCTGATGCGCCATCGCGAGGAGGCACGCCGTTACTGCTCGACCGGGCGTGGCAGGCTGTGCTCGATGATGATGGGCGGTGCTCGATGAACGCTGGTGTCCAGGCTCGACCGGTGATCGAACGACTGACCATCCGAAACTATCGGGTGCTGCGCGACGTCACCTTGGACAAGCTGACGCCGCTGACCGTTCTTTTCGGTCCGAACGGGAGCGGAAAGTCGACAGTCTTCGACGTTTTTGCGTTTCTGCACGAGGCGTTCACCACTAATCTTCGCCGCGCTTGGGACCGCCGGAACCGGCTGCGGGAGATCCGGAGCAGGGGCGTCGACGGGCCTGTCGAGTTCGAGCTGAAGTATCGCGAGTCCAAGGACAGCAGGCTGGTCACCTACCGTATCGCGATCGACGAGGACCGAGGTTCCCCCGTAGTCGTGGCGGAGACCCTGCAGTGGTCCACAGCACCGGGTTCCGGCAGGCCACGTGACATCCTGCGGTTCGTGCACGGCGAGGGTTACGTTTACGACGACGCGTCGGGCGCCTCGTCCTTCGAGTCGATGGACACGCCGGATCTCCTGGCCATCAGCACCCTGGGTCAACTCAGTCGGCATCCTAGGGTCGCTGCGCTGCGCCGCTTCATCTCCGGGTGGTACCTGTCCTATGTCAGTGCGGACAGCGTTCGCACCCTACCTGAGGCCGGACCACAGGAGCGGTTGTCCCAGAGCGGAGACAACCTTCCCAACGTGATCCAGTACCTTCAGGAACGGCATCCGAAGCGACTGGGACGCATATTGCGGATACTGAGTCAGCGTGTTCCGAATCTTGAGAGCATCGAGCCGGAGCAGCTCGCGGGCGGTCGATTGCTGCTCAGGCTGAAGGATGGCGCGTTCGATGAGCCCATTCTGGCAAAGTTCATCTCCGATGGCACGCTCAAACTGCTGGCATACTTGACGGTTCTGCACGATCCAACCCCACCGTCGACCGTCGGTATCGAGGAGCCTGAGAACCAGCTGCACCCAAGGCTGCTCCCGTTGCTGGCCGAGGAGGCGAGACAGGCCGCAACCAGGAGCCAGATGCTCGTCACTACCCACTCCCCGTTCTTTGCCAACGCGCTACGCCCGAAAGAGCTCTGGGTGCTGTACCGTGAGGCAGACGGGTTCGCGAAATCGCTGCGGGCGTCGGAAATTCCGCAACTGGTAGCGATGACCGAACATGGTGCCCAGCTCGGCTCCCTCTGGATGGAAGGCTACTTCGACGTCGGTGATCCGCTCGTGCGTGCCGGACTCCCGGCGTCGGCCGAGAGGACCTCTGATGCCCCGGCGTGAGGACATCCGGCATGTCATGGTGATCGGGTCGGGGCCGATCGTCATCGGGCAGGCCTGCGAGTTCGACTACTCCGGTACCCAGGCCTGTCGCGTGCTCCGGGCCGAGGGGATCCGGGTCTCGCTGGTGAACTCGAACCCGGCCACGATCATGACCGACCCGGAGTTCGCCGACGCCACCTACATCGAGCCGATCACGCCGGAGTTCGTCGAACAGGTCATCGAGGCCGAGCGGGCGGGTGGGAATCCGATCACCGCCATCCTGGCGACGCTGGGTGGCCAGACCGCGCTCAACACCGCGGTCGCACTGCACGAGAACGGCGTGCTGGCCCGGCACGGCATCGAGTTGATCGGTGCGGACATCGAGGCGATCCAGCGAGGCGAGGACCGGCTCAAGTTCAAACAGATCGTGCAGCAGGTCGGCGGCGAGGTGCCGCGCAGCGCCGTCTGCCACTCGATGGACGAGGTGCGCGCCGCCGCTGCCGAGCTCGGGCTCCCGGTCGTCCTGCGTCCCTCGTTCACCATGGGCGGGTTGGGCTCCGGCATGGCCCACGACGACGCCGACCTCTCCCGGCTCGCCGGCGGCGGGCTCGCCGCGTCGCCGGTGCACGAGGTGCTCGTCGAGGAGTCGGTGCTCGGGTGGAAGGAGTACGAGCTCGAACTGATGCGCGACCGGGCCGACAACGTCGTCGTCGTCTGCTCCATCGAGAACCTCGACCCGATGGGCGTGCACACCGGCGACTCGATCACCGTCGCGCCGGCGATGACGCTCACCGACCGCGAGTACCAGCATATGCGCGACGTCGGGATCGCCGTGCTGCGCGCCGTGGGCGTGGACACCGGCGGGTGCAACATCCAGTTCGCGGTGCACCCGGGCACCGGGCGCCTGGTCGTCATCGAGATGAACCCGCGCGTCTCCCGGTCGAGCGCGCTGGCGTCGAAGGCCACTGGCTTCCCGATCGCGAAGATCGCCGCCAAGCTGGCCGTCGGCTACACCCTCGACGAGATCCGCAACGACATCACCGGCGAGACCCCGGCCGCGTTCGAGCCGGCGCTGGACTACGTGGTCGTGAAGATCCCGCGGTTCGCGTTCGAGAAGTTCCCCGGCGCGGATCCGGAGCTGACCACGACGATGAAGAGCGTCGGTGAGGCGATGGCGCTCGGACGGTCGTTCCCCGAGGCGCTGGGCAAGGCGTTGCGCTCGATGGAGACCGCGGCGGCCGGGTTCTGGACCACGCCCGATCCGGCTGACGAGCCCGACGTCCGAACGCCGGTCGACGGGCGGATCTACGCGGTCGAGCGGGCGCTGCGCGGCGGCGCCACCGTCGCCCAGGTCGCCGAGGCCTCCGGTATCGACCCGTGGTTCCTCGACCAGATCGCGGGCCTGGTCGAGCTGCGCCGGGAGATCCTCGACGCCGCCGTGCTCGACGCCGCGCTGCTGCGCCGGGCCAAACGCGCGGGACTCTCGGACCGGCAGGTCGCCGCGCTGCGCCCGGAACTCGCCGGCGAGGACGGCGTGCGGACGCTGCGCCACCGGCTCGGCCTCCGCCCGGTCTACAAGACCGTGGACACCTGCGCCGCCGAGTTCGCGGCGCGCACGCCCTACCACTACAGCGCCTACGAGACCGACCCCGCCGCGGAATCGGAGATCGCGCCGCAGACCGAGCGCCCGAAGGTGCTCATCCTCGGCTCGGGTCCCAACCGCATCGGGCAGGGTATCGAGTTCGACTACTCGTGCGTGCACGCGGTGATGGCGCTGCGCGAGGTGGGATTCGAGACGGTGATGGTCAACTGCAACCCGGAGACCGTCTCGACCGACTACGACACCGCGGACCGGCTCTACTTCGAGCCGCTCACCTTCGAGGACGTGCTGGAGGTGGTGCACGCCGAGCAGGTGTCCGGCACCGTCGTCGGGGTGATCGTGACGCTCGGCGGGCAGACCCCGCTGGGCCTCGCGCAGCGGCTCACCGCGGCCGGGGTGCCGGTGGTGGGGACGTCCCCGGCGGCGATCGACCTGGCCGAGGACCGCGGGGCGTTCGGCGAGGTGCTGCGCACTGCCGGCCTGCCGGCGCCCGCATTCGGTATGGCGACCTCCTTCGCGCACGCCCGCGAGATCGCCGACCGGATCGGCTACCCCGTGCTCGTCCGTCCCTCCTACGTGCTCGGCGGGCGCGGCATGGAGATCGTCTACGACGAGCGGACCCTCGCCGGGTACATCGCCAGGGCCACGTCGGTGAGCCCGGAGCACCCGGTGCTCGTCGATCGGTTCCTCGACGACGCGGTCGAGATCGACGTCGACGCGCTCTGCGACGGCGCCGAGGTGTTCGTCGGCGGCGTCATGGAGCACATCGAGGAGGCCGGGGTGCATTCCGGCGACTCCTGCTGCACGCTGCCGCCGATCACGCTGGGGCGCAGCGTGCTCTCGGAGGTGCGGCGCTGTACCGAGGCGATCGCGCACGGCGTCGGGGTGCAGGGGCTGCTCAACGTGCAGTACGCGTTGCACGGCGAGACGCTCTACGTGCTGGAGGCCAACCCGCGAGCGTCGCGCACGGTGCCGTTCGTGTCCAAGGCCACCGCGGTGCCGCTGGCCAAGGCGGCGGCCCGGATCATGCTCGGCGCCACGATCGCGGAGCTGCGGATGGAGGGGTTGCTCCCGGAGTCCGGCGACGGCGGCGACCCGGTGGCCGACGCGCCGGTCGCGGTCAAGGAGGCGGTGCTGCCGTTCCACCGGTTCCGGACCCGGGAGGGTCACGGCGTCGACCCGCTGCTCGGTCCGGAGATGAAGTCGACCGGCGAGGTCATGGGCATCGACGCCTGCTTCGGTCCGGCGTTCGCGAAGTCGCAGGCTGCTGCGTACGGGTCGTTGCCGACCTCCGGGCGGGTGTTCGTGTCGATGGCCGACCGGGACAAGCGGGCGATGGTGTTCCCCGTGCGACGGCTGGCCGACCTGGGGTTCGAGGTGCTAGCCACGGAAGGGACGGCCGACGTGCTGCGCCGGCACGGAATCACGGCCACGGTGGTGCGCAAGCACAGCGAGGGTTCGGTGGACGGCGCGCCGACGGTGGTTGACCGGATCCTCGCCGGCGACGTCGATCTGATCGTCAACACGCCGTATGGCAACTCCGGGCCGCGGGTGGACGGCTACGAGATCCGGTCCGCGGCGGTGTCGCGGGGGGTCCCGTGCATCACGACGGTGCAGGGCGCGGCGGCTGCGGTGCAGGGGATCGAGGCGCTGATCGCGGGGCAGATCGGGGTCCGGTCGCTGCAGGAGGCGCACGCCGCACTGCGGAAGGGCCGGGGCGGAACCAGCTGATCGTCCGACCGCAGGCGTCAGCTGGCAGCCCCCCGGGACCAAGTGAGACTCCGCTGCGTGTTCTTCGCCGAGTCACCATGTGCCGCTATCAACAAAGAGAAGCGGGACGGGGAAGTCGACCTGTGCGGCAACAACGGCCGTGGTCTCCTCGGCGCTTGCTACCTGAAGCGTCACAAGTGGGAGAACCTGAAGGCGATCAGTAGCCGTCAACGCGGGGTACAAGCGATGCGGCACACGGTATCGAAGTTCTGCGGTCAGGCTGCGGCATTCTCGGCCCTGGCCGGACTCGGGTCGTTCTTCGTGGCGGGCGCGACGTTCGTGTTTCTCACGATGCGGCAGCCCCCACCACGATACTGTAGGCCGCTTTCGTCGTCAGTCCTCGTCCTCGAAAGCGCCCTGAACCAACTCCTCGCGTGGAGTGTCGTCGCGGTAGGTCTCGACCACGATCGAGCCCGTACGCGTGCCGGGCGCGTTCTTAGCCGTTGCCGACCATTTCAAGGTAAGGCGGGTTCCCGGTGAGCCACGGTAAGTAGTCGTAATGAAATAACCTATCGATTTGATCTTTCCTTGATGGTATAGTTCCAGTCGCCGTGAAACGCGTGCCGCTCGATGGGAATCGCCTCCTTCTGCGCGTCGGTGAGCTTTATCTTG
>Ga0136617_10004227_pt1 | contig 12848 bp, 12 predicted proteins | sample AntDrymUQ3222106_2_FD_129672 | JGI IMG/M metagenome (GOLD analysis project Ga0136617, IMG submission 129672) | Polar desert sand microbial communities from Dry Valleys, Antarctica - metaG UQ322 (21.06) | ecosystem: Environmental > Terrestrial > Soil > Desert | place: Antarctica: Dry Valley...
CCGGTGTACGCCGCTTCGCCGACGCCGACGCCGAGCCCGACGAAGACGCCGTCGCCCGGCCCGACCAGGACCCCGACGAAGTCGCCCACCTCGACGCCCACCAAGACCCCGGCCGCCACGCCGACACCCACTGCATCCGCCACCAGGTCGCCGACGGCAGCCCCGAGCACGGCGCCGACCACGCCGACGGCCTCGCCCAGCACCTCGCCGGCGGCGACGTCGGCGTCGCCCTCGGCGTCGCCCCAGCGCGACAAGAGCGCCAGGAGCTCCCCCTCGGCTGAGCCGACACCCTCGGAGCCCACACCCTCGGAGCCCACACCCTCGGAGCCGACTCCGTTGGAGTCGACGAGCCCGACGCCGAACGGCGCCACGGTCGCGGAGGCAGCGGATCCCGGCGACGGAGACGGCACCGGATCGGTGCCGCTGCCACTCGTGGTGGCAGCGCTGGGTCTGCTCGGGGCGCTCGTCTCGGGTGCGGCCGTGCTGCGCCGACGCCGGGTGACGTGAACGCGCGGTGACCAGGTTGCCCCGCGACCTGCATCCCGTGGCTTGGTGGCTGTGGGCGCTGGGGCTCGCCGCGGCCGCGTCGATGACGACCAACCCGCTCGCCCTGCTGCTGCTGGTGGGCGTGGCGGCGAGCGTGGTCGCCGTACGCCGCTCCGACCACCCGTGGTCGGGCTCGTTCCGGCTCTACGTCGGGCTGGGCATCGTGATCGTCGTGGTCCGCGTCGTCTTCCGGATCGTCTTCGGTGGGGTCGAGGGGGGCACGGTGCTGCTGGACCTGCCGGAGATCCCATTGCCGGACTGGGTGGCGGGGATCCGGCTGCTGGGCCCGCTCACCCAGCAGTCCCTGCTCGCCGGGCTGTACGACGGGCTGCGGCTCGCCACGATCGTGATCTGCGTGGGCGCCGCCAACTCGCTCGCCAACCCCAAGCGGCTGCTCAAGTCGGTGCCGCCGGCGCTCTACGAGGTAGGCACGGCACTCGTGGTGGCGGTGACGGTCTTTCCGCAGCTGGCCGACAGCGTGCGGCGGGTGCGCGCCGCCCAGGCGCTGCGGGGTGGGAGCGGCGGACGGGTGGGCCGGCTCCGCCGCTTCCTGGTGCCGGTGCTCGAGGACGCGCTGGAACGGTCGCTTGCCCTCGCCGCCGGCATGGACGCCCGCGGCTACGGCCGCGCCCCTGGCCTTGGTCGGCGCCAGCGCGCGGTCACCGGCGGGCTGCTGCTGCTCGGCCTGTGCGGGATCTGCGTCGGCGTCTACGCCGTCCTCGACGTCACCGCCCCGCGCTACCTCGCAGTCCCGATGCTGCTCACCGGGGCGCTGGCGGCGGTGGCAGGCCTGTGGAGCGCCGGGCGCCGCGTCGAGCGGACGCGCTACCGCCCCGACCGCTGGCGCCCGCCCGAGCTGATGGTGGCCGCCTCCGGGCTGCTCGTCGCGGGTGCGCTGTGGGAGGTCGGCGACTCCCAGATCTTCGTCGCGCACCCCGGCGTCGAGGTCGTGCCCGGTCTGAGCGTGCTCGCCCTCGTCGGCATCCTGGTCGGACTCGTCCCGGCGTTGGCCGCGCCGCCCCCCGCACTGGCCTCGCGACCGCCGGCCCCGAGCCGGGCCGCGCGCCCGGCTGGCCCGGTCCCGGCGCCGCGGACGAGGGAGTCGGTGTGATCGAGCTGCGCGACCTGACCGTCGGCTACGACGGCGCCGGCGACCGACCGCCCGTCCTGGACCGCATCGACCTGAGCGTCGGCGACGGCGAGCTGGTGCTCGTCTCCGGACGCACCGGGGTGGGCAAGTCGACCCTGCTCGGCGTCGTGACCGGGCTGGTGCCGCGGTTCAGCGGCGGCCGCCTGTCCGGTGACGTGCTCCTCGACGGGCGCAGCATCGTGCGCAGCCCGCCGCGCGAGCGAGCCCACGAGATCGGGTACGTCGGCCAGGACCCGCTGGCCGGGTTCGTCACCGACACCGTCGAGGAGGAGCTGGCCTACGGCATGGAGCAGCTCGGCCTGCCGGCCGCGACGATGCGCCGACGCGTCGAGGAGACGCTGGACCTGCTGGGCATCGCCGACCTGCGCGCCCGCGACCTGCGCACCCTGTCGGGCGGCCAGCAGCAGCGGGTCGCCATCGGCTCGGTGCTGGCGACCCATCCCCGGCTCCTGGTGCTCGACGAACCCACGTCCGCCCTGGACCCGACCGCCGCCGAGGACGTGCTGGCGACCCTGACCCGGCTCGTGCACGACGCCGGGCTGTCGGTGCTGCTCGCCGAGCACCGGCTGGAGCGGGTGATCCCGTTCTCGGACCGGATCGCGTTGCTGACCGGCGATGGCGGACTGGTGGCCGGCGCCCCTGCCGAGATGCTGGCCGGCTCGCCCGTCGTACCCCCCATCATCGAGCTGGGTCGCGCCGCCGGCTGGGAGCCGCTTCCGCTCACCGTCCGTGACGCGCGCCGACGTGGCCGCGAGCTGGACCTGCCGGTCCCGCCCCCCGAGCCGGCCGCGCCTTCCTCGGCGGCACCGTTGCTCACCGCCCGCCGGGTGACCGTCACGCACGGCGAGGTCGTCGCGCTCGCCGAGGCCGGACTCACGTTGCGTCCGGGCGTCGTCACCGCACTGATGGGCCGCAACGGTTCGGGGAAGTCGACGCTGCTGTGGACGCTGCAAGGCACCGGCCGGCGCCGGTCGGGCGACGTACGCCTGGTCGACGCCGCAGCGACCGGCGCCGACCCTGCCGAGCTCGATCCGGCCGGGCGCCGGGCGCTGGTGGGGCTGGTGCCGCAGACCGCCGCCGACCTGCTCTACCTCGAGACCGTGGCGGAGGAGTGCACCGCCGCCGACGCCGGTGCCGGGGTCGAGCCCGGCACCTGCCGCGCGATCCTCGACGGGCTGGTGCCCGGCGTCGACGACCCGGCGCACCCGCGCGACCTGTCGGAGGGACAGCGCCTCGCCTTGGCGCTGGCCATCGTGCTGACCGCCCGGCCGCGGGTGGTGCTGCTCGACGAGCCGACCCGGGGGCTGGACTACCCCGCAAAGGCGCACCTTGCCCGGCTGCTGCGCGCCCTCGCCGACGACCAGCACGCCGTGCTCGTGGCGACCCACGACGTGGAGTTCGTGGCGCTGGCCGCCGACGAGGTGACGGTCCTGGCCCAGGGGGAGGTCGTCTCGGCCGGTCCTGTGCGCCGGGTGGTCGCCGAGTCCCCGGCCTTCGCACCGCAGGTCACCAAGATCCTCGGGCCGCCGTGGCTGCGGGTCGACGAGGTCTTGCCGGTGCTCTCCGAGGCGGCCCGATGACCACTCCCGTCGTACCGCTGCGCGCCCGCTCGCTCGCCGTCCTCGGCGTCGCCTCGCTGGCCGGGCTGATGATGCTGATCTGGCCGCTGCTGCTGCGCGTGCCCGAGGGGGCACGGGTCGACCCGCCGTTCCTGTTCCTGGCGCTGCTGCCCCTGGTGATCGTGGTGGTGCTCGCCGAGCTCAGCGAGGGTGGCATGGACGCCCGGGTGCTGGCGATCCTGGGGGTGCTGAGCGCGATCAACGCGGTGCTGCGGGTGCTGAGTGCGGGCGTCGCGGGCGTGGAGCTGGTGTTCTTCCTGCTGATCCTGGCCGGGCGGGTATTCGGGCCCGGGTTCGGCTTCGCGCTGGGCTGCACGTCGCTGTTCGCGTCGGCGCTGATGACCGCGGGCGTCGGGCCGTGGCTGCCGTTCCAGATGCTGGTCTCCGCCTGGGTCGGGATGGGCGCCGGGCTGCTGCCGCGCCGAGTGTCGGGGCGGGCCGAGATCGCGATGCTTGTGGTCTACGGGATCTTCGCCGCCTACGCGTTCGGGCTGCTGATGAACCTGTCGGGCTGGCCGTTCCTGCTCGGCGTCGAGATCCCCGGGCTCGCGGCCCCCGAGGGCGGCCTGTCGTACGTCGCCGGCGACCCGCTCGGCGAGAACCTCCGCCGCTTCCTCGTCTACACGCTGGTGACCTCGACCGGCAGCTGGGACACCGGTCGGGCGATCACCACGTCGGTGGCGCTGGTCGTGCTCGGCCCTGCCGTCCTGCACACCCTCCGGCGGGCCTCGCGGCGGGTGGTCGTGCTGCCGGCTGACCGCCCGCGGGTCAGCTGACGTCGACCACCAGGATCCGGTCGTCCTCGGCGGCGGGTTCGCCGCGACCGTCACGGTTGGACGTGGTCACCCACAGGTCGCCGTCGGGGGAGACCACGACGGTGCGCATCCGCCCGTAGCGACCCACGAAGAAGTCCCGCGGACCCTCCGCCTTGCCCGAGGACACATCGACGCGCCAGAGTCGCTGACCGCGCAGGGCCGCCATCCACAGGTGACCGTCGAGGTAGGCCAGCCCCGAGGGCGAGGCGTTCTCGGTCTCCCAGACCACCTGCGGGTCGGTGAACTCGTCGCGCCCGCCCGGGCCCTCGACCTCCGGCCACCCGTAGTTGCCGCCGCCCTCGACGCGGTTGAGCTCGTCCCAGGTGGAGTCGCCGAACTCCGAGGCCCACAGGGTGCCCTCGTCGTCGAACGCGAGCCCCTGGACATTGCGGTGCCCCAAGCTCCAGACCGGTGACGAGGGATCGGGGTTCGACGGAGACGGCTCGCCGTCCGGGGTGATCCGCAGGATCTTGCCGCCCAGTGAGCCATTGTCCTGCGCGATCGGCGGGTCGCCGGACTCGCCCGTCGACACGAAGAGGTCGCCGTCCGGGCCGAACTCCAACCGCCCGCCGTCGTGGATGAAGCCGTTGGGGATCCCGTCCAGGACCACCTCGGGCTCGCCGAGTCCCGAGCCGTCGTACGTCATCCGCACGACCCGGTTGTCCTCGGTGGTGGTGACGTAGAAGTAGAGCAGCGAGTCCGAGGAGTACGACGGGGAGACGGCCACACCCAGCAGCCCGCCCTCGCCCTCGGGTGCGGCCGCGTCGATGACGCCGATCTCGGAGACATCGCCCTCGGCGGTCACCCGCAGCACCCGGCGGGTGTCGCGCTCGGTGACCACCGCGGCGCCGTCGGGCAGGAAGTCGATGCCCCACGGCGCGGCCAGACCGTCGGCGACCGTGTCGACCACCCGCGGCTCGGTGGGCGCCGGGTCAGAGCTCTCGGGCGGATCCTCGGTCGGGTCCTCGGTCTCGGTCTGCGTCTCGCTCTGGGTCTCACGGGGGCTCGCGGTCACGGTCGTGCTGGGGTCGCCGCCCCCGTCGTCCCCGCACCCGGTGGCGACCAGCACGGCAGCGCAGACGGCTGTCGTCATCCTCCGCACCGGATCAGCCCACCCGGTCGAGGAAGTCGGGGTGCACAGCCTCTGGTTGTCCCGAGTGGAGTGCCATGGCCCCGATTGTGCCTGAGGGGTGCGCACGGCCCGGGGGAGGTCGAGCCCAGATTCAGCGACGAGGGCTCAGCCGCGGGCGATGCGACGCTGCTCGGCCACCGGCTTGTCCCGGAGCTGGGTAGGGGCGGCGCGGGACGCGTGCCAGTCCTCGACCTCCTGGTGCTCGGCTCGTCTCTGGGCGAGCCGGGTCGAGGCGATCATGGCGTTGCGCCGGGCCTGGAGCTGCGCCTCGACGGACCAGCGGTAGATGGCAGAGAGGGCGAGAAACGACTGAGCACGGAGCGCTCCCGGGATCGGGACGATGGGGTTGCAAGCTCGACGCTAGGACGCTCCGACGACTGGCCGGTCAAGCCCTTGTGACGATCGCGTGAACTCGCCCGCGCCCGGCTACCTCCGCTGGAAGAAGGTGAGCAGGTTTCCCTCGAGGTCCAACGCGGCGAACTCGCGGGTCCCCCAGGTGGTGTCCCGCGCACCACCGGGGTCGCTGGGGTGCAGCACCGAGGCCGCCTGGAGCTCGGCGTACACCTCGTCGACCCGGTCGACCTGGATCCGACAGCTCGCGGTGCCGGCGATGAAGCTCTCGGCGCCGCTGCGCACCGGCTGATCGGCGAGGTTTGTCCGGGTGCTCCAGCTCTCGTCGCTCGCGCCCCACAGGTGGACCTCGGCACGGTCGCGGATCAGCCTGGCGAAGCCGTCGTCCGGTGCGCCACGGTGAAGCCGAGCCGGTCGCGGTAGAACACGGAGGCAGAGGGGACGTCGCGGACGGGCAGTGCGGGGATGGTGGTCGACCACGTCATGAGAGTCAGTATGGCCCGATCCGCGGGGGTCAGTCCGGCACCGGTTCGGCGAGCGGCGCGGACTGGGTGGCCCCGATGCTGGCCGCCACCACACACGCCATCGCCCCCAGTTGCAGTGGGGTGAGCAGCTCCCGGAGCACCAGCACCCCGGCCAGGGCGGCAGCGGCGGGTTCGAGGCTCATCAGGATGCTGAACACGCGCGGCGTGAGGCTCCGCAGCGCGGTCAGCTCCAAGGAGTAGGGGATCACCGAGCTGAGCAGGCCGACCGCGGCACCGAGGGCCAGCACGCGCAGGTCGAGCAGGTCACTCCCGCCGGTGCGCAACGCCGCCGGAGTGAGCAGCAATGTGGCGACGGCGCTGGCTACGGCGAGCCCGTCCAGCCCCGGCCAGCGCCGTCCGGTCCGGGCGCTGAGCATGATGTACGCCGCCCACGCCGCCCCGGCGACCAGCGCGAAGACCACGCCGGCGACCGTCAGGTCACCCGGCGCGATGCCGAGCAGCGCAACGCCTGCCCCGGCGAGCAGCACCCAGAGCAGGTCGCGGGGCCGGCGGGAGCCGATCACGGCGAGCGCCAGCGGACCGACGAACTCGATGGTCACCGCCAGGCCGAGCGGGATCCGCGCGAAAGACTGGTAGATCGCCCAGTTCATGGCGCCCAAGCTGACCCCGAACGCCAGCGCGACGAGCCAGTCGTCTCGGCTCCGCCCCCGCAGCGCGGGGCGCGCGATCACCGCGAAGACGACCGCGCTGGTCACCAACCTCAGCCAGACCAGGGCGGTCGGGTCGATCTCGTCGAAGAGGCCCTTCGCGATCGCCGCGCCGAACTGCACCGAGAGGATGCCGCCGAGGACGAGCCAGACCGGCGACAGGGCAGGGCGGGACGGCACGCGCCTCAAGGTAGCGGCCGAGCCGCCTCGGCTGGTGCCGGGATTGTCCGTGGTGGATCCCGAGGTTCGTCACGATCGGACAACAGTCATCGAAACCCCTGTGGAACAGGGCGTTCGGGGCCAATCGATGTCGGTGGCAGGAGCTTGACTTGGGTCATGCCCCAGGCACCACGCCATCGCCCACGACCCCCGTTACGCGGCGAACCCCACCGCCCACGGCAAGCTCAGATTCATCAAGCGGACATGAGCCGAGAGCCCAAATCCAAGCACGTTGCACCAGGCCGGTCTCAGGTGCGAGTCGAGTCCACCATCAGGTCCGCGATCATGCGGAGTCCCTCGCGCTCGAACGGCTCGTCGCCGACTCGATAGGCCCAGATCGCGGTCCCGACGGCCTCGCGGACCAGCTGCGACGTCCAGACCCCATCGGTGCGTGGGTCAGCGCCGTAGCCATCCACGAAAGCGTCGGCCAAGTCCGAGTGTCCTGGCCAGTGCCGGTCATGGAGTCGGCACAGGTCACTGGACGGCGGCCGCCAATCGAAGCGGCCGAGGTCTATGACGCGCAGTCTGCTGGTGTGGTCGACGAGCCAGTTGCGGGGCGAGTAGTCCCCGTGCGTCGGGACCAATGTCGTGGGCCCCGGTTCGTAGGCGTCCAGCCACGCCGCCAGCCAGGCGACACCGTCCGGGGTGATGCGGTGCTCCCCAGCGAGCAGCTCGCGGCACCGAGCCTGCTGACGGGCCTCGAAGTCCTCCGACACCCGTTCCGCTTGGCGGTGGAACAGGGCGAGCGCCGCGCCGGCTTGGCGGTGCGCGTCCGGGTCACGCGCGGACGGGGACTCGCCGGCGAGGATACCGGGCAGGAAGGACGTCACCAGCAGGTTCGCCGTACCGTCCGCATGAACCAGTCGGGGGGCCAGGTCCCGGTCGGCCAAGACGGCGGTGAAGCGCTGGTAGCCGGAGATCTCGCGGGAGATGTGGTGGTTGGCACGGCCGGCTGCCTTGAGCACCAGGTCCCGTTCGCGCACCCGGACATGCAGCACCACCGTGTCCACCAGTCCCCAGCTCAGGTCCCGCACCACGTCGAAGCCCTCGGGAAACCAGCGGGCGACGACTTCCTGCTGGGCGCGGCTCAGCGGCTCGGCCGACATGCCCAGAGTGAATCATTCACTCGCAGCAACCTCCGCAGGGAGCCGGGCGAGCAGATCCTTGGCGATGCTTGCCTCGCTGTCGAAGTGAGCGAGCCCCCACTCGGCGACCATCGAGGGATGGTGGAACGGCTCCCCGGGGGCGTCGGCGCCCTCGAGAGACGATCGCACCATGGCCAGGTCACGCCGCGCCGCGGCCACCTCCTCGACGTACTCCTCGAGCATCGCGCGGATCGACGCCGCGTCGCCGAGGTGGCCCATCATCAGCCGCAGGGCGACCGGGTGCTTGAAGACCGGGAAGCCCGCCGGGGTCTCCCGCATCCAGCGCTCGAGGGTGCGACGTCCCTTCGCGGTCAGGGCGTACGTCGTCCCCCGGCCCTTGCCCCGGCGACGCAGCAGCCTCGCTTCGGTCAGTCGCGCCAGCTCGGAGTAGACCTGGCTCATCGCGGGAGAGACCCAGTAGAAGCGCAGGGTGTTGTCGGCGCGTTGCTTGAGCTCGTAGCCCGTCAGCTCGTCACCGAACGTCAGCAGCCCGAGCAACGCATACGACGTCATCGGAAGGTCTTGACCCATGGTGGGATCAGACTACTGTTCCTATTAGGAATAGCAGCGAGAAGGGGAGTGGCATGAGCAGCATCCTGACGGTCGGCACCCGCAAGGGACTGTGGATCGGGACCTCCGACGACGCGCGCGTCGACTGGGAGTGGACCGGACCGCACTTCAACATGGAGGAGGTCTACTCCTGCCTGGTCGACACCCGCGGTGACTCGCCGCGGCTGCTCGTGGGGTCGTCGTCGAGCTGGCTGGGCCCGCAGGTGTGGCGCTCCGACGATCTCGGCAAGACGTGGGAGGAGACGCCCAACGGCGCCGTCCGCTTCCCCCAGGACACCGGGGTGACGCTGGCGCGGGTGTGGCAGCTGACGCCGGGCGCCGACGACCAGATCGTCTACGCCGGCACCGAGCCCGGCGCGATCTTCCGCTCCGACGACCGCGGCGAGACGTTCACCCTCGAGCGCGGGCTGTGGGACCACCCGCACCGGCAGGAGTGGAACGAGGGGTACGGCGGTCAGGCGTTCCACACCATCCTCCCGCACCCCACCGACCGGCAGTCGGTCATCGCCGCCATCTCGACCGGCGGGGTCTACCGGACGTCCGACGGAGGCGCGTCATGGGAGCCGGCCAACCAGGGCGTCAAGGCGGAGTTCATGCCGGGCGAGCGGAACTTCCCGGAGTTCGGCCAGTGCGTGCATAAGATCGCCCGGCATCCGGGGAAGCCGGACCGGCTCTACCTGCAGAACCACGGGGGTGTCTACCGCTCCGACGACGGCGCCGGCTCGTGGACCTACATCGCCGACGGGCTGCCGTCGGAGTTCGGCTTCGCGATCGTCGTGCACCCGCACGAGCCCGACACGGTCTTCACCTTCCCCATCGCGGATGCCGGCGCGCGCTGGCCGGTCGACGGCAAGGCGCGGGTCTGGCGGTCCCGCGATGCCGGCGACACCTGGTCGGAGCTCGGCGCCGGTGAGCTGCCCGACGAATACTTCGTGGCGGTGATGAGGGATGCGATGACGACCGACAGTCACGACTCGGCCGGCCTCTACTTCGGCGGCCGCAACGGCGCGGTGTGGGGCTCGGCCGACGCCGGCGAGACCTGGCGCGAGATCGTCCGCGACCTCCCCGACGTGATGGTGGTGCGCGCCGCCGCCCTCTGACGCCCTCGCGAGCCACTCGAGGAGAGTCCCGCCCGCACCCGATGGATGGGGTTAGGGTGCCGTCCATGGCCGAGTACACCGTCGTCCGCGAGACCCACATCGCCGCAGATCCGGCGCGGGTGCACGCGCTCATCAACGACTTCCACCACTGGCAGCAATGGTCGCCATGGGAGGGTCTCGACCCCGCCCTGGGGCGGGAGTACTCCGGCGCGGAGTCAGGCGTCGGCGCCCACTACGCCTGGCAGGGCAACCGCAAGGCCGGCGAGGGAAGCATGGAGATCGTGGGATCCAACCCACATCAGATCGACGTCCGGCTCTCGTTCCAGAAGCCCTGGAAGGCCGAGAGCGACGTCTCGTTCGCGATCATCCCCGACAACGGCGGCACCGACGTCGCATGGACGATGACGGGTGACAACACCGGCGTCGCCGCCGTCTTCGCCAAGGTGTTCAACATGGACAAGCTGCTGGGCAAGGACTTCGACAAGGGCTTGGCGAGGCTCAAGACCGCCGCGGAGAGCTGACCGCGTCGAGGATCAGCTCGACGGTGGCGCTGGTGACGGGGTCGTCGACGAACTCCCGCACCCAGCACTCGTTGTGTCGACGCTCAGCCTCGGTCGTCGAGGTGAGCCAGCGAGTGCAGGCGATCTGGGCGATGTGACCGAGCTGTGCGACGAGCATCGTCAGGTCCGCCGGCCGGGTGATCCGTCCGGGGCCGCCCGCGTCGACGTACGCCGTGTAGAGCGCGCCGATCCGCTCGGGGTCACCGTCCCCGAACTCGAACAGCACCACGCCCAGCTCCCGCGACGGATTCCCCGGACCGCTGTTCTCCCAATCGAGGACCATCAACCCCCCGTCGGGGGTGCGGCGGACGTTGTCCGCCCAGAGGTCGAGGTGGCAGTGCTGCGTGGCCCGGCCGGGCTCGAGCACCGACTCCACGGCCAGGATCTCGGACACCAACGCCTCCAGGTCGGCGACGAACGGCGACGCTGCGTCACGAAGCCGTGCGACCAGGCCGAGCCAGCCGTCGGCTCCCACCGGATCGACGTACCACCCGGGCAACGGCTCGTCGGCGGGCACGACCGCGGCGTGGAGCCGCGCGACCAGGCGGCCGACCTCGCCCGGGTCGAGTCGCCGGTCGCGGGGGAGCACGTCCACCCAGGTGTAGAGCCGGACCGGTGCCCCGCCCACCTCCACCAGCACCCGCCCGTCGGTGCTGCGCACCACCTCGGGCATCGGGACCCCGGCTCGGCAAGCGAAGGCTTGGTAGGCCGCATCGGCCTCGGCGTCGTCGGCGTGGACCTCGAGGAACGGGTCCTTGACCGCGAAGGTGCCGCGCTCGGTCTCCAGTCGCCAGACCTGTCCCAGCTCACCACGCGCGACGGGCCCGGTCATCCACGCCCGACAACCGAGCCCGAAGGCGGTGGCGATGGCAGGGCCGGCCGACGGATCGAGCACGAACGTCAACCTAGACCTAGTCTCGCTTCGTGGACGCGCACATTCTGGCGGCGGCGGCCGGCGCCGCGGGGCTGGCGGGGCTGAGCCCGGTCGCCCGCCTCCCCGGGCACGACCGCAACGAGGTGTGGCGGGTCATCTCGACAGGATCGATACATCGCTCGACCTGCTCGGCCGGCTCGGCCGGCTCGGCCTCCTCGGCCGGCGGAGGCGGCGCGGCGACGTACGTCGTCAAGCACTACGTGGCAGCCGACGGCGATGGCTGGGCCCGTGAGCCGGCGGCGCTCGAGGCGCTGAGCGGCTCGGGAACGGTGCCGCGGCTGCTCGGGGTCCTCGACGAGCCTCGACTGGTCGTGATGGAGGACCTGGGCCGCGCCCCGCACCTGGCGGACGCCCTGCTCGGGCGCGACCCGGGCCGTGCCACCGCTGCGCTCGATGCTTGGGTCGACGCGCTGGCGCGGCTCCACCTGGCGACCGACGACGTCGCGCTGTCGACGTTCGCCCGTGAGCTGGGGACGCGGGCGCCGGAGTCGCCGACGCACCAGATGCCCACCCTCCTCGAGGACGCCGCCCGGGCCTACGTCTCGTGGGGCGACCGGCTGGGTCTCCCCGCGCCGGACGAGGTGGCGGGCGCATTGACCGGCCTGGTGTCCGGCTTCTCCACGCCGGACGTCGCCCTGACTCCGGGGGACACCTGTCCCGACAACAACATCGTCCTCCCCGGGGGCCTGCGTCTGCTGGACTTCGAGGGTGCGGAGATCCGCCACCCGGCCTGGGACGTGGCATACCTGAGGGTGCCGTGGCCGTCGTGCTGGTGCGCCTGGCGACTGCCGTCGGACGTTGCCGACCGTGGGGTGCAGCGCTATCGCGACCGGGTCGCCGCGAGCGTCGAGTACGTCGGCACCGCGGCCTTCCTGGCCGATCTCGACCTCGCCACCCTGGGATGGTGCCTGATCAGCACCGCGTGGTTCCTTCCCGCGGCCCTGGACGACACCGTCGCCGACGAACCGCTCGGTGGCCGCGGGCTGGTCCGGGCGCCCGGTCGGCGCGCCCTGGTGCTGCACCGGCTGTGGCTGGCCTCCCACCTGCCCGACCCGGAGGGCGCCCAGGCGGTGCTGACGGCATACGCCCGGGATCTCTACCGGGTGCTCGCCCGGCGGTGGGGCGAGCCGACCCTGGTGCTGGCGCCGGCGTACCGCGAGGACGACATCGCCATCCCCTGAGGCTGAAAGTAGGCTCGCCGGTATGACGGCCCAGACCCCTGATCTCGCGACCCCCGACATCAAGCCCCGCTCCCGCACCGTCACGGACGGGCTGCGGGCCTCGGCCTCGCGCGGGATGCTGCGCGCGGTCGGGATGGACGACGACGACTTCGCCAAGCCACAGATCGGCGTCGCGTCGTCGTGGAACGAGATCACGCCCTGCAACCTGTCGCTGGACCGGCTGGCCAAGGCCGTCAAGAACGGCGTGCACGCGGCCGGCGGCTACCCGCTGGAGTTCGCGACCATCTCGGTGTCCGACGGGATCTCGATGGGCCACGAGGGCATGCACTTCTCA
>Ga0136617_10004228_pt1 | contig 12847 bp, 14 predicted proteins | sample AntDrymUQ3222106_2_FD_129672 | JGI IMG/M metagenome (GOLD analysis project Ga0136617, IMG submission 129672) | Polar desert sand microbial communities from Dry Valleys, Antarctica - metaG UQ322 (21.06) | ecosystem: Environmental > Terrestrial > Soil > Desert | place: Antarctica: Dry Valley...
AAGGTCACGCGCGACCTCGGCGAGCGCTTCGCCACCCACACCTCGCTGGCGGCGGTGATCGAGCTGGTCAACGACCTCTACCGCCTGCGCGACGACGTCGATCCCTCGCACGTCCGCTTCGCGCTGGCCACCGCGGCCTCGCTGGTCTTCCCGTTCGCCCCGCACCTGGGCTCGGAGGTCTACGAGCAGATGACCGGCGAGCGGGTGTGGGAGCAGCCGTGGCCCAAGGCCGACGAGTCGCTGCTGGCCAGCGACGAAATTCAGCTGGTCGTGCAGTTGAACGGGAAGCTGATCGACCGCCTGATGGTGCCCGCGACGGCCTCGAAGGAGGAGCTCGAGGAGCTGGCACGCAGCTCGGATCGCCTCGCGGCTCGTCTTGACGGTGGTCAGATCGTCAAGACCGTCGTGGTGCCGGGCAAGCTGGTGAACTTCGTGGTCCGCTGACGCAGTCGGACCAATACAGTCCGATCATGGACCGGCCACGCCAGATCGCCCTCGGCCCCGTGGTCGCGGGGGCCGCCGCCCTTGTGTTGCTCGTCAGCCTGTTTCTCGACTGGTACGAGCCCGGCGTGAGCGCGTGGACGGTGTTCGAGGTGCTCGACCTCCTGCTGGCGGTTCTGGCGCTGGCCTCTCTGGGTATGGCCGCCCAAGCTCTCGGAGTCGGGGTGCCCGGCGTCAGGCTGCCCGCGCGCGCCCTCCTCGCTGTGGCAGCCGTGGCTTTGGTGATCGTCGTCTCCCAGCTCGTCAACCACCCGCCGTTGACGGGGCGGGGCGAGGAGGTGGGAATCTGGCTCGCACTGGGAGCCGCGCTCGTCCTGGTGGCCGGCGCGGCGTTGGGGTCGTCGTACGTGTCGGTGGTGCGGGTGGGCGAGCCGGGTGGGTCGGTTCCCGCGGACACCGCGCCCGGCCGGGCCGGCACCGAGCCCTCGCCGACCTCCCAGCCCCTTCCGACCACCCGGCCCCCATCGAGCACACCGCCGGGTCGGCCCGCCGCCGAGCCCGCCGCGGGCGGCGTCCCGACTCAGCCCCTGCCACGGTCCGAGCCGGAACGCCCGGGCTGAGCGACCGGCCCTACGTGGCGGTGGTCGGCCCGTCCGAGGCTGGCCGCGAGATCGCCGTGCCCTCCTGGGTCTCGACACCCTGGGAGATCGAAGGCGTCTGTCACGCCGCCTCGGCGGCCGACGCCGTCGGCCGCGCGCTCGCCGCTGCGACCTAGACTCGCTCCAGTGGCCACGCCCTACCGCCCGGCCGATGCCCTGCGCTCGCCACGCTACGCCGGCGTGCGCACCTTCGCCCGGCTCCCCCTGGTGCCCGAGCCCGAGCTGGGGGTCGACGCCGTGGTGCTCGGCGCGCCCTTCGACACGGCCACGAGCTTTCGCCCTGGTGCCCGCTTCGGTCCCGAAGCCGTGCGCTCGGCCTCGGCGCTGCTGCGGCCCTGGCACCCCACGCTCGCGGTTGACGTCTTCGGGAGCTCTTCCACTGCCGACGGGGGCGACCTCGGCGTGGTGCCCGGCAACGCGGAGGCCACCGCCGCCCGCCTGGCCGAGGACCTGGGCGGGTGGCTGGACGCCGGCGCCACGCCGGTGGTGGTGGGTGGCGACCACTCGATCCTGCTCGGCGAGCTGCGCGCCCACGCGGCCCGCCACGGCCCGCTTGCGCTGCTGTTGCTCGACGCCCACGCCGACGTCTGGGAGGACCACTGCGGCGAGCGTCTGTTCGGTGGCACGGTGATCCGCCGCGCGGTGGAGGAGGAGCTGATCGATCCGCAGCGCTCGCTGCTGGCCGGCGTGCGCGGGCCGCTGTACGCCGAGGCCGACCTCGAAGCCGCCCGCGAGCTCGGCTTCGAGCTGATCACCGGCGACGAGCTGCGTGCGCTGGGCCCCGGCGAGTACTCGCAGCGGGTGCTCACGCGCACGGCCGGCGCGCACTGCTTCCTCTCATTCGACATCGACGTCATCGATCCCGCCTTCGCGCCCGGCACGGGCACGCCGGAGGTGGCCGGGCTGCTGCCTCACGAGGCGCTCCCCCTGCTGCGCTCGCTCGCCGGCACTTCGTTCGTGGGCTTCGACCTCGTGGAGGTGGCTCCGCCCTACGACGGCCCGGGGCAGACGACCGCGATGCTCGCAGCCAACATCGTCTGGGAGATGCTCGCGCTGCGGCTAGTCTCGGCCGCGTGAACGAGGAGAGGATCCGCCGCCGAGTGGTCGCCCACGGGCGGGTGCAGGGAGTGTTCTTTCGCGACACGGTGGGCAGCGAGGCCGAGAGCCGCGGCGTCGCGGGCTGGGTCAAGAACCGTGACGACGGCACGGTGGAAGCTGTCTTCGAGGGCGACCGGGATGGGGTAGAGGCGATGGTCGACCTGTGCGGCAGCGGCCCCGACAGCGCCGACGTGGAGGAGCTCGAGGCGGGCGAGGAGGAGCCCGAAGGGCTCTCCGGCTTCGAGGTCCGCTGATCGGCTGACGGATGGCAGGTTTGCCGCGTCAGCGGTTGGCGAGAGTATGGGCAGGGCGCTAAGCGCGGCCCAGACGCGCGAGGAGCAAGAGGACAAGCCCAGCGATCGCCAAGGCGAAAGCGGCGCCAAGCCAGAGGTAGGCGTTGCCCGGGACGAAAGGATCGAGTACGTGCCCGCTGAGATCGCTCGAGTCCGTGGGCGGCCCGGTGTCTCGGTCTAACTAGTTTGGCGTGTGGGCCTCCCCGGAGCTCCGGATTGTTGCTACTGATCGCCCGCAAGGGCCGAACCCGGCCAGAGCAGGAAGATCACCGTGAACCATGGGAGGAACGGCGATCGACGTTGTTCCCATTCACCCAAACCGAGAGGCGACCGCACACAGCGGGCTAGCAGCCCGTCAAACTCAAGGGGATCGAAGGATCCGGGCCAGCTGCGGAAGGCAGATTACAACTAGAACCGTACGCGCGCGACTCATCGCGATGTAGGCCTCCCGCAAGGTCCAGTCCCTTGCCGCGCCGGACGCATCTGTCGTGGCCACGACGATCACCACGCGTGATTCGAAACCCTGGAACTCGCGCGAGGACGCCACGCGAACCGCGCGGGGCTCACCTGCCAACACCGGAGGGGTCAGTCCGGCGAAGCGGACACGCCCGACAAAGCGCGTCTCCCGATTCAACAAATCCACGAGACGACGCGGCTTCAAGGGATTCTGGTATTTGCCGTCGTGTAATAACCGTGGACTGACCGCGAGCGGCACGATAGCGATGTCGTCGGGATCGTGTCCGTCATCAAGTAGCGATTCAAGGACATCGATCAGTTTCTGAAGCGTCTGCCTCGGTTTTTTCACCTCCCTCAGCCGTACGGCTGGACCCGGCGTGCCGCCGGGTGGCATCGCAAACTCGCCGACCGCAGCGAGCTTCTCCACAATGGGTGTCGTGTTCCGGCAGTTGTCGCTCAGCGTCAGCGAGGAGTAAGGCATATCAAACGGAGGCGTCCAGCGCTCTCCATCAGCCGGGACGGATGCGACCGCCTGTAAGGGATCCGCGAACACATACATCGGGCTATCGGGTCCTTGCAGCATGAGGTGTTCCAGAATGTCGTACCACAGCGGCAGAACCTGCTGGCCTTCGTCAACCACGACGGCGTCGAACGGATACCTGTCCAGCGCGAGCGCATCAGCCACCTCCTCAAGGGTCACACTGGGGCTGGCGCCAGCCGCGTCACCGAGCGCGTCGACGAGAGGGCGTCTTTCCTCCGGGACCATCGCGCGTAACAGCGCCTTGAAGCTCTCGATGACAAACGGGGGGGCCTCGATGTCCTCAGGAGGGTTGTAACGGAAGGCCTCCGGGCGGCCCTGGCGCCTACCTTCCCAAGAGTGCCCGTGTGCCGCTTCGAACCGAAGCGACGTCGCAAGAGCTGATCGGCTGCACGTCAGCAGCACGCGAGCCCCTTCATCGGCTAGCCGCCGCGCTCTCTCCAAGGCCAGGAGGGTCTTGCCTGTGCCTGCCCTCCCGTAGACAACGGCCCGGCGCGTTCCTTGAAGCCGCGCGAAGCACGTAACCTGGTCCTCGGTGAAGTTAATCACGCGGTCCGTGACGGCCTCAAGGTCGGCGTCGGCCAGGAGCGCGGCTTCGCGAGTCGCGCGCGAGACTGACACCGTCGGCGCCAGATACTTGACGATAGCCGAAACGGTCGACGCGTCTACGTGCCCGTGAAGGTTACACGTGCGACACAGTGATTCACTGGCGCTGGTTATGTCCCGCAAGTCCGCTTCGGTCCATAGGATACCGGCGGGCTCGCCGATCTCGCCGATGTCACTCTTGATTGCCTCCCGCGCGTGAGGGACGACGATCCCGTAACCCCACGGAATCCTCACTCCAGGGACTACCTTCTCCTTCAAGCGTCGGCTCAGCGCGTACCCGTTATCCTTGACTTGCTCGACTGGGTCGAGACTCTCACGACTACCGTCGTGCTTAGGGCGCCACCAGACGCCAGAGTCGAGTTCAAGGTCGCCGCCCTTGACTTCGAGGACTAGGAGCCCTCGATCCTTGTGCAGAAGCACGAAATCGGCTTCACCGTCGTATCGACGGTGACGAGCGCGGCCGCCTCGCTTGCTCGACCCGTGCTGCGCCCCGCCGATCCACTGGTAGTGGTGAAAGACGTGCCACTCATCATCGAGCCCCGTGAGCTTGTCGAAGACATGCCTCTCGGTAGGTTCATTGATCTGCTCGCGGGTGAGTTTGTGGAGATTGGCCATAATGCGAGCACGCGTATGACGCGAGGAATGGTGCGTGACAGAGACCGATTCTACGCCCCACCAGGGCTGTCGGGATACCTGCGAATCGTCAGTTTGATGTCTCGCGGCTTGATCGTGTCGTTCCCGCCGGCACCGCCCATGGGATCGGCGGCGGTCATCAGGACATTGACCCAGAGATCGCCGGTCCTGTGCTTGTTGTTGCGGATCACCCCGGCCTTGTGCGTTGTGCACCGGACCGCGGAGGGAAGGCAGTTGAATCCGTTGAACGCGGTGATAGTTCCGTTGGCATCCTTGCCGCCTCCGGGCTTGTGGCTGGCATGGTCCACGGGCTCCGTGCTGTTCGCACTGTTGGGGAGTATGACCTGAGTCGAGGTGCGCGTGGGGTAGTTGCCCCCTGTGCCGCTGTCCAGGCGCAGCTCGACCCGCAGCTGGTCCCCTTCGCTGAGCGCCCTCAACCTCCACGATCTGACCACCGTCCGCGTGTCGCGTCGAACCGGCACCGGCGGGCCATCGACCACGGGAACCTGCTTGGGCGTCCCAACCTTCGCCTTGCCCGGTCGCACGCGCACGACGTTCAGGCGGCCGTGATTCTGGTCCACCGTTCGGTGGCGGCTGTCGTTGTTTTCACCGATCATGAGGTCGTCGTTGGAGTCGGCCCGCGTGCTTGAGGCTCCGACGACGAGGTTGAGGTGGCAGGTTGTGCACGACACGCGCCCGAGGACAGCCTCTGCCCTGTCCCAGACCAGCACGCAGTGATGCTCCCTCTGGCTGCAGCGCAGCTTCTTGGTCGGCCCGATCTGCCGCGTCTGAGCCGCCGACGGATCGGTGGTGGCGATGTCGTCGGTCAGGAGCAGGCGAGCTTGGACCCTGGGGCTGTAGGAGTAGCCGGGCTTGACTGTGACCTGCAGCTCGGCGCGGACCTCCACCTGATCCTTTGCCCGCAGGCTCGGGAGGTTCTCACCGCGCAGCGACATCACCACCTTGGGCTTGCCGTGAGCAGTGATCGGGATCGTGTCCCGCAGCTCCGGACCCTGACGGCCCGCCTCCTGCGGGGTACCGGCCACCTGGACCAGAGCAGGCGAGGCACCGGGACATCGCCCTGGCCACCGGCCCGTCGGCTGCTCTGCTGAGCGCCACGCTGGCCGCCACCGCCACCGCCCTCACTACAGCCGGTCAGGGCGAGACTGGCGCCACCGCTGATGGTCAGGGCTGCGGCCAAGAGCATCCTTAGAGCGAAGCAAGGGGGCCGGCGCCTCGGCGGGTCGCCACCGTCACGGCGATGTGTGTGGGGGCGATCAGCCGATGGACGGCAGGACTGAGCGCGCACGTGGACCTGCGGTACCCGCGGGCCGCCGCAGCAAACGGAGAGCGGGCGCGCGACCAGCGTAAGACTCAAGACCCAAGGGCGCGCGGGAGCAACCGCCTCCGCAAGCGCTCGCCGGGACCAAGCGCGACTGCACGGCGACCGACGTGCTCGCCGAGTCGGGGCGCTCGGTGCTCGACGCTTTGATAGAGGCCGTAGCCGCCTCGCTCACTCGGTCTTGAGTAGTCCGAACAGGGGTCGCCGCCCGAGCCGTGAGTCGTACAGCACGAGGACGGCAGTCGGGAAGCAAGAACCCAAGGAGGTGACATCTCACTACGCCTCCCGGTCGACGACGAGGAACTCCCGGATGTGCTTCTCGAGGGCGTCGAGCACGAGTGGCTCATCGCCTGTGGCCAAGATGGCGAGCAGCTCCTCATGCTGGTCGGGCACCGCGCTCGGATGGGGGTGAGCGGGCGCGTCACGGCGAAAGTGCGCGCGCACCCGCGGCTCGATGGCGTACCACAGCTGCAGGCAGTGCTCCTGTCCGGAGCGAACGATCACCAGCTCGTGAAAGCGCACGTCGGCCGCGGCGAGGGCGTCGGCATTGCCGTCTGCGGCGGCGTGGCGCATGGACTGCACGAGGCCGTGAAGCTCCGCGAGGTCGCCGTCGGTGAGGTGAGGAAGGGCCTTGCGGAAGGCGAAGGACTCGAGTGTCAGCCGTATGGGGACAAGGACTTGCTCGATCTCCTCTTGGGTAACCCCGAGCACCTCGGTGGCGCGATACGGGCGGCTGGCAACCAGGCCCTCCTGCTCGAGCTGGCGCAGCGCCTCGCGCACCGGGGCACGGCTGGTACCGAGCCGCTCGGCGAGGTCCGTCTCCGTCAGGCGGTCGCCGGGGCGCAGGCGCCCGGCCACGATGGCGCTGCGAAGCGACGCCACGATCTGGTGGCGGCGGGAGGATGGCGGCAGCTGCTGGAGAGAATCTTTGACGTGGGTACTTGGCCTGATTGTCGACAATGATATACCTTCGGTTCATGAGCCACCACCAAGCGAGAGGGTGCTGTGGCCCAACGTAGGCAGCCCCGGGATTGGATGGCCCCGCGAGTGCTCGGTGCGACGGCACTTGTCGACTTGGAGCGATCAGCTGCATGAACCCGATCGCTACCTGGGAACCCCGAGGCGGCGCAGGCGGCGTTGGCCTTGGCCTCGACCCCAAGGAAGCTGGCAGGGGTCTTCGGCTCGAGTTGGCCGCCACCGGCGTAGCCCCGCGCCGCAAGCGCGCCGACGACAACCCGCTTGGGCAGTTGCCGTACGTCGGACAAGGGGAGGGGTAGTCATCTCGGGATTGCTAGGCACGATTGGGGTGGTGGCGCTGGCCGGCGTCGCGGCATGGGTTCTTGGGCCCTTTCTGGTGCGCGTGGGGGGTGTGTTGCTCATCCTGAACGGGGTGATCCAGCTGGCGATCGGCCAATCCTGGGCGTGGTGGGTCCTAGCGGGACTCCTTGTCGTGGGGGTCGGCCAGGCGCTCGGCGAAGCGCGGGACCGTCTAGCGGCTGGCCAGCGCCACGCGACCAGGTCGCCCACCGGGGGACGCAGCCTTCCGCCGAGGGTCGGTGGGCAAGGCGAACTCTGCCGTGAGACCGGCAAGGTGAAGTTCGCCGCCGAGTACGAGGCCGAGCAGGAGATAGAGCGCAACCAAGACCTCTATGACAGGGGTCTGGCGGACTATCGGCTCGAGCGGGCTTACCTGTGCGACGAGTTCTGCGGCTGGTGGCATACCACGTCGCAGGCTCAGGGTGCTCGTCGTTGACCGGGACCCGCGCCTGGTGGTCGCAGTGGCCGACTAGCTGCCTAGGGGCGGTAGTCTTTTGGGCTCGCCATCGCGGCTTTGCTGGTGTTCGTTGTAGGCATAGATGTAGACCGCTTCTCGCCCAATGGGCTCCTGGAAGAAGTAGTCGCCATCGTGGGCTGGTTTGCTCAATCCCCGTCCTTCGATGCAATGCGGCTGTCGCTGATCTCACATCGGTACGGCCAGTCGCGGGTAGCGAGGAACCATGACCACCAAGGCCTCGTCGCTCGTCGCCTTCTTCGTCCTATTCGCGTTGCCCGCTTCGACCGCCCACGCCCGGACGTTTCAGCCGATCGGCTCAGAGAAGTTCCAGCTGAAAAAGCAGGGCCTCGGAAAGCACGCCTACCGACAGGTGCGTCAGCTCCAGAGTGCCTACCCGCGGGTAGGGCTGAAGGGCCTCATGAATGACCTCAACCGCGACACGGGCGCTTTGCTGACCGATGCTGCGGCGCCCGGGAGGGTCTTCGGGTACTCGTGGGAACCCGGCGACAACTCCGTCTCGTACTGGTACCCGCAGGGCATGACCGGCCGAGACGGGATCCAGGCGGTCAGCTGGCACCGAGAGAACGACACCGACGTGCGCATCTCGTTTGTGGGTCCTAAGAAGAAGCACTACCGCTTCGCCCTGCTGGTCAACCCGACTGGAGGCACCGGGTTCAAGGGGGTGCCGATCCACGCCGGCGGGCTCGCGTGGGCGGGCAAGTACATGTACGTGGCCGACACGCTCCACGGCTTCCGCGTGTTCGACACCACCCGCATCCTGCGCGTGCCCGATGACCGCCTGTCGGAGACCGGCGACTACCGCTACCTGCTGCCCCAGGTCGGCCGGTATAGGACCGTCGGAGCGTCCTTCAAGTACTCCGCGGCCTCGCTCGACCGGTCAAACCCCAAGAAGCCCGCACTGGTGGCCGGCGAGTACCGGACGAGCGGCACAACGCGGATCGTTCGATGGCGCGTGAATCCGAAGAGCCACCGCCTGGCGCGGGGCAAGGCCAGCCAGGCCTACGCCACCAAGTTCAGCCACCTCCAAGGCGTGACCACCCACAAGGGACGGATCTTCGTCTCCTCTTCCTACGGCGATCGCGGCCGACTGTACTTCGGCAAGCCCCGCAGACGTGCGCGCAACAAACCGTGGGGCATAACGCCGCAAGCGCTGTACGTGTCGGACGGGGCGCTGTGGTCACACACCGAGCCCCGCGGCCAACGGACCGTATTCGCGAAGAGACTCGGCGATCTCTAAGGAGACCCGCTTACGGACCGGCCGAGCACTGCCGCGCCCGCGTGCCCGTGCCGGACGATGGCTGAGATCCCCGCGAGGCGTTAGCTTGCAGCTGATGAAGCGCCTCGTGGTCGTCTCGCTCCTCGTGCTCATCGCCGCCGCCGGCCTGCCGGCAGGCGCCGATGCGGCGAAGGTCATGACCTGGAACATCGAGGATCGCGGCTCCGGCCCAGCCGAGAAGGGGCAGATCAATCAGGCCGCGCGGCTGATCGCCGCCGCCCGCCCCGATGTGGTCGGCCTGCAGGAGGTCTGCGTCGCAGACTCCGACAAGCTGGTGGCGCGCCTGCGCAGCGCGCACGACCTCCGCTACTACGAGCAGCCCGGCTCGGTCGAGGACGAGGGAATGGGTTGCGCACGCGGCCAGGCAATCCTCTCCCGTCGTCGCATCCTCAGGTGGTACAACCACGTCTGGTCTCCGGTGGGAGGCGATCCCGAGCGCCGAGGCTACATGTGGATCGAGACAGCCCTCGCCGGGCGCCGGGTCCGCGTCTACAACACGCACATCGGGCTCTGGGACGCCTGCACCCAGCGGCGCGGGCTGCGCAAGATCGCGCGCCAGGCGGCGAGGCGCCCGCGCTCGGTGGTGCTCGGCGACTTCAACGCCCGGCCGGGCAAGCGCTGCGGTCAGCCGCGCGTCATCGGTCCGCTCGTGGCCCGCTTTCGGGAGGTGGACCGCCGTCAAAACCGGCCCACGCACCCGCGTGAGGGCAAGATCGACTACGTCTTCGCGCGCGGGCTGCGTGTCGGGGGCGCGAAGCTGTTCGCCTCGCCCGCCTCCGACCACTTCGCCCTCATGGGGTCCGTTCGCCGCTAGGCCGCGGCGGCCGCGCAGACCAGCGCCGCGACGTCGAGCTCGCCCGCGGCCAGGCGGCGCTTTAGCGCGGCACGGGCGGAGCGCACGCGGTTTGCTGTTCGAGCGCCTGCCGGTGCTGTGGCGCGCTCTGCCTCATGATTCCCTCCTGGCCGCTTGGCGAAGGCAGCCGGGTCTATGCGGCGGGCTTGGCGCGATCAATCCCCGTGCATCCTGGGAACCTCGCCGCTAGCGGGCAAAGGGATGGCCGCGCTCCCCAAGGCGCCGGGCGGCCGATCCTGCGGCGATTTGAGGGCGATGGAAGTCACCACCGCAGCGCCCCCAGACGCCCAGCCGGCGTTGGCGAGCGATCGCCTCCAGGCGCCGATAGCGCGCCGCGCGCCGGACCGGACGCCCGGCGAAGGCGTAGGACTTTCGCCCGGCCGGCGCGCACCATCGCTGCTCCCAGATCGCCGGCGTCGGTGGACGTAGGCAAGCTGGCGCCCGTAGCGATCGCGTGTGTCCTGAGTCGGATCGGAGCTCACCCGCACCCGGCGGCCGCGGCCGCGCTTCAGCGCGAGCCGTCTCATGTAGGCCGACGCCCCGCGGCCGCCGCACTCGACGGGCGTGCCCGGTCGTCGTGTCTCGGGGGTGTCGATCGCAAGCAGACGCACGCGGGTCGAATCGCCCTGCCCGGCCAAGCGTACGCGCAGCGTGTCGCCGTCGCTGACCCACGCCACGCGCGCCCCCTGCTCGCGAGCGCCGGTGTGAGGCTCGCCCGGCTCGCCGCTGCAGCCCGCCAGAACGCCGACGATCGCCACGGCGCCCAGCGCCAGCGATCCGCCCTGCCCGCCGTCACGGCGACTTGAGCGAGACGCCACCGTTCGCTGCCGGGACTTCCAGCGCGCGGTAGATCGTCGCTCGGCTGACGCCGAGCACCGCGGCGATCGCCGTCACGGGATGCTCGCGCGACTCGTACATCGCTCTGGCCACCGCGACCTGATCGGCGCTCAGCGCGGGCGGGCGCCCGCCGCGCCGTCCACGAGCCCGCGCGGGTCGCGTTCCCCCCACAGGGCCCGGCCGGAAGGTCGGGGCGACCCCGCCTTCGTCGGTGCCGGGTTAGTGGCTCTCGTAGTCGGCCCACGGCCTCCGCCGGCGCTGTCCCCCGGACCCGGGACTTGGCTAAGGGCCTGCGGGAGCACGGCGCGACTCAGCGGTCGCCCACCACTAGCCCTGCCTGCCAGGTTCTGGCCTCCGGCGGCCAGCGATCGCACTCTGCCCGTGCGGTGGCCGGCCTCGCAGGCGCTCGCGCGCCTCGATCGGCGAGCGCCACCCGCTTGCCGACCTATCGCAATCGTCACCCTCGAAGCCATGTGCCTATGGCCGAGCCCGCCCCTATGGCGGTCGTGCGACACCGGGCCATGGGAGCCCCGTCGATAGCGTGTTCCTAGGGCCCGGAACGCCGGGACACGGCAGCCGAAGGAGGCAAACCATGGAATACACCACGACCCTTGCCGGGTGGGGGATCAAGGGCGAGGGACGACCCACCCGGCCCTGGCTCGAGTGCACGAGTCCGCTCTCACCGGACGAAGTCGGCCACCAACGCACGATCACGCTGGGGATACGTGGAAAGGAAGACCCGCCCCTAGGCACACCCTGCGGCTGGAAACTGGAGCTTCAGGGCTGGAAGATCAGTCTACCACGGGAGCAATCAGGGCTTGAAGTTTCGTTGGCACAGGCGCTCGTGTTCGTACCCCGCGAGCTTCACGGTTGGATGGTCGAGGAGCACGCGGCGGTACTCGAGATTGCGCGTGGGAGCGCGCAGCGACCGCTCAAGTCGCCACTCGATAACGCGCCGGGGCGCGAGCAGGTGGATGAAGGGGTGTCGTGGTTCCGCGACGCGGCGCGCCTTATGCGCGAGCTCGACGATGTACCCCTCAGGGAGCTGTGGGCCGTCGCTCCGGCGACGGTGGAAAAGCTCGGCGTTCCCAGCTACCGAGAAAGAGAGATAGCTTCCTTCAGGCGAAAGTAAGAGCGGATCGCGAGTGGATCGCAGCTACCGCGAACGTCCGTGACGCCCACGCTTTGCGACGTGGCCGGGGAACGCTAAGCCTAAATAGGCGCCCTCGAACCCCGCGAAGCTCTCGTCGAGGTTGTCGTTTCGCACCAGGGCGACGGCCAGACAACCCAGGGCAGCGATCAGCATGGTCCCCGCAGTCAGGGAGAGACGTCGGACGCTGACCATCGACGCAAGGAACGGTAGCTCCCCGGCGCAATCCAGCGCGCCGAGGACAACGGCCGTCGATCCGGCCAGCCGGGCGCCCTCGGTTTTCGCACTGTCGTAACGCTCTTCACCTTCTGCGCCTTCGCGCCGCCGTAGCTTCGGCGGCGTGGTCGAGCTCACACGCGGACAGCTGGTGGCGTGGGCGGCTGCGGCGGCGCTGATCGTCTTCGCTGGGGTGCGGCTGCTTGCGCCGGGCGGCGCCTCTCCGGCGCCCCCGCCCGTACGTGTGAACGCGGCCCAGGGCGAGGAGCGCGGCGGGAGCAGGGGTGGCCTCTACGTGCACGTCGCAGGTGCGGTGCGCCGGCCCGGCCTGTACCGCGTTCGTGCCTCCGCACGCGTGGCCGTGGCCCTGGAGCGCGCAGGCGGGCCCCTGCGCCGCGCGGATCTCGCGGCGATCAACCTGGCGGCCACCGTCGAGGACGGCCAGCAGATCAAGGTGCCGCGGGTGGGGGAGGCGCCCGCCTCGGCGGCCCCGGGTGGGCCCAGCAGCGGTCCGGCAGCCGGCGGCGCGGCCGGCGGCGCCGCGAAGCTGAGCCTCGCCTCGGCGACGGTTGAGCAGCTCGACCAGCTCGACGGGATCGGGCCGACGCTCGCCAAGCGCATCGTGCAGCACCGCGACGAGAAGGGCGGCTTTCG
>Ga0136617_10004229_pt1 | contig 12846 bp, 7 predicted proteins | sample AntDrymUQ3222106_2_FD_129672 | JGI IMG/M metagenome (GOLD analysis project Ga0136617, IMG submission 129672) | Polar desert sand microbial communities from Dry Valleys, Antarctica - metaG UQ322 (21.06) | ecosystem: Environmental > Terrestrial > Soil > Desert | place: Antarctica: Dry Valley...
TCCGGGCACACTCTTCGACCTGGAGATGTTTGACGGCGACGAGAATGCGATTGTTGATTTCAAATATGCTGCTTCCGAACGCCTGACCTGGTGGTTCGATCATCACGAGTCGGCGTTTCTCACGCCCGCAGATGAGGTGCATTTTCGCGCCGACAAATCGGGACAGAAATTTCTCGACGACACCCGCAAGTCGTGCACTGAATTCATCGCCGACGTCGCGAGTTCTCGCTTTGGTTTCAATGCCGAACCGATCAAGTCTTTGGTCGAGAGGGCCCACATTATCGATGGGGCACTCTATGAATCCGCGGCCCAATGTGTGGAGTTGAAAGGGTCGGCCCTGCAATTGATGCAGGTGATTGAGGCCGATCCGGACGATGATTTTATCGAACAGTTGATACGCGATCTGACTACGAAGTCTCTTGAAGAGGTTGCGATCAGTGCAGAGGTGCAGCGTCGCTTCCGCCCCATCAAAGAGCAGCATCTCGAGACGCTTGAAGTCATCCGGCGCAAGGCCTCGTTCGCCAATGGCGTGGTGCAGTTTGACCTGGTCGACGAAGGCTACGAAGGCTTCAACAAGTTCATTCCTTACTACCTCTATCCGCAAACCACTTACTCAGTTGCCTTGACCAGGGGCTCTCTGCGCACAAAGATCTCCGTCGGCTCCAACCCCTGGGCGCCTGTGCCGCGCACTCACAACATTGCCAAGATCTGCGAACGCTATGGCGGCGGCGGCCATGCGGTGGTAGGCGCAATTTCTTTTGGGCCCTATGAGGTTGAGCGCGGGCGAACAGCGATGCGAGAGATTGTTGAGGAACTTTCTAATCCGCAAAAGCCAATTCCGTAGGAATTTACGCTGAAAGCGTTGGCGAGTTCCAGCCCAGGGTTGCAGCAACCCTGGGATTCTGATTCCAACTCATACTCTGCGCAGCCATTAGCCAACGCTTTCAGCGTTATGATTCTCTGGAACATAGATCCCAGAGTTGCAGCAACCCTGGGCTGCAACTCGCCAACGCTTTCAGCGTAATTCTTCTGCAGCCTGTCTCCTGCACCTGCCTCCTGCTTACTAACGCGCCATCAGCTTCTCAATCTCCTCCGCCTTTTTCGGCACCTTGTTGGTCAGCACGCGCGGACCATTGGCAGTGCATAACACGTCATCTTCAATGCGCACCCCGATGCCGAGATAGTGTTCCGGAATGTCCTTCGTGTTCGGGTTAATATAAAGGCCGGGCTCAACTGTCATAACCACGCCCGGCTCCAGTGCACGCGATTCTTTGTTGTAGTAATAGCGGCCGACGTCGTGTACATCGATGCCCAGCATGTGTCCGAGGCCGTGCATATAAAACTGTTCGTATTTCTTTTCCTTAATCAACTCTGCCGGGTCGCCCGTGAGTAACCCCAGACGCACCATACCTTTTGTCAGCACCTCGATTGAATGACTCTTAAGTTGGTCATGCGTGGTGCCGGGCCGTACCATCTCGACACAGGACATCTGCGCTTCCAACACCAGGTCATAAATCTCGCGCTGAGCTTTCGTGTAACGACCACTAATGGGGAAGGTGCGAGTGATGTCGGAGGCATAGCCCCGGTATTCGGCGCCGGCATCTATCAGTAGGAGTTCACCGTCCCTTAGCTCGCCGTCGTTGTTAATGTAGTGGAGAATGGTGGCGTTCGCGCCCGCGCCGATGATTGAGGTGTAAGCGGGGGCAGCAGCGCCAAGCCGGCGAAAAATCTGTTCTATAAGCGCTTCGATCTCGTATTCCTTCATTCCGGGCCGCGCAGCTTTCATAGCTTCCATATGGGCCTCGGCGGCAATGTCGGCGGCGCGCTGCATCAGTTCGATTTCTTCCGGACTCTTGAGAACGCGCATCTCGTGTACGATGGTGGCCGGATCGATGATGGTCTGCGGCGGATGGATCGGTTTTCGATTGAGAGCGCGCATCCGAGCAATCTGCCGGATGATTGTGCCGTCGAGGTCGGGATTTACGCCGAGCCGGTAGTAGAGCTTCTCTGCGCCGTCAAGAAGGTCCTGCAGCTTTTCGTCGAACTCGACAATCGGGAACGACTCGTCGGCGCCGTATTCGCTCTTCGCACCTTGCACTCCGGCACGTCGGCCATCCCAGATTTCCCGCTCCGGATCGCGAGGGCGAACAAACAAGGTGAACTTTTGTCCGCGCGCAGGCGCCACGACCGCAATCGCTTCCGGCTCTTCGAAGCCGGTCAGATACAAAAAATCCGAGTCCTGGCGAAAGCGATACTGCGTGTCATTGGAACGGGTGGCTTCGCGGGCGCTGGGAATGATGGCTACGGAATTCGGGTCCATGCGGCGCATGAATTCCGCAAGTTGCGGTCGGATCATACAAACTTCTCCTTTGAAATGTTGGTAGGGGATTGTAACCGAACGACGGCCTGCTAACGAAGTAGGGTATGTCTTGAGAACCACTTAAGTTGCCAGGCAACTACTCATGCGAGAGAATCTCATAGGTTGGGAAGGGCGGCTTGCCCCCGCTTGTGCTTGGAGGACGTCGCCTTAGAGCTTTGGGCACTTCGGGTTGACCGCTAGTCTCTTGATTGAAAGTTGTCCAAGGAGCGGGGGCAAGCCACAGGGCAAGCCACTCTTCCCAATCTGCGATTTTCGCCCCCTGAATAGTTCACAGCAAGCGGGCTTTGTTGGATAATCTGATAAGCTCAGCTTACTGGAACGGCCATATAGCGGAATTGAGCAAGATGAGCACTCAAACCTTACCAATAAAAGCGGAGAATGCCAGGGAGATCGTCTCCTACGATCCCGGCACCGGCGCAGAGTTAGGCCGCGTGCCGCTGGCTTCTCCTGAAGAAGTGGTCCAGGCGGTAAGTCGGGCCGGCGCGGCACAGCCGGCCTGGGCTGGTCTCTCATTCAAAGAACGGGCCAGCGTGATACTCAAAGCCCGCGAGATCATGCTGGGGCAGATAGAGGAACTGGCTACGCTTATCTCGCGCGAAACCGGCAAGCCGGTATCGGAAGCGATGTCCATGGAGGTAGTGCCCACGCTTGATGCAATGTATTACTTCGCAAACCACACTGCCGGCCTGCTCAAACCACAAAAGATCGACATTGGTCAGTATGGTTTGATGGGCCGCTCGTCTCGGATCGTTTATAAGCCAATGGGTGTTGTAGGAATCATCTCCCCATGGAATTTTCCACTCGCGACGCCGGCCGAAGAAGTCGTGATGGCTTTGATGAGCGGCAACGCTGTTGTGCTCAAGCCCAGTGAGCTTACTCCGCTCACGGCTCTAAAGATTGGCGAAATCTTCACTCGCGCCGGTTTGCCCGCAGGTTTATTGGAGATTGTCACCGGCGATGGCTCGACCGGCGCGGCACTGATTGAAGCCCGCGTTGACAAGATCATGTTCACCGGCAGCGTGGCCACCGGCAAGCGCGTTGCCGAAGCCGCGGCAAAGCATCTCACGCCGGTGGTGCTCGAGCTAGGCGGTAAGGATCCGATGGTAGTGTTGGAAGACGCCGACATTGAAAACGCCGCTCGCGGTGCTGTTTGGGGAGCTTTCGCAAATTCCGGTCAGGCCTGTGCCTCAGTCGAGCGCTGTTACGTGCACGAATCGATTGCGCCGCAGTTTCTCGCGCGCGTGTTGACGGACACGCAAGCGCTGCGGCAGGAAGTGGGCACGAAAGAAGACACCGACGTTGGCGCCATGACCAATGAAAGACAACTGCGAATTGTCGAAGACCACGTGTCAGATGCGGTCGAGCGCGGTGCGAAGGTAGTTACTGGAGGAAAACGCTCTAGCAACCTGAGCGGCTATTTCTATCCGCCCACGGTGCTGACAAATGTAGATCACCGTATGACGATCATGCGCGATGAGACTTTTGGTCCAGTGCTCCCGGTGATGACTTTCAAGACTGAGGACGAAGCCATACGGCTCTCAAATGACAGTGTCTTCGGTCTGACTGCCAGCGTTTGGACCAAAGATATTGCTCGCGGCCGTCGCCTTGCGGAGCGCATAGAGGCCGGAACGGTGATGGTCAATGAAGTGCTCTATACGCACGGTATCGCCCAAACGCCCTGGGGCGGAATCAAAGAAAGCGGCTATGGCCGCACTCATGGACGCATGGGCCTGCTCGAACTCGTTTCGCCGCGGCACATTCACGTCAACCGCATTTCGTTTCTCCCGGATCTCTGGTGGTTCCGCTATGATCCCGGTGCTCAAAAACTCTTTCAGGGTTTGGCAACTCACTTCACATCCGGCTCCCTCATGAGAACTGCACGCTTGCTACCGCAGATGATCAGACGGCTTTTTTCGCCGCGAGTGTGAGGCTCAACTCGGCGCGCAGTTCGGTTCGATTGCGGAGCGGCACAGTGCGCATGCCGCGATACCGTCTTGAGAGCGAGAAGGGGTCGCGGCGGAATAGGTCTGGCCTATCGCGCGATGGCGGGTTCGACCCCGCCTCTAACTTCCATTCCAAGTAACCCAAGTTAGTCGGTTCACGGGATCGTCTTATCCGAAACCGCGTCACGCCTCTTGATGTAGACCTCGCCGCGTGCAGTCATACCTGCTTTTTCGGCGAGTGTCTTCAATACCGAAGCGAGGATTTGCTTGTTCTCGAGCTTAAAGCTGGTCAAGCCACTGGCTCTGCTGTCGGGATCAGTATATTGAAGGGTCAAATAGCGAACCTTGGTCTTTATGAAACCGAAGGGGATCCCGATGTAGAAGGGAATGTGGCTAGCTACTGTGGCTGCCGCGGGACGTCGCTTTTGCGTATCGGCAAAGGCTGAGGTCACTGCATCATAGGGAATGAAAAGGACTTCCTTCTGCTGTTGGTTTCGAAACAACAAACGCCGATTGTTATCGTCAAAGCTTAAGGTGCCGGTCATCGTATGGTTATAACCAAACATACCGCCCTCGTATTTTGCCTTGACGGTTTGCGGGGCTGGAGCGACGGCAGTAGTTGACGAATCGGTAGTCGCACTCGCATCGATGGTCCGCGGACGCTGGGCGAAGGCGGCTATCGACGTCAGCAGTGTCAGGAGCAGAACTGCAATAAACCTCATCTTTGTTCTCCCGGTTAATTAACTCTTCAGTCTGAATTAGAGTCAAGAATGTGGCAGGCATCATCCAGGCCGACTGGTCCTCACTGTCGAAGTCGGATAAAGCTACCTGGAATCCTATGGCCTACTTAGCAAAGGGCCGGACACGCTCGATCGATTCTTTGAAATCGGTATCAGCCGGCGCCAGATTCGAGCCCTTTGTGTACGCAGCCAACGCTTTTGCATACTGCTTCGAAACTTCGTATGCATAACCCAGCTCGCGGTAGACGTTCACGTCGTCGGGCGTTTTAGCTGCTGCTGATTCGAGTGCAGTAATCGCTTTCGGAAAATTCTTTGCGCGCGAATGGGCCACGCCCAGAAGGTAGAAGCTTACGCCCTTGGCCTCACTCCCCAGGACAGCGCGTTCCAGCGCGGCCGCGGCGCGAGCATATTGTGCTGAACCGATCAGCGCCTGGCCGAAAAGCGTCAGGGCTTCGGCATCAGTCCGCACCTTAATTAAACCTTCACCAGCGCGCACCGCGTTGAGATAGTCGGCATCGGCTTTGGCAGTGTCGGTGCTTAGCGCGGCCCGGCGGAGATAAACCGAAGTGAGCAGCGTCCAGGCTGAGGCCATCCGTGAATCATTGAGGGTCGCCCGATTAAGCGCGGCCACCGCTCCGTCGAGATCGTTTCTGGCCAGGGCCATCTGGCCCAAATAGAAAAGTGACAGCGAGTCCTTGGGATTGAGTTTTACTACGGAATTGAAAGTGCGCTCCGCACCAGCGACGTTGCCAGTCTTGTACTCTGACAAAGCGCGGTAATAAAGCATACTCGCGTCAGGTTGGGCGCCGGTGCGCGTGGTAGCAGTCACCAGCAGTGGCAACGCCTGTTCAAACTTTTCTGAGAGCACGTATGCCTGGGCCAACGCGTCAACCGTGTTCGGATCTTCCTGCTTGGCTGCCCGCTGTAGCGAGATCGCTTTTTCCAAGTCCGCCGCGGCGTCGGTGTACTGCTTGAGATTTAGCTCGGCAAAGCCGGCGATTTTCCAGGCTTCAGCGTCGTTGGGGTAATTCGTGGCCACATCCTTCGCCTCTTTGGCTGCCGCCGCAAATTGTTTCTGCTGCAACAACTGATAAGCATGCGAAGTATCCCCCGTTGCGCTGGTGTTAACTATCGGCTTAACGGGCTGCACGTTTATTAGAGGGGCGTTGGGGTTGTTTCTTGCTGTTGGGCTCGGCTTCGCTTCCGGACGTAGCAGTGGCTCATCCGCGGGTTTGGCGGACGGCCTGACCCGGCGCGGCCGGCTCGATTGCGCAATGGCTAAATTTGCGAACAACAGAATCACGACGACAAGCGAAAGCGCCAGGTGGAAACGCCGATTAATCATAAGGGTTCTTCCCGGGAGAGGGTTTTTTCTGAGGCTAACGCAAACTGCGCCAATAAGACCTGTTTTCGGATGCCGAAGGCGCCCCATTAGTTCGCTCGCACTCCACTAACTCCAATATATCCCAACTCGCACGGCTCCGACAAACCTCAATTTGTTGCCACTCAATGAAAAAGCGGCCTGCAGAGATCGCTCTCGCCAGCCGCTTTCGCAGGTGAAATTCCTACCGTTCTGACTAAAAGTTCAGTTTCAAGCCAAACTGAAACTGTCGCGAATCATAGGCTGCAGTCGGTCTGCTGTAGAAGCGCCCCGCGCCGTCTCGCTGCCCGAAGGCATTTACGTCCAGAAAGAAGGGCGACGCGGCGGCTTCGTTGAAGCGATTGAACAGGTTGAAGCCTTCAGCAATCACGTCCAGCCTAACGCGTTCGCCAAAGCGAATTCCGCGCATGACCCGCAAATCGATCGAGGCGTAACCATGCGTGATGCCGCGATTGCGTCCGAGGCTGCCACCTGTAAAAGGCGTCGACGGCACGAACAGCGTGCCACTGTCCGCGACGCTCGGGCGATCATTCGAGCTTTGAAGATCACCGCTGGAGTCACTACCCGTAAGAATGTTGAAGGGACGTCCCGAAGAGATTTCGATGATCGGCGCGATCGTAAAATCTGAAAGGAAACGATGCGCGGCGCTCTCCGAGCTGCGCCACGCGGCGGGTGAGCTTAATGCCCCGCTGAAGACGAAGCGATGACGCTGGTCAAAGAGTGAATCGGCGCGCTCGGCGCGAAAGTTGCGATTGTCCTGCGGCTTAAGGAGAGTTTGCAAATCGGACGAGTCGTCAATTGAATGCGACCAGGTGTAAGAGGCCAGGAACTGGAAGTTGTTTGAGAAGCGTCTCTTCAATTCCAGGTTCATCGCATTGTAGCTTGAGTTGCCATCCGAAAGTTGTGCGCTCACGTCACCGAACGGAGTGATTGGACCGGGGGTCCGCAAGGTGTTCGCCGCCGCTAGCTGTGCGTCGAACGCCGCCTTGTTCACCGCGCCGTTGGTAATTGCGTTGACAAAGAAATAATTAGGAGCGTTTGGCCGAAAATAATTGGCGGCAATCGGGCTGACGACACCCTGGCCCAAAGCGTTACGCCCTACGAGGCCGGGGATAATCACCGTATATCCCGGAGGACATGCGGGAGTGCCTGCAGGCGCCGGACAGCCAACTGGCAAAGGTAAGAACAAAGCCTGGGCATTGCTCACGGGACTAGAGAAGGCGAAGCGTCGGAAGTTTTCTATCAACAACTCTGGCTGCGGCGCGTTCACGTCCTGCGGGTGGGGAAGATGATGAGCTCCGACAAAGATGTACCCGGCCGAAAATGACATGTCTTTCGTTAACTCGCGCTCGATTGTCAGGTTGGCCTGGTTAGCGTAGGCATACTCGAACTCTTTCCCTACGGCGAGTGTGAACGGGAACAGCGGTCCAAAGCCGACAAAAGTTTGATCGTTGAAGCGCACTCTTCCCGGCAGATACTCCGCCGATCGCGCGACGCCTGGAGTAGTAAGACCGGCGGGGCACAGTGCATTGGTGGTCGCCGGAGAGCAGACCGTCCCCTGAAATATCTGCAGGAGATTCAGGAGCTGGGTTGACGCGGGGCTTCCCGGCAGGACATTAAAATATTGCTGTTGTTGGGCGGCGTCAGCGATGTCTGAGTTGAACGCAACAGCCAGAAGCGGGTGGTCGTAAAAAAGCCCATAAGCAGCGCGAAGGACAGTCTTGCCATTGTTATTGATATCCCATGCAACGCCTACGCGCGGTGCGAAGTTGTTCTTATCTCGCGGAAACCCTTGCTGGACACCCACCGCGTCTTGCGCGGTTAGCAAGTCGCTTGGAGAGAGGGCAATGCCCGTCAGTGGATCCGTGAAAGCAATTGGCGCAATGGTATCGGTCAGCTCGATGTCGTAGCGCAGACCGTAATTGAAAGTGAGGTTTGGTCGAACCTTCCACGAATCTTGAGCAAAGAACGCCAGCGGGCGGTTCTTAATGGCACTGTTCGGGTTGCCGAAGCCTTGAATGAATGCGCTGGGGAAGCCCAATCCGTAGGACTGCACCGGTGTTATGGCAGGAGCGTTCGTTGGTAGACCAGGAAAACTTGCCAGGGTACTTCCAGCTACTCCGCCAAAGTTTAGCAGCCCGGGGAAGTTCAACTCAAAGCTCGCGCCGATGTCGACAAAGTTGATATCGCCACCAAATTTGAACGTGTGATTACCACGAACATAGTTAAGGTTATCCGCAAATTGATATCGCTTCTCTGTGCGATCGACGGGAGAGAACGGATTCGAACCCATAAAGGCCGAGCCGATAACCTGAATGGCCGTGCCGGGAATCTGTGAGTCGAAGGTTGCGTGGCGGCGGCCGAAATTAAACTTTGCCTCGTTAACCACGCTGTTCGACATTGTCGACGCCAGAGAAGCCGCAAATGAGATGTCGCGCAAGGTTTGAATGCCTGTGCGCGAGAAATCATTTTGCCCAAGCGTTTGGTTCTGTGATTCGTCCTGAATACCAGTCAAGTCGCTCGGGTTGTAGCCGAAGCGCAACGTTCCATGGTGCTTGCTATTGAATTGATGATCGCCGCGCAACGAGAAGAAGGTCGTCGCTTCAGAGATAGGGAAGATACGCGCCAGGCTATTTAGCGGCCGAAATGCTATAGGCTGGCCCGCCTCATTCACCGTCACGAAGTTCGGGAGGATCCCGTTGTTGGCAAGCGAGGGAATGGGTGCGCCGGAAATGAAAAAACGGCCGCCGATTATTTGACCCCCCATAATTGCACCGCCCGGGCTGCGCAGCGGACTAACCCCATTCAACCCAATCTGCCCTCCTGATGAGGCGAAGGTTGCATAGGTGATGGCGCTGGAGATGCGAGCCGGATTAAGACTTGCGAGTTCGCCCTGTATGAAAGCAACTTGCCCAGGTGTCAGGTTCGAATAAACATTCGTGAAGGGCAAAAACGGAGCGCCAATCGTGACGCTGCCGTTCAAGCCTGCCGCCACATCGCTGGTAAAGAATCCCGACTCTTGACGCCGGCGCTGTTCGAAGCTGGTAAAAAAGAAGGTGCGGTCTTTTGCGATTGGGCCACCGAAGGTAGCCCCATATTGCACCCGAGTAAACGGTGGCTTCTTGTTCGGGTCATTGTCGATGATCGGCGCAAATGCGTTGCGCGCTTGAATTGTCTTGTGACGCAGGAAGCCGAAGACGTTGCCGTGAAAATCGTTTGTGCCGCTCTTCGTCACCACGTTGACGATGCCACCCGTGGCCCGGCCAAACTCGGGCGCGTAAGAATTGGTTGCTACTTGATATTCCTGCACGGCTTCCTGGCTCACGGTTGAGCGCGCAGCATTTATCGAATTGTCCGTGTAATCGGCGCCGTCAACCTGCACCAGCGTGGAGCGACCGCGCTGCCCGCCTATATTCAGACCTGACGTCGGCGCGGGTCCGATGGGACGGCCGTTGTCGCGGCCCACCGTGGAGAGCGTCAGTGCAAATCCGGTGGCACTGCGTTCGTTGATGGGCAACTCATTAATACGCTTCTGATCGATCGTGCTGGAGACTGTAGTGTTAGTTGGTTCGACGAGCGCTATTTCGGCGGCAGAGATATCGACAGTAGCGTCAATAGAACCGATTGTCAGCGGGATATCGAGATCTGCGCGCTGGCCCACCGTCAATGTCACGCTCGGAATTCTTCCCCTGGAAAAGCCATCCGCTTCTACCGTTACCTCATAATCTCCAGGTGGCAGATTAGTGATCTGGTAGTTGCCTTCCTCGTTGGTGATTGCAGCGCGGGTGAAGTTGGTCGCGACGTTGCGCGCCTTGACAGCGGCGTTGACGACCGCAGCTCCGGTCGGATCACGTACCACTCCGTTCAAGTCGGCGGCATTCGATTGTGCCTGACCCAGAGCCACACTCGTGCAGAGAATTGTCGCTACAAACAGGGAACTAGTGCGAATCGAGGCGATGAACCACTGCCGGGGGGACGCAAACATCATCTTGTTCTCCTTAGCTAGTTGAAGGCCGGCGACCCGCGCAGGTATCCGGTGTGTGCAATAACTGGTAATAGACGAGCGATGACCTACCACCATTTATGGAATAAGACCGTTACAACTCTTAGTTGGTTTCACGGCGTGTTTGGGGAGTGATTAGGCCGCCGTACATCAGCCGCGCTCCTCGAGAATACCGACAGGAGCACTCCAAACTTAAAACGCTTTAGTCTTTTTACTCCAAAACTGAGCCTGTGGCAAGACATATTCAGCACGCTTAACTCGTAGAACGTGATGAATTAAGCCTCTCAGCGCAGCATGATCAGCCGATGCCCGCAGGTGGTGTTTCAAGCTTCTGCGAAGGCCGTGTGGTGCGCGCAACTTTGCGTCGAAGGCGAGTGCTGGTACCGAAGAAAAAGATCGCAGCTTCCGCCAGAGATGGTACAAATGCCGCCCGGCGTAGCAGACTGCAGATGCGCAAACGCGAGTTGAATTTTTTCCCATACTCCAACCGATATTCGCGAGCCAGCGGCGCAAATGAGGCATTTCGCCTCAGTCGTTCGACGTGGTTGGTGATTGTCTGGGCCGCGAGCTCGCCGCTTTCGAGCGCGATCAGCATGCCACTTCCTGAAAATGGATCTATGAAGGCGGCAGCATCACCAACTGTAAGAAGCCCTTCTGCAGGGACGAGCTTTCGAGGTCCAAAACTTTCCAGGGAAACGCTCAACCATTCCGAGCGAGTATGAGCGTGCGCAAGCGTGTGGGCGGCCCGAGGATTTCGGAAGACGCTCTCGCGGATTACTGCTTCAGGATCTGAACCACAGCGGCGAACATCTTTGGCAGAAGCGATGAAACAGAAATTACTGGCGCCGCCTTCAACGCTGCTCAAGCCGCCATAGCCTCCCGGATAAAAATAAATCTCACACGCTCCCTCCGCCACTTGTGCGTTCTCCAGATGGGCTTTGAAAGCAACCAGGCGGTAACGGCTGATGTGTTCCGGTTTCCGTCGACTGTTGAGTTTTCGTGCGAGGGCGCGTGCTCGGCCAGTCGCGTCGATAGTAACTAGCGCATGGTGGTCCTTTATCTCGTTTCCGCATTTCAGCCGAAGCCCACGCACGCATCCGTGATCGAGTATCAACTCGGAAGCATGCGTATCTTCCAGCACCGCGGCGCCGGCGCTTTTGGCTCGTTCGAGAAGCTTCTGATCCATCTCAGCACGACTGAGACCCAGGGCCCGTCCATTAGCACCAAACCATTCGCTGGGAACATTAACGCTGCGCCCCTTTCGCGAATAGAAGACTGTTTGCGTAAGCGTCGCGGCGCCGGCTGAGATCATCTGGTCAGCGACTCGGAGGCACTCGAAATGCTGCAGACACTCCGGGGAAATGAACTCGCCGCACAGTTTCGCTCTTGGGAATCGTTTCTGTTCGACTAGCAACACGCGCGCACCCTGCGTGGCTAAGTGAATCGCAGCGCTCGTTCCAGCCGGGCCGGCACCGGCAATTGCGACGTCGTAGATGTCTCGTGAGTCCGTCATCGAGCTAAGCCAACATTTTCCGTGTGGTCGGCATGGGTAGGTCTCGGAGGGCGCTCGCTGCTTCGGTCATACCCAGTAACGCTTTTTCTATCCGGTTGCTTCCGGCGCTAAGAACTAGTCGATACGGAAACCTGCGCTCAAGGCGAACGTCATCCAGGCCGGCTCGCGCTGCCAGTTTAAACAACTCGTTCGGTTTGAAGCTTCGCAGAATTGAAAGTGCGCCGTCTTCTCTAATCAGCCGATTGTGCAGGAACAGCCGGCCCACCGTGCGGTAAAAGTAGTACGCAATCGGATGCCGATGAAGATCGATTATGAAAATCCGGCGGCGCGCGACGCGATTCAGTTCCTGTAGTGCCAGGACAACTTGATGGTCGGCCAGGTGATGAATGAACAATGAACAGATTGCGTAATCAAACGTGCCGGCGGCGAAAGGAAGATGGAAGGCATCACCACGAATCGAGTAGATGTCCCCAAAGCCATTCGACTCCTCGAGAATTGCTTTGGCGGAGCGTGCGTTTAATTCCACACCTGTAAAACTACCCCTGCGATTGTTCCTCCTGGCCCAAGCAGCTGCCACGCGCAAAAGTTCACCCGATCCAGCAGCCACATCGAGGACGCAGAAGCTGTGCAGATTGGCCTGCTTGATCTCTTCCAGCAATGAGAGCCGCAATGACCGCGCGTCTCCTAACCAGTGGTTAATGCGCTGAAGCCCAACGATGCAGCCTTCGTACTCCTCTGGAGAGTAATCACCCGTGTCGAGATGCTCGAGATCGTTGCTGCGCTCGCGGAACCTGGCGAACATAATTAGTTACAAAGCGATGGTTAGAATCGTGATCAGAGCTAAGACTGCTCGTCCCGTTTACGATCCATTCTTTACGATTTCCCA
>Ga0136617_10004230_pt1 | contig 12845 bp, 15 predicted proteins | sample AntDrymUQ3222106_2_FD_129672 | JGI IMG/M metagenome (GOLD analysis project Ga0136617, IMG submission 129672) | Polar desert sand microbial communities from Dry Valleys, Antarctica - metaG UQ322 (21.06) | ecosystem: Environmental > Terrestrial > Soil > Desert | place: Antarctica: Dry Valley...
CACCCAGCTATCTGCCTGCGGCCTCGCCGACGGCTACTCCGTAGTCGTTCACCGCCAGCCTCCCCGGCCACCGTGACTCGGCGCCCGACGAGTTCACCCACCCGTCACTGCGGCAGGTGACGCACCGCGCCCGCCCCATATCCGTCAGGTTGGAGGCGATAGTACGTCAAGACAGGTCGTACCGCTGGTTCCTCGCGTATGCCTTTCCGTCATGCTCGCCGCACGCACACCATCTGACGGTGCTGGCCCGCCACGGCTTTGTCGGGGCTGCTCCCGCCCTCCCAGTCGTCTCCCCGGTCAGGCTGCCCCCAGCTACCAGACTCCTGCTACGGCAGAAGCCCACGGCGAAGGTCTCTCACCTCCACTCGAACACCAAGCACCTCATGGCGCACGGTCACGTCGTAGAGGACCAGCGAGGCCGGCCCCAACGCCGCGCGCGCCGCGCACGCGCCAGCCAGAACCTTCCTCCACGAGTCCTTCGCGTAGGCCGGCAGACGCCGATTCAGCGTCGGGTAGGACACGGAATCGACCCCCACCTCGGCGAGCACCCGCAGGCTGTCGGCCTTGCTGGTAGGCTCGATGATCCGCGCCAGCACAAGGTCCCGGAACACGCCGTCCCCACCGGTCGCCGCAACGAAGCCGAGCGCCTCGTAGGCCCGACACAACGCCTCCCACAAGTGCCCCATCCGCGAGCCGGCGATCTCCAACAGGCGCGCCGCCGTACCGCTTTCGGGCAGGCCGAGCCCGAGACCAAGCTCATGCTGCCCGCCGGCAAGCCGAGCAGCCGCGGCGATCTTCAGCGCTTCCAGTTGTGCCTCATCGTGGGCCGAGCCGACGTGCTCGATGTCACGCGAACCCCGCCGCGAGGAGTGCACGATCTGGACCGCAGTCGCCCCCGACGCCGTCTTCACAGTCCGCACGTAGGCCACCACCGAACACTAGGCAGTCAGGGTTAGTGCGCAGATCCCGCCACCAACCCCGCGCGAACCCGCAGGTCAGCGACCTACGCGGCCAACGCGCCTGACCGGTGATAAGAGTCAGGTGACAGTTGGCGTACGACACGATCTCCGTACCGGCGAAGACCCGCCGCCGTGGCTGGATGTCGCGCGGAACATCGGCGGACCCTCGGTCTGGGGCGTCGCGCCATGGGGCTCGATGCGTGCGCCGAGCCGGAAGTATCGCGTGCGTCAGGGGCTAGAGCCGTCAGCCCGCTAGGGTGAGCCCACCCGCCAGGGATTTCCGACGTCCGACTCTCCGATTGACGAGGTACACCAATGACCCAGATGCCAGCGCCACCCGGGGGCGGCTACTACCCGCCGCCGCCGCAGGGCCGCCCGACCAACACCCTGGCGATCGTCGCCCTGGTATGCGCGTTCGTGTTCGCGCCGGCCGGTCTGGTGTGCGGGATCCTTGCCCGCAAGCAGATCAAGCAAACCGGCGAGCAGGGAGACGGCATGGCGCTGGCCGGAATAGTCATCAGCGCGGCGCAGATGGCCATCGGCATCTTGGCGATCATCTTCATCATCATCGCCGCTGTCATGGCGGTCGAGGCCGTGGACAACTTGCCGAGCCCGAGTCCCTTTCCCACATCCTGAGCGGATTGATGGACGCCCGCCGACTTGCCTGGAGAGGCCGCGCTACTCGACCGGCACGCTGCGGGTGCCCGAGCGCAGCACGATTGCCAGACCTGACAGCAACAACAGCAGCCCCGGGACTGCCGCGAGCGGGGGCGTCTGGCCCAGAAAGATGAGGGCGAGGATCACCGCTCCCGGCACCTCGAAGAGGATGGCCAGGCTGACAACCGTGGCACTGGTCGACGAGAGCACCCGGTTGACCAGTGAGTGCCCGATCAGCTGGGCGGCCACCGTAAGAGCGATCAGCATCGCCCAGGTCCGGCCGTCGTAGCCGCTCAACCGCTGGCCGCTGACGAGGCAGACGGTCAGCAGCACAACCCCACACACCGAGTACGCGATGGTGGTGTAGGCGGTGGTGGACACCGTCCGCCGCACCGATCCGCCAGCCGTGACGTACGCCGCCGCCAGGACGCCGCCCAGCACGGCCAGCGCGTCGCCGGCCAGCGCGCGCACCGAGATGCTGACGTCCACGCCGGTGACCAGCGCGGCACCAAGCACACCGACCGCGATGCCCAGCCAGGCGGCCCCCTTGATCCGTCGGCCCAACACATGTGCCAGTAGCGCCGCCCAGATGGGCTGGGTCGCGACCAGCGCGGTCGCCGACGCGACGCTGGTCAGCTTGACGCTGGGCACCCAGGTAGCGAAGTGCGCAGCCAGCAGCACACCGGCCAGGACGCACGCCTGAATCTCGCGGCGGCTCAGCTGCCGCAGCTCGGGCCGGAAGCGGCCCAGCGCGACCGGGCCCAGCACCGCGACAGCCATGGCGTTGCGCCAGAACGCGATGGCCAGCGCCGGCGCGGTGGCGGCTGCGATCAGCGGGCCCGACGTTGAAACGCCCAGCACGGCGAGTGCGATCAGCACTGCATCCCGGCGCGGTGGCAACCCCATCGCCTCATGGGCGATACCTGGCCGGCGCCCGCCGTCAGCCTCAGGCTCCGGCACGCTATGGTTCGCGGATCTCGCCGCTGGCGACCGGCACCACCGTCCCGGCGACGGTCGCGCTCACCGCCCGGCCGCCGGACGCCACCACCCGGCAGCGCAGCGTGGACGGACGCCCCATCTCGATCCCCTGCCGGACCGTGTAGTCGGTCGCGCCGTCCGGGTCGGCAAGTCCGCCGGCCACCAGCCACACCCCGTAGCCCAGAGCCGCCGAGCCGGTGGCCGGGTCCTCGGTCACTCCCGCCTCCGGAGCGAAGACCCGGCAGTGCGCTGTGCGAGTCGCTGGGTCCCAAGCCGAGACACTGACACCGGACGTCGCGCCCAGCGGAAGCAGTCGGGCCAAGTCCGGGGCCGCCCGGGGCAGCGCGCCCGGGCGTACCGACAGGTGGGCGAACGAGATCCCGCACCCGGCCAGCCGGGGAGCCGGCCCAGCGAAATCAGCGGAGTCGAGGCCGACCGCGCCGAGAAGCGGCCCGGAATCGAGCGGCGGGCCGAGCGCCGGCTCGCCTCCGGTAAGCGTCACCACGTGCCTTCCGGGTTGGCACTCCTCGATGTGCACCGGGAGCAGCCCGGCGCCGCACTCCTGGACGAGGGCGCCGGTCCCGATCCGCCCGAGACGGGCCAGCGTGTGCGCTGAGCCGACCGACGGGTGACCCGCGAAGGGCAGCTCGGTGCTGGGCGTGAAGATCCGCAGCCGATAGTCCGCTCGCTCGCTGGGCAGCGGAAACGCGGTCTCGGACAGGTGGAACTCTCTGGCCAACAGCTGCATCTGCTCGGTGGTCAATGACTCCCCGTCGAGGACGACGGCAAGCGGGTTGCCGGCAAATGCCCGGTCGGTGAACACGTCGACGATCTCATAGCGCAGCACCCACGCAACCCTAATCGAGTGAGCATCGAGCGAAGCGAGGCGCGGAGCGAGATGACGGCACAACCGGGCCGGCTCCAACCGCCGCCCATGAGACGCTGCTGCCGTGACAACCATCCCAGCCCTGATCGGTGAAGCAACGAAGAAGTCCGACCTGATCTGGATCGCCACCAGCGGCGGCTCGCCGATCGTTGCCGCCTGGCACGTCTGGCACGACGACGCGGCGTACGTGGTGACCGGCCAAGGCGAGCAGCCGCTGCCACCAGACCTCGATGTGTACCCCACCTGCGAGGTGATCGTCCGGTCGGCGGAGAAGTGGGGCCGCGTCGTCACCTGGGAGGCCATGGTCTGGCGGATCACGCCGGGCCTCGAGGAGTGGCCGGCGGTCGTGCCCGTGCTGCTGGCCAAACGCCTCAACCTGCCCGATGGCACGGCGGCCGCCCAGCGATGGGCAGCGCAGTGCACGGTCTTCCGGCTCGCTCCTACTGGGCGGGTGTTCGAAGCCGGCGACTCGCTACCCGATGACTCCGGCGCCGAGCCGCCTCGCCCTACCCCTGCGACGACCGAGGTACGGGTGCCCTACTCGCTGGGTCGCAGGCCCCGACGGCGGCGTTGAGCAGCGCCGGCAGCTCTCGCATGTGGTCGAAGACGACTGCGCCGGGATCTGCCAGAAGATGAGCCGCGGTCAGCCCCCCGGCGTAGCCGAATGCCAGCATTCCAGCTGCCCGGGCAGCTTCGACGCCGTACCGGCTGTCCTCCACCACGGCACACGCCGCCGGATCGACCCCCAGCTCGCTGGCAGCGTGCAGAAACAGGTCAGGCTCCGGCTTGCCCCGGCTCACGTCCGCGCGGCTGAAGATCCGACCCGCGAAGCGTTCGTACAGGCCGGTGAGGCCCAGCATGAAGCGGATCTTGTCGTGGCTGCCGCTGGACGCCACACAGGTGGGGATCGGGATCTGGTCGAGCGCCTCAGCCACCCCGTCGACAGCGGTGAGCTCGGCTTCGAAGGCAGCGCGGTAGCGGGGTTCGTACTCGAAGTCCCAACCGGCCGGCAGCCCGCCGACCCGGTCCTCGACCTCGCTGATCATGTAGGAGTGCGAGCGGCCCATGAACCGCTCGACCACCTCTTCGGCAGTGATGGCCCAGCCCAGGTCGGCGAGCATGGCCACATCCACCGCTACGGCGATGCGTTCGCTGTCGACCAGCACGCCGTCGCAGTCGAAGATGACCAGTTGCAGCGGGCGGCTCACGACGGGCACGATACGCAACCGCCCGGCAAGTACTCTGAACCCTCGTGACCACTGCGACCAGGGTGTATCTCGCGCGCCTGTCCGGGATCGCGGTGTTCGACCCCAACGGGGACCCGGTGGGTCGAGTACGCGACGCCGTTGTCACGTTACGCGCCGAGGCGCAGGCTCCACGAGTGCTCGGCCTTGTAGTCGAGATCCAGCAACGTCGGCGGATCTTCGTCCCGATCGGACGGATCACCAGCGTCGATGTCGATGCCGTCGTGCTCGCGACCGGCCAGGTCAGCCTGAAACGTTACGAGCAGCGGCCCGGCGAGCTCCTGGTGCTCGGCGAGCTCCTGGACCGCCGGGTGATTATCACCGAGACCGGCCGAGCGGCGATCCTGATCGACGCCGCCATGGAGCAGACCCCGGCCCGCGACTGGGTGCTGACCACGCTTGCCGTACGAGAGCTGACCAACAACCGACTCAGTCGCCGGAGAGGCCAGGTCCATCAGCTCGCCTGGGACCAGGTCGCCGGCCTGCGGCTACCGGAGGGCGAGCAGGGCGCGGCGAACCTGCTCGCCGTCTTCGACAAGATGCGCCCGGCCGACCTGGCGGGCGTGTTCAAGGACCTGTCCGCCAAGCGCCGGCACGAAGTGGCGCAGGCGCTCGATGATGACCGTCTCGCCGACGTGCTGGAGGAGTTGCCCGAGGAGGACCAGATCCAGATCCTGGCCAGCCTGACCGGTGAGCGCGCAGCCGACGTGCTCGAAGCCATGGACCCCGACGACGCCGCAGACCTGCTGCACGAGCTGCCGGCCGGCGAGCAGGAGCGGCTGCTCAAGCTGATGCAGCCGGAGGAGGCGGCCCCCGTGCGCCGGCTGCTGCGCTACTCCGAGGACACCGCGGGCGGGCTGATGACCTCCGAGCCGGTGGTCCTGCTGCCGGATGCCACGGTCGCCGAGGCGCTGGCCCGGATCCGCGACCCGCGGCTCACCCCGGCGCTGGCGGCGCAGGTGTACGTCTGCCGTCCTCCCATGGACACCCCGACCGGCAAGTACCTGGGCATGGCGCACATCCAGCGCCTCCTGCGCGAGCCACCCTCGAACCTCATCGGCGGGGTGATCGACGACGACATCGACCCCCTGGAGACCGACACCTCCTTGCACGACGTGGCGAGCTACCTGGCGACGTACAACCTGGTGGCTGTCCCGGTGGTCGATGACAGCCGGCGCCTGGTCGGAGCGGTGACCGTCGATGACGTGCTCGACCACCTTCTTCCTGCGAACTGGCGAGAGGGCAGCCATGGCTGAGCGCGAGGGGATCTGCGCCCACCAATTGTTCCCGTGGGACCGGGGGGCGGGCAGCCATGGCTGAGCGCGGCCGGCGCCGGCTCGACCAGCCCAAGACGCCACGCCGGGGAGTGCCCCGCCCGAGCTACTCCCCGGAAACGTTCGGCCGGGTGGCCGAGCGCTTTGCCAGGGCCTTGGGCACGGCAAAGTTCCTCGTTTACATGACGGTGTTCATCACCGTCTGGTTCGGCTGGAACACGCTCGCTCCGGCAAACCTGCGGTTCGACCCGTACACCTTCACCTTCCTGACCCTGCTGCTGTCGTTACAGGCGTCCTACGCCGCACCGCTGATCCTGCTGGCGCAGAACCGTCAAGCCGATCGCGACCGGGTGTCGTTGGAGGAGGACCGGGTCCGGGCCGAGGCGACCAAGGCGGACATCGAGTATCTCGCTCGCGAGCTGGCGGCCCTGCGCGTCGCCATCGGCGAGGTAGCCACCCGCGACTTCATCCGATCCGAGATCGCCCGCCTCGGCGAGGGCGACCGCGATCGCGACAGTGAACGGTCCTGAACTCGCTGCCCGTACGATGAGGGCAAGATGTCTCCCACTCTGCTCGACCGCGTCCATGCGGCACTGGCCACCGTCAGCGATCCGGAGATCCGCCGACCGATCACCGAGATCGGCATGGTCAAGAGTGTCGAGGCACATCCCGACGGCTCGGTCGAGGTCGCGATCTATCTCACCATTGCCGCCTGCCCGCTCAAGGACAAGCTGACCGGCGACGTCACTGTTGCGGTAGGCGCGGTGCCAGGCGTGACGGGGGTGCAGGTCGCGCTCGACGTGATGAGCGACGAACAGCGCAAGGCTCTGCAGAGCCAGCTACGGGGCGGCGCGCCGGCCAAGGAGATCCCGTTCGCCCGTCCGGGCTCGCTGACCAGGGTGTACGCGGTCGCCTCGGGCAAAGGCGGCGTGGGCAAGTCGTCGGTCACCGTCAACCTCGCCGCGGCGCTGGCTCAGCGCGGCCTGTCGGTGGGAGTGCTCGACGCCGACATCTACGGGTTCTCCGTGCCGCGGATGCTCGGCGTGTCCGACCGTCCCACTCAGGTCGAGCAGATGATCATGCCGCCGCAGGCCCACGGCGTCCGGGTGATCTCGATCGGCATGTTCACCAGGGGCAACACCGCGGTGGTCTGGCGCGGCCCGATGCTGCACCGGGCGCTGCAGCAGTTCCTCGCCGACGTGTTCTGGGGCGACCTCGACGTGCTGCTCATGGACCTTCCGCCGGGCACCGGCGACATCGCAATCTCGGTGGCACAGATGGTGCCGAGCACCGAGATTCTCATCGTGACCACCCCCCAGCAGGCCGCTGCCGAGGTGGCCGAACGCGCTGGCTCGATCGCCCTGCAGACCCACCAGCACATCGTCGGGGTGGTCGAGAACATGAGCTGGCTGGGCCAGCCCGACGGCTCCCGCCTCGAGCTGTTCGGCAACGGTGGAGGAGCCCGGGTGGCCGCTTCCCTGTCCCAAGCCACCGGCACGACAGTGCCACTGCTCGGTCAGATTCCGATGGACCTCCGCCTGCGCGAGGGCGGCGACAGCGGCCGCCCGTTGGTGCTCGACCACCCGGACTCGGCCGCCGGTATCGCATTGCTCGGTGTGGCGGAGAAGCTGGCGGTCCGCCAGCGCGGGCTGGCCGGGCAGCCACTGTCGTTATCTCCGGTCCGCTCCTGATCCTACTGCCGAAGCGCCCAAACGTGGTGAGAACGTGTCACGTCAACGGGGCGATGACATAAGGCTTCTCATGACATCACCATCTCGTGACACCTCACCAATGAGACCCGGCGCCGCTCATCTGGCTTCAGGTAGCGTCGACGTCGTAGGGCGCGCGTTCGCCTTCGGTCAGCGGCCGCTGGCGGACTGGCGGAGCGTCTAGGCCGAGGGGGCTGTCGAGCCCAAGTGCCTCGGCCGGGTCCTGGCCGTCGAACAGGTTCTTCTTGATGAACGACGTGGGATTCAGCGAAGTCAGGTCGAGATCGCCAAGCTCCGGGCCCAGCTCGGTCTTGAGGTCCTCGCGGGCGTTGTTCGCCATGGTGCGCAACGCCCGGATCATGCGTCCCGCCTCGGCGATCATCTTGGGCAGCCGCTCGGGCCCGAAAACGAAGAGGGCGACCACGATCAGCAGGCCGATCTCGGGCCATCCCAGCGAGTCGAACACTCACCCAGGATAAACCCTAGGACTCAATCCCCTGGCGATCGAGGATCGCTAGGCCTCCCCCAACGTCACGGTTGTGGTGCTCTTACGGCCGCCGCGGACATATTCGACCGGGACCTTGGTCTTCGGCGACTGAGCGCGGATGTCGGCGATGAGCGCAACCGGGTCCTCCGCCGGCCTGGCTCCGAACTTGGTCACCACGTCGCCCACGCGTAGGCCCGCCTTGTCGGCCGGTCCGTTCGGCTCGATCTGAGCCAGCCGAACGCCGTCGATCGGACCGTCGTACCGGTCGTCGATCGACGCCCCGATGATGGTGCGGGTCGCCCGCCCGGTCGAGATGAGCTGCTCGGCGATCCGCTCGGCTTGGTCGATCGGGATGGCGAAGCCGAGGCCGATACTTCCCGCCCTGCCTCCGCCGCTGGATAGCGTCGCGATCGCCGAGTTGACGCCGATCACCCGGGCACTGCCGTCGAGGAGGGGCCCGCCGCTGTTACCCGGGTTGATCGCCGCGTCGGTCTGCACGGCGGACAGGAAGGTCTGCTTGTCCTCGCTGCCCTCGCGCTCCGAACCACCGGCCCGCACCGGCCGGTTGAGCGCGCTGACGATGCCGGAGGTCACGGTGCCCGCGAGCCCCAGCGGCGACCCGACGGCGACGACCGGATCGCCCACTGCCACCGAGTCGGAGTCGCCCAGCGGCAACGGTTTCAGCTCTTGGCCGGACACCTTGAGCACCGCCACGTCCGAGTAGGAGTCCCTGCCCTTGATGGTCGCCGCGCGCCGCGAGCCGTCCTTGAACGCGACCTCGATCTCCCCCCCGTCGGCGGCACTGGCGACCACGTGGTTGTTGGTGAGGATGTAGCCGTCCTTGCGGATGACGAAGCCCGAACCGGTGCCCCTGCCGCGGGCGCCAGTGACCTGGATGGACACGACACTGGGCAGAGCGGCGGCCGCGATGCCCGCGACCGACTGTGGGGCGCGATTGGCCGACGCAGGCGCACCCAGCGCGGGGCCGGAGGGGTTAGTCGCCGCTCCGGCGTCCGATCGCTCGACGATCCGGTAACCGGCCACTCCCGCTAGCGCGCCAGAGAGCAGACCCGCGACGAGAGCCACGGCCAGGACGGCTCCCATCCCGCGGCGCCGCTTGTCGCTCGACGTGGGAGCCGGTGCCGCACCGCCCGGCGGCCACTGGGTGGGGGGGAGCTGTTGGGTGGGAGCCGACCAGTTCGCCGGCGAGCGCGGATCCCGCCAGGGATCGTGCTGCGCGCCGGCGGACCACCACGGCGACTCCTGCCGAGACGGCGGGTGCTGGCCAGCGGCGGGTGGAACCAGCGGGGGTTGGGGCGGGGGCGGGGGTTGAAACGGCGGGGGTTGAAACGGCGGCGGCTGACTCATCTGGCTGGTTCCCTCCTGCGCGGCGTGTCCACCCTGACTGTGCCGCGGTGGGTGTGAAGTCTGCGTACACCAGCGACGCCGGATCGTCCAGCTACCAGCATCCGTCGACTACCGCGTGGGGTCGGCCCAGGATCTCATCCGGTGCAAACCGCGCTGAACGCGGTCGGCAAAGCTCTCGCCAGCCGATGCCGGAAAGGCCGTCACTGCCGCACTGACCAGCGAGTCGGGAGCATCGGCCACCACCGTGTGCACCCAGCCATCTCCGGCCCACACCACCCGCTGGCTCAAGCCAGGACGGGTCCACGCGCGGATGCCGTCCACCTCGACCTGTTGCCACCCCTTGACCGACCTAGAATCGAGCCGGCCGCGCTGACTGAACACCGACACTGCGAACAGTCCGTCGGTGTAGCTCAAATGGAGGACTCCGTCGCGTTGGCGGACGTCGAAGAGCTCTAGCCCGCCGGCCAGCGCGGCCGGAGCAGCCCACCCGGCACGCCGCAGCGCAGCGATGTGATCATCCTGCATCGGCGATCCAGCGTGTGCCGACGCGTCCTGACGCAGCGCGTCCCAAGGGCCCTGACGCGGCGCGTCCCAGGGGCGCGGCACCGCCAGCTGCAGGTCGACGAACGCAGCGGCCCGCACGGTCCGCCCAGTCCGGTCGTAAAGCTCGCGGCGCAGGAGCAGACCGGTCTGGGTGTCCAGCCAGAAACTTCCGGCGAGCGCGGACTCCCCCCGCCGACGAGCCTCGACGATCTGTGTCCTCCGTCCGGCGCACTGACCATGCTGACGCGCCACCGAGACCGAGTAGTGCCTCTCGAGCACGGCCAGCGCCCGGGGATCGAGCGCCCCGGCGCCGGTGGCATCCAACACGGTCGAGCCAAGGGCGCCCGCCCGCCGCACGAGCACGCCACGACCCGGAACGTGCTGCAGGTCGACCACCAGGCTCGAGGCCCCGGCCGTTGACCAGCTGAAGATATACTGCGTGCCGGAGTAGGTCCGGTCGCGGCCAGCTGTCGCCGCTCTCATCAGAAGCTGGATGGCGTGGCGCTCCGGCGCACTGGGCGTCGCTCTTGGTACGGGCAGCGTGGCCAGGCTCAACGCCGCGGACCCGGAGCCGCGCGCGCCGGCGGTCGGCTTGCCGGCCACCAGAGCCGGTACCGCTACGCCGCCGATGGCAGTTGCCCCCATAACCAGCGCCACCATCCGGGACAGCCGGATCGCCCTGCTTCTCGGTTGACGAATCATCGGTTGACGGAGACCGTCATCACCGCGCCCACACTCACATCGGCACCGGGGACGCCACCCGTCGTGCGGGCATGCTCCACCGTGTAGCGGCCGACCGGCGGCGAGACCGCAGGCCCCTGGCCGCGCAGGGGTCCCAGGACCAGTGCGGCGGCAACCCCCAACGCGAGAGCGCTCATACCTCCGGTCACCCGGCGCAGCCGGCGCGATCGGCTGCGCCGGCTGCCCTGAGCCCGCGCCGGAGCCGACGAGGGGCGGGACGCGCCGAGCGGGCCGTGACCGGTCCCCCAGGCCGGCGGGCGAGGTCCGGGCGTCGACATGGGCTGCGCCACGCAGGGTGACATCGGCTGTGCCATGGAGGGCGACACCGGTGCGGACGCCGTTGGCAGCGACCGGGACCCGGCGAGATCCACTACGCGGGACCCGTCGGCGGCGGGCGGCCTGCCGATCGCACTCAGCCGGTCGGTGAGGCCGGTCGGTGGGAAGGGGTCGCCGCGGCGGCGCAGCCGCTCCTTGAGCTGGCGCTGGTGGTCGACTTCCGCGCGGCAGTCGGTGCAGCCGGCGATGTGGACCAACGCCCGGTCCCGCGCGCCGCCATCGAGAGCACCGTCGACGAGGGCGGCCGCCAGATCGCCCAAGTGACCGTTTCGCGCGCTCACGAGCCCTCGCCGGTCGTCCGGGGCATCCGGTGGGGTAGCGCGTTCCGCAGTTGGCTCCGGCCACGATGGATCCGGCTGCGAACGGTGCCCAGCTTGATGCCGAGGGTCGCGGCGATCTCGTCGTAGGACAGCCCCTCGATGTCGCAGAGCACCACGGCGGCGCGGAAGTCCGGCGGCAGCCCGTCCAGAGCGGCCTGCACGTCGTCGTCAAGCCGGCTGTCCTCGTAGAGCTGCTCGGGAGTCCGCTCGCGCCCGGCGAGGCGCTCGCTGTCGTCGGGCAGAGCGTCGAACCTGATCCGCCGCGCCCGGCGGACCCGGTCGAGGAAGAGGTTCGTCGTGATCCGGTGCAACCAGCCCTCGAACGTGACCGGCTTGTAGTCGGCCAGCGAGCGGAACACCCGGACGAACACGTCGTGGGTGAGATCCTCCGCGTCGTACCGGTTTCCGGTGAGGCGGTAGGCGAGGCGGTAGACGCGGCCCGAGTGCTGGCGAACGACATCGTCCCAGGCGGGGAGGGCCCAGGCGACGGGCACACCATCGGCATTGGCGTCGGAATTGATAGCCGCGACGACTCCTTCCTCGACGGTGGACGTGGTCGACACCATGGTGCCTCGCTCCTCCCCTTCAAGCCACATCGCGGCAAATCGCTGTTTCCAGGATCCCTGTCGTCCCCGAAGGAAACGGTCACCGCACGTATTGCGTTCCCGCCAAACCGTCATAAGAAGCCGCACAGGGGTAGAGTGGGCATGGCTGGCTGAGGTCAATCGGCTGAGCTGAACAAAGCGGGCGCTCTCGCCCTCCCGCGTCGGCCTGCCGCCGCTCCGGGTCCTCCGGTTGCTGAGCCATCGCCACCCAACAGCGATCACGATGCGGCGGCAGTCGCACGATGAGGCGAATCGGGTTTGATCCATACCCACTCTGCCCAGCAACAGTCCCCTCCCGGCATGGCCAACGCTCTGTCCGAGCTGACGGCCATGCTGCTCTCCGACGACCCGCTCGACACCCTCCTGGTACGCGTCGGCCACCTCGCTGCCCACGATCTGCCGTGGGTCCAATCCTGCGGTATCACCGCTACCGTCGACGGGCGATGCACCACCCTGGTCGCCACCGACCCGTTGGCCCACGACATCGACCAGGTGCAGTACGACGCGCGGACCGGTCCCTGCCTCGAGGCGCTGGACACCGGGATCGTGATCACCATCCGCGACTGCCGCACGGAGACGCGCTTCGCCGACTTTCCCCGGTAGGCCGCTGCCGCCGGAGTGCGGTGCGTGCTCGCACTGCCGCTCCGAGTCGATGACCACACGATCGGCGTCCTCAATCTCTACGGCAAGACCGAGCACAAGTTCGACGACGCCGAGGTGCGGGTAGGCCTGGCGTTC
>Ga0136617_10004231_pt1 | contig 12842 bp, 12 predicted proteins | sample AntDrymUQ3222106_2_FD_129672 | JGI IMG/M metagenome (GOLD analysis project Ga0136617, IMG submission 129672) | Polar desert sand microbial communities from Dry Valleys, Antarctica - metaG UQ322 (21.06) | ecosystem: Environmental > Terrestrial > Soil > Desert | place: Antarctica: Dry Valley...
GCGGCGGATCAGGCGGGGGCGATGGATCCGGCAGCGGCGGATCAGGCGGGGGCGATGGATCCGGCAGCGGCGGATCAGGCGGGGGCGATGGATCCGGCAGCGGCGGATCAGGCGGGGGCGGGAACGGTCCGCCGCCGCGGTGTTCGCCGGTGAACGTGGCCTTGGGCAACATCGGTTGCACCGTCGGTCCCGACCCGGCCCCACCGGCTCCTCCGGTGCCCGGCGCGCCCCCACCACCACCCACCCCCGCCGCCCCAGGCGCTCCCGCGGCCCCGGTGCTGCCGCCGGCGGCGGTGGTGGCCCAGATGGCTCGGGAGAACATGCCGATCCGCATCCCGCAACCGCACACCTCCCCACCCGAAGGCGGTTTCCAGCTCACCGGGCTGCGCACCTGGTTCTGGATGGACCAGGGCCAGTGGACCCCAGTCGTCGCCCGAGCCGAGCTACCCGGCATCTGGGCCGAGGTCACCGCCACCCCCACCCGCTCGGTGTGGACCCCCGCAGATGGCTCCGATCCGGTCACGTGCGCCGGGCCCGGCCGCAAGTACCCCGGTGGCGAAGGCCAGCACCAAACCGACTGCGGCCACGTCTACACCGAGATCGGCGACTACACCATCCGAGTCGCCGTCACCTACACCGTCACCTGGCGATCGTCCACCGGCGAGACCGGCGCCCAACCCGCGATCGTGCTCACGACCGACCTGCCCATCCGCGTCGAGCAACGTCAAGCCGTCATCGACCCCTGAACGGCCCCGGACTCACCCAAACGGCGAACAACAGGACCCACCCAGCCGGCCAGCGGAACTCAGCGGAGCGCGGGCATCACCTCGGCGGCCACCAGACGGAGGTGATCGAGGTCGGCGAGGTCGAGCACCTGGAGGTAGGCCCGGCTGGCCCCGAGCTCGGCGTAGGCCTGCAGCGTGGCCACGACCTCCTCGGGACTCCCGGCCGCGCCGTTGGTCCGCAGCTCACCCGGCTCCCGCCCGATCGCTCGGGCCCGGCGCTCCACCTCGGTCTCGTCGGCGCCGCAGCACAGCACTTGGGCCGTTGAGAGGGTGAGCGAGGCCGGGTCCCGACCGGTGGAGTCGCAGGCAGCACGCACGCGATCGAAGGCCGCGGCGGTGCCGGAGAGGTCGGTGAACGGCATGTTGAACTCCTGGCCGAACCGAGCCGCCAACCGAGGCGTGCGCTTCTGACCGCCGCCGCCGATGATGATCGGCGGGCGGGGCTGCTGCACGGGCTTGGGCAGCGCCGGTGAATCGGTCAGGGGATAGTGCGGCCCGCCGTGGCTGAAGGTCTCTCCCTCGGGTGTCTCCCACAGCCCGGTGATGATCTCGAGCTGTTCGGTGAGCCGGTCGAAGCGTTCGCCGAGGGCAGGGAAGGCGATGCCGTAGGCGGTGTGCTCGTCGTCGAACCAGCCCGATCCCAGACCCAGCTCGACCCGGCCGCCGCTCATGGCGTCGACTGTGGCCACGCTGATGGCGAGCGGACCCGGGAGGCGGAACGTCGCCGCGGTGACGAGGGTGCCAAGGCGGATCGTGGTGGTGTCGCGGGCGAGCCCGGCGAGGGTGATCCACGCATCGGTGGGGCCGGGCATCCCGTCGACATCGCCCATCTTCATGTAGTGGTCGGACCGGAAGAAGGCGTCGAACCCGAGCTCCTCGGCGGTTGCGGCGACGGCCAGGAGGTCGTCGTAGGAGGCGCCCTGCTGAGGCTCGGTGAAGATGCGGAGGTCCATGGGTCAGACCGTAGCGACACCCCCCGACCCTCGAAGCGGGTGTGCGAGACGACGCCATGGCGTCGACTGACCCACCCGCTACGTCGCAGAGAGCGTCCTCATCGGCGGCCGACGACGGTGCGGAGGTGGTCGGCGAGGACCGATGGGTCGTCGGGGAGGGTCGCGAAGGCCTCCGGACGGTCGAGGAGGTCGGCCAGGTGCTCGGGCAGGAGGGGCCGCACGCCGGTGGCCGCCTCGACGGCGTCGGGGAACTTGGCCGGATGGGCGGTCGCCAGCGCGACGCGGGGGACGTCGGGATCGCGGGGCACGGCCCGGGCGGCGGCGATCGCGACGGCGGTGTGGGGGTCGACCAGGACCCCGTCGGACTCGTGGACGCGACGGATCTCGGCCAGCGTTGCGTCGTCGTCGACGCGCACGCCGGCGAAGGTGGCCCGCAACCGCTCGTGGCGGGCGGGGCCGATGTCGAGGCGCCCCCGCGCTCGCAAGTCGGCCATGGCCTCGGCGACCACCGCGCCGTTGCGGCCGTACAGCTCCCACAGGTACCGCTCAGCGTTGCTCGACACCTGGATGTCCATGCTGGGGCTGAAGGTCGGCTCGACGCCTTCCATCTCCATCACCCCGGTGTCGATCCAGCGGGTGAGGATGTCGTTGCTGTTGGACGCCACGATCAGACCGTCGACCGCCAGTCCGCCCTGGCTCGCCACCCAACCGGCGAGAACGTTGCCGAAGTTGCCGGTCGGCACCGAGAACGACACCGGTCGCCCGTCCGGAGCCACCGCTGCCGCCGCGGTCACGTAGTAGACGACCTGGGTCATCACCCGAGCCCAGTTGATGGAGTTCATGGCCGACAGGCTCAGCTCGTCGCGCAGGGCTCGGTCGGCCAGCATCGCCTTCACCAGGTCCTGGCAGGTGTCGAAGTCCCCGTCGATCTCCACGTTGTGGACGTTGGGCTCGTCGACGGTGGTCATCTGTCGGCGCTGGACGTCGCTGACCCGACCGGCAGGGTGCAGCACCACGATGTCGAGGCGGGGCTGGTTCCGGCAGGCCTCGATGGCGGCCGAGCCGGTGTCGCCGGAGGTGGCGACGAGGATCGTGGCCCGCTCGTCGCGGCGCTCGAGCTCTCGCTCGAAGAGGCGACCGACGAGCTGGAGGGCAACGTCCTTGAAGGCGAGGGTCGGGCCCCAGAACAGCTCGAGCAGCCACAGCCCGTCCTCCAGCGGCCGCACCGGGCACACATCGGGGTGGGAGAAGACGGCGTAGGCCTCCTCCACGAGGCGGCGGAGATCGTCGCGGCTGATGACCGGTGACACGTACGGGGCCAGGACGTCGACGGCCACGTCGGGGTAGCGCTCGACCGACGGGTGGACATCGATGTCGGGCCAGCGCTCGGGGACGTATAGGCCCCCATCGGGTGCCAGCCCGCCGAGCAGGGCCCCGTCGAACGCCACGGGAGGGCACGACCCGCGGGTGCTGAGGTAGCGCACGTCGGTCGCGTCAGTCCTCGTCGCCGGAGGCGACCACCCGCACCACGCTGCCGACCCGATGGACCACCGGCAGCCCGCGGAGATCAGCCACGGTGGCCTGCAGGTCGGCCTCGCGAGCGACGTGGGTGATGAGCAGGATGCGCGCCTCGGCGCCGATGCCCTCTTGCTCGAGAGAGCGGATGGACACGTCGTTGCGCTCGAAGACCTCGGCCAGGGCCCGCAGGACCCCGGGCCGGTCCTCGACGTCGAGGCTCACATAGAACGGGCTGCACTGCTCGTCGACGGGGCGGATGCGAGCTCGAACGCCCATGCCGATGGTGGCGTGGGCGCCCTTGCGCACGTTCACCGCGGCGTCGACGAGGTCGCCCAGCACCGCCGAGGCCGTCGGGTCACCGCCGGCCCCCCGGCCGTAGAACATCAGGTCGCCGACCGCCCTGCCCTCGACGAACACGGCGTTGAAGCTGTCGCGCACGCCGGCCAACGGGTGCTGGCGGGGGACCATGGCCGGGTGGACGCGAACCGCGACCTCGGGTCCGTCGTCGCCGTCGATGCGCTCGCAGACGGCCAACAGCTTGATGACGTGGCCGAGCCGTGACGCTGAGGCGATGTCTGCGGCGGTGATGTCGGAGATGCCCTCGTGGTACACGTCGCCGGCCACCACCCGGACCCCGAAGGCCAGCGAGGCGATGATGGCCGCCTTGGCTCCGGCGTCGTAACCCTCGACATCCGCAGTGGGATCGCGCTCGGCGTAGCCGAGGCTCTGAGCCTCGGCGAGAGCCTCGGCGTATCCGGCGCCGTCCTCGGTCATCCGGGTCAGGATGAAGTTCGTCGTCCCGTTGACGATGCCCATCACCCGGGTCACGTCCTCGCCGGCCAGGGACTCGCGCAGGGGACGCACTATGGGGATGCCGCCGGCCACCGAGGCCTCGAACAACAGGTCAACGCCGCCCTCGTCGGCCGACGCGGCCAGCTCGGCCCCGTGGTTGGCCATCAGCTCCTTGTTGGCGGTGATCACCGGCTTGCCCCCGGCGAGGGCGGCCAGGATCAGCTCGCGGGCGGGTTCGATGCCACCGATGACCTCGACGACCACGTCGACGTCCGGGTCGGCGACCACCGCCGCAGCATCGCGGGTCAGCACGCCTTCGGGGAGCTTGACCCCCCTATCGCGGGTCAGGCTGCGGACGGCGACCCGGGTGACCTCGAGCACCACACCAGTGCGCGCCGCGATGGCGTCTCGCCTCTCGTCGACCAGGCCGACCAACGCCGCGCCGACGTTGCCGCAGCCCAGCAACCCCACCCGGATCGTCGTCCCGACACCCGTCGCTGATGCGCCACCCTCAGCCACGGCAGGAGGGTACTCACCCCCGACAACCCCTCAGGACGGGGTTGCTGACGCGCTCTCACCTCGGGACCGCGATGTGATGACGACCCAGATGAGCCCAGGGACGGCCACCATGAGCACCGGGAACCAGCTCACCGTCGACCAGCCCCCGAACGCGGCGTCGACGAGGACCGCAATGTGCACCAAGGTCTTCACCATCGCCAGGCGGAGGAGGACGGCCAGCCCGCCAGTGAAGAGCGGCTGGAAGCCCTCGGAGCGAGCAGAGGCGGCGGAGGAGGCGGCCATGGCCCAGTCGTAGCGCACGAATGGCTCGAAGTCACCGCGCCCCCACCCGTGTGAGCGCCCTGGCGCGTGGAGCGACGACGAGGGCCCAGCCCGGCGCAGCCGTTGGGGGCGTGGGGGCGCAGCCCCCAGGAAGCGGCGAGCGAGTGACCACGAAAGTCACCCCATATCCGTCGCGAGCAGGTCGTCGGGGGTTTCTCGGCGCACCACGACGCGGTGTTGGCCCCCGGACGCGAACAGCACCGCCGGGCGCAGCACCTTGTTGTAGTTCGAGCCCATCGAGTGGCCGTAGGCGCCGGTGACCGGCGTGATCAGCAGGTCGCCCACGGCCACGTCGTCGGGGACGCGACCGTGGCGTACCAGTAGATCCCCGGATTCGCAGTGCTTGCCGACCACCGTTACCAGGCGGGGTCGATCGGCCCGGGGGGCCCGGGCAAGGAACGTCTCGTAGCCGCTCCCGTAGAGGACGGGGCGGGGGTTGTCGCTCATGCCGCCGTCGACGGCGAGGTAGGTACGGATGCCGGGCAGGTCCTTGACCGTGCCCACCGAGTAGACGGTCACGGCGGCGGCGGCGGTGATGGCCCGACCAGGCTCGGCGGTGACCCGAGCCGTGATGTCGGCCTCGTCACACGCCGCCCGAACCACCGCGCCCCACTCGCCGATGGTCGGCGCCTCCTCGCCCTGGACGTAGGCCACGCCGGCCCCGCCCCCGATCGACAGCTCGGGGAGACCCAGAGCGTTGAACCACTGGGCCACCACAGCCACGGCGCGCCGGTAGAAGTCGGCCACGAACACCTGGCTGCCGATGTGGAAATGGACACCGAGGAGGTCGACGGCCGGCGACGATCGAGCCCGCTCGACGGCCTCACTCGCAGCGCCGGTGGAGAGCGTGAAGCCGAACTTGGAGTCGTCCTGGCCGGTGCGGACGAACTCGTGGGTGTGGGCCTCGACCCCGGGGGTGACCCGGATCAGGACGTCGGGCACGATCTCATCGGCGTCCCACTGTCGATCGAGGCGGTCGAGCTCGTCGAAGGAGTCGACCACGATGCGTCCGACGCCGATCTTGCGGGCGGCGGAGAGCTCGAGGTCGGACTTGTTGTTGCCGTGCAGGACGAGTCGGGCGGCGGGCACGCCGGCGGCCAGGGCGACGTGCATCTCGCCGGACGTGGCCACATCGAGGTGCATCCCCTCCTCGTGGGCCAGGCGAGCCATGGCTCGGCACAGGAATGCCTTGGCGGCGTAGGCGACCCCGTCGCCGAAGGCTTCGACTGCTTGGCGGCAGCGGGCCCGGAGTTGGTCCTCGTCGTAGACGAACAGCGGTGTGCCGTGGCGGGCGGCCAGCTCCGCCACCGAGCAGCCTCCGACGACCAGTCCCCCGTCCACGCCGACCTCGGCCGAGTCGGGCAGCAGGGACCAGGGGACGGCGCTCATCGTGTCGGCTCGAATCGGTCAGGACAGGCGGACGGAGCAGGTCAGGCCGGGCCAGGGGCGCGGTCGGCGAGGACCTTGCGGATCCGCTCGACCAGGTCGTCGGGGTCGAAGGGCTTGGTGACGTAGTCGGCCGCCCCTGCAGCCAGCCCGGCGGCGACCTCGGCCGGCAGGGCCCGGGCCGAGAGCAGGATCACCGGCGTCCCCGCCGTCTCCGTCGCGCCGGCCAGGTCGCCGATCAGGTCGAGCCCGCTGCGGCCCGGCATCATCACATCGCTCACGACCACGTCGGGGTGATGCTTCCGAGCGACGTCGAGTGCCACCATCGCATCGTTCGCCTTCATCACGCTCCAGTCCTCCAGCTCGAGGGTCAGGACCAGCAGGTCGATGATGACCGGGTCGTCCTCCACCACCAGAACGGTTGCGACCACGAGCGCTCATCCTACGGGTGCCCCCCGGCGCCCCTTGGAGGCCGAACGCCCCAGGGGTCGGTGTGGGGCCGAAGCTAGGCTGCGCACCCCAGCCCCCTTAGCTCAGCGGATAGAGCATCGGCTTCCGGAGCCGTGTGCGCAGGTTCGAGTCCTGCAGGGGGCGCTTGCCCATCGGTTGAGCGAGTCAGGTCAATCTCGGGCTGCTCGGCGGGTGAGAGACCACATCTGGCTGGGGCGCTCGAAGCCGATGGCCACGTCCCAGGAGATCGGGGGTGGCCCAAGCTCGCGGCGGAAGGACTCCACCGCCACTCGGGCCAGCGCCGGGTCAGCCGCCGCTCGACTGGCGAGCTCCAGGGCCCGACCATCGACCTCGACGTCGGGCACGGCCTCCCAGGCCAGACCGGCGCCGACGATCTGCGACCCGACCAGCTTCTCGCTGAACAGCCCGAGCGCGGCGGCGGTCTCGCGTCCCGCGGCGCGCCCGGCCAAGGTGAAGAAGCCGCCGCCGGGATGCAGGCCGATGCGCAGGAAACCGGCCAGGACAGTGGCGTCGGTGGCCACCACGCGCAGGTCGGTGGCCATCATCAGGTTCATCCCGGCCCCGACTGCGGCGCCGCGCACCGCGGCGATCGTCGGCACGGTGAGCTGCCCCACCCGGTGGAAGGAGCGATAGACGAGACCCATGGCCTGGTAGGTCTCGTCGCCGGCCTGGTCGGCGGGGGTGTCGAGGAGGCTGCGGTCGGCGCCGGAGCAGAACGTCCCATTGGCCCCGCGCACGACGGCGGCGCCGATCGAGGTGTCGGCATCGACCTCGTCGCAGGCGGCGATGAGGTCCCGGGCCAGCTCCGGGTCGAGGGCGTTGCGAAGCTCGGCGTTGTCGACGGTCAGGACGGCCACGCCGTCGTGTAGTTCCAATGTGATCTCAGCCACGCCGACAAGATCGCACACGAGGGCGGTATCCCGCGACAAGGCGGCGGCTCAAGTGCGGCGCCAGCCTCAGTCGACGACGCCCGAGCCACGGACGGAGCCGGTCGCCCGTGACGACCGTGCAGCCCGGCGCGAACGACGACGAAACCCGCGTCAGCGAGGGAGGCCCAGCACCCGCTCGCCGAGGATGTTGCGCAGGATCGAGGTGGTGCCGCCCATGATCGTGTAGGCCGGTGCGTACATGAGGTTGCGGGCGACGCGGCGGCGCAGGTCGGTGTCGGCCAGCACCGAACCCATGCCGAGGACCCGGCTGCAGAAGGTGGCGACGCGCTGCTCGTGCTCGGTGCAGAACGTCTTGGTCGCGGCCGAGAAGCCTCGGGGGGCCTGGCCCAGCACCTCGCGCAGGACCAGCAGCCGCCCGAGGCGGAAGCCCGTCTCCAGCTGCGCGATCTCTTGACGCACGAGCGGGTCGTCGTGAGCCGCCATCGGGAGGACGTCGTCGTACAGGCGCCGGTTGGACACGAGGCGATCGATGCCGCCGCGCTCGTGCTCCATCTGGCGCATGATCTGAGCGAAGCTGCCGTTGAGCTCACCGACGAGGTTCCCAGCCGGCACCTGCACGCCGTCGAGGTGGATCTCGCAGAAGTGGCCGCTGCCGGTGGCGTCGACGATGGGCCGGACCTCCAGGCCGGGCGAGCGCAGGTCGACCACCATCTCCGACAGCCCTCGGTGCGGTGGGGCCTCGGGGTCGGTGCGGGCCACCAGGTAGACGTGGTCGGCGACGGCTGCGCCGCTGGTCCACACCTTCTGGCCGCTCACGACGAAGTGGTCGCCGTCGCGGTCGGCCCGGGTGCGGATGGCGGCCACGTCGGAGCCGGCGTCGGGCTCGCTCATGCCGATCGACCACATGGCGGTGCCGTCGAGGATCCCCGGCAGCCACCGTTCCTGCTGCTCGGGCGTGCCGAACTCGAGCAACGTGGGCCCGATCTGGCGGTCGGCGAACCACGACGCAGCGATGGGGGCACCGGCGCTTATGAGCGCCTCGAACACCACGAACCGCTCGAGTGGCGACCGGGCGCCGCCGCCCACCGACTCCGGCCACGTCATCCCCAGCCAGCCCCGCTCGGCCAGGCCCTTGGCGACCTCGACGTCGTGGCCGACGATCCACGAGTCCTCGGCGATGTCAGCCCGCGCCGCCCACTCCCGCCCCACCTTCCGGGCCTCAGCAGCCAGGGCCTCCAGCTCGGGGGCCAGGGTGAAGTCCATCGCCAGGATCCTCGCGCAAGGGGTGGTGACGAGCGGCAACACGCACGCTGGAGGCCGGCGGAGAGGGGAGGCTGACGATCACACCCGGGTGATGTCGAGGTGGAGGTCGGCCGCCCGAGCCAGCTCGACCAGGTCCTCTGGGTCGGACGTAAGGACCGTGTCACCGTCGTAAGCCAGCAGGACGAGAGCAGCGTCGACGACATCGCTTCCGCCGGTGAGAGTCAGCAGCTCACCGGCCCGGCGCCCGAGGACGTCGTCGAGGGGCACCACGTCTGTGGCGGCCAACGCTCTCGCCACGGGAACCTGGCGGTCACGACCTCCCCGCCACACCTGGCCCACGATGCCGCCGTGGGTGCGGGGCACGAGGCCGAGGCCCCGGTTGTCCTTCAGCAGCGCCAGGGTGGCCCGGTGCTGGCGCTCGACGGCCAGGAACGCTCCGGCATCGAGGATGAGCGTCACGGCCTACGGCCTCGGACCACGAACGCCTCACGCCGGACCCGGCGCACCGTCGCCTCCACCTCCTCCTCGGTGATCTCCCCGTGTCCGGCCTCGTATTCGGCGAGCAGGCGGTCCATGGCGACCAGTCGCCGTTCGTCGGCGACTCGACGGGCAAGCGCATCGTCGACCCACGCGCTCACGCTCTCGGCACGCCCGGCTTCCACCTCTGATTGCGCATGGGCCAGGTGCTCGGAGCTGACCGTCGCCGACAGTCGCCGCTTGGCGGACATCCCATCATCATGCCACGATCGTGGACATATCGTGGGCGGGCTGCAGGCCGGGTCAGCCCGCGCCGGACGTGGTCCGGGTGCCCTCGTCGAAGTCGAGCGACAAGGTTGCCTCGTCGTCGCCGATGTCGTACACGCGGCTCTGGAACTCGACCCGGGCCCACGGGTTGTCGTAGCGGAGGTCATGGCGGGTAGGCACCTCCTCACCGGCGACGGTGAAGTCGCCGTCCTGGCCGACGCGCATCTCTCCCTCGGTCGGGGAGTCGAACACCACGTCGAATCCGCCGGGGAAGCCCTCATCGGTCGCTGGCCGCGGCTCCACCTCCAGGCGCGCTGCGGCCAGCCCGGCCTGGAACTCCTCGAACGTGCCTGCTGAGGCGTCGCCGACCTCGACGATCCAAGCGTTGTCGGGGCCACCGGGCGCCACGAGGTCGAACGGTTCGGTCAGGCCGTCGGTGAACGCCTCGCCGGGGGCGTAGGTGCGCCACTGCGGCGTGCGCCACGACCAGAGTCCGACGTAGCCGTCTCCCTTGCGGCCAAAGGTCCACTGCCCAGCTCGCACGACCTCGTCGAAGCGCTCGGTCGGGAACCAGGCGTGGGTGTAGTCGAGGCGGTCGAACCCGGCCAGGGGGCCTTCCGCCGCCGTGCGCGGCGCGTAGAGGCTGATCCCCGCCGCGCCCTGCTGCACCGAGCGGGGCAGCGACCCCGAGCCGGTCCAGTACCCGTCGCGATCGGGCCAGCTGTCCTCACCCGGGAAGGGCTCGTTCTTCGGCAGGGTGGTGAAGACGATGGCCTCCTCGTCGAGGGTCGCCTGCCAGATGTGGTGCTGGTCGCTGTAGGTGCCGGGCCGGAAGTCGACCGCCGTCGACAGCATGGCGTCGGCGGTGCGGTAGGTGACGGTGTTGGACTCGCCCAGCAGGGCGAAGGTCAGGTGCGGGGCCAGGCCCCGCACGAGGGTCTTGGCCGCCTCGATGTCGTTCTCGGCGATGTCGCGCAGGACCTGGAACGGCGAGAACGTGGGCGTCTCCCACAGGTCGTTCTCGGTGATCGTGTCGACGGTGGCCCGGGCCAGCTGCCATGCCGGCTGGGCGCCTCGCTCCCACCAGAAGTCGACGTTGGCCGGGTCGTCGTAGGCGTAGCCGTAGGGCGCCTCGGGATCGGCCGTGATCTCGGCACCGAGGTCGATCGGCACGCTCATCCGCTCGCGGTCGACCATGGGCTCGTCGGCCGCAGCCACCCGGCGCACGATCTCGGGCAGCCGGTACTTCTGGGCCCGGGCCAGGAGCATGGCGCCGCTGCTGGCACGCGTCGGGTGGGCCACATCGGTGTCGTCGAACAGCAGCTTGGCCAGCCCGAACACGTCCTGATCGGTGGCCTTGCTCTTGTCCTTCATGTAGGAGCGACCGTGGGTGGAGCCGTTGTTGCCCCGGTGCAGGTGCAGGGCGATGTCGAACAGGAAGAGGTCGAGCACCATGGCCGCCCGGGTAGCGATCTCGGGGTCGTCGGCCCACTCGACCAGGGTCAGCAGAGGGGCGACGTCGAGCTGGTAGTAGACGTCGGAGTGCCACTCGCTGAACCCGACGTCGGCCTTCTCCTCGAGCCATCGGAGGATGCGGTCCCTGGCCTCGTCGCGGTGCTCGGCGCCGGTGCGGCCGTCGTTGGCGAACACCTCGTCGGGATAGGCCTGACCCACGAGGTACTCGTCGGTGTGGAAGATGATCCGGTGGTTCTCCGACCAGTAGTACTTCTCGTCGACCACCCCCTCCGGCGTGGGCTCGGTGTACCAGAACTCGAAGCCGAGCAGCGCCTCCTCGATGGCGGTGACGGTGTCATCGGGGAGCTGATCGCGGTACCCGTACAGCAGGTTCACGAGGTAGAGGACGTCGAAGTCGCTGGTGTCCTTCCAGCCGGCGATGGCCTCCAGCGGGTCGGCCAGGCTCTCGGGGGTCACCGCTGAGGAGTCCCACTCGAAGCTGTCGTCCCGGGCCGCCCGCTCGGCGTGGGCCATCACGTTCACGGCGTTGGTCGGGTCGAGCTCCTCGGAGGCGAAGGAGAGGTAGTCGTCTTGTCGCTCGGTGAACCAGGCCGCATCGGCGTAGCCGTCGCCGGTGCCGATCTCGTCGCCGGACCGGCTCTCCCGAGACTCGCCCGATCCCGACTCATCGTCGCTCTCGGAACCGGTGCAGGCCGTGGTCAGCAGACCGATGGCGACGGCGAGGACGAGCGCCCCCCGAGGTCCCACCGCCCAGACGGTAATGCGAGTCAGCCCGCTGGCTCGCGGGTGGTCGGTTTGGGTTCGCGAGGGAGGCCCAGGATCTTCTCGCCGACGATGTTGCGCTGGATCTGAGAGGTGCCGCCCCAAATCGTCTCGGACCGGGAGAAGAAGAAGGCCGACACCATCGGGCTCACCGGATACTCGGCCCGGCCCTTCGAGCGCATGTTCGCCGGCCATGTACGCGCCTCGGGCCCGACGGTCGACAGCAGCGACGCAGAGCCGTAGATGTCGAGGGCCAGCTCCATGGCGTCGCGGTGCATCTCGGACCAGAACATCTTGTTGGTCGCGCCCAGGGCGGCCAGGGCCGGGTCCTTCTTGCCGGTCAGGGTGCCGGTGAGGTTGCGCAAGCCGTTGATGCGCAGGATCTGGATGCGGCTGTAGAACCGCATCAGCCGCTGGCGGACCAGCGGGTCGGCCACCGACCCGTTGGCGGTGGCCTCGGCCACCAGCAGGCGGTACTCCTCCTCGAAGCGGCGGTGTCCAGTGGTGGCCGACATTCCCCGCTCGAAGCCAAGGGTGCTGTTGGCCACGGTCCAGCCGTTGTTCACCCCGCCGAGCACGTTGTCGACCGGGCAGCGGGCCCCGTCGAAGAACACCTCGTTGAACTCGTCGGTCCCGTCGGGCTGCACGATGCCGCGCACCTCGATGCCGTCCTGCTTCATCGGCACGAGCAGGTAGGAGATGCCGGCCTGCTTCTTGACGTCGGGGTCGGTGCGCGCCAGCAGGAAGCAGTAGTCGGCGAACTGGGCCTGGGTGGTCCAGACCTTCTGGCCGGTGACGATCCACTCGTCGCCGTCGAGCACCGCCGTGGTCTTGAGCGAGGCCAGGTCCGATCCGCTGTCGGGCTCGGAGAAGCCCTGGCACCAGCGGGCCCGTCCGGTGAGGATCTGGGGCAGGAGCTCCTTCTTCTCCTCCTCGGTGCCCCACTGCAGGATCGTGGGCCC
>Ga0136617_10004232_pt1 | contig 12840 bp, 9 predicted proteins | sample AntDrymUQ3222106_2_FD_129672 | JGI IMG/M metagenome (GOLD analysis project Ga0136617, IMG submission 129672) | Polar desert sand microbial communities from Dry Valleys, Antarctica - metaG UQ322 (21.06) | ecosystem: Environmental > Terrestrial > Soil > Desert | place: Antarctica: Dry Valley...
CCAACGCAGCGGAGGTCGGGGGCGCCGCCTCGGCAACAAGACGCAACCCAACACCGGACCGGCCGACCCGTGACGGTTCCCGAGGAACCCCTTGACAGCGATCACCCGCATAATGTCCGAGCAGCGCGGCGATCGCTTCGAGTGACATGCCCCGGTTGATGCACTGGGTGGCCAGGGTGTGGCGCAGGGCGTGCGGGTGGACGTGCACTCCGGCACGACGTCCGACGGCGGTGACGTGTCGGTAGATGGTGCGGCCGTCCATCGGGTGGTGGTCGTCGCGTTCGACGAGCAGACCGGTCGTGGTCGGCCCGCGCCAGGCCCGGTAGTCGTTGATCAACCCGACGAGCATCGGGTGCAGCGGGACGGTGCGTTCGTTGTGTAGCTTGCCGAGCGGGATGCGCAGCCACCAGGTGTCGCCGAGGCGATACATGGCGTCGTCGCGTAGCCCGCCGACCTCACCGACGCGCATCCCGGTGCGGGCGAGCAGTTCAACGATCAGGCGCCTTCGGCGGTTCGGTTCGACGGCCAGAGCGGCCATGAACTTCGCTGCGGTGGGGTCATCGAGGAACTTCGGCAACGGCTCATTCGCTTTCGGCAGGTCACCGGTGAGCACCGGGACTCGACGCGGGGCGTCGGGGTCGTCCCAGTCGATGATCCGCTCGAAGAAGGTGCGCAACATGCCGAGCCGGATCCGGATCGTGGTCGTCGACAACTTGCCGTGTCGGCCGCTGCGGGCGGCGAGCGCCAGCTTGAACGACTCGATGTGACGCCGCTCGATGCCGGCGGCGCAGATGCAGGCGGGATCGTCGATGGTGAGGTGGCCGGCGAACTGGCGCAGCGCCAACGACGTTGCATCAACGGTCGCCGGTCGCGACGACACCGCCAGCTGATCCAGGTAGGCGGCCATTGTCGCCACCATCTGCGGGGCACGCTCGGCGAGTTCGTCCCAGCCCGGGTCGACAGCAGTGCCTCGCCGGCTCAAGGCCCGCACCGGCACGGCGACCGGGACAGCGACAGCGACAGCGACAGGGACGGGGACGGGGACGGGGACGGCGCTCATCGCGGCATCCCGACCAGCGCCTGGGCTTCGATTGCTTCGGCCGCTCGCCGGTACTCGTCGGCCAACCAGTCCGCGCCGAGGTGCAGATACATCTGCGTCGAAGCGATCGAGCGGTGACCGGCCTGGGCCTGCAACGCTTCCAGCGCCATCCCGTGCTCACGCAACCGAGTCAGGCAGGTGTGGCGCAGCTCGTGACACGTACCACGGGTCAGCCCGGCCCGGGCCCGTGCTGCGCTGATGATCTCGTCGAGGCCGTCGGCCGACAGCGGCCGGCCACGGTTCGGGCCCTTCAGCACGACGAACACCCGATCCGTGGCTGCGCCCGCCGGTCGCTCGCCATCCATGTACGCGGCGACGGTGGTGAAGAAGCTCGTCGACAGCGGCACCAGCCGTTGATGGCCGCCCTTGCCGTCGGCGATGAACACACGCCACTCACCCAACCGCAAATCCTCGAGCCGCAGACCGAGCACCTCGCAGCGCCGCAGCCCGCCCAACACCATTGCTTGCACCATCGCCCGGTCCCGTTCGGTGCGCAGCGCCCCGATCAACGCTGCGACCTCGCCGGGTTCCAAGATGCGCGGCAGGCGACGCACGGCACGCACCAACGGCTGCCCGCGCCCGTCCCGACGACGGCGCCGCGTCGGCAGACCACGAGGCACCGGGTTCGTCTCCACCCCGACATCACCGCAGGCGATCAGATAGCCGTAGAACGCCGACACCGCCGCCAACCGCCGACGGATCGTCGACGCCGACAACCCCGAACCACCGTCAGAGATCCGCGCCACGTTCTCCGCCCCCGCCCGAGCCCTCTGCTGGACGGTGATGAACCCGAACACATCCCTCGACCGCACGTCGACAGGGTCCTTGCCGACGATCGCGAAGAACGTCTTCAAGTCATGGGCGTACGCGCGCACCGTGTTCGGTCGCGCTCGACCTCCTGCGAAACGTAGGAACTCGTCGATCAGCTGATGCCCCACGACGTAGACCTCGCCGACATCACCCTCTACGGCGACACGACGAACCTCCGGTGACCAGACCATGGCAATCCTCCTCGCTCGAACTCCGTCCGACGAAGACTCCCCGGACGGTCAGTCCCGGTGGTGGATCACCCGTATAAGTGCCGTTCCTGGCGCACGTCGACCATCGCGACGCGATGTCCGAATCGCGCCGCCGATAACACTCTCGTCGGGTCCGAGCGTCGATTCGCCGTCGCTCGCACGGCGCGGATGGTCCGCATTCCAGCCCAGTTCCATGAGCGCGCCCTTGCTGCCGGCGCGTGGTGGGTAAGGAGTATGTCCGGCCCATGGTCGCATTCCTTACCAAGGACTGGGCCACGGTTCGAGTTCGTCACGGACTGTGATCACCGAGGCGGACGCCGACTACGGCTCACGAGTCCTTCGATAACGGAAGGATTGAACCGATCGGTGCTGCGTCCACTGACGGGTCTGCTTCGCAGCGACGCCCTCTCGCTGACGCACGGTGCGCCGGATATCCGGCGATACCGGGCGCAGCCGTCCGTTGTTACCCCGCGATATTCGGATACCCACGGCGTGGGCGGTGCACGTATCGGCGAGTCGGCACTTAAACCTCGAACATTCAGCCGGACCGCCAACTGATCACCGGCGGCTTGAGGCGGGCGCAGCAAGGGCCCCGCGTTCGTCAGTTGGTGAGAGAGATGCGACGAGTACGTCGTCGTTGCGTGTTGCAGCGGCGAGGATCTCGGGCCCGATGTGGGCCCAGGAGGCTCCGTTGCCATGTTCCGCCGGGCCAAGTTGATGATCGACGTCGGTCACGTGAGGTAGGCGAATCGGATCCCCTTCTTGCGGTGGACGGCTGGCACGCGCAGGTCCAGGCGCATCGGCGCGTCGCTGAGGCGATGCCCGTTTGACGATCTCTGTGTTCAGAGTTTGTCGAACTTGCCGGCGGGGGTGTCGGGTTAGGGGGCTCGTCGGGCGGGTACTGCGTAGCATGTCGTTTGAGTTTGCTCGAAGGGTCGTCGCGTGACCGCCGTCTTCATTATCCTCGCGGTCCTCATTGCCGCGGCGGCCGTGGGATATTACTTCTACACGTCGAGACGCCGGCGCGGGAAGATGCTGATCTCGCCTCCACCGCAGGCTCCTTCGGTTGATGCCGAGCAGGAGAACCCGCAATGAGACCACCGCTGATCCGTGGTAGGGACCTCGTCGGCGGACCGGTAGTGGATTTGAACACGGGTGAGGACCTCGCGGAAATTCGCGACGTCGTGTTCGATCCCGCGAGCGGTCTGCTGACTGGGTTCACCCTCAACAAGAGGGGGTCATGGAGCGGCCGTTTGCGTGCCGTGTTGCCCATCGATCGGCTCAGCGCGGTCGGTACCGGAGCGGTCATGATTTCCGACGCGGACGCCCTCGTCGCCGGCGACGACGGACCACAGGACATCAAGGCAGCCGCAGAGGCCGACGCCGAAGTCGTCGATGATCTGGTCGTCACGGAATCCGGTCAGACCCTCGGTATCGTTCGCGACGTCATCATCACGGGCGGCGCGTCGCCTCGCGTTGTGGCGTTCGAGATGGATGCTGGCGAGGACCGTATTCAATTCATTCCGAAGAGCCCGCACGGCGGCGTGTCGGCCAGTGCGTTGATCGTGCCGGACGACTACGAGACTCGTGTCGGCGACGACCTCGCCGGCCTAGCTGACCAGCTCGACAGGCTCAGTCAGGAGCAGCCGTGATCGACATCGTACGACTCTTCGGGCAGCCCGCCATCTCGTTGCGTGACGCCGAGACGACTGGGACCGTAAAGGGCGTCCGGTTCCAGCGCAATCGCGTCTCCTTCATCGACATCGGGACCGGCCGACCGATCCCCGCCGGCGCAGTTCGCAGCTTCGAAGGTGACGCGCTGACATACGACGTTGAGGACGAACGATCGACCGCAACCACGGGCATGGTCGCTGCCGAGGCGCCCGTGGATGAACCGATCGGTGCCCGGGAGCGTGGAGATGCTGAGCAAGCCGACGCCTCCCGCGACCTGATCGCCGGGGAACGTCTGACACCCGACAGCGTCCCGAAGCCCTGGTCGGGAAATCCGATCGGTAGCCGAATGCTGTCCGACATGGGCGACGACCTGGGCACGCTCGCCGAGATGTTCATCGACGCCGACGGCACGGTCATCGAAATGGTCGACGATCGCGGACACAGGTACGCCGGTGAGCGGCTCGTGACAGTGGGATCGTTCGCGGTCATCGTCGCAGCTGCGAACGGCGATGAGTTTGCCTGAGGCTGTGGGGCACCTCGCGTCTCCCTACGGCGCTTGAACCGTAAAGATTTCAAGATCTTCAAAACTTCGCCAAGCGTCAGCGAGGGCGTGCGCCCAGTCGCCTACCGCGCGGATGGTCCGCCATGACGCGCGACATATCTCCGGGGGTGTCCTGACACACCATAAAGCCGTGGCACCAGACCCGCAGTCCACCCGCAGCGCGGGTCAGTTGCCGAAGAGCGCGTGGTAGCTGTGGCGGACGCTCACTCGATCGTGCTCGATGAGGTCTGCGGCGTCAACGTTGTCGAGGAGGAGGCGAGCTTGCGCAACGAACGGCGCGACTCGATCTGCCGCGCCGTTTGCTCGCGCCGCGTCCGCGACGAGCGCGATCGACTGCAGTAAATACACGGTCACCGCCGGCTGGCCGGCACCGGCTCTACGCAACTCGGCAAAGGCAAGCTCGGCGATGTCCTCATCCGTCAACGCATGCAGGGCAAGCAAACAGCGACCGCTTCCGTCGACAAGCGCCGTCGGCACCGGCGATGACAAGAGGCGATCAACGAGCACCGTGCCTAAATGGAAGATGGCGTCCTGAGCAGTTGTCGGATCGTTGACCCCAGGCGACAACGCTCTCAGTGCGACGTCGACGAGCTGACGGACGCCATACCCGGCGTCCTCATTCATCGTCCGCGTCGGACCCAGAACGACACAACGCTTGGCAGATCGCGAGACCTCGTCCAATCGAGCTTCGGTCACCGCCGGCCAGATGCTGCAGAACGGTGTCGACCGAATCGCATAGCGGCCGGCGTCGATCTCGAGGCGAACGATGCTCCCGGAGTCGACGAGGCCGAGAAGGCCGCGGCGGTCGATCTGCCGGACCCAGCCGTCGCCGTCGAAGCGAACCACCGTCACTGGCTCACCGTCAGGGATCGAGCGATCGGTCTGCGTCGCCGCTCGGAGGTCCTTGTCGGTGTCCGGTGAGGTCGGCACGCCGGTCGCCCGTTCGACGATGTCGCCGAGGATCACGCTGACGTCCATCTTGTGTGACGTGTGGTTGATTGCCGCCACGACCGCCAACACCGCGACGACACCCAGTACGACGCCGACCGTGACCGCGAACTCAGGTACGACCTCCTCACCACCCTCATCGACTGGTCCCCGCACGCGCTGCAGGGACACCAAGCAGTACGTGAAGGTCCCCACCACGATCGCGATCACCCGCCGATTGAATGGGTCCCGAACGAGCCCATGGATCACCCGCGGGGAGAACTGGCTCGAACCCTGCTGCATGATCAACAGCGACACCGAGAACGTGATACTGGCGAACGTGATCGTCGCCGCCGCCGTCGTCGACAGGACGGCCCGCGCGCTGTCGACCGTTGATCTCCCAACCCACTCACCGACCTCGACACCAACGAGCAACCGTGCGCCAAGGAACCCGACGACGACCGCAATCGCTGGGAGAAAGAAGAAACTGGTCCGCAACGCATCGGACGCGGCCCGAACACGCTGCATCACAGGTAAAGCCTAACGACGCACGGCGACAGCGAGCGATCGCCGGCACGCCGCGCGGGCCGTTGACGCGCGACACGCGATCGCATCCGATGGGTACACGTAGGCACATGGAGCACCCATCGAAATCGCGACGCGAGGCAATAGCCGAGGAGATTGGGAACCGCCTCGACATGCCGGTGACCGTCGCCGGCATGCTGCTTATAGTCGTCCTCGTCGCAGACAACCTCACGTCGCCCTCGTCGACGCTCGACGCGGTGTGGGCCGTCGTCGGGTGGGCGCTGTGGAGCCTCTTCGTGCTCGAGTTCGCGGCTCGACTCATCGTTGCGCCGTCCACCTGGCGTTTCCTCCGCAGGAACTGGTGGCAGCTCGTGTTTCTCGCCGTCCCGTTCCTGCGGTTCCTCCGTGTGGTCAGCCGCGGCTCCCGGCTCGCCCGGGCCGCAACGACGTCCGTCCGAGGCACTCGCACTGCGGGCCGCACGCTCGCTGGCCGGATTGGATGGCTCACAGGTCTCGCAATCGGGACCGTGCTGGTCGCCAGTGAGCTCTTGTTCACCTATGCCGACATCGCGTACGCCTCGGCGTTGCACGCGTGCGCGCTCGGGGCCGTTGCCGGTGAACCGCTCGACGTCGACGGGTGGCTCGCCGACGTGTTGGAGGTCGTGCTCGCCGTCCACGCCGCGGTCGTCTTCGCAACGCTGGCAGGGGCCGTTGGCGCGTTCTTTTTCGAGCGGCAGCGCGCGCAGTCCGAGGCGGGGGCCATGACGCACCGGCCGACCGCCGCGGGCCACGCCCCGCACGCCGAGACCATATGACGCGCGTCGCCGATCGGCGCCACTGGATTGAGCGGCGTCACCTCGCCCACAACCTCCGCGAACGATCGCTGTAGCGCCGTGCCAGCGGTCGGACACCGCGTCACCCGGGCGATCGGTGGCGGCAGCGCGCACCTTGAATGTCGATAGACCATGCTTCGAGCACCCCGAACGCGATGGCGATGACGAGCAGGCGTTTGAGGTGCGGGCCGGCAAAGATCACGGCCGCGAGCGCGCCACGACCGACGGCGACGCCGAACTCCGGACGGCCGACTTCATCGACTCGTCGGCCGAGATCGCCCTCGAACGAATCGGCCCTGCGTCACCCCTCGGGAGGTGCCTCCTCGCGCCCGCTGCCGGGAGTTCCGCGATGTCCGAATTCGCGCGCCCGCATTCGCGCGTCTGTACGCCCTCGAGGCCATCCTCGAAGTGCCGGTAGCGGACGCGCCCGAACATCGGTACCGAACGACGCCGAAGCCGCCTCGGCGAGCGCGCCCAAACGGCATCTCCGGGGTGCTCTTCAGCGGGATCATTATGGCTGGCGCCGCTGACCGCCAGCGCCAGGCCGAGCCAACCGTCTGTCCGGGCGCGCTGCCCTTCCCGGAGTCTCGGGCTCGATGCACCGTCGAGAGCATCGGACCGGTGAGCACCACAGGCGTGAGCGGGATCCGATCAACCTCGATCGGTGCGACGAGGCGCTACGACCCCTTGGTCTTCTTCGTCGGGCGATTCTCGGATGTCGCACCCCTGCCAGCTGTCTTCTTTCTTGCGTCGGGCGCGCCCTTCGCAGAACCTCTGTTCTTCTTGGCGGCCCTCCGCGCGGCGCCCTCGGCCGCCGTGAGCACGGTGAGCGTTCCCGGCGCAGGGATTACGGTCGTCTCCTCGCCCGATGGCCAGCGCAACCGTAGGAGGGAGCCGGTCACCGCCGTGACAACGCCCTCGCGGTTCGGGCCCGTCGTGCTCGATAGGCACACCCGGTCTCCAATCTTGACCATGAGCTGGCACCTCCCACTCGTGAGTCGATGTTTGCACCATCGGCGACGAGCCGCCAGAGCAGGCCGAAGACTTCAGCCAGAACATGACAACCGGACAACGACCTCGGGTTCATCGCGGCTGACGATCGCCGACATATTCAGGGGTTCCCCGCTGGTGCGCGCGCACCGCCTTCCGTACGTTGACCTGACCCGGCCGCACATCATCGGGCCAAGTTCCTGAAGGAGAGCTCATGCTCATCGAACGTGCCAAACAAGACATCAAGTTCGTCACCGAGGAGGCGACCTATTCGGCTGATGACCTCTTCACCATGCTCGAAAAGAGACCCAAGCAGGCCGCAGCCGTCCTCAAAGGCGGGATCAAGATTGTGGCCGATCCCATCGCCATCGACGCTGTCAACTCGACCGTCCTTTCCGACTACCTCAGCGACGAAGGCGAGGTCCAATCCTCCGGGCTGACCGGCTTGGAGGAAACCCTCATCGTCATAGCGGTCGTCGCGCTCCTGTCCGGATTTGGGGTCGGATACATGAAGGGAAAGGAAGACGGCCTCGAGGAGGCGGCCGACAATGAGGCGGAGACCGAGAGCGAGGGCGGGGACGGAACCGGTACGTCGGGCGACGACGGCGACGACGGCGGCGACGGCGAAGGCGGTGAACAAGGCGAGGGGTAGGGTCGAGAGATCGTCCGCCTGTCGCGCTGAGTGATGCGCTCCGGCGCGGGTGGAACCCTTCGTCGACAACTCGAGGCGCCCGGTCAATGTCCGAAGCGTGTCAGCACGATAACCGGCACCCCAATAACGCGAACTCATTCACCCCACGCGGGTCATCGAAGTGCCGGTGGCTGTCGCGCCCGAACAACAGCACCGAATGACGCCTAAGCCGGCGCGGTGATCGCGCCAGATCCGCATGTCGTTCGCGTCGGCGCCGCCGCCCGACAACCGGCGATAGGGGCCGTCTCGCTCCGTGCCCGTCAGCCGTCGTCGGCTTCCGTGTACTCGACGTCCAGTGCGTCGAGGAACTGCCTAGCTGCCCGTTTGGACCTCAGCACGTGAAGGGCCGCGTGCTGCCCGTGCTGCGAAATGATCTCGTGTTCGCGCTCGGGCTCTGAGCGGCGGTTGCGCCAAATGACGACGACCAGCCGCCACTCATCGCGCAATCGTCGCCAGGCCGAATCGTGGCAGCATTCGGGCATCTCGCCGACCGGCTTCCGCAAGCCGCGCAGAAACGCGCGTCTTGCGCATGCTGACCAGGGCGTGTCCAGAACCACGATGGTGTCGGCGCGTTCGAGGCGAAGGTCGAGTGTCTCGTGGTAGTTGCCATCGACGATCCACGCGTCGCCAGCGAGCAGGGCGCGTCGCGTCTCGCGCCAGTCACGCTCCGACGGTGCAACCCAGCCGGGCTCCCAGAAATGGAGGTCGAGATGAAATACCGGCATGCCGGTCTTCGCAGCAAGCGAGCGCGAGAAGGGTGCTCTTCCCGGACCCCGCCATCCCCGTCACGAGGACGCCGGTTCTCTGTCGCGTCACGGCAACGTCAGGCGACTACGCGTCGTCGCACCGATTCGGCGATCGGCGTCGTGAAGGCAACGAGAGGGAGCCGCAGGCTCCTATGGCTGGCGACCGTATCGGCCTGGCAACCGTGACGCACGACGTGCACCCGAACCGCCGCCCGGCTTCGTTCGGTAGCGGCGGACTAGCGGCCTCCCCGGACGCACCGGGACTCGGTCGGGCGTCGTCTTCTTCGGACAGGAGCAGACTCCCAGGTTGCGTGGGAGCACAGCAACTGCAGCCGTGTGAGCTGAGGGTCGGGGTGTCGGCCAAACCTCGGTCGCCCGCCGTGTGGTGCGAGGATTGCGGCGTGGAGCGGCCTGACACACGACGGCTGTCGAACGCCAAGGCGCCGGCGTGGATTGAGTTGTCGCGAGCTGGCTTCGACGTCTACCGCGATCTGGTCAACACACCAGCGTTCTTCGCGCTCTTGCCGCCTGTTGCTGGGTTGCTCGGTCTTGACCTTGGTTGTGGGGAAGGCCACAACACCCGGCTACTCGCCGGCGCCGGCGACGAGGTTGTCGCCCTGGATGTGTCTGAGCGATTCATCGACGCGGCTGCCTCCGAGAACCACTCAGGCATCCGGTTCGTTCTCGCCGACGGGACGGATCTTCCCTTCGACGCGCGCGTCCTCAAGCCCGGAGGTTTCGCGCAGTTCTCCGTGGTCCCTCGATCTGACGGCGCGCATCGCCGCGATGCGACGGCGCGACCGCTGGCAGGACTGGGACCTCTGGAGCGTTCACCGCTGACAGCACGAAGCACGTGTCGGTGTGGGAGAAGCCCTGACCGCCTCCCCCGGCGCTCGCCTGCTCAGGAACCGACGACGCCGCCGTCGCTGCGCGTGATCACCACCGTGGCGTCGCGGGGCACCGGACCGTCGGCGCCGCTGAAGTCCTCGGGGAAGTTGGTGAGGGCCGGGTCGCCATCGCCGGGGTGCTGGATGTTGGCGAACATCGTCGTCCGGCTCGGCGTGACCGCGATCCCCGTGACCTCGCAGCCGGGGACGCCGGTGAACAGGCGCTTGAACTCGCCGGTCGCGGCGTCGGCGACGAGCATCTGGTCGTTGTTGTCGCCTGGCTGCGAGCCGTCGGTCTGGACGAAGACCCGCCCGTCGGGATCGGCCCAGAGCCCGTCCGGCGAGCCGAACATCTGCCCGCCGTCGTCGACGACGAAGGCGGAGATGGCGAAGAAGTCCCACTCGAACGTCGTGCCGGTGTGCCCGTCGCTGTCGACCCAGCTGATGATGTGCCCGTCCGGATTCGGCGCCACCGGGTTCGCCGCATCGGCGCCGGGGTTGTCGTCTTCGCCGCGGTCGGAGTTGTTGGTGAGCGTGCAGAAGACCCGCTCGCCTTGGCCGATCGTGATCCACTCGGGACGATCCATCGGCGTTGCCCCGACCTCGTCGGCGGCGCCACGGGAGTTGACGAGGATCTCCTCGAGGGACCACGACTCGAGCGCCGGGTTCCCCGGGCTGAGCTCCAACCACTCGCCGGTGCCGTCGTCGTCGAACCGGGCGACATAGAGCGTGCCTTCATCGAGCGGCGACACGTCCTCCGCCTGCATCGCCTCCATCTCGTCTCGCGACACGAACTTAAAGATGTATTCGAAGCGCTCGTCGTCACCGGTGTAGGCGACGACGCGCCCGTCGGCGCCGACGACGACGGCCGCACACTCGTGCTTGCACCGACCGAGCGCGGTGCGCTTCACCGGCGGTGCCTCGGGATCGTTGGGGTCGATCTCGACCACCCAGCCGAGGCGGTTCTCCTCGTTGGTGTGGTCGGCGTTGGAGAGGTCGAAGCGCTCGTCAAAGAGGTGCCAGCCGTATCCGAACCCCTCCTCGCTGAACCCGTAGCGTTCCTGCTCCGGCGTCGGCGTCCAGTCGCCGCTCGCACCGAAGTAGCCGTGGAAGTTCTCCTCGCACGTGAGATACGTGCCCCATGGCGTGACACCGAAGGCGCAATTGTTGAGCGTCCCCACCGGTGGGTTACCGGCGGGGGTCTCGACCAGCTCGCTGCCGGCCAGTGGACCGCCGATCGTCGCCGCCGTGCCCGGGTGAATCCGGCGGTTCAGCGGCGAATCGACGACCCGCCAGCCGTTCGGTCCTCGCTCGATGGCGACGACGGTGATGCCGTGCGCCGCCTGGCTGATGCGGACCTGCTCGAGCGACTCGGGCTCCTCGACACCCAGCACGTGCGCGTTGCTACCGAACTCGTGATTGAGGCACAGCACGCCGCTGGTCTCGTCACCGAAGTACCACATCCCGTCATGGCCGATGCCGATGCTCTGCTCCTGCTGCTCGGCGGTGAGACCGTCCCGGTCGAACGACTCGCCGCTGCCGTCGAGCTTCTCGAGCCACGGCAGGATGACTGACATCTCGTACTCCGGCGCGATCGTCGGGGTCGGGCCGTCCTGCAGCGGGACCGACGTGAACCCGACCAGCGCGGAGCCGCTGGGCGCCGGCGCACTCTGCTTGGCGAGCCGGCGGCCGAGAACACCGGCGGGCGACCGCCCGCGCGCCCCCACTGCGCCTCCGTCGACGAAGGCGAACGCTGCAGCTGCCAAGCCTCCGGCGACGAAGCCTCGCCGCGAGAGTCGGGCGGCGACGACCTCGGCAAAGGGCCGGTTGCCCGAGCGGTTGTTGATCGAGTCGCTGTCGTGCATGGTCTCTCCCCCAATCGAGTGACGCGAACCCCAGCGGCACGGACATTAACACCCGTCAGGCGTTGGCTGCCCCGAGGTGACCATGGCGGATGGCCACTCGTGAACCACGGTCGGTCGTCGCCGTGCCTAACCCGGCGAGCCCGTCTCGCCGTTTCTTTCGCTCCTCCGCTCGTCCGACGCCGTCCTTCGTGCAGAGTTCACACGATCGGCAGTCCTGAAACCGTCGGATCTCGTCGCCAAATTCGTACAGGCGCCGGCTCGGAACGTTCGACAAGTCGACGGTCGACCCGAAGAAGCCGTCGACAACATCCAGGATCGTTGCCACGAGGCCACTATCGCATTTTTGCGGCCCTCGCTCGCGTGCGCCGGGCATCGGCCGTGGCGACGTTCTCGCTTGGCTGCACAGCTTGCAATGAGCACAAACCGCCGTTCCTCGTCTTCGTGCCCGGGGCGTGCAGCCGACGGAAGGGAGTCGGGCGATGCTCGGTGGCGCCATCGTGCCGGCGATGCCGGATGCCGGCGGTGGGCGGTATCGGGCGTTGGTATCGGACATTACGCCGGGCGCGTTCGGGTCGTCGCGGGTGGCGGCCTCGGAGGCACCTTCGTGCGCCGGACGGGATCGCCCAATATCGCCGTTTGTGTACAGAGCGTCTGCCGATCGACAGCGCAGAATGGTGATATGGCGAAGCGCCCGGAACCGTCCGAGCCCGTCGTTAAGACGCTGTTCGCGCTGTCGCGCAACGTGTGTGCATTCTCGGACTCTGAGCGCGGCGAGGATTACGAGCAGAGGCTCACCGATCCTGCATGGAAGCGGGTACGCGCCCGTATCTGCCACATCAGGGGTCTGCTGCCGGACAGCGCCCGCCACGACGCCTCCATGACGGACGTCGCCCGCAACGCCTACGAGAACCTCATCCTCATGTGCCCGAACCACCACAATCTGATCGATGACCTCGAGCCGGATCGCTACTCGGTCGATGTGCTCACCGAGATGAAGCAACGCGCGGAGCTGCATGGCGGCG
>Ga0136617_10004233_pt1 | contig 12840 bp, 14 predicted proteins | sample AntDrymUQ3222106_2_FD_129672 | JGI IMG/M metagenome (GOLD analysis project Ga0136617, IMG submission 129672) | Polar desert sand microbial communities from Dry Valleys, Antarctica - metaG UQ322 (21.06) | ecosystem: Environmental > Terrestrial > Soil > Desert | place: Antarctica: Dry Valley...
GGGAAGCGCTGGACGATGTGCTCCGGATGATCGATCGACCCGTCGTCGACCACGATGACCTCCGTTGCCGCCACGCTCTGATCCCTCGCGCTCGTGAGTGCCGCATCGAGGAAGTGCGCATGGCTCGCCGGTGTCGTCACCGGCGCGGTGCGGTGGTCGTGGCGAGCCGGCGAACGGCGTCGACGAACGAGCTCGTCGTCGCCGACCGCGTGACCTCGTCGGCGGCGTGGTCGATCCAGCACTGCCGGAACACAAAGTCGCGCACTTCGCCGGACCAGCCGACGAAACACGCGTCGTTGAAGTTCGTGAGGACGACGCTCGCGGAGGGCGCGGTCACCGTGTCCGCCGCGACGGGGCCGTGACCGAATCGTAGACGGCCTCGATCTGCGGCACGATCCGATCGGCCGAATACTGCTCGGCCTCCGCGGCCGCCCGGGCGCCGAGGCGGGTGCGGAGCGCAAAGTCGATGTCGAGGCGGATCATTGCTTGCGCGAGCGCGCCGGCGTCGTCCGGCGGCACGAGCAGACCCGTGACCTCGGGACGCACCACGCCGCCGAGGCCTCCGACGTCGGCCGCGATGACCAGCGCGCCGGCCGCCATGGCCTCGATCGCGACGATGCCGAACGGCTCGGCCCAGCGCGAGGGGACGACTGCGGCGTACGCCCGGCCGAATGCGGCCCGGACCGCTGCGTTGGGCCAGTTCTCGAAGACGTGCACACCGGCCCGGTCCGTCGGCGGCGAGTTCGGCCACGCTTGCCGATGACGACAAGCGGCCGCTGGATCCCCGACCGCGCGTACGCGTCGAGCAACAGGTCGAAACCCTTCTCGCGGCGGAAGTCCCCCACGTAGACGAACGGTGGCTCGTCGGGGAGCTCGGCAAGCCACTCGTCGATCGTCGTGCCGCTGGTGGCGTCGTTGACGGGGAGGAAGTTCGGGATGACGTGCACCGATTCCCCGTCCACGTCGAGCTGATTGCCGTGCGCCGTCGCCGCGCTGACGGCGATGAACGCCCGAGCGCCGCGGCGCTCGAGCCGCCGGCCGACCCACGTCCCCACCACGGTCAGGGCGCCTTTGAAACGGCCATAGTGGTCGGCCGCACAGCGCAGACACGTGCGCGGCACCGGGCCGGGGCACACGCGGTCGTCGAGCCACAGGGTCTTCTTGGCGCACGAGAGCGTGTAGTAGTGCAACGTCGACACCAGCGGCGGCAGATAGCGGGGTGTGGGCAGCAGCGATCGGGCCAACCAGTCGTGGCCGTGGATCACGCTCGGCGCCCACTCGCGCACGAGGCGGAGCAGCGCCCGACGCGCGACCGGGTCGCATACAGGCGGTGCCCACGGTCGGGCCTGATCGAAGAGTCCCGGGATGCGCTGCGTTGCGTTGCGGATCCGGACCACGTCGACGTCACCGTCGCGCTCGTGCTCGTCCAGACCGTCCACCCGGAGCGTCGCCACCGTGACCCGATGGCCGCGCTCGCACAACGCGTGGGCGAGCGTGCGGACGTGCTGTTCGACGCCACCAAGCAGCGGCCAGTAGAAGTCGGTGACCATCAGCACGTGGTGGCGCGGCGCGCCGTCCGGAAGCGGTCGACATCGTCATTCCATCGGTTGCGCTCGGCGCGACACGAGCCCGATGTGGCAGGCAAAGCCTTGAGCCAGTCCCGAAATCGGAACTGACCCCACGGAGCGGTGACCACGGCTGTTCACATGGCCGAACCCATCGACTCTTTCAGAGCATCAAGTGTTTGCTAAATGTTTTCCAAGCGTCAAGTTCCTGCTAAGTTTACCTAGATCCCGGTCGAGGCGGTTCAGATCGTTCGGGAACGGCAGCGAAATTCCTGAACTTCACAGACCAAAGGCGGAAATTGTCTCAGGCGTATTTGATGCGCGGTGTCTCAGCGCGGCCCTGAACGCGGTCACGTCCCGAGCACAGTGTGCCCACACGCGCTCCAAGGCGCGTTCAACGTCACTGTCCGACACCACATTCGCCGCGGCGGCAGCGTCTTCAACACTCCAGGCGGAGGAGTCATCCAACCCATGTTCATCCAATCGTCGACCCCGAAGTCGACCCTGCGTCCGGTCGTCGCGACTCGCATCGAGCCCGGTTTGCTGGCTCGCCAACTGCGCCCGCGAAACCCGACGGTCTCCGTCATCGTGCCGACCCTCAACGAGGCCCGCAATCTCCCGTACGCGCTCTCGCGGCTCCCGCAGTGCGTCACCGAGGTCATCATTGTCGACGGACGTTCCACCGACGATACGGTCGAAGTCGCCGGCCGCCTGCGCGACGACATCCGAATCGTCGAGGAGCCTCGGAAGGGCAAGGGAATCGCCCTGAAGCGGGGCTTCGAGGCCGCGAGCGGCGACATCGTCGTCATGCTCGACGCCGACGGTTCGGCCGATGCCGCCGAGATCCAGATGTTCATCGAGGCGCTGGTCGCCGGCGCGGACTTCGCGAAGGGTTCTCGGTTCCTGGCCGGAGGCGGAAGCGTCGACCTGACGGCCATCCGGAAGTGCGGCAACCGGTGCCTCACCGGAGCCGTCAACCTCGTCTGCCAGACGCGGTACACAGACTTGTGCTACGGTTACAACGCGTTCTGGCGGGACTGCCTCGAGTTCGTGCCGGTCGACGTGCCCGGGTTCGAGGTCGAGACCCGGCTCAACATGCTCGTCGCTGCCGCCGGCCTGAACGTGGTCGAGGTGCCGAGCCATGAGTTCTGCCGGGTGCATGGTGCGAGCAATCTCCACGCGCTGAAGGACGGCCTGCGTGTCCTGCGGACGATCATCCGCACCTGGAGGCAGATCCGCCGCGGCGAATGCCGCACGGTACGCAGCCGGCAGGTCGAGCTCGAGCCGACCGTCGACGTCGAGGCAATCGCGTGATGAGGTCGATGATCATCGTCCCGGGCCGTGCGCCCGCGTGGGTTCGCGACCAAGTTCGCCTGGCTGCCGATGGCCTCACCGACGACGGGCTCGTGCTCGTGGCCCAGTCCGATGCCTTCGAGGCACCGGTCCACCTGCCCGGCACACTCGGCGCCAGTACGTTGCTCGGTGTGTCTCGCACCGGGTTTCCGATCTGGACCGGCCGTCGCCTCGCCATCTGGGGGATGCGACGGCGCCAGGATCGCACGGTCGTCGTGCTGTTCGACGGAGCCCGGCCGGTGACCGCGCTCGGTGCGGCGCTCGTCGCCCGGGTGCGCCGCGAACGCGTGACCGTCAATGATCTGCGCTCTCCGGAGCGCAGGCAGTCGGCCTGGTCGAGGCTGCTCGGCAGAGCGACCTGTGCCGTCGCCCACGAACGGGTCGCATCGCCCCGCCCGCAACCCGACGTCCGGCGGGCGCTCGTCTACGCGATCTGCAACCACGACCGTGCGTTCGCCGAATTGGTGGTGAAGACGGCAACGGCGATGTCGGCCGAGACCGCCGTCGGCTGGCGGTTCGTGATCCAGTCTGACGACGCGGCCGTCACGAGCGTCGTCAGCGAGAGCCTCGGCAGCGACTTCGTGTCGGTTGAGGGGTCGCCGCAGGTCGACATCCTCCATGCCTGCGACGTCGTAGTCGTGGCCCACGGCCCCCACGACGACCTGGCCGAGGAGGCCGCGCGGGCGGGCGCGGCCGGGGTGATCGTGGGCCACCCGATCGCCGACCGCATGACGCGTCGCCTCGACGGGGTCTTCGTGACGCGCCACGACGTCTCGTCGGTCATCGTCGCCCTGGAGTCGGCGCGCGGCCGTCTGTACGGTGAGATGCGCCCGGCACCCGAGATCCGTCGCGACGCCGAGGCCCTCCTCGCGTCCGTTCGTGGACTCGCGCTCGCATGAGCGCGGTCGCGGTGGCCGAACCGGTCGCGCCGCCAACCCGCACGGTCAGCGTCAACATCTGCGCCTACACCGAGGATCGGTGGGATCTGCTGTGCCGCGCCGTCGAGTCGGTGCACCGGCAGACGATCGACGGCGAGCACCCCGACGTCGCGCCTGAGATCGTCGTGGTCATCGACCACAACGATGCGCTCCTTTTGCCGGAGTGCCCAGGCGTGGCCCGACCTGTGCGTGGGGCCGAATCGTCACGCGCGCGGACTGTCGGGCGCTCGCAACACCGGGATCGAGTCGTCGCGCGGCGACATCATCGCGTTCCTCGACGACGACGCCTGCGCGCGACCGAACTGGTTACGCGAGCTGGTCGCCCCGTTCGACTCGGACGACATCGGTCTCACCGCCGGTCACGTCGAGCCGGACTGGGCGCTGGGTGCACCGTCGTGGTTCCCCGCCGAGTTCTTCTGGGTGTGGTCGGGGCCAGGTATCGGGGGCACCCCACGGAGCCGACCGACATCCGCAACCCGATCGGCGCGAGCATGGCGGTGCGCCGACGCGTGTTCGACACCGTGGGCACGTTCACCGACGGCATCGGACGCCTCGGCTCGACGCCGCTCGGCTGCGAGGAGACGGAGTTGTCGATCCGTGCCGCCGGCGCCGGATTCCGCTGTCGCGCGACCCCCGGTGCGACCGTCAGCCACTGGGTCAGTCCCGACCGGCACTCGTTTGCCTATTTCGTGCAGCGCTGCCGTGCCGAAGGTGTCTCGAAGGCGTCCGTATCCCGCCTGACGTCGACGTCGACGGCCTTGGCGACGGAGCGTGGTTACGTCGCGCGGACGATCCCGCTTGGAATCGTCCGCGCGATGCGGCGCGCGATCGTCAGCCCGCGGCGGGGTGCGCTCAGTGAAGCGGCCGCGCTCGTCGTCGGCACGCTCGTCACGGCGGCCACCTACGCGACCGCTCGGGTCCGCCTCCGGTCGCTCGGGTGAGGGGCGGGCAGCGACAACGCCGCGCGGCCGTGGAATAGCCGGTCTCCGGGGGGTGCTCGAAGGGTAATATTCCCTGCTCATGGCGGGGGAAGATGAGGTGGCCGGGCGAGGGGATACCGCACGCCCGCTCCGCATCACCATGGCGTGCGCGCGGTACCCACCATTCGTCGGAGGCACCGAGACTCACGTCGCCGCGGTCGCCGCCGGTCTGGCCCGTCGCGGGCATCAGGTGACCGTGGTGACCACGGTGCTCCAGGGCACCGGGTCGATCGACGTCGACGATTGCATCACGGTCCGCCGCGTTCGAGCGTGGCCCGGCGACTCGGATCTTCACGTGGCTCCAGGCCTGGCGCGCGCGATCACGCAGAGCCGGCCGGACGTGGTGCACCTGCAGGGGTACCACAGGATGGTCGCCCCGTTCGCGCTGCACACGGCACGCCGTCTCAAGCGCCCATACGTCGTGACGTTCCACTCCGGTGGCCACACCTCGCGCTTCCGGCGAGCGCTTCGTCCAGCGCAATACCGTCTGCTCCGACACTTCCTGGCAGGTGCCGCCCGCCTCATCGGGGTGTCCGAGTACGAGACCGAGTACTTCCGCTCGAGGCTTCGCGTACCCGCCGAGCTCTTCGAAACCCTCTCGAACGGGGTGGACGCCGCGTTCCTGGAGGTCGACCGACCGTTCCGGTCGACGAGCACGATCGTGTCACCCGGCCGGCTCGAGCGATACAAGGGCCACGGCGATGTGGTCGAGGCGCTCCCCGCCGTGCGTCGCGCGATCCCCGACGCCGAGCTCCTCATCGTCGGCGGCGGGGTGATGCAGCGCGAGCTCACCGAGCGGGCCGCTGCCCTGGGCGTGGCCGAGCACGTCCGGTTCACCAGCCTGCCGCACACCGACCGCGCCGGAATGGCGGAGGCCCTCGCCGGGGCTGCGGCCGTGGCGCTCGCCAGCCGATACGAATCTCAAGGCATCGTCGGACTCGAGGCGATCGCGACTGGCGCGAACGTGGTCGCGCTCGACGGCACCGCGTTGAGCGAGCTCGGTCGATACCCGGGCGTCGAACTGGTGCCGTCGGCGGCGGTCGCCACACTGGCTCCCGCGTTGATCCGCGCGATGACGTCCGAGCGTCCGTCGGAACGACCTCCAGTCCCGACCTGGCACGAAATAGGCGAGCGTCTCGAACAGATCTACTCCGACGCGGCCGGAGGACCACACGCTGAACGGCTCAACGTTCGGGGAAAGGTGATCGGCCAGACGAGCGGCCAGGCAGATCATGAGGAACGTGGAGTTCGCCTGACCTGACGTGACGAAGACCGAGCTGCTGACGACGAACAGTGTCGACACTGTGGACCCGGAGGTTCGCGTCGACCGCGCCGTCGTCGGCGTGCTTCGACATCCGCGTCGTACCGACCTGGTGGAAGCCGCCGCCGAGCCGCTCCCTGACCAACGCGGCGCGATCACCGTCGCGGTACACCAGCCGACCGACGCCGAGGTCCCGCAGATAGTGGTCCCAGTGCTCGTGGACTCGCAGGCCGCCGTCGACGTCGGCATCGCTGAAGCGAAGATCGATGTCGAGCCGCAGCATCCCGAGCGCGTCCGTGACGTCGCTGAGCCTCACGACGCTGTCGGCGGACGGCAGGTGTTCGCCGTGGTACTGGAACGGATAACGGTTCGTGCTCCGCTCGACGAAAAAGCCCCGCGGTTTGCGCCCCTTCGCGAACACCCGCTTGAGGCCGAAGCCGAAGAGGAACCGGAGCAGCCGGATCGGGTCTCGCAACAGGTTGCGCAGATGGGCCCGGATCGGCGAGCGCTCGGTCACCCCGTACGGCGAGCCCGGCACCTTCGTGCCCGTGAGCGAAAGTCGCTGCGCGTCGGGCGCGAACCGGGGACCGAGCGGTGAGATCAGACTCAGGTAGACGAACGACAGGATGCCGTCACCATGCCGGGCGTCGGCGAGCTCGGGGTTCGTCAGCCAACCGGCCACGTTCGGCAGGTTGTGCTCCTGCAAGAACTCGTCGGTGAACGTGAATCGGCGCCGCACGAACACACCGTCCGTAACTGCTCGTAGTCGTAGATCGTCGACTCGGGAGGGGTCGTGAACTCGACGTCGGCGATGACCCCTTCCAGGTGGGCCTGGTACCAACGGCCCAGATGACCTGATGGTCGCCCAAGCTGCGCCCATCCGGCCCGGGCGAGCACAGCAGGCGTGTCGTCTCGACGCCATCGCACGCGAGCACCCGTTGTCACCCTCGACCGAGAACTTCGGCCCGTCGATTGCCGCGCACTCGACGCTGCCGACGCGGCTCGTCCTGTCGGCGAGGCGTACGCGTAGCGCGGTGGCTCCGGTCACGACGCTCACGTGTGGGTTCGATTCCATCTCGGCGCGGTACTCGGTACCGAAATTGGTCGGCAGCGACCAGCGCTCGAGCGTCGACACGAGCACCCCGCCGCCGTCCTTGAGACCCGGCACGAGCTCGGGCGAGAGATGCGGCAGTTCGTGCACGCTGAACGCCCCGCGGCCGATGCGCGCCCAGTCGCACGCGCGCTGGATGAACGGCTCGACGTCGGAGAGGCCGATCGGCCAGCGCGACCCGACCAGCTGCGCGCGCTCCTGGAAGTCGATTGGATCGTAGGGCACGCATCGCCCGCCCCATATGGCCGATGTTCCGCCCAGTTGGCGGCTCTGCGTCATCTCGACCGGTGCGTGGAATTCCGTGAGGCGACCCGCCACCGAGAGGTCGCGGGTGCGCGTCGTCGGGCCTCGCTCCACCGGACTCCACCAGCAGGACGTCGACGCCTCGGCGTGCGGCTTCGAGCGCGGTCACGATGCCGCCCGGTCCTGCCCCGTTGACGACCAGAGCGGCGCGCGGGACAACGCCGTCTGCCAGGTCCCGAGCGTCAAGGATCGACCCAGTGTCTCCGTGACCATCGCGTTCCGAAGGAGGTCGGTGGCCGACCGTTCGGCCAGAGTTGGTTCCGTCACGGAGGCGCGAGGCGCCGCAGATGCTCCGGCTTGGCCGACGAGATGAGGACGGTGGCGCCAGGGTTGCTCGACAGTGTGTCCTTGATCAGCAGGGTGGCGAGCTCACCGCGCTGCGAGAGATCGCGGCCGGCCAGCTCGTTTGCCTGCACGCGCAGCTCGTCGTCCCGGCCGATGGCCTCGGCGCACCGGATGAGCGCGGTCGACAGGACGCCGAAGACGATGCGGCGGGAGCCTCCGTTGGGCGGCCCGAGCAACCCGCCGCCAGGTCGTACGGCATCTGCAGGACGCCGGGGGCCGGACGCATCGTGGTCACCTCGTCGGCGATCGGTGCGAGATCGCCGGCCACGCCCCATCGCGCGATCGTGCCGGCCGCCCTCGCCGATTCGAGGAAGGCCAAGACGTCGTCGCCGACGGTACCGACGGCGAGCGCCGGCTCGTGGATCATGAAGTCGTCGATGCGGTCGACGCCCAGCCGACGCAGGCTGCGCTCGAGTCCGGTGCGTGCGGCAGCCACACTGAAGTCGGCGGGCCGATACAGCAGCTTGCCGACCACGCCGGCGTCCGGTGAGGCGCCGGCCTGCTTCACGCTCGACTGCATCGATGCGGACTTGCTGAGCACGCGCCGGATCGGACCCTGCATGAACCCCGAGATCCGGCCGACGAACGTGGTGGCCAGCCCGAACTTCGTCCCGACGGTGGCCTGGCCGGAATGCGGCGTCGGCCATGGAGACGGACGACGTCGTCGGGTGGTACCGGACGTTCGAGGCGATGAGCCACAGCGGGGTGCGGTTCCGGGCGCCTTCCGGAGAGAGCGACTGGCGGGCGGCCGATGCCATCTCCGCCGGGGCCGACGCAGCCCGGCTCTACCACGCCGCGCCCGAGACCCTCGGCCACACGGGGATCGCCATGCTCCCGACGCTGCCGTTCTGGGACGACCGACGGCGCCGGCTGCTCGTCCGGGCACCGCGCGCCGGAGGAACGGGCGGGCTGCCGTCGACGCCGCATTCTGGCGGGGCGTGCGCTCAGCGCTCACTGGCGCCGAGTGGCGCGCGCTCCGATCGGCAACTCCGATCCTGATGTACCACGCCTTCGACGTCGCGGGTGGCGGCTCGTAGTACGTGGTGACGCGGCGGCGCCTGCGCCGCCAGCTGCGGCTGCTGCGCCTCGTTCGGTCGCGATCACGATCGACGACGGCTATGTCGACACTTACGAGGTCGCCGTCGCCGAGTTCCGCGCCCACCGCGCGCACGCGACCTTGTTCGTCCCGAGCAACCGCGTCGGCCAGCACGTCGATTGGACAATCGATCCGGGGCTGGCGGGCCGCGCGATCGCCAGCGCCGCGCAACTGCGCGGCGACCGGGACGTGCTCGACATCGGCTCGCACGCCGCCGACCACGTGGCACTCACCACGCTCGACGACCTCGCTCTGTCCGACAGCTTGAGACATCGGCGGTTCGGCTGGGTGAGATGCTCGGCCACGAGATCGACATGTTCGCCCTGCCGTTCGGCGATCAGGATTCGCGGGTCCGCGACCGACTCGCGCGAGGGCCCTACCGAGTCGTCTGCACGAGCGTGGGCGGTCTGAACACCCTCCTCGACCCGCTGGTCGCGCTTCGGCGAGTCGAGGTCTGCGGCGACGAACCGCTGTGGCGGTTCGCGTCCAAGGTCATCGTCGGCTCGGGTCATCCGCTCGGCGCATTGTTCCCGTCGCGGCGTCGTTGACGCTCACGACGATCACTGTTGCGATCGCTGCGTGCGGGCGGCCAGCCGAGCTGCAGCGCGCCGTGCGCGCGATCGCCTGCGGTGTGCGCCAGCCCGACGAGGTGATCGTCGTCGACCAAGCACCCTCGGCGGCGGCTCGGGCGGCGCTGGACGTGCTCGGCCCCGTTCCCCACCGCTACGTCGAGCAGGAGCGGCTCGGCCTGTCGGCCTTGCGCAACCTCGCGCTGCAACTCGCCAGCGGAGCAGTCGTCGCGATGACCGACGATGATTGCGTCGCCGACGAGTCATGGGTTGACGTGGTGCACGCGTCCTTCAGCGATCCGGAGTCGGCCGACACGTTGACCGGGTCCGTCCTCCCGCTCGGCGACGCTGCACCGGGCGCGTACATGGTGTCGGCTCGGTCGCACCCCGCCCCATACGTGCACACCAGGCGGGTTCCGCCCTGGCACATCGGCAGCGGCGGCAACTTCGCCGGGCGCCGCCGCGTCCTCGAAGCAGTGGGTGGATGGGACGTGCGCCTGGGCGCGGGCTCGCCGGGACGCAGTGCGGAGGTCATCGAGCTGCTCGACCGGATCCTGCGCTACGGCTACGCCATCCGGTACGAGCCTGCAGCGATCGTCCGTCATCAGCTGCAGGATCGGCAGCGACGACTTTCGACGCGCTGGACGTACGGATTCGGCATCGGTGCCTTCCTCGCGTTGCGCGCCAAGCGGGCCGACCGCCTCGCCGTGGCAGCGTTGACGATCTACGTCGAATGCACGCGACCTCGCTGCTCCGCGCCGTGCGTCGGCGCAGCTGGTTCGACGCCAACCAGCACATGCGCGCGCTCGCGGCGCTGGTTCCCGGCGCCTGGTACGGCCTGCGCCTCCGCCGGCACGGACCGGCTTCGGCGGAGTGATCGCTCGGCTGCTCGGGGCGATCGTGACGTACGACCGGCCTGGTGCGGCTACTCGCGTCAGCCTGAGCGGGCCAGGCGGCGGACCGCTTCGACGAAGCGCTGGGGCGCGCCGGGCCGGGCGACCTCATCGTGGGCGTGCGCGACCCAGCACTGGCGGAACACGAGCTCGCGAATTTCGGGAGACCAGCCCACGGCGCGTCCGGCGCGGTCGAGCTGATCGGCGATGGCCGCCGCCGAACCCGCGGCGTCACGCAGCTGCACGACGGCGTCCGCGTGCGTCGTGCCTAACGCCGCTCCGAGCGCGTCGGCGGCCAAGTACCAATCGTCGGTGAGCAGCACCCCGCCGGTCGTACCGGCCTCGAAATCGGTGATACCGACGGCGGCGCCCGGCTCGATGACGACGTTGCGTGTGGTCAGGTCGCCGTGCTGAGGTCCGACGATCGGTGCTACGCCAACGAGCCGCTCCGCATCCCGCATCAGTGCGGCGCAGTACTCGGCGAGCTCGGGATGGGCAGACGCCAGCGAGCTCGCAGGCGCTCGGAAACATCGCACGTAGGTCTCCTCGTCGAGAAGCGCTGGTGACCGCAGCGCCCGCCAAGTTGCAAGTGAGTCGAGCACATCGGCGACCAGCGCGCCGAGCCGCCGGGGACGCCGCCAGAGCAGCCCCGCAGCGCCATGGCCGGATACCGCCGTCATCGTCAGCTTCCCTGGCTTGTGACCGAGGAGCCTTGGAACGCGGAGGCCGGCCCGCGCCGCGGACGGCGCCACGAAGACGAGTGCCCGAATCTCGGCGGCGATCCGAGGCACGGCCGCCGGCGAGAACGCCAGCTTGGCAACCGCGCACGGCCGCCGTTCGTTCGCCTCGTAGAGCAGCACTCGCAGCGTCGGGGCGTCGCTGCGGCTGCCGAGGCTCACGTGCCCGGCCGCGGGGCGGCATCCGGGCCAGTCCCCGTCGCGTTCGTCCTTGCCGGTCGGGGTGAGGACGACGCCGACGCCGGGCGCCATCATCGTGACGAGCCACCGACCCCACGTGTTCCTCGCCGCAGCAGCCACGATCGCAGCGGCTCGGGACTTTTCCAGGTGCCGCTCGACGCCGTCCGCGAGCGTCGGCCCGATGGCCAGGGCGTGCTCCGAACCAGGCCAGCGCGGGACGAGCAGCACAGCCCCGGCCGACCGCACCGAGGTGTTGCGCAGGCGGCGGGAGAGCGTCAGGCGCTGTCGCCGCGGCAGCATCGCGATCGCGGCGTCGCCGTTGTCCTGGATGCGGCGAAGCTCGGCGTCGCCGAGCCGCTCGATCACCGCCGTCACGTTCCCCGCATCTGGCGTCGCGGCGGTTGCCTCCCACGCCGTCCAGCTCACCGGCCCCCACGGCGACGCCAGCGTCATCGCACTGCCTGGCCGGCCCGCAGCTCGTCGATGTGGGCGTAGAGGTCGTCGTAGCGATCGGCGGCGCGCTCGAGGTCGAGCCAGGCCAGCGCCGCTGCACGGCACTGCGCGCCTCGCCGGGCAAGCTCGCCCGGATCGGCCAGCAGCTCGACCGCTGCCGCCGCGAATTGCCGGTCTGTCGTGGCGGTGATCGCCACGCGGCGGAGCTCCAATGGCAGGCCGGCGAGCGCGAGCTCGGTGCCGACTACGACCTTGCCGGCGGCGAGCGCCTCGATGACCTTCACCCGCATGCCTCCGCCAAACTCGATCGGTGCGAGAACGAGCGAGATCCTGTCGAGCGCCTCGGCCAGGTCGTCGACGAAACCCGTCGCGACGATGCGGTCGTCGCGGAACGCGATCGCGGGTGGTGCCGGCCCGATGAGACGGAGCGTCACGTCGGGCCGGGAAGCCACACGATGGGCATCAAGCGCTCGATGAGGCGCTCGACCGCGCGGAGGTTCTCGGGGCGCGTGTACTTCCCGATGTACCCGATCGCCGGTTTGTCGGGCTCGGGGAGCCCCGACCCGCGGGCCGGGAGGGGGACGGGGAACGGCACGACGAACACGGGCGTGTTCCCGACGAGGCGCTCGATGCGTTTGCGATCGCCGGAGGTGAACACCACGAAGGCATCGGCGGTGCGGGACGCGCGCCGATACGTGCGCCTCCAGGCGACGACCTCGAGCATGGGTAGGGACGGAACCACCATCGGTCGCGCCGCACCTGGTCGAGGGTGCTGAAGAGCGGAAGGTCGTGATCGGTGACGATGATGGCCGCACGATTGCCGGGGGCGCGCCTGACGGAGTCGGCGAGGAGGAGAAATTCGACGTGGACGATGTCGCACGAACCGACGAGCATGTGCGCCTCGCGGTCGAACCTGGGTGATCTCCAATCGGACGCCCACGTGCTGCGACCCGCGAGCAGGGCGCAGAAGCGCCGCAGCTTGCCCCGCCGTGCGTCGCGTTCGGGGCGCGGGATCTCGATCACGCCGACCGACTCGTCACGGCGCTCCGGAGCATA
>Ga0136617_10004234_pt1 | contig 12840 bp, 9 predicted proteins | sample AntDrymUQ3222106_2_FD_129672 | JGI IMG/M metagenome (GOLD analysis project Ga0136617, IMG submission 129672) | Polar desert sand microbial communities from Dry Valleys, Antarctica - metaG UQ322 (21.06) | ecosystem: Environmental > Terrestrial > Soil > Desert | place: Antarctica: Dry Valley...
CCATGAGCTCGTGCCACTCGTCAACCACCACCAGCTCGAGATGCTCGAAGAGTTCGGCCGCATCGGTGCGGGTCAGCAACAGGGCCAGGCTCTCGGGGGTGGTGACCAGCGCGGTAGGAAGGCGCCGGCTCTGGCGGGCCCGGATCCGGGGAGCGGTGTCGCCGGTGCGCGACTCGACGCTCCAGGGGAGGCCGAGGTCTTCGATCGGCGCACGAAGGGCGTCTTCGGTATCAGCGGCGAGGGCGCGAAGCGGGGTTATCCATAGAACCCGCAGTGGCGCTGAAGCGGGGCGGCGGGGCAACGGGGCAGAATAGTGCTCCAGCCACTCCAGCACTGCGCCCATCCAGGCCGCGTAGGTCTTGCCGGTGCCGGTGGCCGCGTGAATCAGGCCGCTCCCACCGGCCAGGTAGGCTTCCCAGACCTCCTCCTGGAAGGGAAACGGCTCCCAACCTTCCTTGGCGAACCACTCCCGAACGCAGGCCATCGGCGGCCGGTTGGCGCAGTCGATGATGGGCCCAGCTCTCGTCGGCTCCTGCTCAGCAGGCTGCGCGGCGCGCTCCTCCCGCTTCATCGCCGCACGGGCTCGGCGCAGGTCGACGGCAAGGGCACTGCCCCCGCGAAACTCGTTCATGCTGTGATCCACCAGGTTGTACGTACGACTGCTGGTACAATTTCAACCACTCCGAAAACACGAATGGGTTCTCTTCACATCCCGCTTCGGTCCCCTCGCCTTCGCTTCGCTACGGCTCAGGGTGACACTCTGGCTTCAGGCTGATCTGCGTCTGTTATCGCGGCGATGTAGCGGTCCGCCGAGTAGTGGAGTGCCTGCTTGGCATTGCTGAGAATGTTCTGCCCAAACCAGGCCCCGTAGATGTGATCGAACTCGAAGGGCTCGACCGCCGCCACGATCTCCCGTACCGTCCTGGCGCTCACCGGGATGTAGTTCGGGTAGCTGTACATGAAGCTCACCGTCTTCCGGTCCTGCCCCACCTGGATCACGTCCCCGGTGAGCAGCGCCCCCTTACCGCCCGCCCCGCCGGTCCAGTGGAGCACGGTGCCGCCAAGGAAGTGGCCGCCGCAGCGGATCAGCGTGAGCCCGGGCGCCAGCTGGTGGTTATCACCCTGCCAGAAGACGATGGCGGGATGGGGCCGCATCACCCACTCCCCGTCGGCGGCGTGGAGATAGATCGGGACATCCCCCAGCGCCCGGCTCCACTCCACCATCGAGGAGTAGTAGTGCGGATGGGAGATGGCGATGGCCGACACGCCGCCGAGCGCCTGCACCGCGCCGACGCTCCGGTCGTCGATCAGGCTGATGCAGTCCCAGAGGATGTTACCTGCGGCGGTGCGCAGGTGTAGCGCCCGCTGCCCGATGGCGAACTTTGGCTCGGTCGAAATGCTGATGAGCTCTGGCCCCTCGACATCGAGCTGGTTCTTGTGGGTCGCCTGCAGCTCCTTAAGCGTTGTCCACCTCTGGCCGCCAGGCCCGACATACTGCCGCTGATCCTCGCAGATGGCGCAGCGCCCGGGTGGGACCGCCGACTCGGCGTGCTGAACGCCGCAGCCGACGCAGATGAATTTCATGATAGAAAGGTAAAGCGTGAGCGGGAACTGCAGAAAGCGTGAGCGGTGAGCGGGGTTGTCGTCCCCAGCAACCCGCGAGTCATCCCGCGCGGAGCGAGGGATCGGGTGGGTTCGCGTTTCCACACCGATCTAGACCCGAGGTAACCGGGCCGTATTCCCCGTTATGCTCGGACTGACAACCGGTACCCTCTCTTCACCGTTTACCGCTCACCCTTTACGCCTTGGACAGCGAGCCCATGTCGATAACAAACCGGTATTTCACGTCGCTCTTGAGCATCCTCTCGTAGGCCTCGTTAATCCCCTGGATCGGGATCATCTCGATGTCAGACACGATTCCGTGCTGGCCACAAAAGTCGAGCATCTCCTGAGTCTCCTTGAGCCCACCGATGAGCGAGCCGGCCAGCTGGCGGCGCCGGAAGATCAGGCCGAGCACCCCGGGCGAGGGATGAGGAGTTTCCGGCGCGCCGACCAGGCAAAGGGTGCCGTCGCGCTTGAGCATGTTGATGAACGGGTCGAGGTTATGCGAGGCCGCGACGGTGTTGAGGATAAAGTCGAAGCTGTTGGCGTGCGCCGCCATCGCCGCCGGGTCCCGGGAGATGACGACCTCGTGCGCGCCCAGGCGCCTGGCGTCCTCGGTCTTCCCGGGAGAGGTGGTGAAAAGCACCACCTCGGCGCCGAAGGCGCGGGCGAACTTCACTCCCATGTGGCCCAGACCGCCGAGACCCACGATGCCGACCTTGTGGCCGGGGCCGACCCCCCAATGGCGCAGCGGCGAATAGGTGGTGACCCCGGCGCATAGCAGGGGCGCGGCCGCGGCAGGGTTCAGCTTTTCCGGGATCCGGAGGACGAAATGCTGGTCCACCACGATCCGGTTGGAATACCCGCCGTAGGTGACGCCGCCGGTGTGGGCATCGGGACTGTTGTACGTAAGGGTGAATCCGACGTCGCAGTACTGCTCCAGGTTTTCCCGGCAGCTGGCGCAAGTGCGACACGAGTCCACCAGGCAGCCGACGCCGGCGAGGTCCCCGGCCTTGAAGTCCTTCACCTCCTTACCGACCTGGGTCACCCGTCCTATGATCTCGTGCCCGGGCACGACGGGATAAACAGTACCCTTCCACTCGTTGCGGACCGTGTGCAGATCGGAGTGACACACACCGCAGTATTGGATCTCGATCTGGACGTCTCGCGGACCGGGTTCCCTGCGTTCGAACCGGAACGGCGCCAACGGCGAAGTCGGGCTCTGGGCGGCATATCCTAGCGCGGCGATCCGTGACGGCGACGCCGAATCCGGCTTTCTCTGCATTTCCTTGACGGTAGTCATCGTGAACTCCCTAGTAGTTAATCAAACGCTCTGAAATCAAGGTAGCCTCCACCTCGAGTTTCGGGCCCTTCGCGGATGCTGCCCTGAGCGCAGGCGAAAGGCTCGGGATGACGCGCGAGTGCTGACTGCTCACGCTTTTTCTCTCCCGCTCACGCTGTCCAGCAGCTCCCGCACTCGCTCAATCGTATCGGCCTCCTCTGCCTTCTTGTCCGTCCTCCACCGCGCCATGCGGGGAAACCGCACCGCGATGCCCGACTTGTGCCGGCTGGAGCGCTGGATCCCCTCGAACGCCAGCTCGAACACCAGCTCGGGTTTCACCGTCCGAACCGGGCCGAACTTTTCCAGGGTGTTGCGGCGGACGAAGGCGTCCACCTTCCGGATCTCCTGATCAGTGAGACCGCTATACGCTTTGGCGAACGGCACCAGGTGGTCTCCCTCCCAGATGCCGAAGGTGTAGTCAGTAAACAGGCCGGCGCGCTTGCCGCTCCCGGGCTGGGCGTAGATGAGCACCGCGTCTACGGTGAGCGGATCTACCTTCCACTTCCACCAGTCGCCGCGGCGCCGCCCTACCCCATAGGCTGAAGTCAGGCGCTTGAGCATGACTCCCTCGGCTCCCAGGCCCCGCGCCGCCTCGCGAGCAGTCGCGACCGTCTCCCAATCAGGGGACGGCACGGCGGGCGCCAGAATCAGCCGGCCGGGCGCCAGCGACTGCAGCAGAGCCGCCATACGGTTCCGCCGCTGGCTCAGCGGAAGCGTTCGAATGTCTACTCCGGACTCCTCCAGCAGATCGTAGGCGACGAGCACCACAGGCACGTCCTCCAGGATCTTCCGGCCCACGATCTTGCGTCCGATCCGCCGCTGGAGTTGGGCAAACGGCAGCGGAGCGCCCTCGGCCCAGGGCAGAAGCTCGCCGTCGATCGCGGTTCCGTCGGGCAGCAGAGCGCCGCTCTCCTCGATTTCGGGGAAGCGCCCCGCCAGCAGCTCCTCGCCTCGAGACCAGAGGAACGTGCGGCCCGCTCGCCGGATGAGCTGGGCTCTTATCCCATCCCACTTCCATTCCACGATCCACTCATCGGCCGCGCCGAGTGTGGCCGGATCAGCTTCGAGCGGGTGAGCCAGAAAGAACGGGTACGGCCGGCTGATATCGGCATCGCTGGTGTCCGCGGCGGTGAGCCGCTGAAAGAACTCGGGAGTTGGTTCCCAGGCTCCCATGAGCCGGTGGGAGAGCACCCCTTCGGGAACGCCGCTCCTCTCCCCCAGGGCACGGGTGACGAGCTGCTGTGAGGCGCCGACCCGAAAGCTTCCGGTGATCAGCTTGTTCCAGACGAACCGTTCGTGGGTGTCGAGCTCGCGCCAGCTCTGGATCATCACCTCGCGCTGGACGTCGTCATCCTCGCCCCGGAGGCGAAGGAGCCGCTCCTCTACCCAGTGCGAGAGCGGCAGCTCGCTGGAAGTGCCGGTTGAAGGCAGCACCAGCGTAATCGCCTCGGCCAGATCGCCCACCGCATGGTAGCTCTCCTCGAAGAGCCAGTCCGGGATGCCGGCCTCCTGCGCCGCCCAGGCTCGCAGCCGCCCGGAGGAAACCAGGCGCTTGGGCCTGCGGCCGCTGAGGAAGTGCACCGCCCAGGCAGCGTCGGACGGCGGAGCGCTCGAGAAGTACGCAACCAGCGCCGCAACCTTTGCGCTGGTGGACGTGGTCTCATCGAGGGCGGTGTAGAGGCGAGCGAAGGCTTTCATGGGTGCGGGTCTTCTGAAGTCTCGGTCACTTCGGCCCTTTCACCCTCGAACCTGGTTGCTATTGCCTGAGCGTGGAGGCCGCGCTCTTTCAGCCAGCGCACCACCGGGCCGGTGTAGCCGTGGGTCACCCACACCTCTCCCGCCCCGGTGGCCTCGATGGCTGCCAGCAGGCCAGGCCAGTCCACGTGATCAGAGAGGGCAAAGCCACGGTCGAGCGACCGCTGCCGCCTCGCGCCGCGAACCATCATCCATCCCGAGGCGAAACCGGTGGAATGGTCACCAAAGCGGCGCGACCAGATCGACGCATCGGCATACGGGGGTGCGATGACTATGGCGCCGGTGGCATCGGCCCGGCTGTCGGCTGCCCCCGCGTAGCGGGTAGCCGGGAGCTCGACGCCGCCCTCGCGATACAGTGACGTCATGCGCTCCACCGCGCCGTGGGTGAGGATCGGGCCGATACCGGCATCGAGTCCAGCCAGCAGACGCTGGGCCTTCCCCAGGGCGTAGCCCAGCAGAAGGCTGGTCTTTCCCGCGGCTGCATTGGCTCGCCACCAGGAGTTGATCTCGGAGAAGACCTGCTCCTGGCCGGGCCAGCGGTAGATCGGCAGACCGAAGGTGGACTCGGTCACGAAGGTGTGGCAGCGGACCGGCTCGAACGGGGTGCAGGTCGGATCCGGATCGGTCTTGTAGTCGCCGGATACCACCCAGATTTCCCCGGCGTGCTCGATGCGAACCTGGGAGGAGCCCAGGATGTGGCCGGCAGGGTGAAGGCGGATGGTGGTGCTGCCGAGCACGACCTGCTCGCCGTACTCGGCGGCCTGGATGCAGGCTCCGGGCTCCAGCCGTGCGCGCAGGACGCCAAGCCCCGTCCTGGAGGTGAGGTACGCCCGCGAGCCCCAGGTGGCATGGTCGCCGTGGGCGTGGGTAATGACGGCGCGATCTACCGGTTCCCAGGGGTCGATGAAGAAGTCGCCGGCCTGGCAATACAGACCACTGCTGGTGAGCGTAAGCATGGTGAAAGCTAGGCGGGGCAGCCGGGCAGCGGGGCAGTAAAAAGGCCGCTTGTCACCCTGACCCTGAGCGCAGCGAAGGGGAGGGACCGCAGCCATGCTTCGAATGTGATCTCCCTGGGTGCTCGAACTAGATCCTTCGTTTTTTCTCAGGATGACGCGTGGCTGCTGCCCCGCTCCCCCGCTCGCGCTTTTAGCAGTTCCCGCTTACGCTTTCTTTTCCCGCTCACGCTTCTTCCCTCACGGCCGATGCTGATACGTCCCCATCAGTGTTCCCTGCGCCAGGATGTGCTGATCCATGGCCTGCTCCAACTCGGCCCGGCTGGCGCCGGGGGCCAGGCCGAGGGCGATGTCGAGGGCGTACAGTCGAAAGAAGTAGCGGTGCGGCTCTCCCGGAGGCGGGCAGGGGCCGGCGTACGCCATGTCGCCAGCGGTGTTGCGTCCGTGTCGCGCGCCGGAGGGAGTCTCCGCCAGGGTGGGCACCGCCTGGGTCAACTCCACCGCTTCCGCCGGCAGATTGTAGAGCACCCAGTGGACCCAGGTGCCGCGGGGCGCGTCCGGGTCTTCGCAAATCAGTGCGAGGCTGCGGGTATCGGTCGGGGCACCACTCCACTGCAGCGGGGGGGAAACGTCGTCCCCCTCGCAGGTGAACCGGATCGGAATCTTGCCGCCGTCGACGAATGCCGCCGATGTCAACTGGATCTGGGCACCACCACCTCCGGGTCCGGCCATCAGCTCTTCCCCGCTTCGACCCAAAGCCGGATGGCCATGAGCACGATGAACACCGCGAACATCCTCTGAAGGATTGCACCGGGGATTGCATGGGCGAGCTTGGCCCCGACGAAAGCTCCCAGGAAAAGCCCCAGCGAGATGAACACCGAGGCCTTGATGTTGAGGTTGCCGGCCTGGTGGTAGGCGTACGCGCCCAACAGGCCAACCGGGAGCAGCATCGCGCCGAGTGACGTGCCTAGCGCCAGCTTGGTGGGGAAGGCCGCGAAGAAGATGAGCGAGGGGATGATCAGGATCCCCCCACCTATCCCAAACAGGCCGGACAGAACTCCAGCGGCCAGACCGATGGTGAGAAACAGGGGCTCCATATGCGGCGGCTCCGGAGGGTGGGGGCTGTGGCTGTTAGCTGTTAGCTATTGGCTATTACAGTGTAGCTTGTAGCTTGTAGCGTCGGGGGGCAATGCCAGCTCATAGCTCAGAGCTCATAGCTCATAGGCTACACCGGAGGCGACGATGATCGAGAGGCGGCAGGTAAGACGGATGACGCCGGTAATCCTCGCCGCGGTGGCGCTGCTCGTTGCGCTGGACGCAATGGGCGAGCTGGCCGGTCAACCACTGGGCTTCCCTTACCTTCCGCTGGGCGTTGTGTCGCTCCTGATTTACCTGAGTGTGGGAGCCATCTGTTCCTGGCGGACCAGCTTCGGAGGCGGACTTCTGGCGGCAGCAGTGGTGGGAGTGCTCGCCGGCACGGTAGGACCGCTGGTGGCATGGCTTATCGGCTCTGGCCCGGTAGCCCAGGATGTGACCGAGCCGCGCATCTTCGCTTATCGTGTTGCCTTCGTAACGGCCACCGCGGCCGCTGCCGGGTTCATCGGCGCGGCAGCCGCAAGCTGGCTGGAGCGGCGCCGGGCTGTCCGCAGCTCGGGAGTCGTACCCCGATGACCCGCCTTCCGCACCAATCCGGAGTACCCTGTGAGTCGTGACCGCACCAGCCTGGATGGGGCGTGGGAGTTTTACCCGGATCCACAACAGAAGCTGACCCACCGTACCCTCCGCCAGGATGATGCCCGGACGATTCTGGTCCCGGGTCCGTGGCAGGCGCAGTTCGACGATCTGCGGGACTACAGCGGTGTGGCGTGGTACCGGCGCCATTTCGTGGTGGAAGGAGGGAAAGAAGGAAAGAGGGACTCCTCGCCTCCTTCCGTCCACGTCCTCCACTTCGGCGCGGTTGACTACCATGCCACCGTCTGGCTCAACGGGCATGAGGTGGGTGAGCACGAGGGCGGATACCTGCCGTTCGAGCTCGACGTGAGCGGATTGCTTCGCAATGACGGTCCCAACGAGCTGATAGTCCGGGTCATCGACCCCGGGAACGACGCCGATTTTCTGCCCGAGTTCCCCTTCGCCGAAATCCCTCACGGAAAGCAGAGCTGGTACGGGCCAATCGGGGGCATGTGGCAGAGCGTGTGCCTCGACCGCCGCCCGGCGGTCCACCTTACCCAGCTTCGGATTACGCCCGATGTGCCCGGCGAGCAGGCTCAGGTGCGGGTCTCGCTCAGCCAGCACACTGACCGGCCGATGGGGCTCTGGCTCAACATCACCGATCCGAGGGGGCAGGTACGCCGGCACCGGCTGCTTCTTGCGGCTGGGGTCGACAGCGAGGAGCTGAGCGTTCCGGTTCCGGATCCAATGCTTTGGGATACCACCACACCGAACCTTTACCAGGTGCAAGGCGTGCTGCTCGACGGCAGCGATGACCGGGCCCAGCCGCTGGATACCCTATCAACGCACTTCGGGATGCGAACGATCGACACTTCGCCCACCGGGCATCTGCTGCTCAACGGGCAGGTGCTCTATCTTCGTGGTGCGCTGGACCAGGACTACTACCCCGACCTCATCTACACTCCGTTTAGCGACGCCGAGCTTGACGCCCAGTTCGCCAAGGCGAAGCACATGGGCCTCAACCTGCTCCGGACCCACATCAAGATCACCGACCCGCGTTACTACGACGCGGCCGACCGGGCCGGGCTCCTCATCTGGACCGAGCTTCCCAACTGGCAGGATCTCACGGAAGCGGCCAAGCGGAGGGCCAAAGAGACTCTGTTCGGCATGGTCGAGCGGGACTGGAACCATCCATCAATCATCATCTGGACCATCGTCAACGAGAACTGGGGGGTGGACCTGGCGGTGAACGCCGGTCACCGCGCCTGGCTCTCCGACATGTACAACCAGTTGAAGGCGCTCGACCCCCATCGACTGGTAGTGGGAAACTCGCCCTGCTTTACCAATTTTCACGTGGTTACCGACATCGAGGATTTTCATAACTACTACGCAATGCCGGACCATTACCGGAAATGGAAGGACTGGGTTCAGACGTTCGCCAGCCGACCGCCGTGGACTTTCGCGCACGTGTACGAAAACATCGAGTCGTGGCGGGAGTATATCCGCGATCCGTGGAATCCCGTGGCCCGCCAGCCAGCCCCCGAAGTGCGGCGGCGGGGAAGCGAGCCCATGGTAGTGTCGGAGTTCGGCAACTGGGGATTGCCCGATGTGGCAAAACTAAAATCTCATTACGGCCGGGAGCCGTGGTGGTTCGAGACCGGGATCGAGTGGGGCGACGGCGTGGTGTACCCGCACGGGATCGAGCAGCGCTACAAGGCATTCCATCTGGACAAGGTTTTTCCCACCCTGTCCGAGCTGGCCGCGGCGAGCCAGCGAATGCAGTTCACCGCGCTCAAGTATCAGATCGAACAGATGCGGCGGCATCCGAGCATCGTGGGGTACGTAATTACCGAGTTTACCGACGTGCACTGGGAGAGCAACGGGCTGCTCGACATGTGCCGGAACCCCAAGGCGTACTACGACGTCATCGGCCAGGTCAACAGTCCCGACGCCATCGTGCCCACTGACTGGGAGCGGATCGCCTTCTGGGAAGGCGAGCGCTGCGAGGTCAGGTTGGCGCTATCCCACTTTTCCTCCAGCGACCTGCGGAACTCTCGCCTGGAGTGGAATCTGGATCTCTGGCCCGACATCCGCGGCACGTTCGAGGGTCTTGCCCCCGAACGAGCTCAGCTCACTAATCTGGGAACAGCGGTGTTCGAGGTCCCTCGCCTGGAACAGGCCGCTCGCGCCCGGCTGGAGATGCGGCTGGTAGACTCTGCCGGCGAGCTGGTGACCCGGAATCATCACGAGATGTACTTCTTTCCCCGGACGGAGTCGGGTCAGCGGCACGTGAGGCTCGCGGTGCCGGGGCTGCCCAGGCTGGCCGCGCGCCTTGCCGGCATGGGATACGAGCTGACCGCCCAGGAGTCAGCCGACCTGGTGGTGGTGGAGCGCATGACCGATGAGCTGCGCTGGTACGTTCAGAACGGAGGCAAAGTCCTCTGGCTCGCCGAGGAGCCCGATTCGGAGCAGACTCATCTGGGGACCATCAGTATCGCACAGCGGCAGGGCAGGAGCTGGCAGGGAGACTGGGCCAGCAGCATGAGCTGGATCAGGCAGGACAAGATCTTTGGCGGCATTCCTACCGGCGGGACGGTGGACTTTGCTTTTGCCGATCTCACTCCCGAAACCGTTATCGTGGGTCTAACCCCGCGTGACTTCGCTGCCAACGTGCACTCCGGATTGTTCGTCGGCTGGGTTCATCACCTGGTGGCACTGGTGGCAGAGCGTCCGATCGATCGCGGCCGGGTCATGATCTGCACCTACCGCCTCCGCGACCACCTGGGTACTCACCCGGTGGCAACTCTAATGATGCGCGACATGATCACCCGACTGGCGGGCGTGGCGAGCGGGCAGCCGGAGCGGGCGGTAGCCAGCACGCCTCCCGCGGCGGTGTCCTAGCCTCCTTTCTCGCCGCGTCCAACGGTCAGAAATCACCTCTCCGGCCTCCCCCCAGCCCTTATTATTTCCGTTACATGATCCCTCGCTGGCGGACGCGGGGCGACAGGAAACCAGCCACCCGAAGCACGGTCCCGGCGGTAACGCCGCGGTTGCCAGAACGGTTGTAAGATGGCTCGGGACAAACAACTCGCGCTTCCTGAAGTCTGGGGCGGGATCGAGTGTACGGTCAATCGCGTGGGCGAGCGCTACTACGATCAGGTCCAGCGCTCCGGCCACGCCGACCGGCCCGGCGACCTCGAGCGGTTCGCCAGTCTGGGAATCCGGACTTTGCGCTACCCGGTCCTGTGGGAGAGGGTGGCTCCCGGGGATCTGTCCGCGGCCAACTGGGCCTGGCCGGACCAGCGGCTGGGTCAGCTCCAAAGGCTGGGTATAGAACCCATAGTGGGGCTGGTGCACCACGGGAGCGGGCCCCGCCATACTCACCTGCTGGATCCTTCGTTTCCCCTTCTGCTGGCCGAATTCGCGGGCGCCGTAGCGCGGCGATATCCCTGGGTCACCCACTTCACACCGGTAAACGAGCCGCTCACCACCGCCCGCTTCAGTGGGCTGTATGGTTACTGGTATCCGCACGAGCACAACGCCCGGTCCTTTGCCAGGGCTCTGCTGCACCAGTGCCGAGGCGTGATACTGGCCATGGATCGCATCCGGGAAGCCAACCCCGATGCCCGACTGGTGCAGACCGACGACCTGGGAAAAGTGTTCAGCACTCGCCTGCTCGCATACCAGGCAAAGTTCGAGAATGAGCGGCGCTGGCTCACCTTCGATCTCCTGTGCGGCCGGGTTGGCCCCGATCACGCTCTGTGGGAGTACTTGAAGCGGGAAGCTGGAGTGAGTGACGAGGAGCTGCGATTCTTCGCCGACCATCCCTGCCCGCCCGACATCGTAGGCATCAACTATTATCTCACCAGCGAACGCCTCCTCGACGAACGTCTGGCCTTGTACCCGCCCTCCACCCAGGGAGGTAACGGGCGGCACACCTATGCCGATGTCGAGGCAGTGCGGCTCCGCCCCGAGGGCCTTGCGGGGCCCCACGCACTGCTCACCGAGGCGTGGGAGCGCTACCATCTGCCCCTGGCGGTAACCGAAGTTCACAACGGCTGCACCCGGGAAGAGCAGTTGCGCTGGCTGCTGGAGGTTTGGGATGCCGCGGTCCAGCTCAAGGCCGACGGCGTAGATCTCAGGGCAGTGACCACCTGGGCTCTGCTCGGCGCCTTCGATTGGAACAGCTTGGTTACGCGCGACGAGGGAAACTACGAGCCTGGCGCCTTCGACCTCCGGTCTCCCGAGCCCCGCCCCACCGCCCTGGCCCACCTGGTGAGCGAGCTCGCCGCCGGTCGCCGCGGGCTTCATCCCGTCCTCGACATGCCCGGCTGGTGGCACCGCAGTAAGCGTTTGCTTTACTCCCACTCATTGGTGGACAGTAGCCCGAGAGCTCCCCGATCGCCGACACCCGCCCGACCGCTTCTGATCACCGGAGCCAACGGCACCCTGGGCCGGGCCTTTGGTTTGCGATGCGATCTCCGCGGCCTGGCGTATCGCCTTCTCACCCGCACTGAACTGGATATCGCCGATCCGCTCTCGGTTCAAACGGCTCTGGCTCGGGAGAATTGCTGGGCGGTAGTGAACGCAGCCGGCTACGTGCGGGTGGATGACGCTGAGCGAGAGCCGGACCGCTGCCGGCGAGAGAACACCGAGGGCGCCGCTGTGCTTGCCGAGGCGTGCGGTGCTCGGGGTATTGCGCTGGTTTCGTTTTCCAGCGACCTGGTATTCGACGGACGGCAAAACTCGCCCTACAACGAATCCGACCAGCCCGCTCCTATCAACATCTACGGGAGAAGCAAAGCGGAAAGCGAACAGCGGGTTCTGGCAGTGCATCCTGATGCCCTGGTCGTCCGCACCAGTGCCTTCTTTGGCCCGTGGGACGAGCACAACTTCGTCACCCTAGCGCTCAGGAGCATAGCTGCGGGTCAGCGGTTTGCGGCTGCGGATGACACCATCGTTTCCCCAACCTATCTGCCGGATCTGGTGGATGCCTGCCTGGACCTGCTGATCGATGGGGAAAAGGGGATTTGGCACCTGGCAAGCAGGGGAGCGTTGACTTGGGCCGACCTGGCACGGAAAGCGGCCGAGCTGGCGGGCCTCGATGGCGCTTTGGTGGAAGGGCGGCCTATGAAAAGTTTCGGTCTGGCGGCAAGGAGGCCCAGGTACAGCGCGTTGACAAGTCAGCGGGCCTGGCTACTACCGCCGCTGGATCAAGCTTTGCGGCGCTACGTCAACGAGACCGGCTTCGGGCAGCGTCCGGAGGTGCCGGTGGGCGAGCGGCTGGAGGCGTAGGCGGACGAATAATAAAAGTCCTCCCGGGCAGGTCTAGCCGTCAAGATCGCACTAGACGACCCAAGACCTTCGCTGGGTTTAAGGCCGAGGTTTAGCCTTACCGCCTTACCGCCTTACCGCCTTACCGCCTTACCGCCTTACCGCCTTACCGCCTTACCGCCTTACCGCCTTACCGCCTTACCGCCATACCGCCTTACCCCCTAACCGCCACACCGCCTTACC
>Ga0136617_10004236_pt1 | contig 12837 bp, 6 predicted proteins | sample AntDrymUQ3222106_2_FD_129672 | JGI IMG/M metagenome (GOLD analysis project Ga0136617, IMG submission 129672) | Polar desert sand microbial communities from Dry Valleys, Antarctica - metaG UQ322 (21.06) | ecosystem: Environmental > Terrestrial > Soil > Desert | place: Antarctica: Dry Valley...
CTTGTCATCGCAAGTTCCCAAAGGTTCTATGCCCTCAGTCATGATGATACGGAAAATTGTTATAATCCCCCTCTTGGTTCTCAGTTCTTTCGCGGCCAATAACGTCGCGCCTTCCAAGACAGAGCTCGAGGGAATGTATGACAAAGCGTTTCGCGAATTTGACGCAAGCAACTACGAGCAGGCTCTGAAAGATCTCGACGCAATCGATGCGCGCCAGCCCGACCTGGCGGAGTCGCAGAACTTGCGCGGCGTCATTTTGATGCGGCAAAAAGATTACCAGCAGGCTGAAGCCGCTTTGCAGAAAGCGCTCGCGGCGGATCCGAAGTTCTGGAACGCGCGCTTCAACCTCGCGGAAATTCCGTTTCTCGAAAAAAACTGGGCCGAAGGCCGCAAACGCTTCCAGGACTTGCTTTCAGGAAATGCTTCCGAACTGCAGGGCGAAGCTACGCAACTCATCCAGTACAAAATCATGATCACCTACCTCATGGAAGGTAAGGAAACCATGGTCGAGTCGATGCTGGCGAAGTTTGAGCTCTCGCCTAACACGCCGGCAGCGCATTATGCGAATGCTGCGATCGCGCTGAATAAGAAGGATGAGAAAGCGGCCAAGGACGCACTCACGACGGCGGAGAAGAGCTTCTCGCCACAGCTAAACAAGCTCTTCGCCGAATCCTTGTATGAAGTCGGCTGGCTGGAAAAGCCGGCAGGCCAAACCCGCGCGGCGCTGGAGCTGAATTCAGCAGCGGAGAGGGTAGCCAAGACGAAGGAATTTGCGCGAGCAAAGTTCGATGAAGCCGAACAATCCCTACAGCAGCGAGATCTCACCGCCGCGCGCAAGTTCATTGACGAGGCCGATGCGGCCGACCCGAATCGGGCGCAGGTCATCAACCTTCGCGGCGAGATCTTGCTCGAACAGAAAGAGTTCGATCAGGCTGAGACCGAATTCAAGAAAGCAGCGAAGGTCGATCCAAAATTCCGCGATGCGCAATACAACCTGGCGCAAGTCCCGTTCAAAAAGAAGGACTACGCAAAGGCGCGCGAGCGTTTCGAATCTCTCTTCAGCACCACTTCGGGCGTGGACAAAGACCGGGCCGCGCAACTGATCAAATACAAAGTTTACCTGACCTACCTGCTCGAAGGAAAAGACAGCCGCGCGCAGAAAATGATGGAGCAGTTCCAATTCACGGGGGACACCCCGGCGCTTTATTACGCGCAAGCCGCCTGGGAGTTCAAACATGACAACGCGCCGAAGGCCAATGACTGGGTTACTTCCGCGCGCAAGATTTATCCCCCTGCCTTAAACGGCGTATTTTCCGATGCGTTTTACGATCTAGGGTGGCTGCAGAGCCCGTCCCTGGCAGCTTCTCCGGCTCCGGCTTTAGCAGATGCGGGCCCGGCTGAATCGGCTCCGACTATCGAGCCGACGCCGATACCTGCCATCACACTCGCGAAGAACGAGCCGGCGAAGAGCACCGATCCCCTGACTCTAGCCGCGCAGGCAAATTCGGCCGTGCCGGGAATGGAAGCGACTACTTCCAGCGCGGAGAAATCTCCCGCCGCTTCCAGCGTGGTCGCCGCTGCTTCCTCGCCGAGCGTGGAGACGCCGGTGGCCTCAACGGCCTCGCCGGCCGCAGCGAGGGCTGTGATCGCCAACGCACCTGAACCTGACGCGACGGCCGCGAATGAGGAGGCGAACGCGCCGAGTGTTGCAGACATGGCAGTGACTTCCAGTTCGGTCGCCGCCAGTCCCGCCACGGTCCTGGCGCCCGCGAAGGTTCGCGAATGGTCGCAGCCGAGCATGCTCGAACGTTTTGGCGACGCGAATTCACTTCTCGTCGCGGCCCTCTTGTTGGCCGCGATTCTGCTGATTTCGTGGGTCGTGATTCCTTTCCTGCGTCGCCGAATTCCGAAACCCTCGTTAGATGGAGGGATGTCCCCAGTCACCTCACCTTCTTTCGATGATGCGGAGACTGTGGGCACCAGTGAAGCCTTGGTGACTCCGACGCGGCTTGCTGGCGGTCCTCCGCAGGTTTCCCTGCAACTCCGCGCTTCGGAGCCTGCGTTGCGGCGGGCTGTGATGCCGCTGAGCAAAACTGGTCGTGCTTACGGCAACGGCAGCGGAAATGGCAATGGCCACCTCGCCGCCCCGGTGCCGGTTCCGGCACAGACCTTTGTCCAGCCGGAGCCTTTCCGCGCTCCCGAACCTGATATCTTTTCAGAAGGCGTGGGAGACCCTGTCGTAGAGAGCCGAGATGACAGCGCTTATCGCCCGCCGACCCCAACGGAAATACCAGTCGTAACTCAAGCTTCGCCCTTGGAGGAGTTCATTCCAGAGCCTTCTTTCGTGCCCGCTGCACCGGAATGGACTACCGCGGAGAGAAGCCAGCTCGCGATGGAAGAGCTTCCCGTCCAAGAGCCCATTTTCGCTGCCTCAGGAGCGTCTGATGTTTCAGCGGAAGCGTCGCCAGTGTTCGAATCAGCGATATCCGAGGACGTCGTCGGATCGACGGCGCCCGAGCCAATTTCTGCCGCGAACGAGACTAGGGACGAGCCCGAGGAGCCCATCGGGCAAGGGCAACCAATCCCGTATCTGACGTCGGTCGTTGCCAGCGAAGTTCCAGTAGCGGAAACTGACAGACCGGAACCGGCGACGTCCCGCGGGGAGCCGCCTCTCCCCCCGACTGAAGCCACCGGACTTGCAGGCATCGGCGCACTGCGCCATCCTGTCGAAAATCCTTCGTTCGCTCCGCAGGTCGTTTCCAGCGAGCCAACGGTTCAACCAACCACACCAGCAACCATGCCCACACCGACACCCATCGCACCCGCACCTGTAATTCGAACTGGCTCCTCTCCAACGACTGGGGGCGCACCGCAACCTGCCAGCGCAGGCGGCATGCAGCAGCCCGCTTCGCCTCAGCCTGCTGCCGGTGGCATGCACACTGCGGTGCAACTGACATTCTCCTTCGAGATCGCTTCATTGCAGTTGACGCCAAGTTTCAAGATGGGCGCTTTGCAGCTCAAGCCGACCTCCAAGATTGTCACGATGCGTCTCGCGCCGTCGCAGCATCCCCAGCCAGCGATGAACCTGCAGGTCACATTCGAGGTCGCAACGGTTCAGCTGACAGGCAACTCGATCGGAATGATCCGCTTGACGCCTTCGCAGCAGCAGCGCCCCGGCATCATCAGCTCGCCTTCGTTCAACATCGCCGGGCTTCAGTTGGTTTCCGGGTCCGAATCCGCGCCGGTGCAGTTGACACCTTCGCAGCAAGGACAAGCGTCAGTCCACGTGACCGGCGCGTTCCAAATCGCGACGGTGGAATTCTCTCCCTCGTTCGAGATCGCGTCTATCGTCCTGAACTCAACCTCCAAGACCGTCAGCGTCCAGTTGCCTGGTTCTGGACCGAGTGCGGTTGAGGGCGCGCCGACTTTCGATATCACCAACGTGCAGCTCGCAGGCAATGGCGAGATGAGCATGATGCAGCTCAACCCGCACGCCGCGGGTCCGAAGCAAGGTTAAGACGTAACGAACGAACTTGAGCGGCCCGCGTTTCGACGCGGGCCGTTTGTTTTGTAATTAGGCCGAGCCTCCAAGACCACTCGGCGTCATCGCGACTCGGGGTGACAGTTTTTCCGATCCCGGGGCTTAGCGCTTTGTGAAAGCGCTGCGGTTCAAAGAGCGCAATTCCTTCGCCATGAACTCGCCATCCCGACGGATCAATTTCCCGTCAAAGTAGACTTCGCCACCGCCGTAATCCGGCCGCTGGATGTTCACCATGTCCCAGTGCACCTGGCTCCGGTTGCCGTTGTCCGCGTCCTCATACGCTTGTCCGGGTGTGAAATGGAAAGAGCCGGCGATCTTTTCGTCGAAGAGGATGTCGCGCATGGGTTGCAGGATGTAGGGATTGAACGCGAGCGAAAATTCCCCGATGTAGCGCGCGCCAGGATCGGCATCGAGGATCTTGTTCAGCTTCTCGGTTTGGTTTGCGCTCGCTTCGACAATCTTTCCTTCCCGAAAGTCCAGCCGCACGCCATCGAAGCCGATGCTTTGATAGATCGTGGGCGCGTTGAACGTAATGTGACCCTCTACGGAGTCGCGCACCGGACAACTGAAGACCTCGCCGTCGGGAATGTTGCGATCGCCGCCACAAATTACGGCCCCGATGCCTTTGATGCTGAAGCGCAGATCCGTGCCCGGCCCCTTGATCTCTACTCGATCAGTTTTGTTCATAAGCGCTTTAAGCGCCTTCATCCCGGGCTGCAACTTGCGGTAATCAAGCGTGCAGACTTGAAAGTAAAAATCTTCAAAAGCCTCTGTGCTCATGCCTGCTTGCTGCGCCATCGACGGGGTCGGCCAACGGAGCACCACCCACTTAGTTTTCTTGACGCGTTGATCCTGCACCGGTCGCATTTTCTTCGCGACGAGCTTCATCTGGTCGGCGGGCACATCTGCTAGCTCCGTGATGTTATTGCTCCCGCGCAGACCGATGTAGGCGTCCATCTTTTTCATGCGGGTGAGCTCATGAATAGCGGTGAGATTGAGCTGCCGTTCGGTCGCATTCAGCGCCAGCTCACGGCTCACCCGGGCCCGCTGGATTTGGGTAAATGGCACTGCGCCGACTTTCCGCACCGCGCGGACGAGCGCGATCGTCATTTCATCCGGCACATCGAACGATTCGATTAAAACGGTTTCATGTCGTTTCAGCCTGGTCGAGTACCCCACCAAAAGCTGCGCGAGTTCGTCGAAGCGCGGATCGTTCATAGGGGCTTACGATTCCATTCGTGACCCGGGATGCAACCCGGCCCGGACGCTCGCCAACCTCTAGGCCGCGCGCACGAGTTTTGCCGCAAACGCGCCGTCGAAGTGATCTCGGAAGGGAAGGACCGATTCCTGCGCGCCGAACTCAAGGAATGGAAATTCCTTCAGGAGACGTTCGACGACCGCCACGTTTTCTTCCGCTTCAATGCTGCACGTGCTATAGACCAGAGAACCTCCGGGTTTTAGGAGCGCGACGACCGCACGCACTATTCCGATCTGTTCCTTGTGCATGCGCGGGAAGTCTTCCGGCCTTAGTCGCCAGCGAAGATCCACCCGGCGGCGCATCACGCCGGTGTTGCTGCATGGTGCATCGACAAGAATGCGATCGAAACAGGATTCGCGGAGCTCGGACGGAAGTTCGCCGCTGTTCCAATCCTTGCGAAGGACGCGAGCGCATTTGACCCCGAGCCGCTCCAGATTCTCGCGAAGGATTTCACAGCGAGCAGCATCGCGATCGCATGCGAAGAGCTGCCCTTCGTTCCCCATTAGCTCAGCCAGGAGGCTGCTCTTGCCACCAGGTGCGGCGCAGGCGTCGAGCACTGTTTCGCCGGGCTGGGGGGCGAGCAATTCACAGGCAAGGCTCGTGCTTGGGTCCTGGATGTAGCATTCGCCCCGCGCGAGGGCCTCTTGAGAAATTTCGTCGAGCCGAACAAAATTCCTTTTGTCAGGGAGCGACGCAGCCGTCGGATAAGACGCGCGAAATAGCTCCGGTTCGACTCGCAACGTGTTCATCCGCGCGTAGACCGGCGCCGGCTGATTATTCCAATCGCAGAGTGCCGCGGTTGCGTCGTCGCCAAAGGCGGCGCTCCATCTTTTGAGTAGGAACTCCGGATGCGATCTCCGGGTAGCCAGCGGCTGCTCCGCCATGGACGTGTGCAATTCGTCGGCTCGGCGGATGGCCGCACGCAGGACTGCATTTACAAACGAACGGCTGCGCCGCCCAGCCAGGGCGACGGTTTCGAAAACAGCCGCATGTCCTGCGGTCCGAAGAAAAAACAATTGATACAAACCCAATCGCAATAGGTCGCGCGAGTCGTGGTCGAGCGAACCCGGACGGAGAAGCGAGATCCAGAAGTCGAGCAGGGTGAGATTTCGCAGGGCGCCGTAGAAAAGGTCGGTCGCAAAGGCCCGATCCGGGCCTGTGAGTCCGCTGCCAGCCAAAAGTTCGTGAATGATGGGATCGGCGAAGCGTCCGCCCAATCGCCATTCCGAGAGGGCGGCGAAGGCAAGTGCTCGGGCCGACTGCTGCGCCATACGCGCCGCGAACGAGCTAGCGTGGGGCGACCCGATGCCGCCCGATGGAGTGGTAATGGAAGCCGAGCGTCGACATGGTTTGCGGATCGAACAGATTGCGCCCGTCGAAGACAATTGGAGTGGCCATCTTTTCTTTCACAGCGGCGAGGTCGACATTTGCGAACTCCGCCCATTCCGTCGCCACGATGAGCGCTTCGGCTCCTTCCACGGCCTCCAAGGCCGAGTCGGCGAAAGTCGCGCCGGCTATCTCGTTCACTTCGCGCGCCTTCTCCATTCCCTTCGGATCGTAGGCGCTAACGTGCGCGCCTTCGCGCAACATCTCGGCAACGAGATCGATCGCGACCGACGAACGGATGTCATCGGTATCAGGTTTAAAGGTGAGGCCCCAGACTGCGACCTTTTTTTCGCGCAAGACCCAGAGCGCATCGCGCACCGCAGTGAGGAACCGATCCTTTTGCGATGCATTAATTCGCTGCACTTCCTTCAAGAGATTGAAAGGAACGCCAAGCTGTTCGCTGATCTTTATGAAGGCGGCGATGTCTTTTGGAAAACAGGAGCCGCCATATCCGATTCCGGCGTTCAGGAAATTGCGCCCAATCCTCCGATCCATTCCGATGCCATCGGCGACTTTCTCCACATCCGCGCCGCTCGCTTCACAGATCGCGGAGACGGCGTTGATATAGGAAATCTTGAGCGCGAGGAAGGAATTCGCGGCGTGCTTGATCAGCTCCGCGCTGTTGATATCGGTCACGAGGATGGGAGCCATGAAGGGCTCGTAAACCTTCTTCATCAAATCGATCGCCTTCTCGCTCTGTGCTCCGATCACGATTCGGTCGGGGTGCATCAAGTCCGCGACCGCACAGCCTTCGCGCAAAAATTCCGGATTGCTGACGACATCAAACTCAGCGCCGTGCCGGTTATAGCGCTTGATCGATTCCGCCACCTTCTCTCCGGTTTTCACGGGCACCGTGCTCTTGTCCACGATGACGCGGTAACTGGTGAGAACACCGGCAATTTCGCGCGCGACCTTTTCGATGAAACTCAGATCGACCTGACCATCAGGCTGCTGCGGGGTAGGCACGGCAATGAAGACCACCTGGGAATTATCGACGCCCTCCTGGATGCTGCCGGTAAAGCGGAGCCGGTGCGCGGCGACGTTCCGGTTGATGACTTCTTCGAGCCCAGGCTCGTAGATCGGAACCTTGCCGGCCTGGAGCGCTTCGACTTTGCGCGGATCGTTGTCGACGCAGATCACGTTGTGACCGACATCCGCAAAACAAGCTCCGGTGACGAGGCCAACGTAACCTGAGCCGATGATCGACAATTCCATGAGAGTGAAAACCAAACGCCGCGGACTAGCCGCAGCGCGGGAAGGAACGAGCGAACACGCGCGATTGCAATGGCGATATAGGCGTCATGGCAGAAGGCCACTCTGCGTTTCGCCTTCATTGCCGGGATCGAAATTCAAATCAAAGCTGACCTTAGGCAGCGCCTTGAGGGTAAATGTAAGCAGGACCCCATATTCTTTTACACCGCCATTATTCCGGATGACGGCGCCGAGCGAGGCGACCCAGCTCGTCAGATCGCGATAGACCGTGTAGCGCTGCTCCTCCAGAAACTCGGTCGAGGCCTCGTAGCGTTCATAAGCGCCGACGCCCCAATGGTCGTTAATGCGGTAGTAGGCGCTCAACGTGTAGAGGCTGCTATTTACGAAGAAGGGATTCTCGTTCAGAAAGCGATGCCCGAAGTTGACCTGTAGGCTGGAGATCGGCTGCAGGCGAATATCTGTGTTCACTTCACTGAAGCCCTCGCCGAAGATCGGAAGCTGGGAGTAAATCGAGAGAGAAGCCCAGGGGAGCGGCGAAAAGCGCAGGCGATTGTAGACATTTGAGTAGTCGGTCCTGTCGTATGGATTGTCGAAGTTGATATCGAAATAAGACTCCAGCTCGAGCCAGTTGATGGTGGTATCGTCGCGTCGCGTTTGCAGGCGGTTGCGAATTCCGACGCGTCCGATCTTCCAATTGTCGATCGAATCGATCGAGGTGAACTGCGGGAAATCGATTGGCCGGAGCTGCGTCGAGGGCTGATAACGATCGAACTGCAGGATCTCCGCGGGGTTCATCTGGTCGCCCGTCACGTAGGAGAAATTGACGAAGGGTTGCATGATGTGCCGGAGTCCGTCGAGTCCCAGCGCCCGGCTCTGCGCCTGTTCCCACGTGCGCGAGACCTTGAAGGAAGCCTCCGCCCCGGCGTTTACCACCGTGCGCAACCGATCGCCGCCTCGATCGAGCGGAGCCTCGAGCACCGAACGAGGGAGAATGAAGCTCGGGATAAGGGGGTTCGGATCGGGCCCGAAAAGCGTCTCGTCGACATCGCGTGTCTCGCTGTAGTACGTGCCGCGAACGCCGACGCGAGGCACGACGGCAAGCCAGCCGAAGTAGGTTCTCGGATAGAGGAACTGATGAAAGGTGTCAAAGCGGAAGGCCGCGTAGTCTTGCAACTCGGAGCCGTGCGGAAAATCACGGTGCAAATTGGAGATGCTCGCTTCGCCTTCGTAGAAGATGGGGGTGCCAAAGACAGGCTGGCGCGTGATGTCGAGAGCGATTTCCGGTAGCCGCTCGGTCGTTTCGTAGAAGGTGTTTAATTGAAACCGCGTGAACGCAGTCAGCGTGTAACGCGGGCTGTGTTTCGTGAGAGCAACCACGTTATCCGGCTCGGGATCGACGCGAAATTCCGATTGGAAAAAATCCTGCAGGACGAATCGATCGCTCAGCTTGGTGACGTTGATGGTCCCGTAGATATCGTCGGTGAAATTCGTGCGATTCTCGAGCGATACCCGGTAACGCTCCGTCCCGATCGTGCCGCGCGGGGCGGATGTGCGATTGAGTATCGGATTTTGATCCTGGAGAAAGTAAGTCCGCAGCTTCGCGTGGCTGTTTTTCTTTGCGCCGTAGTCGATCTCGGAATCAAAACCAACCGCGATGCCGCGCCGCCCCCGCAAGTCCAGATGCACCGCACCCCTGACGTTCTCGGTGATGGGAAAGGTGACGCGGCTCAGCAGGGACGGGCCCCACGAGCTCATGTAGGCGGGAGAAATGACGAAGCTGAAGGCGTCATCGAGCGACTGATAGACGTAGGGCCAGTAAAAGATGGGGACCTTACCAAGGTAAAACGTGACATCTCGCATGATGACGCGGTCGCCCTCGTAGACCCTCACGCGCTTGGCGCGGAGGCGAAAGTCGGGATCGGCGGCATCATGCGTGGTGAAAATGCCGTTCTGCACGAGCTTTCCGTTTTCCGCGATGGTGGAAAGCTGGTCGCCGCCCACGAAGAAGGGAAGCTCCTGGGTGCGCAGCTGGTTCGCGTTGATCTTCTTGGTCTCCGTGTTGTAGGTACCGCGGTCGCCGACGTAAAACTCCACTCCGCGATAAATGCGGACGTTGCCTTCCACATAAACGTCGTGCGTCTTCGAGTTGTATTGCGCGCGATCTGCGTAGATGTCGGTGTCGCCGACGTGGATGGCGACGTTATCGCGAGCGGTCGCGAGGCCGTTCTCGTAGTTCGTCCCGCCGGTCGAGGTAATCTCGATGGGCTGGCCTTCCAGCGACTGGTTTTCCGCCGTCTGCGCAAACGCTGCGGGCGCAAGGAGAGCAGAAATTAGAAATACCAGCCTGCGCATCGGGGACGCGAAAGTACTGGAGGGGCACAGTGTTGCAAAGGTTAAAGCAGGTGCGGCTTTGCGCGGCCGGTTATGACTAACGTCTCAAGGGGAAACGGAAAGCGAACGCTTTATCCAACCGCAACCCCAGCCAAGTTGGGGCTTCCGCCGGCGGGACGAAAGCTCCCACACTCCGCAGTTCCATCGCTAACAGTTTCGACTTGTTTGTTTTCGGAAATTTGTCTGAAATCGAGACGCATAGTACAACAAGCAAACAGAAAGGCACGACGTGCAACAAGAGAACGACCCACAAGCAGAAGAGAAGAAGCCGGAGATTGAACTCGACGATCTGACTCCGGAAAAGGATGCCAAGGGCGGTGGTCAGGGGAAGGGCGGACCGAAATTTAACGATCCTCCTACTCAAGCGGAATAACGTAAGCAAAAAACCCGGAGTTAATTCCGGGAGCTCATATAATCCGCTCTGTGGTCCGAACCCGCAGAGCGGCGTGGAATCTTCAGAGAGTCTTTGCGGAAGGCTCGGGCTCAGCTGCTACGCGGGACTCAATCCCGGATAACAAGGGACAAGCCGGCGGCTTGTTGATTCATCCCGCAGGCGGAAACAATAGCGCGGCGGAACGGCACATTGTAGTCGCGTGCAGATGGGCGAGTCGAAATGCCATGGGAAGTATAAAGGGTCAGGGGTAGTCGTCCGGTCATGAGAGCTTGTGCTCCACAGATCACTTGCCAGATGCTGCTCGTGCCTACGCTTTCGCCGAGAACGGCCTTCGGCGCGTAAAGAAGCGCGTCTCCGCCGCAATGGAGCGCCGCCGACCGTTCTGCTTGGTCGATGAAGGTTCCGTTGGCACTGGCGATAATCAGGTCATCATCGCCTGGCCCGAGGCGCCCGAAAATTTTTGTCATACACGCGGCGGCATCGCTTTGCCGGGTGAAATTGCCGCCCGCATCGATGGATTCGATTTGGATCGTGCGGGCGGGAGGAGGATCTTCCGATCGACGGGCGGAAGCACGTGCTTTCGGTTCTATCAGGACTGCGCCCGCGCCTTCGCTCAGGATCATGCCGCGCGGATGCGGCTGGAAGCATTCGATCGGCGGCGCCGCGCGCAGTAAACGCCAGCGATGATAGGCATCGCATAACAGCCAATCCGCCTCCTCCGCCCCGACGACAAGACAACGGTCAAGGGTCGGATTTTGCAGAAGATCCTCCGCCATCTTCATGGCAAGAAGCCCGACCGCACCATCGCCCACGAGGGTATAGCTCGCGCCAGTAATCCCGAGGATTGCCGCCAGATGGCTAGCAGGTGCGTTAAAAACCGTCTCCGGGAAGAGCAGTGGACTGGCCGTTTGAGCGCCGGATTCCACCACCTCGTGATAAAAACGCTTCGTGTAAACGACGCCGCCATTCGAAATCGCGAAAACAATGGCAGTCCGCTCGGCCGCGTGCGCGTCGAGCTTCACTTGAGCGTCTTCGAGAGCCGCCAGCCCTGCGACAGCTGCGAAACGGGAGATCGCGCTGGAGCGACGAAGGCGTGGATGGGCGGGCGCTCTCGACGTCGCATCCGCGGGAACGCGGAAGATAGGAAAGCTGCGTTTGCCCAACGGGCTGGAAATTGTTTCCGCCTGGGCGACGGCGCCATCGAGAAGACGTTGCCAGACTTCCGACACCCCGCTTCCGAGGGGCGTCACCCAGCCCATGCCGCCGATGCGAAGGCTCATGCGGCAAGCGAGCGCAGGATGACGGAGGCATTGGTGCCGCCGAAACCGAAGGAATTGGAGAGAACGGTGCGGATCGGCGCGGGGCGGGAGTCGTTCGCCACGATATCGAGATCGAGTGCTGGATCGGACTCCCGAAAATTGATGTTGGGTGGGAGGATCTGGTCTCGAAGGGCGAGGATGGTAATGACAGCCTCGATCGCCCCGGCCGCGCCCAGCGAATGTCCCATCATCCCCTTCGTCGAACTGACCGGGACGCGTCCAAAAAGCTCGACGATCGCCTTGCCCTCGGCTGCGTCGTTGAAAGGCGTGGCAGTGCCGTGGGCGTTGATGTAGTCGATCTCGCCAGGGGAAAGCGCGGCGCTCTGCAGAGCGTGCTCCATGGCACGTCGCGCGCCGCTACCGGAGGGATCGGGTTGCGTCAGGTGATGATTATCGGTCGAAAGACCGTAACCGGCGACTTCCGCGAGGATTTTCGCGCCCCGTGCTTCTGCGCTCTCCAGGTTTTCGAGAGCGAGAACCGCAGCTCCTTCGCCGAGGACCATCCCCGTTCTGCCTCGATCGAACGGGCGGCATTTGTCGGGCGTCGAAGCTTGCAACGAATCGAAGCCAACAAAGACCAGTTCCGAGATGGCGTCGTATCCGCCCGTAAGAACGCGCTGATAGCGGCCCGAGCGGACGCATTCGAATGCATGGCCGATCGCATTTGTCCCGGATGCGCACGCATTCGCGATGACCTGGCAAGGCGCGGAGAGACCGAGGGCCTCCAAGGCATCCACGACCGCTTTCTGCGGGGTATAGTTTGCGATCAGTGAGGCCGCGCGGCGCATTGTTCGCCGCGCGTGCAGGGAGCGGTAATATTCCTCCCCAAACGTCATGCCTCCGCTCGTCGTGCCGACGACGGTCAATTCCGGCTTGAACTCCGGAGCTTGCTCCCGGGCTTCCCGCAGCGCCGCGATCATCATTTTCGCGGCTGGATGCAGACGTTTTGCGCGATGCCCAAACTCGCGACCCTGCAGGGATTCGTGAGGCACCTGGCCCGCGGTTTTGCAGCGACATTGTTCGACGGAAAAACGTTCGGGCGCGACCGTGGTTACGCAATCGCGCCCGATCCGGAGCGATGCCGCCGTTTCCTCCATTCCCATGCCGAGCGGGCTCACCAGCCCCGCCGCCACGACGGCTACCCGGGCTTTTCGCGAATCATAAACAGAGGACTGGGGATCAGGCATTTTGCGGGTTCCGGGGAGCCCTGATTACCACTTGCTTTCGAGAGGGATGCGGGCTAGAAATCACGCCGAAAAGAAAACGGCAGCTCGGGAAGTTGGTGGATTGTCAGTTGAGTTTATCAGTGGCGATTTGAAATCCGATGAGCGGGAAC
>Ga0136617_10004237_pt1 | contig 12837 bp, 12 predicted proteins | sample AntDrymUQ3222106_2_FD_129672 | JGI IMG/M metagenome (GOLD analysis project Ga0136617, IMG submission 129672) | Polar desert sand microbial communities from Dry Valleys, Antarctica - metaG UQ322 (21.06) | ecosystem: Environmental > Terrestrial > Soil > Desert | place: Antarctica: Dry Valley...
CGAGGGCGTACTCGTGAGAGTCCGCACGTATGGTTTTGCCAGGTGTTTTGCGAGGCCTCCTGGCACCTCGGCTCGCAACCACCGTCACGAAGTCGACCACGTCGAAGCCATGTCGTCCCCGTGGCGGTACGCGTTGAAGTCTAGCGCGGCCCCTACGGCGGGGGCGGCTCCGGCGGGAGCTCCTCGGGCGCCGGCTCGGCCGGCGGCACCGTCGTCGTCTCCGCCGGCGGCAGCGTCGTCGTCTCCGCCGGCGGCACCGTCGTCGTCTCGACCGGCGGGACCGTGATCGTCGACGCCGACGGCGTGGTCTGCGTCGGCGTCGGCGTCGTCGTGGTGGTCGTCGTCGCCGGCTTCGACGATTTCCTGTCGCCACCGAGCAGCGTCGTCTTGCCCCCGCCGCCCGTGACCGACTTGCCGGACACGAGCTCGGGAACGGTGATGATGACGGCGGCGACGAGGAACCCGAGCAGCCCGGTGACGATCGCCGTCTGCCATGCGCGCCGGCCGAACGGCCGCGAGCGGCCCTGGATCTCGCCGTGCTGCGCGACCCGTTCGTCGAGGTGCGGGGGCGGCTCGGGTGGCGGCTCGTCGCCGGGCGTCGAGCTGCGCACGACGCCGCGGACCGGCACGGCGCGCGTGACGACGACCGCCGGCTTCGCCAGGGCCTCCTTGATGAGCGCGACGAGGACGGGGGTGAACGCCGCCGAGGCGAGCGTTCCCGGCGCCCACACCTGCGAGGTCACGTACGCAGCGCACGCGGACGCGGCGGCCGTGATCACGAGCGTCAGGAGGTCGATTCCGCCGTCTTCGGATGTGTTCGAGGAGCTCACAACCGTGGCGGCTGCCCATTCGTGGGGCGAGATATTCGTGTGCGGAACAGACGCTTAACGTAGTGCGACGCAGTTCCGGGGCCGCTCGAGGACCCGCTGCGGGTCGCTCCGAAGCCGACGCAAGAGCCGATCCGCACAAGCCCGCAATCTGCGTGAAATATCCTCCGCGCCATGACCGTCGAAGACGTCTCCTGGGACCTTTCACCACTCGTGCACGGCGAGGGCGATGCCGGCGCGGACCGGCTGCTCGACGAAGCCGCCGATCGCGCGCAGGCCTTCGCCACCACCTACGCCGGCCGCGTCGCCGAGCTGACCACCTCCGAGTTCGCCGCCGCGGTGACCGAGCTGCAGGAGATCTCCGAGCTCGCCTCGCGCTCGGGCCACTACGCGATGCTGCGCTTCAGCGTCGACACCGCCGATCCGCAGATCGGCGCGCTCATGCAGCGCATGCAGGAGAAGAGCACCGCGATCGAGACCCAGCTGCTGTTCTTCGAGCTCGAGTGGGCCGCGCTCTCCGACGAGAGGGCCGAGGCGCTGCTGCAGGCCGACGGGATCGACACCGCGCGCCACTTCCTGCGCTCCGCGCGCCGCTACCGGCCGCACCTGCTCTCCGAGCCGGAGGAGAAGATCCTCGCCGAGAAGACGATCTCCGGCCGCTCGGCGTGGTCGCGGCTGTTCAGCGAGCAGGTCTCGGCGCTGCAGGTCGCACTGCCCGACGAGGACGAGCCGGTGGCGCTCGACGCCGCGCTCGCGCGGCTCATGTCGCCCGACCGCGAGGTGCGCCGCACGAGCGCCGAGGCCGTCACCGAGGCGCTCGCCCCCGGCCTGCGCACGCGCGCCTACATCTTCAACACGCTCCTGCACGACAAGGCCGTCGACGACCGCCTGCGCCACTACGACAACTGGCTCGCCGCGCGCAACCTCGCCAACGAGGCGTCCGACGAGTCCGTCCAGGCGCTGCTGACCGCGGTCCGCAACCGCTACGAGATTCCGCGCCGCTGGTATCGCCTCAAGGCGCAGCTGCTCGGCATCGAACGGCTCGCCGACTACGACCGCATGGCGGCCGTCACGCAGGACGACGAGCCCGTCGACTGGGACGACGCCAAGGAGCTCGTGCTCGCCACCTACGCCGAGTTCACGCCCGAGCTCGGCGATCCGGCGCGGGCGTTCTTCGACGAGCACCGCATCGACGCCCCGCCGCGACCCGCCAAGCGCGGGGGCGCGTTCGCCGCCTACACCGTTCCCTCCGAGCATCCCTACCTCATGCTCAACTACACGGCCAAGCGCCGTGACGTGCTCGTCCTCGCCCACGAGATGGGCCACGGCCTGCACGCCGAGCTCGCCCGCCCGCGCGGGGTGCTCGAGCAGGGCACGCCGCTCACGCTTGCAGAGACCGCGTCGGTGTTCGGCGAGACGCTCGTCTTCGGCCGCCTGCTCGACCAGGCGCCGACGCCCGAGTCGCGCCTGTCGCTGCTGGCGGAGTCGATCGAGGGCTCGATCGCGACCGTCTTTCGCCAGACGGCGATGAACCGCTTCGAGGAGCTCGTCCACACGGCGCGCCGCGAGGAGGGCGAGCTGGCCGTCGAGCGCCTCAACGAGCTGTGGGCACAGTCACAGGAGGAGATGCTCGCCGACAGCGTGCAGCTCACCGACGGCTACCGCTCCTGGTGGTCCTACGTGCCGCACTTCATCTCGACGCCGGGCTACGTCTACGCCTACGCGTACGGGCAGCTGCTCGCGCTGTCGATCTACAAGCGCTACGTCGACGAGGGCGCGTCGTTCGTGCCGAGCTACCTCGAGCTGCTGCGCGCCGGCGGCTCGCGCAGCCCCGAGGAGCTCGGCCAGATCGTCGGCATCGACCTCGCCGATCCGGGCTTCTGGGACAGCGGCCTCGACCTCGTCGAGGCGCAGCTCGGAGAGGCCGAGGCGGCCGCCCACGAGGCGCTGGCACGCACGTAGCGCCGCGTCCCCGCGCCCACTCAGCCGGGCGGTGCGTAGCGGTGGTGCAGCATGAGATCGTTGCCTTCCGGATCGGTGAACAACGCCATGTTGCAGACCCCGGTATCGATGGTCTCGCCCGCGAACTCCACGCCCTTGGCCTCGAGCTCCGCGCGCGCCGCCGTGACGTCGTCGACGTGCAGCGCGAGGTGGCCGTTCTTCTGCGGAGCGAACGTCATCCCCATGCGCTCCGGCTCCCAGATGCCCAGGCACGTCTCGCCCGCCCAGACCTCGACGTCCGAGTGCTTGTCGGGCCGCAACCCGAGCGTGTCGACGTAGAAGCTGCGCGCGCGTGCGGCGTCCTGAGACGGAACGCCGATGAAGTCGAGTTTGCTGATCATCGTGTGCATGCTAGTTGCCGCTCAGGCGGGCTGCGCACCCGCCGCGCCGTTGATCACCGCGAACGACGCGCTCGTCGTGATCGGCGCGCCGGGACGGCTGACGTAGGGCACGACCCGCACGTCGGTGCGCCAGCGCTCGGCGTCGAGCTCGCAGCGCATGTAGCCGCGCTGGTCCTCGAAGAACCTCAGGTGCGGGTTGGCGGCCAGAACGGCGTCCTGGTTCTCGGCCGTCCCGTCACCGGTCGAGGAGATCGAGCTGCCGACGAACTCGGTGCCGATCGTCGCCGATGCGGGATCGTCGAAGTCGGCCTTCAGGTCGGCGACCCACGAACGGTGCACGTCGCCGGTCAGCACGATCGGGTTGGGAACGCGGCGCGACTGCACGTGCGCCAGCAGCCGGTCGCGGCCCGCCGCGTAGCCGTCCCAGGCGTCCATCGAGAACCGCTGCGGCGGGCCGGGATCCGTGTCGCGCTGGGCCATGAACACCTGCTGGGCGACGACGTTCCAGCGCGCGCGGGAATGCTCCAGGCCGTCCAGCAGCCAGCGCTCCTGCTGCGGACCGGTCATCGTGCGGTTCGGGTCCAACCGCGCCGCGCAGTCGACGCGCGCGCCGTCGCCGCAGGCCTGGTCGGAGCGGTACTGGCGCGTGTCCAGCGCGCTGAACTCGGCCATGCGCCCGAAGGTCAGCCGGCGGTAGGCCAGCATGTCCGGCCCGATCGGACGCGCGCCCCTGCGCAGGGGCATGTGCTCGTAGTAGGCCTGGAAGGCCGCGGCCCGGCGGGCCAGGAACGATTCGCGGGTGGCGTTCGGCCCAGCCATGTTCTCGGGCACGTCGGCGGCCCAGTTGTTGTCGACCTCGTGGTCGTCGAAGGTCGTGATCCACGGAAACGCGGCGTGTGCCGCCTGCAGGTCGGAATCGGTCTTGTACTGCGCGTGGCGCAGGCGGTAGTCGTCGAGCGACTCGACCTCGCGGCCGACGTGCAGCCGGACGTTGCCGCTGCGCCCCACGTACTCGTAGGGTCCGTACTCGTAGATGTAGTCGCCGAGATGGACGACGAGGTCGAGATCCTCCTGGGCCATGTGCTTGAACGCGGTGAAGTAGCCGTGCTCGAACATCTGGCACGACGCGAAGGCGAAGGCCAGCCGGCGCGGGTCCTGGTCCGGTCGCGGCGCGGTCTTCGTGCGCCCGACCGCTGACAGCTCCTGGCCGGTCTTGAAGCGGTAGAAGTACTCGCGGCCCGGGCCCAGGCCCTCCACCTCGACGTGGACGGCGTGCGCGCTCTCGGGCAGCGCCTGCACGGTGCCCTTCGCCGCGACGCGGCGGAAGCGCTCGTCGTGGGCGACCTCCCAGCGCACCGGGATCGGCCGGTTGGGCATGGCGCCGAGCTGCAAGGGCTCCGGCGCGAGGCGCGTCCACAGTACGACGCCGTCGGCCACGGGGTCACCGGACGCGATGCCGAGCGTGAACGGCTCGACCACCCGCCCGGCGCGCCCGCCGGTCGCGCCCCAGGCGCCCGGCAGCCCGGCGGCGACGCCGGTGAGGCCGGCTCCGGCGCCCAGCGCCAGCATGTGCCGGCGGGTCAGTCCAGTGCCCGCGTCGGCCCTCGGTGATCCGGTCGTCCGCTCGCTGCTCGAGTGCACCGCGCACCTCCTGCTCGCTCTGATCGGGACGTGGCGGAGGATGGAGCGCCTCTGACGCGAGCGTGTGACCCGGGCGTGAAGGCCCGCGCGCAGCTTCGGCGGGGTTCAAGCGCGTGTTGTCACAATGGAGCGATGAGCCAGCACTGGCCCACCCCTCCGATACCCGCCGCCAAGCCGCCCGCCGACGAGCCCGTCGCCGCCACGCACGAGCCCGTCGCCGCCACGCCCGACTCGTTCGTCTCGCCGGCCCCGCAGCGCGACGAGCGCCCGTGGTGGCGGCGCAGCCTGTCGCTGCTCGTGGTGATCGGGCTGCTGGCGCTGAAGTGGGGCAAGGCCGTGCTGCTGCTGGCGCCGAAGGCCAAGCTGCTGACGACGTCGGGCACGATGCTCGTCTCGATCGCCGCCTACAGCCTCATCTGGGGATGGAAGTTCGCGCTCGGCTTCGTGCTGTTGCTGCTCGTCCACGAGATGGGCCACGTCATCCAGCTGCGCCGCGAGGGCATCGAGGCGAGCGCGCCGATGTTCATCCCGTTCCTCGGCGCGGCGGTGATGGCGAAGTCGCTCGGCGACGACGCGACCGCCGAGGCGCGCGTCGGACTCGCGGGGCCGGTCCTGGGCACGCTCGGCGCGCTCGCGCTGCTGCCGATCGCGATCACCACCGGCGATCACTTCTGGTACGCGCTCGTCTTCACCGGCCTGTTCCTCAACCTCTTCAACCTGCTGCCGGTGCTGCCGCTCGACGGCGGGCGCGCGATGGCGGCGCTGTCGCCGTGGATGTGGTTCGTCGGGCTCTTCGCGATGGTGGTGCTGACGTTCGCCTTTCCGAATCCGGTCATCATCCTCGTCCTGCTGTTCGCCATCTTCGAGACCTACAAGCGCTGGAAGGCGCGCAAGGCCGGCGGCGAGGCCGTTCAGGCGTACTACCGCGTCAAGCCCGCGCACCGGCTCGCGATCCTGGGCGTCTACCTCGGGCTGATCATCGTCTGCGCGGTCGGGATGGGGCTCACGTTCGTCGAGCGCTCGATTCCCGCATAGATCTAGGCTGTGGCGATGGCCGAGATCACGGTCGAGCGCCTGACCAAGCGCTACGGGGAAACGCTCGCCGTCGACGACCTGTCCTTCACCGTCGAGGCGGGGTTCGTGACGGGGTTCCTCGGGCCCAACGGCGCGGGCAAGTCGACGACGCTGCGCGCGCTGCTCGGGCTCGTGCGCCCGACGAGCGGCCGGGCGCTCGTCATGGGCAAGCCGTTTGCGGAGCTGCGCCACCCCGTGCAGAGCGTCGGCGCCGCGCTCGACGCCGCCGACGTGCACCCCGGTCGCTCCGGACGGGCGCACCTGAGCACGCTCGCGGCGGCGGCCGGGCTGCCGCGGTCGCGCGTCGACGAGGTACTCGACATGGTCGAGCTGAGGCCCGCGCGCGACCGTCGCGTCAAGGGCTACTCGATGGGCATGCGCCAGCGCCTCGCGCTGGCTGCGGCGCTGCTCGGCGACCCGAAGATCCTCATGCTCGACGAGCCCGCCAACGGCCTGGATCCGCAGGGCATGCGCTGGCTGCGCGACATCCTCGTCGCGCTCGCCGCCGAGGGACGCGCCGTGCTCATCTCCAGCCACGTGCTGTCGGAGGTCGAGCAGACCGTCGACAGCGTCGTCGTCATCGGCGCCGGGCGCCTCGTCATGCAGGGCTCGCTCGCCGAGCTCGTCAAGGGCGACCGGCGCCCCGCGCTCGTGCGCTCGCCGCGCCCCGACGAGCTGCGTGAGCTGCTCGAGGCCGGCGGCGCGAGCGTCACCGCCGACGGCCGCCACGACACGATGCTCGTCCAGCACGCGTCGCTGGAGCAGATCGGCACGCTGGCCGCCGAGCATGGCATCCCGATCTTCGAGCTCACGCACGAGACGACCACGCTCGAGGACCGCTTCCTCGAGCTGACCGGCGAGAGCGGGAACGTGCGATGAACATCCTGAAGTCCGAATGGCTGAAGCTCGTCTCGGTCCGCACGACGTGGCTGATCCTGCTCTTCATGGTCGTCCTCGAGGGCCTCGTCGCCGTGCTCGCGACGACCCTGCCCAAGATCGAGGACCTGCGTCAAAAGCAGGTCTTCGACCTCGTCATCGGGACGCATCTGTCGACGGTCCTGATGTTCGCGCTCGGCGCCCTGCTGTCGACGAACGAGTTTCGCCACGGGACCGCGAACTCGACGTTCGTCGTGACCCCCAAGCGCGAGCGCGTCATCGCCGCGAAGCTCGTGGTCGGGCTCGTGATCGGGATCGCGGGCGCGCTGCTGTACATCGCCGTGAACGCCGGCCTGGGCCTCTCGATCCTGTCCAGCCGCGATGTGGCGGTGGACTCCGACGCCGCGGTGAACGCCTATCTCGGCGTCGGCGTCGGGCTCGTGCTGGGCTGCCTCTTCGGAGTCGCGCTCGGCGCGGTGCTGCGCAACCAGATCCTCACGGTCGTCGCGGGCCTCGTCGTGATCCTGCTCGCGGGCACGTTCGCGCTCATCATCGGCACCGACGTCGGCCGCTACTTCCCGGGCGAGTCGCTGCTCGGGCTGCAGGGCAGCCCCGACGGCAAGGGCCTCGTGCTGAGCCAGACGACGGGCGGGCTTGTGTTCGCCGGCTACTGCGTCGCGCTGGCGGTCGCGGGGATGGTGCTGACGCGCGTGCGAGAGATCACGTAGGCGATCACCGCGCTCAGCGACGGACCTCGCGCAGCGCGCGGTCCATCTCGCGCTTCGTCTCGCGCTCCTTGAGCGACTGGCGCTTGTCGAACTGGTCCTTGCCCTTGGCGACCGCGATCTCGACCTTCGCGCGCCCGTCGGAGAAGTAGATTCGCGTCGGGACGAGCGTCAGGCCCTTCTCCTTGACCTGCGCGGCGAGCTTGTCGATCTGGCGGCGATGGGCGAGCAGGCGGCGGTCGCGCTCGGGCTCGTGGTTGGCGCGGGCGGCCGGCCCGTAGGGCGGGATGTGGACGTTGTGCAGGAACAGCTCGCCGTCGCGGATGAGCGCGTAGCCGTCCTTCAGCTGCGCGCCGCCGTCGCGCAGCGCCTTGACCTCGGTGCCCTGCAGGGCGATCCCGCACTCGATCCGCTCGAGCAGCTCGAAGCGATACGACGCGTAGCGGTTGGACGCGATGTCACCCGGGGCCACCTTGCGCTTCTTGGCCTTGGCCATCCAGCGAGCTTAGTAGCGTCCAGTGCTCCAACCCACCGGGGCGTCCCTGTAGGAGGGGCTGAGAGGGCGCTGCCTAGCGCCGACCCGACGAACCTGATCTGGATCATGCCAGCGAAGGGAGAACTCCATGGGCACGCGCACGCGTACCGCATACGAGTCCACAGCAACCTGCCGAACCCAGATGCACCTCGCCCGCCGGGGGATCGTCACGCCCGAGATGGAGCGCGTCGCCGACCGCGAGCTGCTCGCGCCCGAGCTCGTCCGCGACGAGGTCGCGCGCGGCCGGATGATCATCCCGGCCAACGTCCATCACGAGGCGCTCGACCCGATGGCGATCGGCCTCAAGGCGCGCGTGAAGGTCAACGCGAACATCGGCAGCTCGCCGACGACGTCGTCGCTGCAGGAGGAGGTCGACAAGCTCGGCCTGGCCGAGCGCTGGGGCGCCGACACCGTCATGGACCTCTCGACGGGCAAGCGGATCGACGCGACCCGCCAGGCGATCCTCGACGTCGCCGCGGTGCCGATCGGGACCGTCCCGATCTATCAGGCGATGGAGGGTCTGCGCCACGCCGAGGAGCTCACCGCCGAGCGCCTGCTCGAGACGATCGCAGCGCAGGCCGAGCAGGGCGTCGACTACATGACGATCCACGCCGGCGTGCTGCTCGAGCACCTGCCGCTGTGCCAGCACCGCGTCACGGGGATCGTCTCGCGCGGCGGCGGGCTGCTCGCGCGCTGGATGGTCGAGCACAAGCGCGAGAACCCGCTCTACGAGCGCTTCGACGACGTCCTCGAGATCTGCCGCGCGCACGACGTCTCGCTGTCGCTCGGCGACGGGCTGCGGCCGGGCTGCATCGCCGACGCCTCCGACGCCGCGCAGTTCGCCGAGCTCGACACGCTCGGCGCGCTGACGCAACGCGCCTGGGCGCGCGACGTGCAGGTCATGATCGAAGGCCCGGGGCACGTGCCGCTCGATCAGCTCGAGATGAACGTGCGCCGCCAGCAGCAGGTCTGCCAAGGGGCGCCGTTCTACACGCTCGGCCCGCTCGTGACCGACATCGCGCCCGGCTATGACCACATCACGTCCGCGATCGGCGCGGCGATCGTCGGCTGGCACGGCACCTCGATGCTCTGCTACGTCACGCCGAAGGAGCACCTCGGCCTGCCGAACGCCGAGGACGTCAAGCAGGGCCTGATCGCCTACCGGATCGCCGCCCACGCGGCGGACCTCGCGCGCGGCGACCGCCGCGCCGCGGCGTGGGACCGCAAGCTGTCGCAGGCGCGCTTCGCGTTCGACTGGCGCGAGCAGTTCGCGCTGGCGCTCGATCCCGAGACCGCGCAGGCGATGCACGACGAGACGCTCGCCGACGACTACTTCAAGTCCGCCGAGTTCTGCTCCATGTGCGGGCCGAAGTTCTGTCCGATGCACAACTTCAAGGACGTCGACTGGGACGCGATCCGCGCGGTCGTGGAGGAGCGCCGCAGCCGGCGCGCCGCGGTGTAGAGGCAGCGCCCGTCTGCCACGATGGCCGGGTCATGGAGCGTTCCGCCGGCGATCACGAGCTGGGGCAGTTCATCCCGCTGCACTACCACTTCAACATGCTCGACGACGTCGCGCGCACGGGCGCCTTCGAGGAGGCGGTCGCGTGCACCGTCCGACCGGGCGCGCGCGTGCTCGAGCTCGGCGGCGGCACCGGTGTCGTCTCGTTCTTCGCGGCCCGCGGCGGTGGGCATGTCTGGTGCGTCGAGCGCAACCCCGAGATCGCGCGGGAGGCCCGGCGCCTGCTGGCGCTGAACGGCTGCGCGGACAGCGTCGAGGTCGTCGAGGCGGACGCCTTCGACTACGTCCCCCCGGAGCCGGTCGACGTCGTCGTCTGCGAGATGCTGCACGTGACGATGCTGGTGGAGAAGCAGCTGCCCGTGATCGCCGCCTTCAAGGAGCACTACCTCGCCGCGCACGGGCCGCCGCTGCCGCGCTTTCTCCCGGAGGCCGTGCTGCAAGCCGTCCAGCCGGTGGCGCAGTCGTTCGACTTCCACGGCTACGTCGCCCCGACCGTGCACTTCCAGGCCCGAACCGCCGAGCAGCCACGGACGCGGAGCTCGGCGACCCGGTCGTCTACCAGACGCTGCAATACGCCGACGCGATCGCGCCGCGCATCGCCTGGACGGGCTCCCTCGCGGTGACGGGGCCGGGCTTGCTGAACGCCGTGCGCTTCATCACGAGGAACGTGCTCGCGATCCTGCCGGCCGAGCAGCGCAGCGTCGATTGGCTCATGAACCACCTGATCGTGCCGCTCCCGGCGGCGATCGAGGTGAGCCCCGGCGACGTCGTCGAGATCGCATTCGACTACGCCTTCGGGGGCCCGCTGCACTCGCTCAAGCCGACGGCCCGGTTGCTGTGAGCCGGCCCACCGGGGTGACCCGACCGCCCGATCAGCGACACTACCGTGGCCGATGATGCGTCGCCCCCTGTCCTCTCCGTCCTCGCAGCGAGCTCGCCGCGACCTCGTCGCGACCTTGCGGGTCCTGGTCGCTGCGGTCGCCTGCGCGCTCGTCGCCACCCCTGCGGCGGTCGGCGCACCACTGTTTCCCGACATCGTCGCGGACCCGCCCGTGGGCGGCAACCGGCCCGTCGTCCACACCGACGCAGAGGGCTCGCGGCTGCTGTTGCGACTCGACGGCTTCGTCCACAACCGCGGACCGGGGCCGCTGGAGATCCGCGGCTCGAACCCCTCCGGCGGCGTCATGGCAACGGTTCGCCAGCGCGTGTACGACAGCGGGGGCGGCTTCACCGACCTCGCCCACGTCCCCGCGCCAGCGCTCATCTACGAGACGAACGACGACCACGAGCACTGGCACCTGCGTCACGCGATGCGCTACTCGCTCTGGTCGGAAGACCGGGGGGTCGAGGTCGGACCGGCCCAGAAGGTCGGCTTCTGCCTGCTGGACTCCGAGCGGATCGAGGCGCCGGCTACGACACGGCCCGTCTACACCGAGAGCTCCGACGGGTACTGTAAGACCCGGCAGCCGAGCGCTCCGAGCATCACCATGGGGGTCTCCGCCGGCTGGCGCGACATCTACAGCTACGTCCTCGCGTTTCAGTGGATCGACATCTCCGATGTCGCCCCCGGGCGCTACTGGCTGCGCGCCGACGCCGACCCCGACGGCGTCATCGCGGAGACCGACGAGGCGAACCCGGGCGCCTACGACGCGGACGCGTCGATCGTCAACGGCTACAGGGCCGATCCGGTCGCCGCCGGCACGGTCCCGGCGCTCGGCTCGGCGCCGATCACGCTCGCAGCGACGAAGTTCGACGACGCGCCCAGCGGGTCGCCCGGGCCGCGGCAGTTCCAGATCGTCACACCGCCCGCCGGCGGCACGCTCGACCGGCCGGCCGGAACGTGGTTCTCCGGCGCGAACGTGAACTACACGCCCAACCCGGGATTCTCCGGGCCGGATTCGTTCACCGTCGCGGCGCGCGACGCGTCGACGCCGTTTCCGCTCAACCCGCGCAGCGCGGCGGTGACGCTCACGGTCCAGGGTGCGGGGCCGGCCACGACGCCCGTCCCGTCCGGCAGCGGCACGCCCGTCCCGTCCGGCAGCGGCACGCCCGTCCCGTCCAGCAGCGGCACGCCCGTCCCGTCCGGCAGCGGCACGCCCGTCCCGTCCAGCAGCGGCATGCTCGGCATCTCCGGCGCCCCGCAGTCGCTCTACACGTCGAGCACGGCGCAGCTGCGCGCGAGCGGTCCGGGGGCCGAGCAGGGCGTGACCTGGAGCGTCGCCGGCCTCGGCGCCGCGGGCACGATCTCCGCCGGCGGGGTCTACCGCGCGCCCGCGTCTGCTCCGCCCGGAGGCGTCGTCGCGATCAGCACCCGCAGCGCGACGGGCGCCACCGGCCAGGTCGTGATCGGCGTCGAGAACGCACCGCGCAGCCGCGCAGCGCCGACGATCAAGACGCCGCCGGTGCCCGAGCGCGGGCTGTCGAAGATCCGGCTGGGGCGCCACAACAACTCGCTGATCGCGGTCGTCTCGTCCGCGCAGAGCGGGCGCGTGCGCTTCGCGGTGAGGCGCAATGGCACGCGCGTGGGGTTCTGCTCGATGGTCGTCCGCAAGCGCGGCGCGGCGACGTGCACGGTACGCATCACGAGTGCGATCTCACGCCTGGCGCTCGTGTGCCCGATCCCGCGGACGATCGGTCTGAAGCTGCCCGGCGTCACGGTGACCGCCACGCTCACGCGGCACGGCAAGATCGTCGCGACGCGGCACGCCACCGCGCGCTGAGCACCGCGGCGAGGGTCGGACTCCGCGGCGGGCTCAGTCGGGCGCGGCGGGCTCAGTCGGGCTCGACGGGCACGACGTCGACGCGCCCGCGCGCCGTCTCGACGCGCTCGACCCTGACGCGCACCGGGTCACCGAGGCGGATCGTCTGCCCCGTGCGCTCGCCGGTCAGGATCGTGCCCTCCTCGTTGAGCTCCCACCAGTCGCCGCGCAGGCGCCGTACCGGCAGCAGCCCCTCGTGCCCGCCGGCGAAGCGGACGAACGCCCCGGCGCCGATCAGGCCGGTGACCTCGCCGTCGAGCTGCTGGTCCCAGCCGCCCTCGAACAGCTCGCGCTCGAGCAGGAACGCGCGCGCGACGCGATCGGCCATGCGCTCGATCGACATCGCGTCGCGCTCGCGCGTCGACGACCAGGAGCCCGTCTCCTCGAGCTCGGAGGAGCGCGGCGCCTCCTCCCCCGCGCCGACGGCGCTGAGCAGCGCACGGTGCGCGACGAGGTCGGGGTAGCGGCGGATCGGCGACGTGAAGTGCGCGTAGTGCGTCAGGCCGAGGCCGGCGTGGCCGAGGTTCTTCGGGCTGTAG
>Ga0136617_10004238_pt1 | contig 12836 bp, 13 predicted proteins | sample AntDrymUQ3222106_2_FD_129672 | JGI IMG/M metagenome (GOLD analysis project Ga0136617, IMG submission 129672) | Polar desert sand microbial communities from Dry Valleys, Antarctica - metaG UQ322 (21.06) | ecosystem: Environmental > Terrestrial > Soil > Desert | place: Antarctica: Dry Valley...
GCCGCGGATCGCTCAGGCTGCGCGCAGGTGAGGAACCCGCGCGCGGGAGGGGCGACGCTCAGCGTCGCCGGCCTGCACCCGGAGCAGCGCCACGAGGTCGGCCGTCGGGCGGAACGGATCCGCGATCAGGCGGCCGCCGGAGCGGGCGGCGAGCAGCTCGCCGTCGCGCTCGGCGACGACGATCCGGTCGCCCGCGAGGGGGCGCTGCGAGTCGAGCCGGGCGAGCCGCTCGAGGCCGGGACCGTCGGGGCCGCGCGCGGCGCGGATGACGACGGTTGGATCGGTGTGGGTGGTGTGAGTGGTCATGCAAGGATTGTCCGCCCGGCCGGGCATGAGCGCAAATGAACGTTGCCGCGGTCTGGTATAAGTTGCCCTGATGCTCGACGTCCGCCGCATGCGCGTGCTCCGCGAGGTCGCCCTGCGCGGCTCGTTCTCCGCGGCCGCCGACGCGCTCTCCTTCACGCAATCGGCGATCTCCCAGCAGATCGCCGCGCTCGAGCGCGAGGCCGGCGCCACGCTGGTCGAGCGCGGCGCGCGCGGCGTGAGGCTCACCGAGGCGGGCGAGGCGGTCGTGCGCCACGCCGACGCCATCCTCTGCCGGCTTGCCGACGCCGAGTCCGAGCTGGAGGCGATCGCCGGCCTGCGCGGCGGGCGCCTGCGCCTGGCCGCGTTCGAGTCGGCGGCGGCGACGATCATGCCCGTGGCCATCGCCCGCTTCGCGCGCGCGCACCCGGCGGTCGAGCTCTCGATGACCCTGGCCGAGCCCGAGGAGTCCGTCGCCGCCCTGCGCGCGGGCGACATCGACCTGGCCGTGACGTTCGGCGGCGGCAAGGCGGAGAGCCGCGGCGGCGAGGGCGTGGAGCACCGGCACCTGTTCGAGGACCCGCTGCACCTGGTGCTCGCGGCCGATCATCCGCTGGCCGCCAAGCGCGGCCTGCGCCTGGACGACCTGGCCGGCGAGCCGTGGATCGGCGGGGCGCCCGACTGCGAGTGCAACCGCCTGCTCGACCAGGCCTGCGCGCGCCGTGGCTTCCACCCCCGGATCGCATTCGAGACCGACGACTACAACGCCGTGCAGGGCTTCGTCGCCGCCGGCGTCGGCGTCTCGCTGATCGCCGAGCTGGGGCTGCGCAGCATCCGTGACGACATCGTCGTGCGCCCGCTGGGCCGCGAGCAGCCGGTGCGCCAGATCTTCGCCACCGCGCTGACCGGCTACCGCTCGCCGGCCACCACGGCGATGCTCGAGCTGCTGGCCGAGGTCGGCGCCGGCGAGGCCGTCCGCCGTCCCGAGCTCGAGCTGGTCTCCTAGCCCCCCGGCCGCCAGGCGCGCTGCGCTCGGGCGAGGTCTCGCACCTCGTCGCCGGCCGGCAGCCGCGCCCACTCCGACGCGAACTCGGCCCCGAACAGCACGACCAGCGAGGCGGCGTAGACGAAGAGCAGCAGAGCCATGAACGCGCCGAGCGAGCCGTAGAGCGCGCCGAAGTTCGACAGCTCCGCGAAGTAGAGCTCGAGCGCGCCCTTCACGACCGCCAGCAGGAGCGTGGCCACCAACGCGCCCGGCCAGATCTCGCGCACGCGCGGGCGGCGCATGGGCAGGATGCGGTAGAGGAAGAGCAGCACGGCCAGCAGGAAGAAGTAGGGCAGCAGCTCGCCGAGTGCCTCCAGCAGCGCGGCGGCCAGCCAGCCGCCGCCCGCCTCGTCGTCGAGCACCTCGGCCGCGCGCCGGGTGGCGGTGACCGACAGGGACAGCATCAGCACGACCGTCGCTCCGAGGATCAGGGCGAGGTCGAGCGCCTTGCGGCGCAGCAGCGGCGGGCGCTCGTGGATGTCCCAGGCCTGGTTGATGCCGTGGCGCAGCGCGCCCATGATCCCGCTGGCGGCGGCGATCAGGAGCAGCAGCGGGATCGGTCCCACGCGGCCCGCGCCGCGCAGCGCGTCGTCGAGCACCCGCTCGAGCCGCTCGCGGTCGCCCTCCTGGGCGAGCGGGATCGAGTCGAAGGTCGTGCCGATGACGCGCGAGCGCACCTCGGCGTCCTCGAAGGTCAGCCCGAAGGCGCCCACCAGCAGCAGCGCCAGCGGCACGAAGGAGAGCACGGCGAAGAAGGCCACCTGGGCCGCGTCGCGGTGGGCCCGGTCCTCGACGAACTCGAGGCACGCCCGCCACGTCGTCAGCTGGACGCGGTCGCGGACGGTGGCGACGGCGCGCAGGATCGCCGGAAGGGACACGCCCGGCGACGCTAGCGCCCGAGCGTGCGCAGCAGCTCACGGGTGCGGTCGGGCAGCACCGCGATCCGCTCGCGCACGTCGGCCAGGCCCGCGCGCAGCTCAGCGTCGCCGACCTCCACAGGCAGCATCGAGTCCTGCAGCGAGGTGAGCATGCCGTCGGCTTCCGCGACCGCGTCGCTCGCGCGCTCCAGGAACCCGCGCACGCCCTGCGACGGCGCGCCGGCCGTGCCCGGGGCGAAGGTCCGCGCCGGCAGGCCGTGGCGCTCGGCGAAGCCGGTGTGGGTGGCCCGTGCGCGGCCGTAGGCGACCTGCAGGGGGCCGAACAGCTGCGCCTCGAGCCGGTCGGCGGTGAGGTCGTCGAGCTGCTCGTACGCGGCGCCCAGCGCCGCCAGCGCCGCGCCGAGCTCGTCGGCGGCCTCGCCCACCACCTCGAGCAGATCCCGGCGGGCGTCGTCCGCGACGTAGGACACGTCGCTACGCCACCGCGTAGGCGTCGACGGCCACTGGCATCCCGCGCTCGGCCGACTCGACGGCAGCGTGGCACATGGCGAGGCTGGAGAGGTTGTCGTGACACTCGCCCGCCGGCGCGCTGCCCGTCTGCAACGCGTGCACGAAGTCGGCAAGCGACGCCTCGAGACCCTGGAAGCGGGTCTCGTCGGGCTCTGAGACGACAGGCACCGCCACCTCGAGCCGCGCCCCGGGGGCGGGCTCGACGCGCGGCACGCGCTTGCCGTCCCAGGTCGCGCTGCCCCGTTCGCCGGTCGCTCGCCAAGCTCCGGTCCACGAGGTCCGGAAGCCATCCGCGGCCCAGTTGCCGGTGAAGGTGAACCGCAGCCCGTCGCTCATGCGGAATATGGCACTGGCCGCCGCCGGGCCCGCGTACCAGCTCCAGGGCGGATTGTGGGAGTCGCAGTACACCGAAACAGGCTCCGCCCCCGTGATGGCGCGGGCCCCGTCGAACAGGTGGATGGCCATGTCGAGCAGGAGTGGCTGCTCGAGGGCGTAGAGGAACGTGGCGGCCTTCCCACGGTGGGCGACATAGAACTCGCAGCTGAGGTCGGACAGGCGCCCGAGGCCGGTCACCGTGTCACGGAAGGCGACCAGCTCGGGCATGTAGCGCCGGTTCTGGCTGACCATCAGCAGTTGGCCGGCGCGATCGGCGGCGGCCACCATGTCGAGCGCCTGGGCGAGCGTGGCCGCCATCGGCTTCTCGCTCAGGACGGGCAGGCCTCGCTCCAGCCCCGCAAGGGTCACTCCGTGGTGGGCGTCGGGCGGCGTGACGTTGAGCAGGAAGTTGGGCCGCCGGCCGTCGAGCATCTCCTCCAGATCAGTGCCGGCGGGCACGTCCGGCACGCCGAGCCGCGTAGCCTCGGCGGTCACGCGCGCCATATCGAGGTCGACCCATCCGGCCAGCTCGCAGTCGGGGCTCTCGATCAGCTCGCGCGCCCAGTACGGGCCGAGCGCGCCCGCGCCGGCCAGTACCGCGCGCAGCGGCCCCTCGCGAGTGACGGTGGCGAAGCTCACGCGAACCAGCCTCGCTCGACCATCGGCGCGTCCGGCACCGGCCCGCGCCGCTCCGGCGCGGCCCACTCCACCGCGTTGGCGAGCACGCGCTGGACGTCGGGGTGGTGGTAGACGGGGAACTCCTGGTCGCCCGGGCTGAAGTAGAAGATGCGCCCGGCGCCGCGCTTGAAGCAGCAGCCGCCGCGGAACACCTCACCGCCCGCGAAGGAGCTGACGAAGACCAGCTCGTCCGGCGCCGGGATGTCGAAGTGCTCGCCGTACATCTCCTGGGCCTCGATCACGATCGGGTGCGGCACGCCGGCCGCGATCGGATGGGCCGGGTCGACGGTCCAGACCAGCTCGCGCTCGCCCTCGTTGCGCCAGCGCAGGCTGCACGAGGTGCCCAGCAGGCGGCGGAAGAGCTTCGAGTAGTGCGCGGAGTGCAGCGCCAGCAGCCCCATGCCGCCCAGCACCGCGTCCTGCACGCGATCCACCACGGCGTCGTCGACGTCCGCGTGCGCGGCGTGGCCCCACCAGGTCAGCACGTCGGTGGCGTCGAGCACCTCCGGCGGAAGCCCGTGCTCGGGCTGCTCGAGCGTCGCCGTGCGCACCTGGACCCGGTCGCCCAGCGACGCGGCCAGGCCGGCGGCGACGGCCGCGTGCATGCCGTCGGGGTAGATCGCACGGACCGACTCGTCCCGGCGCTCGTGGACGTTCTCCCCCCAGACGGTGACGCGGAGCGGCGTCAACTCCACGGGTACGGCGAGTGCGACACGGGGTGCAGGTCCCCCGTCGCGAAGCGCTCGAAACGGAACGGGTAGAGCAGCTGCGAGTGCCCGCCGCGCAGGACCTCGGCGATCTCGCGGCCCACCGCGATCATCTTGTAGCCGTGGTTGGAGTCGGCGGCCACGTAGACGTTGGGCGCCATGTAGTCGAAGACCGGGAAGTTGTCGGCCGTGAAGGCCCCGGCGCCGCCCGAGCGGACCTGGCGGAAGCGCTCGCGCGCGCCCTCGAAGCGCCCCAGGCAGTGCGAGAGCGCGGCCGACCAGAGGTCGGGGAAGCCGGGCTCCACCGTGCCGGTCGGGTACGGGTCGACGGTGAACTCGGGCCCCACGGTGAGCGGCGAGGCGCCGCCCTGGACCGTCTCGCGGTCGGGCTTGAAGTAGACGCCCCAGGGCTCCTCGGTGATCAGCGCGCCGTCGTCGGCGTGCAGCGGCGCGGCCGAGTCGACGTGCAGCACGGGCGACGGGGCGCCGTCGGCGGTCACGAACTCCCGCGGATCGAAGGCTGCCTCGCCCTCCTGCAGGTACCAGTACGTCCACATCGGCTGATCGGCCGCCACGGCCCCGTCGGGCTGGTGGACGTCGAGCCGGTCGGGCAGTCCGAGCATCGCCCATAGCTGCGGGATCCACGGCCCGACGGCGATCACGACCTGGTCGCAGGCGACGTCGCCCTCGCTCGTCCGCACGGCGGTCACGGCCCCGGTGCCGTCGCGCTCGAGGCCCGTCACCTCGACGCCCTCGACGATCTCGGCTCCGGCCGCCCTGGCCTTGTCGGCCAGCCCCAGCATCGACTCGCGGTTGAAGGCGAAGCCGCCGCGGTACTCGTGCAGGCAGACGCTCAGGCCGGGCGCGCGCCAGTCGGGGTAGAGCGCGCGCATGTGGTCGGCGACGGCCGCCTCGCCGACGATCAGCTCCGAGTCGTAGCCGATCCGCTGGTGGCGCTCGTGGACCTCGACGAGGTCGGGCTCCTGCGCGGTCGGGCCGAGTGCGACGTAGCCCGAGCCGTGGTAGTGGAAGGCCTGCGGGTCGGACTCCCAGATCTCCACGCAGGCGGCCATCAGCTCGGCCATCGCCGGCTGGAAGTAGTTGTTGCGGACGACACCGCAGGCGATGCCCGAAGCGCCGGCGGCGACCGCGGTCTTGTCGAGGACGAGCACCCGCTCGCCCTTCTGCGCGAGGTGCCAGGCGGTGGAGAGACCGTGGACGCCCGCGCCGACGACGAGCACCCCGGTCGAGGTGGGGAGCGTGCTCATCGGGCGACTCTATACAAATTCGTCCACACGAGCTAGGCTCGCGCCGGATCCGTCCCAGCGAAGGAGCCGCACCGCACATGAGCACTTCGGATGGCAACGGCAATGTGGTCACCGAGCCGGGACCTCGACCGGCCTTCGGCGGCACCGTGGAGACGGTGCTGCGCTCGGCGCGCATCGCGCCCGCCCCGAGCACGCTCGAGGAGGCCCGCAGCCAGCCGGGCCGTGCCGCCCAGGTCGAAGCCATCACCCGCCGCATCGAGGCCGAGGGCATCAAGTACGTCTTCTTCCAGCAGGTCTCGATCACCGGCCGGGTGATGGGCAAGGGCGTGGTGGCCTCCTTCTTCTCCCAGGTCGCCATGAAGGGCTACCAGCTGGTCTACGGCGCCACCGCCAACCTGTTCACCGACCGCTACGGCAACTACATCGGCTTCGGTCCCGAGGAGTCCGAGCTGGCCGCGATGGCCGACCTGGACACCTTCGAGGTGCTGCCCTGGGACCCGCGCGTGGCGCGCGTGTACTGCGACTGCTACGACACCGAGACCGGGGACCTGCTCGATGCCGACCCGCGCCAGAACCTCAAGCGGATCGCGCACGAGTTCGAGCAGGAGCTCGGGCTGCAGTTCCTGATCGGGATCGAGCCGGAGATGATGTGGCTCAAGAAGCCCGAGCCGGGGCAGGTCCTCGAGGGCGTCACGAAGCCCTACTGCTACCACATCCACCAGTTCGAGGAACTGCGTCCCGTGCTGATGGACGTGGTCGAGTACGGCCAGGCGCTGGGCCTGGACATGAGCTACGGCGACCACGAGGACGCGCCGGGCCAGCTGGAGCTGAACTTCCGCTTCGACCGCCCCGTGCGCACGGCGGACAACATCACCACCTACCGCCAGGTGTGTGCGGCGGTCGGGCGCCGGCACGGGCTGCTGCCCACCTTCATGCCCAAGCCGTTCACGGGCGTGAGCGCCAACGGCCACCACCACCACTTCACCCTGATCGACGACGAAGGCGTCAACGTCTTCCACGACGTCGACGGCCCGGCGCAGCTCTCCCAGACCGCGCGCCACTTCCTCGGCGGGCTGCTCGAGCACTTCCACGCGCTGATGTGCGTGGGCAACCCGACCGTGAACTCCTACTGCCGCATGTGGGACACCGGCTTCTGGGCCCCGATCTACAAGAACTGGGGCTGGCAGAACCGCACCACCACCGTGCGCGTGGCCTCGGGCGGGCGCTTCGAGTACCGCGGCGTGGACTCCTCCTGCAACCCGTACCTGACCGTGGCGGCGCTGCTGCGCGCGGGGCTGGACGGGATCCGCAATGAGATCGATCCCGGCGAGCCCCAGCAGGGCAACACCTACGACCTGCTCCGGCAGGGCGTGGAGATCGAGAAGGTCCCGGACTCGCTCGGCGCGGCGCTGCAGGCGCTGGCCGCCGACGAGGTCGTCCGCTCGGCCATGCCGGGGCGGCTCTACGAGGTGTTCTCCCACTACAAGCGCGACGAGTGGGAGCGCTACCTGGCCGCGGTCACCGACTGGGAGCGCGACGAGTACCTCGAGGTCCTGCCCTAGCCATGTGCGGGATCGCCGGCATCATCAGCCGCGACGGCGACCGGGCGATCGGGTCGGAGATGACCCGCATGCTGCAGTCGATGAAGCACCGCGGGCCGGACTCGACGGGCTACGCGCTGTACGGCCCGCCGTCGGAGGACTGGGTCATGCGCGTCAAGCTGGCCGACGCGAACGCCGAGCGCGACTACGACTTCGCCGCCCGCCTGGGCCGCCACAAGGACGAGATCGAGCGCCGGCTGCGTCAGCTGGGAGCGACCGTCTACACGACGGTCGACGCCACCGAGTACGCCTTCGAGGCCCACTTCGCCTACGACGGCGACCTCAAGGCGCTCGCCGACCGGGTGGAGGACGTGCGCGGGGTCGAGGTGCTCTCGCTCGGGCACTCGCTGCAGATCGTCAAGGACCTCGGCGACGCCGAGACGGTCTCCGAGCAGTACAAGCTCGACGCGCTGGGCGGCACGCACGCGATCGGCCACGTGCGCATGGCCACCGAGTCCGACGTGGACATCTCGGGCGCACACCCCTACTGGGCCTATCCGTTCCAGGACGTCGCCGTGGTCCACAACGGTCAGCTGACCAACTACCACCACTGGAAGCGCCGGCTGGAGCGCAGCGGCCACCGCTTCCAGTCCGAGTGCGACTCGGAGATCATCGCCGTCTACCTGGCCGAGCGGATGGCCGGCGGCGACGACCTGGAGACGGCGATGCGGGCCAGCCTGGACGAGCTCGACGGCGTCTTCACCTACATCTGCGTCACCGCGGACGCGCTGGGGATGGCCAAGGACGAGCTGGCCGCCAAGCCGCTCGTGCTCTACGAGGCCTCAGACCTCGTGGCGCTGGCCTCCGAGGAGGTCGCCATCCGGGCGATCGTCGACCGCGAGATCGACACCTACGACCCGTTCGAGGGGGAGGTGATGGTGTGGCAGCGCTGACCTACGACGCGCGCGGCCTCGTCGAGGTCGACGGCACGCCGCCGCGCGTCGCCGAGATCGAGGACGGGCGGGCGAGCTTCGACGCGCGCGAGCTGACCACGCGCAAGATCAACGCCGAGCTGCGCCGGCTGCTGCACGAGGAAGGCATCGAGGACGTCACGATCCACAACCCGGGCGCGCGCCACTCGCTCGGCGTGGGCATCCTGCAGCGCTGCCGGATCACCTTCGACGGCTCGCTCGGCTACTTCGGGCTCGGCCTGATCGACGGTCCCGAGGTGCACGTCCGCGGCCGCGTGGGCTGGTCGGCGTGCGAGAACATGATGAGCGGCGTCGTGGTGGTGGACGGCAACGCCGGCTCGCTCACGGGCGCGGCGATCCGCGGCGGCGACCTGGTCGTGCGCGGCCGCGTCGGCGCCCGCACCGGGATCGACCAGAAGGGCGGCACGATCATCGTCGGCGGCGCCGCCGGCTCGATGACCGGGTTCATGATGCAGCGCGGGCGCCAGATCATCCTCGGCGACGTCGGGCCCGGCCTAGGCGACTCCATGTACGACGGCACGCTCTACGTCGGCGGCAAGGTCAAGTCGCTCGGCGTCGACTGCGTGCTGGGCGAGTGGACGGAGGCCGACACCGAGTTCATCGCGCGCAAGTTCCGCATCTACGACCTCGGCGAGCCGCCGGAGCTGCAGAAGTTCGTCTGCGGCAAGCAGCTCTACAACTACGACAACCTCGAGCCTTCCGAACGAAAGCTGGTGCTGTGATGGCGGACGAGACGGCTCCGACTCAGCGCACGGTGCTCGGGCGCTCGCGGATCTTCACGCCCGAGGTCATCGACGACATCCACATGAAGGCCGAGCTCGGGCGCTACCGGATGCGCGGCTTCTCGATGTTCAAGAAGATCCCGCACTGGGACGAGCTGATGTTCATGCCCGGGACGCTCACGCGCTTCGTGATCGAGGGCTACCGGGAGAAGTGCGAGACGAAGACCGTGCTGGGCGCGCGCTTCGCCTCCAAGCCGATCGAGCTCGACATCCCGGTCTACATCACCGGCATGAGCTTCGGCGCGCTCTCGATCGAGGCGAAGATGGCGCTGGCCAAGGGCGCCTCGATGGCGGGCACCGCGACCTGCTCGGGCGAGGGCGGGATGATCCCGCCCGAGCGCGATCTCTCGACCAAGTGGTACTACCAGGTGATCCAGAGCCGGTACGGGTTCAACCCGCACCACCTGATGCTCGCGGACGCCATCGAGTTCTTCATCGGACAGGGCTGCAAGGTGGGCCTCGGCGGCCACCTGATGGGCCAGAAGGTGACCGAGCAGGTCGCCGAGATGCGCTCGCTGCCGGCCGGCATCGACCAGCGCTCGCCGGCTCGCCACCCCGACTGGCTCGGCCCCGACGACCTGTCGCTGAAGATCCAGGAGATCCGCGAGGCGACCGACTACCAGGTCCCGATCCAGCTCAAGCTGGGCGCCGCGCGCGTCTACGACGACGTTCGCATGGCCGCGAAGTGCGGGCCCGACATCATCTACCTGGACGGCGCGGAGGGCGGCACCGGCGCCGGACCGCACCTGGCCACCGAGGAGACGGGCATCCCGCTCATGGCCGCCATCCCGGAGGCACGTCGGGCGCTGGAGGACGTCGGGCTCGTCGACGAGATCGACCTCGTGGTGGCCGGCGGCCTGCGCAACGGCGGCGATATCGCCAAGTGCCTAGCCCTGGGGGCCAAGGCGGTGGCGATCGGGCACTCCTCGCTGATGGCGCTCAACTGCAACAAGGAGATCCCGGGCGTCACTGACTACGAGGGCTCCATGGGCGTCCCGGCCGGCCAGTGCTACCACTGCCACACGGGACGCTGCCCGGTCGGCATCACCACGCAGGATCCCGAGCTGCGCAAGCGGCTCAACGTCGACGAGGCGGCCCAGCGCGTGTTCAACTTCCTGCACACGCTGACCATGGAGGTCCAGCTGATCGCCCGGGCGTGCGGCAAGACCGACGTCCACTCGCTCGAGCCCGAGGACCTCGCGGCCCTCACCGTCGAGGCGGCGGCGATGGCCAAGGTGCCGCTGACGGGCACCAGCTACATCCCGGGGGTGAGCGAGGAGCGCTCGCTGGCGCGCATCGAGCGGCTGCTCGAGCGACACCTGGAGAACCCGATCGACCAGTTCGTGCCCGACTCGGTCCCGGTCGGCGGGAACGGGGAGCGCCCGTCATGAGCGACGACCCCGATCTGGTCGAGGCCGAGTTCGCAGCCGGCCGCAGCGCCGGGCGGCGCGACGAGCCCGAGAAGATCTCCTCGATCGACTCCGAGTACCTCTCCGGGCAGCGCTTCCCCTACCAGGAGGACATGTCCCTCGTCGAGGACGTCGACCTGCAGGCGGCCACGCCGGGAGAGGACATCAACTGGCTCGAGGACATCGCGCTGCTCCAGGAGGACGGGCAGCCGGCGGTGTTCGACCGCTACTCCAACGCGTTCCTGAAGATCTACTTCGAGATCCCCGCGGGCCGCGAGGACGAGCTGGCCCGCAAGGTCCTGATCCGCCACCTGCAGTCGGGCAACTCCTACGGGATCGTGCTCAAGGAGCGCCACGCGAAGTTCCCGCAGCCCGAGCTGGGCCCGTGGCTGGCGGGCTCACGCACCGTGGGCGCCGACTGGAGCCCGCCGGTGCTGGAGGGCTGGGAGCCGCCGGCGCACTGAGCGCCGGGATCGGTGCGCGCGATCAGTCGTCGGGCGGGCCGAAGAACGTGTCGTCGCCGACGTGCAGCCCGGCGCGGTTCGGATCGCGGCCCTTGGCGGCGTCCCAGTAGAAGGCCGAGCCCAGCTCCACCCTGCCGTCCGCGTAGGTGAGGCGGATGGTGCCGGCGGGCAGGACCTCGTAGCGGCCGCGGCGGTCGGGCGGCGCGCCGGCGATGGTGGTGGTCGGCGCGCTGCCGGGCGCCGTGGTGCCGAAGAACACGCTCGCCTTGGAGAACTGGCCGTCGCGGCTCAGGGTCAGGTAGGTGCGGGTGATGATCTGAGCGCCCACCAGCGGCGAGCCGTTGACGGCGATCGCCTCGATCACCGGCACGTTCCAGCGTGCCCCGGCGACCGGAAAGATCTGGCGCTCGAGCACGGTCGGGTCCTTGGACCCTGCCTCGGGCGGGCGGCGCAGGGCACGGCCGCCGGCGGTCAGCGCGTAGGTGCGGCCGGCCACGGTGACCGTTCGCCGGTTCGCGCCGACGGAGTAGGTGGCGCAGCCCTCCTTCTTCCTCGCGTCATAGGTGACGCGCGTGCAATTCGGGATGCCGGCGCCCTCGGGCAGCCCGACGTGGACGTAGCGCCGGTCGACGAAGGCCAGCGCCTCCCAGCAGATCCCGCCGCACCTGCCGAGGATGTCGGTCCCGGCGTGGGCGTACAGCCGGCGCTCGAAGCCGGTGCCGCGCGGAAGCGGCCGCACGCCCGGGAAGCGAGCGCGCGCGGCGCGCTGACAGGCGGCACGCCGGGAGCGGGCACGGCGCCCACACCGGTCGAGCGCCGTGCGGAGCCGCTCGGCGCGGGTCGGTCCCAGACGCTGGCGCGCGCCGCGGGCGCAGGCGCGGCGCCGGTTCGCCGGTCGGGCGACGCACCCGGCCAGCGCGGCCTGCAGCCGTTCGCCGCGGGTCAGTGGGGCGGGACCGAGCGGAGCCGGCTCGGCGGGTGGCGGCGGGGCGGGCGGCTCAGGCGGCGGCGCCGGTGGGGCGGCCTCGGCCAAGGCGACTTGAGCCTCGTCGTAGGGCGTCGCGCCCGACCCGGACGTCGTGCTGACCACAAGGCAGTCGTAGCCCTCGAAGGCGAGCCTGGTGGCCTCCACTGCCTTCATACCGACGTCACTGCCGCTGCCGCTCCGCTCGAATCCCTGTGTCGTCGCCTCCGGGTACCGGTTCGTGGCCCACGAGCCGGGATTGTCAGGGTTGGACACCAGCCGGTCGGCCAGCACGGCGCGGGTGCTGCCGCCGCAGCCGCGGCCCAGCACGGCGGCCAGGAACGCGTCCGAGCCGGCATCGGCGGGGGCGGCCAGTCGCACGCCCACCTCGACCGTGCCCGCGCTCTCGTCGTAGCGGACCGAGATCGCCGTGATGTCGCGCGCGGGCGCCGCCTGGTCGCCGGCCGGGTCCGTCGCCGAGCCGGCGAACACCCTTGCCTCCGCCGCCGTGGCCGGCGCCGCGAGGGCGAGCAGCACCGTCCCGATCGCCATCCGCGCCGCCCACATGCCGGCCGCGACCTTACCTCGCCGCCGATGCATCTGGCTCCAGGCTGGACGAAAGTGCCAGTGCTGCGTGCGACGACCGGCTCGGTGATGATGTACGCGGCGCATCATGATGCTACTGTGCGCGCATGCGCACGACCGTGACGCTTGCGGATGATGTCGCGGCTGCAGTCGAGCGGCTGCGCCGCGAGCGCGGCGTCGGGCCGAGCGAGGCGATCAACCAGCTGGTGCGTGACGGGCTCGCTGCCGGATCCGAGCGCGCGGTGTTCCGGCAGCGCACGCACCGGCTCGGGCTGCGGGTCGACGTCCGCGACGTGGCCGAGGCCGTCGAGACGCTCGACGGCCCGACGGCAGCC